>Ga0307513_10008054_pt1 | contig 13530 bp, 10 predicted proteins | sample 15_EM_MG_FD_202174 | JGI IMG/M metagenome (GOLD analysis project Ga0307513, IMG submission 202174) | Populus trichocarpa ectomycorrhiza microbial communities from riparian zone in the Pacific Northwest, United States - 15_EM | ecosystem: Host-associated > Plants > Roots > Unclassified | place... | reverse complement strand
AAATGTAAAAGCTCCAGTGCAAAGAACCGTGCCCAACGAGCCCAGCAGCAAAACCGAGCCCGAGCAAAGCCCACCTGGCACCACCTGCCTAATTTGGAAGGCCGGACTTCTGGGACGCGTTGTCAAACGATTTAGCGCTCGCTCCTGCTCCCCCTGGGGCGCCAAAACATCCCAGATGGGTGTAACTAACCCTGCCCTACCCAAATATGAAATTTCCCGCCCCAATATCCCCCCCAACGTGAGCAACAGCGAGCACAACCACCCGCCTGCCACATCTGGCATTGTTGTCATCTATTTACTAGTGTCCCCTACCCCCTACTCAGCAGCCCCACCCTACCACACACCCCGCCCTCCCATCCGGCACCCTCGGCATATCAACCATCCTACCCGCTCACCTAAAGAACCCTATTACTAATCCTAACCATCACCAGCATCATGGCAGGATGGCTTTTTTTTTGGCTGGTGGGGTTTTGCCCATATGGATGTATGAAGTGACTTGGGCATAACCCTATATTGATACATGAATATAGCGTCTATGGCTGCAAAGCAAGTAACGACCGTTGGATCTGAAGAGAAACGCGCTATCACTGTTCTTGTTTCCTTAACAAATGACGGGGTGCTCCTCCCTTTCCAAACGATCTACAAGGGAAGTACCGTCGGCTGTCTCCCGTCGAAGGATTCCCCCGGATACGCAGAGTCTGTTGAGGCTGGATTTTTGATGGAACCTTCAAAAACAACGACTTATTGGTCAACGATAGAGACCATGAAATCCTTCGTGAACAACAAACTTGCCCCGTACTACCAGAGGACAAAGGCGAGCCTTGGGCTGCCTGAAGATCAACGATCTGTATGGCAGATTGACTGCTGGAGTGTACATCGCTCCGACGAATTCTTGGACTGGATGGGATTGAATCATGAGATGATCATCATTGATTTTGTACCCGCTCGATTGACCGGCCTTTTCCAGCCCTGCGATGTTGGTTTTCAGCGCGTGTTCAAGCACTCAGCACGGAACTCAGCTCACGAAGATGTTGTGCAAGAGGTTCTTCGGAAGTTGGAAGATGGGTTGTCCGCTGAATCGATGGCTGTGGATGCTGGTATCAAAGTTCTTCGCAATCGAACTGTTGGATGGCTTTGGAAAGCGTACTGTCAGTTGAACAGACCAGAAGTCATTAAAAAGGTTGGAAACTTACGCGCTATCCCAATTCTTATGCTAATGTTGCTGGTCGGGTTTCTGCAGGCATGGGAGATGTGTCGAGCTGGCGAATTCAATCTATCATATGAAAGCCTTACCAGTCCCGCTGCTCGACAAATTCTTCGTGATCTTCCGGTAACAGACCCCCAATTTTTTGCTGAATTGACTCAACCCCGATCTCGTGTTGCTGCTCCCGTTCTCGATACCGAAGATGCACTTCATGAAGACGCTGAAGTATCTGATCTTGATATCATTGGCGATGATTCATCGGTGCCAATCGAGGCCATCCTGGATGCGATGCATGGTGTGTTGCCGCAAGGAAGTGACGAAATGTTTGTTGAAGGATCCGATGGAGTAGTTTCACGTGCCGAAGCTGAAGAAACTCTTATCGAAGAAGTTGACGGGGTGATTGTTGATGCAACAGCATCAGTTGCACAGGCGGAGGGTAGAGGTCTGCGGAAAAAATTTAGGAACAAATTGTATGAAGAAAAGGCCCTCAAATGGTGGGCTGAGAAGTAGGCTCACATTAGGATAATTGAGGAATGTTTTTAACGGACTTAAATCAAGAAAAATGGGTGATTTCCAAGAGTAGATAACCAACTCTTCAAAAGATTTTGCAACTGTGACATTTGTCGAAATCTCTTCTCTTCACGGCTCCCTGTGACGCGTGACCAGAAGACTCGGTCGTAACTGTACAGTATGCCATCCAGCGAGGCGGAGGAGAGGACACTGCAAATGCAACGGAAGAGATCGGTGCACTGTGGTCTGTGAAGATGACGAAGCAGAATCCGGAATAGGTGGGCCAGACTTTGACCTTGCCGTCATCACCGCCCGTTGCTATGGTCTGACCATCAGGTGCGTATGCGAGAGTGTTCATGTCGAAATAGTGTCCTTGCTGCTTGAGAACGTATGATTCTGACTGCCATTCCCAAACGAGTAATTGGCCCAGTTTTCGGGCACCAAAGGCAAGCCACTCTCCTGAAGGGCTGATGGCAACGGAAGAGATTTTTTCTTGCGAAATGCTAAGGGTATGGATATTCGAGAAGCTTGGCATCTCCCATAATCCGAAGACACCGGTGGAGAACCCGACAGTGGAGAACCCGACAACGAGAAGGTTGGAGGCTGCATGGAAGGTGGAGCAAACGACCTTAGTCCCAGCTTGATTGAAGTAATGTCGTTTGTATACACCCAATTTCGTGCAATGCCATTTGAAGTCGATGCGACCAGTTCTTGATCTGAATTTTTGTCATCCGAAGTTTCTTTCTCTTTCCAGGTGAAGACGGCCCAACCTTTGCTAACGGTATAAATCGATGAAAAACAGGGTTGGAATGATAACGTATGAGACTCACTGTGTTGCCATCTGCAGAGAAATAAGCACTCAAAACAGTGTCTCGGTGTCCTGCAAACGTTTTCGGTCGGAATCCTTCAACTGGGTCCAGGGTAAAGAGACGAGCCGTCATGTCCCTTGACGTGGTGATGAAGCATCTGAGTGTCCGTAAGTTTCGTCATCCTATGCCTGAGTGGACCAATGGCGAAAACGTACGTTGAATCCGGAGACCATTGTATGCTCAACACATCGTCGTGATGTCCGGTATATGTTCGATGTAGTGTAAATGGCGCAATTTCGCGTAGAAGGTGGTTCGGCGTCCTCCAAACCTGAATGTGAGAACTGTGCATCACGGAAATGTACCCTTGAAAAATGTGGATCAGTCGAAGCAGATAAAAATACGTAGCATCACGCACGATCCGTTCGGAGAGAATTGTATCTCCTTCACTGGTTTGTGGAAGTTGAAGTGATGAAGTACGACCCCTCTACGAGCGTTTACTAATAGTGCACGTCCATCTGCATCGTCGGAACGTTTCGCAAATCGACAAGAAGAGATCTCACCTGCATCAACAAAAATAAGCACCTTTCCATCCGGGCTCAGCGCAATTGCGGCAATATTCTTCCGATTTTCGAAGGGAAACCTGAACGCCTTGTTACTGAGAGAAATCGAAAGAAAGTAATGGATGAGAGACAAATGAAAACGAACCACGGAAGACGGACGCACTTGACAAAATCGAAAACAGAAACTCGATTCCCTACTGGACTGTACAGTGAATTACGATCATGGGTGAATAGGGCATTCCCATCTATAAACGGTGCCACAGATGTTGGAAAACCGCTGTTAAGATCAGAAGCGTAGTCTCGGAATGCAATCATTTTTCTTACCTTTGTAGTTTGCCTTGGCCCATGTTTGAGCGACTAGCGATCACACTCGGAATGGCCGTGTGAACAAATAAGATAAATCAATCAAATTCCGGCAGTTTACTTTCCCCCGGGTCTCCTCACTAAATGTACTTATTCGAGTACTTACCCGTCAGCACTGGTTACTTCGTCTGAAATCATGCCTAACCCCAAACTTCGCCTCTTCTATACGAACACATTTGCAGAAAATTGGACCGCCGAATGTATCCGAACTTAAAAGGTGTCTTCCAAAACACTGGCACTGGAACCAATTTTCGCCATGACTCGAGTTCATACACTGCGTTTCGGTTCGGAATCTGTGTTTATATGGCTGTCAGTACGGACAGTAAGCGGATGGTAATCGAATGTATCTGCGGCAGCCCATGGATGAATTATTTTCCTTCAAGTTGAGCTTGGGACGTCTCCAGGTGGTAATGGAAAAACACTGAATTCCTCATGCCCTCTAGAATGTCAATTCTCTTATCTCCACGAGAACACCGCGAACCCAAACATTCGTGGAGACAGCGCATAATCACTTCGCTCCAAGTCTTCAAAACGCAGTCCATCGAACCGGATGCTCTCATCGCCCCTTTTCGCCAACTTTCACTGAAATCCTGCGAAGACGTGAGTATGGCCGTCGCAAGGTAGGCAGCTATTTCATAAATGGCTGTCACGATTGACGTTTTCCCTCCAGTCGACGTGGCAAAGATACTAAGAAATTTGCGACGTTCCAATATTAAGAACATGCCCTGGAGCTGGCCAAGTCCTTCCGAAAGAAGAATACCAATGGCCGCAATATTGGGCAACTACACCGCACGCTTACCCCGACGCAGGTGCTATCCATCCAAACGAGGGAGGGTTGCCTAGCTGATGCGGTGCCTCGGTTTGGGAACAGGTTGATGGTACATGCGCTTGTCAAATTCGACACGGAGCAGGTATGTTTCTGTTTTTTGTTTTTATTTTCGCTTTGTGGTCAACTAACCATGTACGTCTCGTAGAGCTCAGAGATATGCGACGTGCGCGGTAATGCTTTGCACACTCCCGCTGAACTGCACGGAAACAGAAACCCGGCGCATCCTAGGTGCGCGAAAGTGAGTGACGGAGTACTTAATTCTTGAGAAGAGGATGCGGATTCTTGGGGTTTGGCAGTTCAGGGAACAAATGTGGCCCATATTCAGGACTTGTGAGTCGAACTTTTGTTTGACAACCTTTTTTTTTTTCTTAACTAGACATGTTGAAACTAGAGTTTTTATTAATATTATCGTGCGAGAGAACTCAAAAATCACAATCCTAATCTTGGCTCATTGCCTACCTCTGGGTGATCCACACCATTACGATTCTGACAAAGAACCTGGCCATGTTGATGCGAATTTGAGGAAAACTCGGCTCTCCAGTCTTTTGCCCAATGTGTCGCTAACCCGATTCGGGGAGTGTGCCGTTGTTCGTATTTCTCGCAATAGAGAGGTTTGGATTACAGAAAAGAGTGTGGCATAAAGATACCGGCGATCGTCCTGATTACATTTTTCCGAGTTCAATCTAGTTCCAGTATGTAAATCACAGCACATACGAAGATAAGGCGGCGTCCTGCACAAGAGACATTGGCAGCTCGGACTTGCAACACGAAGAGGCGAGAGATTCATCCGCTTAGGGAAAGTCCTTGACAGCGAAACTGCCCATGAGTCGTGGTAAACACAGGACTAGTACTCGAGTATCACTGTCACCAACATGACTGACGGACAACCGCCAACACCCAAAAAGCCCTCAAAAAGATTTCTGAAGATCCCCAAAAATTGGTTAAAGGAGACGTTTAGCAGGCCTCATAGCCGGTCCACTTCCTCTCAGCCTTCCGCCTTTGAACAAGAGAATTGGGGTGGAGAATTATCTTCAGTTCAACACGCTATCGTATCGTCGGGGCCTCAATGGATAGACCCCGTCATTGGCACTTCAGCTGCTCCAAGCCCACAAGGTATTTCCCATACGTCGTTGTCCCCTGGATAAAGCGCTCAGCCCAGCATGCAGAGCATCGCACCCCGGCCCAGTTATCAAGATCGCAGCCATCCTCCTCAAGTTTAGGTCTACCTGGATCTGGAGTGGCTCACGGTTCGAGACCTTGAAGGCGTATGGCATCGCTAAATTGATGGGCGTTCATAGGTCAACACAACACCCTGACTCGGGATGGTCCTGCCCTGGTCAGTCCTACTCAACCTCATGGTACGAGTACTCGACATTCATCGTGCAATCGGGATAGCATACTCACTGCCTAAATCGCTTCTCAAGGAGCCGCCGGTGACCTTTCCGAGACACAAGTGCATCCAGAAAAATCGACCAGTCGTGCTCTATCGACTGCGAAGGATATATGGAGCTTCACAGAGATGCTTCTCAAAAGGCTGCCGGATGCCTTGGATACAAATCCAGTTAAGATAGCTTTCGGTATTGTAAAGATTGTCCTTCAGATAAAAGATGTGGGTTGCTACTCTTTATATCATCGCCTGACTAACTATGGATACCAGGAGGTGAAGGGCAATATCGACGGAGTCGACCAATGGATCTTATCGACAGTGGATCAACTTCGCACTGTGGAGGAAGCACTGGCTGGCTGGCAACCGAATAACCAGGAGGAAAGGCAAGGAATTGAACTATATAGAATGTAAGCATGCCATCTCCTCTGCGCTGAAATTGACGAGTAGACAACTGTGCAGGACTCTAGTAAAAGAGTGGACGAACTTAATCGAACTCAAAAAGCAGTCCCTTATCCGAAAGATTGCGGTTCATGAGGAGGATAAAGGGAAGATTGCGGATATTTTCGAGCGTATCAATCGAGCCCGGGAGCAACTTGTGGTGCGTATTTGTCTGATTGTTGTCATTTTTTCTAGTTCAGTGCTCATCCCATCCATTTAGGTGGTGACCGGTCTCAGAGTCCACAAAACTGTACTTGGAGTCCACAAGACTGTGCTTGCAATTCAGGAGGATGTCGCGGTGTGTAATTCCGCCATTTCCAATTCCGTTCCAAGCTCATTCTTTTGACAGAAATTGCTCCTCGAACGACTCGAAGCTTCGCATGCCGCCGACCATAAATGCGAACTGGAGGATGAACAACGACAGTTGCTGCGTCGTGCAGTCTGCACGCCAGGAACCCGCGTCCGTATATTGGGCGACATTGCGAGATGGGCGAACGATACCTCATCGGAAGGCCAGAGTGTCTACTGGCTCTCCGGTCAGGCTGGATCTGGGAAGAGCACCATCGCCTACACCATCGCCCGCCGTTTCGAGTTTGCTGGCGATGCAGACGACATGATCGTTTTGGGAGGCAACTTTTTCTGCTCACGCCAAATCAAGGAAACGAGATCCGCGACCCGCATCATTCGAACCATTGTTTATCACCTCGCCCTCAAATCCAAAGCATTTGCAGATGCTTTACGTGCTTGTGGAAAATTTGACACGATCCATCACGGGGTTCGTTCTCAGCTCGAGAGTCTCCTTATTGAACCTTGGAAGCAGGCTCAATCCGCAGACCCATCAAAGTCACTGCAATTCCTGGTGGTCATCGACGCCCTCGATGAGATAGACGGAAAGGATGGATCGGGGTTTCTGCGCGACTTGCTTGACAGCATCAACAAATACCGCTTACAGGGTCTCAAGTTCTTTGCTACTAGTCGACCAGACCCGGATCTCGTCACCCATCTGGAGTCCTTTAAGGACAAGCAGTTTTATCGTTTGGGAGAAGTGCCGATTGAGGAAGCCCAGGCCGATATCACAACCTACCTGAACGCTAACCTTGGGTACTCCATAGGCCGTCCAGAAATGGAGAAAATTGCGTCACAGGCAGCTGGCTTGTTCATCTATGCCGCAACAGTTGTGAAGTATGTGGAAGGGTATGCATTAGCGGAGCATGAGGAGCGCCTCAGTACACTTTTCGTCTCTGAATCGGAAAATCCGGAGGAGACCTTGCTTGACGGTTTATATCATCAAGTCCTTTTGGATGCTCAATGCCGCTTTAAGAGTCGGCATTACCTCGACATCCTGCACACCTTTCTCTGCAGTGCGGAGCGTACATCAACATCCGTTGTCACTGAACTTGTACTTCCTCCCAACAAGACCAACCCGACCCTTTCCCACACCGAAATCACTGATGGTGTTCTCAAGAGCCTTCACGCTGTGCTCTACACCGAGAACGATAAAGTCCTCACATACCACAAATCTTTTACCGACTTCATGTTTGACCAGAATCGGGCAAAGAAATTTTGGTGTGATCAAGCGAAACACCATCGACTCCTCACCGGCTCCTGCTTCTGTGTTATGGACGGCTTGAAATTCAACATCACCAACATCGAATCGTCGTTCTTATTTGATCGTGATAATTCGGCACTTCTGAATGCAGTCAAGCAGAACATCATTCCTGTCATGAGTTATTCCTGCCGAAACTGGGATTACCATCTCTCGGCTGCTGCACCAACCGATTCAGATGCCCTCTGTGATATCCTGTCGAAATTCCTTCAGCTTCGTGTACTTTTTTGGATTGAGGCCATGAACCTCCTGGGTTCGCGCGGCCAGTGTGATGAAATGCTGCGAAGGGCATGTAAGTGGGTTCCAAATGTGAGTAAGATCTTAACTGAATACTTTGTAATTAACTGATCGTAATGTTTAGGACAACTTGACATTAAGGAAGGAGTTCGCTGAGGCTGCATCTTTTGCGTTGTATTTCAGCGGGAGCGAGGCGGCATTGTCTACACCACACCTGTACATCTCTGCCCTTGCCACATGGCTGCAGGATTTGGGGCCATGTCGAGGATGGAAGAAGCGCTTCCGTAAGATCCCAGTGTTCACCAATGCGTCACTAGGTGACAGGCCATTAATGACTATTGAGGTGGGAAGTGAAGTGAAGGCTGTCGCATTTTCGAGCGATAACAGGCTTATTGTCTCTGGCTCGGAAGACAAATTGGTGCGGGTGTGGAATGCTTCAACGGGTGAGGCCCTGAAGGTGCTGGAGGGCCACACTGGCTATGTCACGTCAGTCGCATTTTCGAGCGATGACAGCCGTATCGTCTCTGGCTCGTCAGACGAATCGGTGCGGGTGTGGGATGCCTCGACAGGCGAGACGCTGAAGGTGCTGGAGGGCCACACTGACTATGTCTTGTCAGTCGCATTTTCAAGCGATGACAGCCGTATCATCTCTGGCTCGTCAGACGAATCGGTGTGGGTGTGGGATGCCTCGACAGGCGAGACGCTGAAGGTGCTGGAGGGCCACACTCACTATGTCAGGTCAGTCGCATTTTCGAGCAATGACAGCCGTATCATCTCTGGCTCGGATGACAAATCGGTGCGGGTGTGGGATGCCTCGACAGGCAAGACGCTGAAGGTGTTGGAGGGCCACACTGACTATGTCACATCAGTCGCATCTTCGAGCGATGACAGCCGTATCGTCTCTGGCTCGGATGACAAATCAGTGCGGGTGTGGGATGCCTCGACAGGCGAGACGCTGAAGGTGCTGGAGGGCCACACTGACTATGTCTTGTCAGTCGCATTTTCGAGCGATGACACCTGTGTCGTCTCTGGCTCGGAAGACAAATCGGTGCGGGTGTGGGATGCCTCAACAGGCGAGATGCGGAAGGTGCTGGAGGGCCACACTCACTCTGTTTGGTCAGTTGCATTTTTGAGTGATGACAGCCGTATCGTCTCTAGCTCGGCAGACAAATCGGTGCGGGTGTGGGATGCCTCGACAGGCGAGACGCTGAAGGTGCTGGAGGGCCACAATGACCATGTCACATCAGTCGCATTTTCGAGCGATGACAGCTGTGTCATCTCTGGCTCAGCAGACAAATCACTGAGGGTGTGGGATGCCCTGACAGGCGAGACGCTGAAGGTGCTGGAGGGCCACACTGACTGGGTCAGGTCAGTCGCATTTTCGAGCGATGACAGCCATATCGTCTCTGGCTCAGACGACCAATCGTTGCGGGTGTGGGATGCCTCGACAGGCGAGACGCTGAATGTGTTGGAGGGCCACACTGAGTATGTCTGGTCAGTCGCATTTTCGAGCGATGACAGCCGTATCGTCTCTGGCTTGGAAGACAAATCGGTGCGGGTGTGGGATGCCCCGACAGGCGAGACGCTGAAGGTACTGAAGGGCCACACTCAGTCTGTCTGGTCAGTCGCATTTTCGAGGGATGACAGCCGTATCGTCTCTAGCTCGGCAGACAAATCGGTGCGGGTGTGGGATGCCTCAACAGGCGAGACGCTGAAGGTGCTGAAGGGCCACACTCAGTCTGTCTGGTCAGTCGCATTTTCGAGTGATGACAGCCGTATCGCCTCTGGCTCAACAGACAAATCGGTGCGGGTGTGGGATGCCTCGACAGGCGAGACGCTGAAGGTGTTGGAGGGCCACACTCACTATGTCACGTCAGTTGCATTTTCGAGCAATGACAGCCGTATCGTCTCTGGCTCGTCAGACAACTCGGTGCGTGTGTGGGATGCCTCGACAGGCGAGATGCTGAAGGTGCTGGAGGGCCACACTGACTGGGTCAGGTCAGTCGCATTTTCGAGCGATGACAGCCGTATCATCTCTGGCTCGTCGGACAAGTCAGTGCGGGTGTGGGACACCTCAGTGTTGGAGGGCCACACTGAACCAGCTGCATCTTCAGCCAATGGAAGATGTGCTGCTGCTGCTCTCCCCACAAGGAGAACATTATCTCATGTTTGTGCCGCTTACTGCACAGCTGCCAGACTCTTCTAATATTCTTACCTTACCGCCCTCTTATGCTGCATCTGTTGATTTTACGTCCTCTGCCCTTGGTTCGGAATGGTGCAAATGTTTTTTCTCGTAGGCTATTGTTAATTTGTTCATCTCAATCTCTTTCCCAGTTTTGTACCATCACCTAGTATAGATATCAGGCCGGATAATAAATCACTTGTCATTTCCTTCAGTATAAGTACAGAGCATGGAGATGTCAACAAGAGCATTGTAGCACACTTTCTTTGCGAGTTCGGCGCCCAGGAACAAGGACATATTAGCACCCACTTTCTCCTCACCCCAGGATCAAGAAGCATGGGCACTACCGAGACAATGTTTGGATGTCTGCTCTAGTGCAGAAAGAGGAAATCCTTAGTTTCTTGAAACAGTCATTTAGTGCCGCACATACATGTACACTGAGTGTTTCTGAAACCAAATTGTTGTTGCCTGAATGAATCTGGCACGTTAAATTATAAAATAACCGCGGAAGAAAGAAGAGAGCTGAATTGAAGATGGCCGAGAACAAAGAATCGATGGATAGGACCCTTTGGTGCACGAATTTTGAACGAATCCCTTCGATTTAGTACTGGACGGTGAAACGACATACCCGGAACTTGAACTTCGCAGTCTCATTTCCACTGTTTTTGATGTTCCGAATGGCACCGAGCGAGCAGGTGATAATTGGATCTCAGGAGGTATGTTTGCCATATTGGTAGTGCCGTTGACGCGAAGCAATGACAGAAGCTCTCAAAATTCTGCGCCCACAGCATGCTCTTCAAATATCATGCATCCCGGTCCCAGGCCTCCCTAGGCGAGTATATCGCGAATTCCATTGAAATGCTGAAATATGTTCAAAGTCTGACGGTAAGAATAAATTTGGTTTCTTTACGCGAAGCATCTCGAGGTAGATACCGCTCTGAAAAGGTGCTATGAGGGACCAGCGAAGGGTATTTCTACATCATTCTCCCCGGCAACCTTTGATTGATCAATCAAGTAAGCAAGCGTCGATATGTTCTCTTCGCATCTGCGACACAAAACATGAGTAAAAATTGTGCATCGTAGGGAGGAAGGAGGCTGCGTTGTCAGACTCACAATTTTGATATCGACTGCTCAAAGTCTGTTAAACCCTTTTGAAGCACCCTGAATATGCTTGCGAACTCCCCTGACCGATCACGAAGGAGACGTCCATGAGCCATGAGCAGTGTATTGACCCATATGAGATCGAATTCGAGATGGGGGCTTTGGTCCAGGTGTTCTCCAACGAAGCGGAGAAGCAAGGGAATATATACGACAGGAAGTTGCCGGGAAATAAGACGAATATCACCCCTGGGAATGGTTTCGTATACCCTTTGTATAAGAGGCTTTTCGTTCAATCGGAACGCCATCACCAAGGCCTTGAGATATTCTTGCTCGGCAAGGACTTGGAGCACGGCTTGGGGTGTGAGATCGATGGAAAGCTCGAATGGGTCGAAAGTTACCGTCTCATCCAAGGAATAAATAAGGAGGCCCTCGGTCGAGGCTGCGGCCCAAGCCCGACCCGTCGGCGAGAATCGAACACATTTTGTACGCGCCTCTTGTCGGAACCGTCGAATGGACATATCTCCAGCACCTCGACTAGCTCCAGGTAGACTCGTGTCCAACCTATCCTCCAGGTCACTTCCATCTCGATCATTGATGAGGTCCACATTGATTCCAGCATCGTTGATCCGTCTGCTATCCAAAAACTCCTCAGTCCCATCGAGCGAAAGGTTCTCGGAGATCTGGAACTTTTTCACCATGACGCCTTCGCCCTCTCTCACATCGTACAGCACCACATATTTGCTGTTTCCACCCGCAAGCAAGCAAGCACCGTCGGCGGTATACGCCATACTGTTGTATGATTTTCCCGAAGCGTTATTCGCAGCTGAAACACGATCGTCGAGCTTTCGTCCGCCGGAAACGTCCTTCCTCCCATCAATCACGTTCGTCTGCTTGCTTTCCTGGATGTCGAAGAATGTGATTTGCCCATCCAGAGTCGAAACCGCGACCTCCTTGCCATCCGGGCGGAACGCGAGGGCAAGCACATCGGAATTCAATGAGAAGGGTTCTACGGCCCCAGAACGGCCAAATATATTCCATACCCGCATCGTTTTGTCCCACGAACCGCTCGCGAGCTGGTTGGCACCGGAAGGTGAAAACGCGAGGGAGCTCACAGGGCCAGTGTGACCAGCCATCACATCTAGAAGCTTTCCTGTTTGTACTGACCACAGGAAGACTTCGTATGAATCTGTGGATCCTGCTGCAACGACTTCCCCAGACGGGTCAACGGCGAGGCATGAGAATTGGACGGGGGAAGGCGAGGTAAATGTGCGGAAGTTGCGATATCGGATAAGGTCATAGGCACGGACTGTACCATCCAATGAGGCAGAGAAGAGGACGCTGCCTTGCTTCGCAAATGCAACGGAAGAGATGGGTGCGCTGTGGTCTGTGAAGGTGACGAAGCAGAATCCGGAATAGGTGGACCAGACTTTGACCTTGCCGTCATCACCGCCTGTTGCTATGGTCTGACCACCAGGTGCGTATGCGAGAGTGTTCATGTCGAAATAGTGTCCTTGCTGCTTGAGAACGTATGATTCCGACTGCCATTCCCAAACGAGTAATTGACCCAATTTTCGGGCACCAAAGGCAAGCCACTCTCCTGAAGGGCTGATGGCAACGGAAGAAATCTTTTCTTGCGAAATGCTAAGTGTATGGATATTCGAGAAGCTTGGCATCTCCCATAATCCGAAGACACCAGTGGAGAACCCGACAACGAGAAGGTTGGAAGGTGCATGGAAGGTGGAACAGACGACCTTCGTCCCAGGCTGATTGAAGTAATGCCGTTTGTATACACCCCACCTCGTGTTTGCTATCCGATTGATGACATCTCGTACAATGCCATTCGAAGTCGATGCGACTGGTTCTTGGTCCGAATTTTCATCATCCGAAGTTTCTTTCTCTTTCCAGGTGAAGACGGCCCCATCTTTGCTAACGGTATAAATCTGAAGAAAGCCATTAGAAATAGGGTTGGAATGAAAACGTACGAAACTCACTGTGTTGCCATCTGCAGAGAAATAAGCACTCAAAACAGCGTCTCGGTGTCCTGCAAACGTTTTCGGTCGGAATCCATCAACTGGGTCCAGGGTAAAGAGACGAGCCGTCATGTCCCTCGACGTGGTGATGAAGCATCTGGATGTCTATAAGTTTCGTCATCCTATACTTGAATGAGCCAACAGAAAAAAACATACGTTGAATCCGGGGCCCATTGTATGCTCAACACATCGTCGTGATGTCCAGTGTATGTTCGATGTAGTGTAAATGGCGCAAATTCGCGGAGAAGGTGGTTCGGTGTCCTCCAAACCTGAA
>Ga0307513_10008052_pt1 | contig 13533 bp, 10 predicted proteins | sample 15_EM_MG_FD_202174 | JGI IMG/M metagenome (GOLD analysis project Ga0307513, IMG submission 202174) | Populus trichocarpa ectomycorrhiza microbial communities from riparian zone in the Pacific Northwest, United States - 15_EM | ecosystem: Host-associated > Plants > Roots > Unclassified | place... | reverse complement strand
TTTCACCAGCGGCAACTTGTCGGGCGACGACATGGAGCCGCTCACGTCGAGCAGCATCACCAGGTTCGCATCCGGGCGCTGACGTGCATCGAGCTCGTAACCCTTGATGCCGATGTGTACCAGCTTGCGGCCCTTGCCCCACGGGGAATCGCTCACTACCACGGTGGGCCGGAATGGGCGCTCGCGCGATTCCGCCGCGGGCCACGAGTAGTCGAAGTAGTTGACCATCTCCTCGGCGCGCACCGCATCCTTCTGCGGCAGCACTCCCGCGTTGAGCTGCCTGCGAATGAAACTGTACGACGACGTGTCCACGTCCGCCGAGAACGTGGAGACCGGATCATCAGCCACCTGCTTCACTGCGTTCGAATCGAAATGTTCGAACTTGTCGCGACCCTCGGGCGGCGGCATCGCCGTTCCAGGCTCGTTGGCCGACGGGTAGGAGAACAATCCGGCGACCGCGCCGCCGCCACTCGCGCGTGGCGCAGCCACACCCTTGTGAGGAGCGGCGCGGGCCTTCCGACCTACTCGCGAACCGGTCATGATTACTTCTTGCAACTCTTCGTCGGCCTGCGACGGCTGCGAGGCCGCCGACACCGGGGGTGGCACCGGCAGACTCGCGCCGTTGCCGGCATCTGCGGGACTCGCGGCATCGAGCGACTGCGGTTCCGCCGCGCTGTTCTGACGTGTGTCGTCCTTGGCCAGCTCGGTCTTCGCGACGGGCTGATCCTGCAGATCTCGACCGGCCGGCTTGTCCTGTCCGGGCGACGCTTTGACCTCACCGGCCTGCTGCGCGGCCCGCTTGGGTCGTTCGCGCACCGCTTCCACCCGCGATGAAGTCTGGCCGTCGCGCCGGGCCGCCTCGGCATTGGCGCCGTCGGGCGGCGCGGAATCGGTCGCCGTGGCGATCTCGGCGCGCATGGGCTCGCGCGTCAACGATTCGTCCGGCTCCTTCTCGAGCAGACGCGCGGAGTCGCCGTCCTTGATCATCGGCCACACGACGGCAAAACCGACCACCGCGAGGCAGACGCTCGCGGCGCCGGCAAACATTTTCGACCTGGTGTTCCAACCCATGACATCGCTCCCGTGTGAGTGGCGTTCACGGGATAGACGCAATGCGCCTAACAAACCTTGGAAGAATCCGGTCTTGATTTGTCCGGGCGCGTCCTGTTCGGCGTTGACGCGCGCGAACTCCGCGAGCGCGGCGCGTTTGGCGAGCACCCGCGCCTGTGGGTCCGGCGGCGGCGGCGCGGTTTCCTCGAGCAAAGTTTCGTAGGACTTGGGTTTCATAGGCTGCCGCTATCTACTGCTGCTCTGGCGCGCTTCACTCTTGCTCATGTGTTTACGAATCGTGTGAAGCCGCCAGGAAATCGTGGATTCCGAAACTCCGAGCACGACGCCCGCCTCGGCGTGACTCATGCCTTCCGCGTGCACCAGCAACGCGGCTTCCTTCATGCCTTCGCCGAGCTCACCCAGCTGTTCGAGCAACTGCGTGAGATAGATGCGGTCTTCGGCCGGCGAGAGCTGGCCTGCGCTTTCAACGTCAGGCATCTCGTCGTGATCGTGGCGCGACTGGCTGCGTTGCCAGTCCTGCGCGCAGCTGATCACCAGGCGGTACAGCCAGCTCGTGAACGCCGACTGGAACCGGAACTGCTTGAGACTCGACGCCAGCTTGATGCAGGCAAGCTGTGCGATGTCCTCGGCGTTCGCCTTGTGGCCGCACCACTTCCAGGCGAACCGGTGGATCGTGTCGTAGTGCAAATCCAATAGCTCGGCAAAGGAATCTGCATCCCCGCCCTGAGCCTTTCGGATTAACGACTGGTCATCCATCCGGTGTCATTTTTCTGGAAGTCACCCATTAGACGGAAGGTCCTGGAGATTCCTTGGCCGCGTCACCTAAGGCGCTGATAACCCTCGACTTATGGCGGTCTTGGACGGCGCGCCCGGGATCTCGCGCACCAGGCGCGGTACCAGGTATCCGGACAGCCGCGCGCCGAGTGTTTCGATGAGACGCTGCGCCGCGACCTCATCGACCTCGAAATGTGCCGTCCCGCGCACGCGGTCCGGCAGGTGCAGGTAGTAAGGCAATACGCCCGCGTCCATCAACACACATGACAGCTCTTGCAGGGTCTCGACGTCGTCGTTGACGCCGCGCAGCAGCACGGACTGGTTGAGCAGCGTCGCGCCCGCGCCGCGCAGCGCCGCACAGGCCGCGCGCACTTCGGCATCGATCTCGTTCGGATGGTTGACGTGCAGCACCACGATCACGGGTTTCCCGACGCCGCGCAACCAGGCTAACAACCCGGCATCGACCCGCGACGGCAGCACCACCGGTTGGCGCGTGTGCACCCGGATGCGGCGTACGTGCGGGATCGCCACGAGCGCGTCGGTCAACGACTTCAATCGCGCATCGCCGAGCGACAGCGGATCGCCACCGCTCAGGATCACCTCTTCAATCGATGGGTCATCACCGATGGCACGCAGCGCCGCGCCCCAGCGCCCGGAGTTTTCCTCGTCCGCGACGGCCTGCGCCGAATATGGAAACTCGCGCCGAAAGCAGTAACGGCAGTGAATCGCGCAGGCGGCGGTGGTGATCAACAACGCCCGGCCGGAATATTTCTGCAGCAGATTCGGCGCGACCGTTGCTGCGCCTTCATGCAGCGGGTCGGATTCGTATCCCGGCGCCTCACGCAGCTCATCCGCCAGCGGCAGCACCTGTCGCAACAGCGGATCGTGGACATCGCCGCGGCGCATGCGCGACAGATAACTGCGGGTTACGCGCAGGGCGAAGGATTTCGACGCCGCGCGTGCAGGCTCGAGCAGCTCCGCACCGAGGTCGAGAGCGGCCAGCAAATCGGCGGGATCCGTGATGGCGCGAGAAAGCTCCCGTTGCCAGGAAACGTGGGTCATGAGTTGCGATGGGCCTATCTGGCGAGCTGCTTGATACGGATATTGCGGAACCAGACTTCCTGGCTTTCCGCCTGCAGCGCGATGTGGCCGTAGGATAGTTGCAAAGGCGCCCCCGCCGCCATCAGCTTCTGCGCGCTGTCTTCCTTCGGGTCGAGCTGCGGGTGCTGGTAACGCAGCACCTCGACGCCATTCACGCGATGAATGACTTCATCGTTGCCATGCACTTCGACCTCGACGCTGACCCATTCGTCCACCGCCGGCATTTTCGCGCTGGATTCGATGATGTGCTCGGTGAGCAGCTTGTCTTTCATCTCCAGATTGGTGCCGGGCGTGCAGACGTTGCCGGTCTGTTTGCCGGCCGCGGAGCCGGTCGCCAGAAACTGGAATTCCATGCTGGCGGGCCAGGCCTGGTTGAGCTCGAGCGTGAGTGGCGACTGCGAGTGGATCATCACTCCGCTGTTGAGTTTGGCCCAGGGCGGCGAATCCGCGACGGCCTTGCCGGTGATCTTGTATTCGAGCCGCAGGATGTACTGCGAATACGCCTGGTTCGAATACAGGTGCCCGAACTGCTCGTCGAACTTGCCGTATTTGTCGTAGGCCACCTTGATGGTGTTGTCGTCGACCCGAAACGTATCGCGGTAATTCTCGCCCAGCGGATGTTTGGCGATCTTCATCGTCCAGCCGGACAGATCCTTGCCGTTGAACAACGAATGCCACTCGGCGCCTTCCGCTGCGCCTTGCGCGTGCGCCGCGGCGCACACCACGAACGCGAGCGACACGATCTGCAGATTCCTCTTGAACATTTGAACCTCTCGTTGATTTGACGTGAAACGATCGAGATCGCAGCGCGGAAAATTCCAGCGTGCGGCCTTGTTAGCCGGCGCCGCGTGGGAATCCGCGACGGTGTCGCTGACCGCAAGGACAACTTGGTCAATGCGGCGAGACAAGTTAGCCAACGGACGAGACAGACGCAACGGGCGCGAGATTCCCCCATTGACAGCCATCTTCCTTAAGCGCAATTGTGGCCGCGTTTCACAGGGGGACCTCGTCCGACAACGATTGTCGCGAGACTCGCGGCGATCGTGATCCAGGGAATGGTTGATTCGGTGCAGGGATAGCACGCCACGGAAGAAACGCGCGCCCTCTTCACAACAGCCGTGCTCCCCGATCCGACGAGGCATTGCAATTCGTTGCGAGGAGAAACCATCCATGTCTCGTTCATTCATTTCCGCCGCCCGGCGCAGGCCGGCGTGGTTGTTAGGTGCGTTCCTGATGCTCGGTGCTTCCAGCGCCTTCGCACAGGCGAGCTGCCAGGTGACGTACACCGCGCCGACCTGGGTCGGCGGTAACGGGTTCGGCGCCAGTATCGACATCAAGAACACCGGCGCCGCCATCACCAATGGCTGGTCGCTCGTGTTCAACTGGCCGAACGGCCAGCAGCTGCAGAACGGCTGGCCGGTCACCGTCACCCAGAGCGGTGCCACGGTCACGGCCGCGAGTAATGCGGACTGGAACAAGGCCATTCCCACCAATGGCACCTTCAACATCGGCATGAACGCCTCGTTCAGCGGCGCCAACAACCCGCCGGCGTCGTTCGCCTTGAATGGCACCGTCTGCGGCGGCACGCCCCCGGTGAATACGGCACCGACCGTCTCGCTCACGAGCCCCACGGCGGGTCAGGCCTTCGCGTCCGGTGCGGCGATCACGTTGGCGGCGACCGCCAGCGATCCGGGCGGCGCGGTCGTACGCGTCGAATTCCGCGTCGACGGCACACTCGTCAACAGCGACACCGCGGCGCCGTACTCGTTCAGTGCCACCGGCCTCGCGAATGGCTCCCACACCGTCACGGCGACTGCGGTCGACAATGGCAGCCCGGCGTTGAGCACCACGACGTCCGCGGTCACTTTCACGCTCGGTGGCGGCAACACGGCACCCACCGTGGCCCTGACCAGCCCGACCGCGAACCAGGCTTTTGCGGCCGGGGCAGCAGTGCCGCTGGCGGCCACCGCCAGCGATTCCGGCGGTTCGGTAGTTAGAGTGGAGTTCCGCGTGGACGGCACGCTCGTGAACAGCGACACGTCGTCGCCGTACTCGTTCAGCGCAACCGGGCTCGCCAACGGCACTCACACGGCGACGGCCACCGCGGTCGACAACGGAACTCCGGCCTTGAGCACGGTCAGCACCACGGTGACCTTCACGGTCGGCGGCGGCAATACCGCGCCCACCGTGTCGCTCACGAGTCCGGCCGCGGGCCAGGCGTTCGCGGCCGGCGCCGCTATTCCGCTGGCGGCAACTGCCGCCGACGCGGGAGGAGCCGTGGTCCGGGTCGAGTTCCGCATCGACGGCGCGCTGGTCGGTACCGACACGACGGCTCCGTACACGTTCAGCGCGACCAGCGTTGCCGCCGGCAGCCACAGCGTGGTGGCGACGGCGTTCGACAACGGATCGCCGTCATTGAGCACGGCGAGTGCCGCGCGGTCGTTCACGGTCGGCGCCGCGGGCGCGGTATTCCGCGTCAATCCGCAGGGCCGCATCACGCGTAATGGCACGGTGTTCCCGGTGCGTTGCGGCGCGTGGTTCGGTCTCGAAGGCCGGCATGAGCCATCCAACGATGCACAGAACCCGAGCGGCGCGCCGATGGAGCAGTACATCGGCAATACGTTCTGGGCGAATGGCGGCGCGGGCACGGGCCGCACCATCCAGGCGACGATGCAGGAAATCAGCGGCATGGGGATCAATATGATCCGGCTGCCGCTCGCCCCGCAGGCGCTCAGCACGAACGATCCGCAGGGCACGGGCAGCGTGCTCAAGAATCATCCTTCGGTGCGCATCGCCAATTCGCGGCTCGCGCTCGAAACGATGATCACGGCCGCGGCGGCCAACAACATCCAGGTATTGCTCGACATCCATTCCTGCTCCAATTACGTGGGATGGAGAAAGGGCCGGCTGGATGCGCGCCCGCCGTACGTGGATCGCGATCGCGACAATTACGACTTCAAGCGCGAGGACTCCTCGTGCGCGGCGACCAACAACCCGGCCGGCGTCACGCGCATCCAGCCGTACGACCAGGCGAAGTGGCTGGCGGACCTGCGCACGCTCGCGGGTCTCGGCCAGCAGCTCGGTGTCGACAACATCATCGGCATCGACATCTTCAACGAGCCCTGGGACTACACCTGGGCCGACTGGAAGACGCTGTCCGAAGCGGCATACACCGCGATCAACCAGGTGAATCCGAATACGCTGATCTTCGTCGAGGGCATCTCCGCCTCGGCTAACAACCAGGATGGCACCCCGGCCACGATCACGCAGGTGCCGCACGGCAATGCGCTGACGAATCCGAACTGGGGCGAAAACCTGTTCGAAGCCGGCACCAATCCGATCGGGATCCCGAAAGATCGCGTGGTGTTCTCACCGCACACCTACGGTCCGTCGGTGTTCGTGCAGCGCGCCTTCATGGATCCGGCGCAGCCGGCCTGCGCGGGGCTCGAAGGCGACGCCGCCGGTGACGCGAAGTGCAACGTCGTGATCAACCCGACGCTGCTGCGTTCCGGCTGGGAAGAGCACTTCGGTTATCTCAAGGACCAGGGATACGCCATCGTGGTGGGTGAGTTCGGCGGCAACCCCGATTGGCCGAAGGGCAAGGCGTCCTTGCGCGACCAGGCGCGCTTCAGCTACCTGCCGGTCGGTTCGGATCTGGCATGGCAGAATGCCTTCGTCGACTACGCGGCCTCCCGCGGAATCGAAGGCTGCTACTGGTCGATCAATCCGGAATCGGGCGATACCGGCGGCTGGTACGACACCGCGTATGACCCGGTGTCGAACACCTCGGGCTGGGGCGAATGGCGCCCGTTCGACATGCGCAAGACCAATCTGCTCAACCGGCTCTGGGGCAGGTAGACAACAGCCGACGGCGATCGATTAAAACCGGGACTGGCTTCGCGGCCAGTCCCGGTTTTTCTTTGTGGGTTATATTTTGCCGCGAGCGCGGGTCGACATTGCGGATAAGAATCCATACAGGGGGAATCGTGATCAATCTCATTTCACGCGCGGCGTTGCTGTCCGCAGTGCTGTTCTCTTCATCCGTCGGTGCCGACGAACCGACGCAGCCAGCCGCGCCGGCACCCCCGGCAGCCGTGCAGCCGGTGTCGGTATACGACACGGCGCTCGCGCCGGGCTGGTCGAACTGGAGCTGGGCAAAGACCGAATTGTCCGTCGAGCTCAAAGGCAGTGCCCGCAAGCCGATCAAGGTGGAAGCCGGTCCGTACCAGGCGCTGTATCTGCAACACGCCGCTTTCCCCACCAACGGCCTCTCGAAAATCTCGCTGTTGATCCAGGGTTCGGCGCCGGAGGGCGAAGTGCGCCTGTTCATGCTGACCGGTGGCAAGGTCAACGGCGAAGGCAAACTCATCAAGCTCGCCAACACCGGCTGGACGCAGGTCGTGGTGCCCCTGGTGACGCTCGCCGCGGAAGACAAGCCGGTCGATGGGATCTGGGTACAGAACGCCACGGGCGGTCAGCTGCCGCGTTTCTACGTCACCGAGATCAAGATCGAGTAGCTAGTGCGCGGCGGCGTCCAGCGTCAGGCGCGTGTGCACGGCGCTGAGCGGATACGTCTTGCCCTGCCAGACGAACTCGCCCGGAAGCGATGCCGGGCGATCGATCTCGGCGATCATCTTGCCCGTCTCGAGCCGGTAACGAACCGACACCGCGCCATGCGGCGTGGCGGCGGTGGCCTCGAGCGACGTGAGTGCGCCCGGGAATGGCGCCACGCGCAGCCGCGAGTAACCGGGCGCGGCCGATTGAATGCCCGCGACCACCTTGAGCAGGTCGGCCGTGGGGTGCGCGCTCCACGCGTGTGAATCGGAACGCGGATGGACGCGCGATTCCGGCCAGGTGGTGAAGTTGAGCGTCAGCAACTCGCGCCAGGTCTGCAGCAGGCCGAGATATCGATCGGACATGCCGGCGTGTTCGAATGCGCGCGCCAGGTACCACGCGTAGTAGTACGTAACCGCGAACATGTCGGGCGGTGCATCGATGCCGCGGCCCGCGAGCGTGATGCCCTCGAGAATGCCGCGCGCCTCGGACGGCTCGGCCGCGTCGTACAACACCGCCAGGATGTTCATGTGCTGGCTGTACACGTTGCGATCGGGGTTGTCGGCGAACAACCCGTGTTTCGCGTCCCAGCAATGTTCGCGGATGGCGGCGCGGGCCCGTTCGGCCTTGATGGAATCCACAGCGCCGAGCGCGCGGTCACCGTGCGCCGCTTCGAGCGCCGCGGCCTGGCTCAACGCACCCAGCCACATCACCGTCATGAGGCAACTGCCGCCGTCCTTGCCGTACGACGGAAAGACCGTGCGATCGTCCCAGCGCTGGCCGGACCAGTCTATGAAGTTCCAGTGCGGATTCGCGCCTAACAAACCCTGCGCGGTTTTCAATTTCTCGAACCAGGCGAGGACCGCGCGCATGCGGGGCAGGTGCCGCACGATGGGCGTGATGTCCGGTTGCTCCCACGACCAATCCGACAACATGCCGATCCACGCGAGCGAGAACGTGGCGATCACGTTGTTGCCGCGACTGGGATAGGCGCCTTGCACCAACCCACCCTCCACGTTCGATTCGGCGAACGCGTCGATGGCTTGCCCGGCGAGCCGCGCGTCCCCGGCGACCACATAGGTGATGAGCATTTCGAGCCGTGTATCGCCGGTGTACTGCAGTTGTTCCCAATACGAACTGTCCATGAAGGTCTCGTGCGCATCGATGCGCAACGTGCGCCAGCCGATGTTCCAGATGCGATCGAGTTCGGCGTCGCTGCTCTTGAACGTGGCCTGCTGCGTGAATGGATAACCGGTCTCGTTGACGCGGAAGGTGTGCAGCGTCAACGGCGCAGCCTGCGTCGTCACCTCGATCTCGGCGTAACGCCAGGTGCGCCACCACAGCGGCGCGAAAGTGCGCCGCGCACCATCGGCGATGAAGGTGTCGAAGAACCCCTTGGCTTTACGATCTTCCACCAGGTTGCGGTCGCCGCGGTGGCCTTCGGCGTCGTACAACGCTTCGGCCCAGGTGATCTTGATCGCGGCACCTCTGCCGCCCGAAACCTCGAGCTCCGGATAACCCGAAATCATCGCCGGCCGGCGGATCAGTAGTTTGACGTTCGAGTGAGCCGGAACGGTGACGGCGCGCGTGGGAAAAACCTCGCCGCTCGGCAAGGTCGAACGGACGACCGCGCCGGGCTCGGCAGGCGCGAAACTTTGCGGCGGCAGCGGGTCGGCGATCAACGCGCGAGCGGCGGCCGCCGGCACGGCAACCGCGTCGCGCCAGCCGGTACCGCTCTCGGTGCGTCCCTGCCAGTCCCAATCCGCCTCGTTGGCGTCGATGCTCTCCGGCGTGCTCGCGACGTAATACTGCGGCGCGAGTTGATTCCCCTTCACGGCGGAGTGACCCGCGTCGATCCGCACCCGCCAGCCCGGTTCGCCGGTGGAAACCGGCTCGCCCCGCAATCTGAAGCCGGTCGCCACGCTCTGTTGAGCGAGCGGCGCGGACTCGCCAAAATTCCAGACCACCGCGGCGATGACATTGCGCCCCGCGCGCATCGCGGGCGCGAGATCTACGGTGGTGTAACGCCAGCGCGCGATCGTACCCGTCGACGGGCCACTGGCCACGCGCCGCCCGTTCACATAAAGAATGAAGCGATTGTCCGCCGTGACGGCAACGGGAAGTGTTCCGGGTGCGCGCTCGAGATCGATTTCCCGGCGAAAGTGCAGCACCACCGACGTGTTTCGAACCGCATCCGGATGGCCGATCCAGCCATCCGCGGCGACGTCAGCGGCGACCGCCGGCATCGCTGCCAACAACGAATGCAGGAGAATCCAGCGCCATGCAGTTTTTCCGGATCGCATGGCGGGAGCATAAGTTCATTCTCGGCCGGCGTGACACGAAACATCGCACCGGCGCGTGAACGTGAGAATTCACGCGCCGGCCACGCCGCGGCAATAGTCCGCGCGCTCAGTAGCCGCCGCCGCTGCCACCGCCGCCGCCGGTCGCGACGGCAATAGCCACCGCTCCTAACACCGCGCCGCCGATGAGCAGCGCCTTCTTGCCCTGGGCTGCGTCGGCGCGCTGCGCTTCGAGCGACGACATGTCGGTGTAAGTGATGCGTACGTTGTGACCGACGAGCGCGTCGTCTTCGACTTTCAGCACCTTGAACTTCTGCTTCGTGCCGTCCTTCTTCGTCACGACGACCGATTCGCCCGCCTTGATGTCGGGCCGCTCGACACTTTGACCGCCCTGCGAAAGCGGCACGTTCTGCAGCGAGGTGCAGCCGCTCGCAAGGAAGACGACGACGGTCAGCGGCGCGACAGCGCGTTTCCAGAATTGCATGTTCATGATTGTCCTCACATCCTCGAGCCGCGGGTGCGCGGAGGAATTTCGGCGCATACCGGCGGCATCTGTTCATGAGTAGCGCGCGGAAGCGCGGCGGTTCTGCCGGCCGGAGGCTTATCGAGCAAGCCTCGGAGGTCCGCCCGGGAACTGGTGTTGCAGGTGCCCGCGACTTCTTCCACCCTGTCGGGCATGAACATCCACGGACATTCGAGCAAACATCTTCTGTTGGCGGCGCTGCTGCTGTGCGCCTGCGCGGCCGTTTCGCGGGCCGCCGGGCCCTTCCCGGGCGCGGACGAACGAGTTGCGGATATCGACTGGTTCATCACGCAGATCGAGACGCGTTACGCGTACCTGCCGGAACGGCACCTCGATCTCGAAAAAATGCGCGCGATATTCGCGCCACAGGCAAGCGCCGCGCAGACCCGCGACGACATGATTCACGTGGTCGAACGCGTGGTCGCCGAATTGCACGACGATCACGTGACGCTCGGCACGAACACGCCGTCGTCGCCGCAGCTCATTCCCACCGGCGCCGAACTGTGGGCGCAGATGCGCGACGGTCGCGCCGTCATCGTTGAAGTTCTGTCCGGCAGCCCCGCGGCAAAGGCCGGGCTCGCGCCTGGCGACATCGTCTTGAGCATCGGAGGAATCGCAGTCGCTCAGGCCATCGAGCATTCCAAGGCAAAGGCGCTGAACGCGCCGGACGCCGAAGCCCTCGACTTCTCGTTGCGCAGCTTGCTCGCGGGCACCCACGACGCTGCGCGCCGCATCGCGGTGAGGGATTCCAAGGGAATCGTTCGCGTCGTCGAACTTCCTCCGTTTGTTTCCCCGGATAACGCGCAGCTGGTCACCTGGCGCTGGTTGAACGACAAGACCGGTTACATCCGGATCGAAAACAGCCTGGGGGATTCCGACACGGTTGCCGCTTTCGATGCCGCGTTGAGCCAGTTGGCCAAGGCGCCGAACCTCATCTTCGACCTGCGAAACACACCGAGCGGCGGTAACACGGATATTGCCGAGCCGATCATGGGGCGATTCATCGCCAAGGCCGCCGACTATCAACGCATCTTCGAACCGGCCGCCGGCAAACATTTTCCGCAGGATTCCTGGCTCAAGTCGGTCGAGCCGCGCGCCCCGCAGGTCACCGCGAAGCTGGTCGTGCTGGTGAACCACTGGACCGGCAGCATGGGCGAAGGCATGGCGATCGGTTTCGACGCCATGAAGCGCGCACAGATCGTCGGCACGCCGATGGCGCGGCTGTGCGGCGGTACGGAAAGTTTCGAGCTCCCCAAGACCGGGATTCCCGTCCATCTGCCGACCTATCGGCTCTATCACGTGAACGGAACGCCGCGCGAAGCGTTCGTGCCGTCGATCGAAGTCGACCTGACGCGCCATCGGGCTGACCAGGACCCGGTCCTCGAGAGTGCGCTGGCAGCACTGCGGCAGTAGTTAGCGCGGCGCCCTGCCGGCCGCGCTTTCTTACCCCTCGAAATCCGGCGCATTTGCACGCGCCGATTGCCAAACCTGTGAACGGTTTCTCGTTTTCGGGGTGAGGCCCGCGTAGGAATGTGCCTACACAAAACTGCTCGGGAACGCGCTGCGCCTCCTGGTTTAGTATCGCCGCCGGTCTTTCCAGGGGCTCCCGCCATGCGAACAAAAATTCTAGCCACCACCTCGGTCGTCGCGGCACTCGTTTCGCTGGTGTTGCCCCTTGCGGCAAACGCGCAAGACCCTGCGACCCCCGCACCGCCGGCGTCGACGGTCGTGAGCCCGCCCCGAAACCTATTCAAGCCTGACGGCGGCAAGCTGCTGCTCACGGCCGGCTTCAGCGACGTCGAAGGCGTCGGCGGCGGCGGCCTCGTGCCCTGGGCCCTGATCACCGGGTACGGCAGCAACCAGAGCTTCGGCGTCAACGGGCATATCACCGACATCCGGCTGAAGGATTTCGACCTGCAGACCTACGGCGTGGGCATCGGCATCGCCGATCGGGTCGAATTGTCCGCCACGCGTCACAAGCTCGATGTCACCGGTACGGCGCTCAAGGGCGTGGGTATCGAACAGGACATCTTCGGCGTGAAGGTGAAGCTGGCCGGGGATGCGATCTACGGGCAGGACTCCTGGCTGCCGCAGCTCGCGCTCGGCGCGGAATTCAAACGTCACGGCGGCATCGAGGATGCCGGCCCTCTCGTGAGCCCGAAACAGCTCGGCGCCACCGACGATGATGGCGTGGACATCTATCTATCCGGCACGAAGGTCTTCCTCTCGCAGAGCCTGCTCGTGAACGTGACGTTGCGGCACACCAAGGCGAACCAGCTCGGCCTGCTCGGCTTCGGCGGCGACGAGGACGACAGCGCCTCGCTCAACTTCGAGACGACCGTCGGTTACATGATCACGCGCAAACTGGCGGTCGGCGGTGAATACCGCGACAAACCCGATTCGCTCGGCGTCGACGATGAAGGCGCCGCCTGGGACCTGTTCGCCGTCTGGGCACCGAACCGGCACGTGTCGGTCGTCGCGGCCTATCTCAACATGGGCAACGTCCTCGGGCCCGCCACCACGGTCGACCACGATCAGGACGGAACGTATCTGTCGGTCCAGTTCGGCTTCTAGGAAACCCCACGATGAAAACCTTCAAACACGTCCTCGTGCTCGCCACCTTGCTGTGCGCCGCCAGCGGTGCGCAGGCCGAAGAAACCCTGTTCGCGCAGATCGGCGGCGCGGCCAAACTACACGCGACGATCGACAAGCTGGTCGAGGTGATGCTGGCGGACGACCGCATCAACTTCGCCTTTGCCGAAACGGATCTCGCCAAGTTCAACGGGCTGTTGTACGACCAGATCTGCGAGCTCACGGGCGGACCGTGCAAATACACGGGTCGCACCATGTTCGAATCGCACAAGAAGCTCAACTCGACCAACGCGCAGTTCAACGCGCTGGCGGAAGACCTCTACATCGCGTTCGACGCCGTCGGCGTGCCGTACCGGGTGCAGAACAAGGTCATGGCGCTGCTCGCGCCGATGCAGCCGGACATCGTCAAGTAATCAGTTGCTGCGGCTCGGTTCCGCGCTGTTCGAATAACGCCGTGCCGGCGCGGCGGGCACTCCCGCTCCGGCGTCGGCAACCAGCGTCGCGGCGGCGCCCGCGGCTGCCGCCACACGCGGCTTCTCGTTCTTCACCAGCGTCTCGGCCTGCGCGAGCTGGGCGCGCAATTCCGGTATTCCCGGTGCGAGCGTCTGCGCCTGGCGC
>Ga0307513_10008051_pt1 | contig 13533 bp, 2 predicted proteins | sample 15_EM_MG_FD_202174 | JGI IMG/M metagenome (GOLD analysis project Ga0307513, IMG submission 202174) | Populus trichocarpa ectomycorrhiza microbial communities from riparian zone in the Pacific Northwest, United States - 15_EM | ecosystem: Host-associated > Plants > Roots > Unclassified | place... | reverse complement strand
TGGCTATCTGTAGTAATGGATTTATTGTCTCACACCAACCAATGTCAACTAGTAAGAGAAAAGTGAAAACCCTTCCATATATGATAACCGAAGGGACAATTAACTTCATCAAATTAAGAAATAAAAGGACTCTGCTTTCCTTAGTTCAAGCTTCCACTGACACCGTTACCTTCTTTTCTGTTTAGGATGGGATGGCAATCACATTTATTAATAAATCTGGTTTAGTTTAAGATGGGTTTCAAATAAAATTCAATGTAAAGATAAATCAATTGACTTGACAAAAAAATATCTATTTTTTTTTATTTTAAAAAAAATTAAAGTAATTTCATTTTGTATTAACCCGAACCAATTTAACCTGTAATTAATTATAACAATTTAATATTCAACGCTCTTGGGCTTTGCTTTTTGGTTGGTGACAAGTGACACTTGAGTTATGGCTTCAAACTCAAGTGGAATGGGTTGATCATCAGGATTCATGTTCAATAGGTCTAGTGTAAGGACCCAATTCTATTGGGTCCTTTATCAAGACTCAATATTTATGGGTTTTACAATTCTAAATATTATTATTTTTTTTAGAAATATTATTATGAATAAAATAATTAATAAATTTGAAAGAAAATATTATTATTTATATTATAATTTTTTATGGCAATTTTTATAAAAATAAAAAGTGAGCCCGCGGTGTAGTATTATTAAAAATATTCAACAATTATAAGTATTAATATAAAAAATATTATAATTTGCTTTGTCAAGATTATTATTTTTCTTAGAATACAAAGTATTCATCTCAAAGATATTATTATTTTTTTCTAATATTATTAGTTTTATAATAATTCAAATTTTTAATATAAAAAAATATTATTATTTATGTTTTAAATATTCTTGGTATTAAAAATAGTATTATTTGGGTTAGGAATATTATTATTTTTACTATAATCAAAAGTATTAATATTAAAAATATTACTTTTTTGTGTTCTAAATATTATTATTTTTATAATAATCAATATTATTAATAAAATAATTACTAAATTAGAAACAAAATATTCTTAATATTGAAAACAACCAAAGATTTGATTTGAAATGTAAAATTAAAAATTACTATTAGTATTAGTATTATTATTATCATCATTAGTAAATTTTAAAAAATTGTTATTATTATCGAAGAAAAACCACGTGCAGACACATGACGCTTGACTCCTGCCTAGGGGCTGGGCACAACCCCTACGCCCACGCGGCGGTTGGGGCATGCTTAAGTGCTGACACACCCTGCGCACACGTGACGCTTAGGCTCCTGCCTTTGGGTTGGGCACTCCCTAGCGCACACGAGGCGCTTGGGCTCAGCCCTTTAGGTTGGGGACAAGTGGTGCTTGGGTCATGGCTCCAGGCTCAAGGGGAATGGGTTGGTCGTCAGGACCCATGATCAATGGGTCTAGCGTAAGGACCCAATAGAATTTGGCCCTTTATCAAGTCTCAATATTCATAGGTCTTAGGATTCTAAATATTATTATTTCTTTTAGAAATATTATTATTATTTTTATAATTAGAATTATTAATAAAATAATTAATAAATTTGAAATAAAATATTATTATTTATATTATAATTTTTTATGGTAATTTTTATAAAAATAAAAAGTGAACCCGCGGCGTAATATTTTTCAAAATATTCAATAATTCTCAGTGTTAATATAAAAAATATTATAATTTGCATTGTCAATATTATTATTTTTCCTAGAATACAAAGTATTCATCTCAAAAATATTATTATTTTTGTCCAAAATATTATTATTTTTATAATAATTCAAAATTTTAATATAAAACAATATTGTTATTTATGTTCTAAATAGGCTTGGTATTAAAAATAGTATTATTTGTGTTATGAATATTATTATTTTTACTATAATCAAAATTATTAATATTAAAAATATTATTTTTTGTGTTGTAAATATTATTTTTATAATAATCAATATTATTAATAAAATAATTAATAAATTAGAAAAAAAATATTATTAATATTGAAAACAACCAAAGATTTGATTTGAAAGGTAAAATTAAAAATTACTATTAGTATTATTATTATCATCATTAATAAATTTTAAAAAAATATTATTACTATCGAAGAAAAACCATGTGGGGACACGTGACGCTTGGCTTCTGCTTGGGGGCTGGCACACCCCTGCGCCTATGTTGCGCTCGGGCTCTGCCTAAGGGCTGGGCACACCCTGCGCACACGTGGCGCTTGAACTCCTGCCTTTGGGTGGGCACTCTCCAGCGCACACGTGGCGTTTGGGCTGTCTGCCTGGGAGCTGGCCACATCCCTAGCGCGCATGTGTCGCTTGGGCACGCCAAAACTCAACTATCCTTAGCCGCGCATGCTGCAGAATCTAAGATATAGCCTTAGGTCATTGATTATGCAAGGTCCAAAATAGACTTAGGTCCTCCCATCGTCAGGACCTAAAGTTTTGTGAAAATAGAAAGTGAGCACGCGGCGTAACGCGGGCTAACTAACTAGTATAATCTATAAGAAAAAATCATTTGAATTTTGACATGTCCAAGCCTTTGCCACTTGATAGGTGGATTTAGAGTTTAGTCCAATTTTACAATGCAAACAATTTTAAAAATATATTTATCAATATTAATACAATAATTTTTAATAGAAATTCTTTTAAAAAGATTTTTTTTTAACAAAGACGGTAACATGAATTTAAAAAGAATTGAAAAAATCTCATAAAAATCCCCATTCAATAATCTTAATTAAGTTTCTATTCCTCATTCCTTCTTTTTTTTCCCCTCAATAGGTACCTAATATATCAATTGTAACATATACTAAAAGGGATCAGTGTTTTACTATGGACTGCATAGTGCAGTCCACAGTAAAACAATGATGCTTTAGGTTGTTGTTGTTGTTGTTTTTGTTTTTTTTTTTTTTTTTTTTTTTTTTTTTTTTTTTTTTTTTAAGTTGTCTTATTTTTTTTAGTTATTTTTATGCCTTTCGGGATTATTTTTTTTTTGCTTCTTTCTTTGTTTTTTTTCTTTTAACAAAATTTTTTTGTTTAATTTAGTTTATTAATGTTAAAATTTTTTTATTTAGTTATCAGACTTTCATGACACGTTTTTTGAATTTAACGGGTTAACCTGGTTTGACAAGTTAACCCAGAATTTTTTTTTTTTTGCTTTTTTTTGCTTTTTAATTAATTTTTTTCATTTAGTTTAGTTTGTTAATGTTAATTTTTTTTCTATTTAGTTATCAGACTTTCATGAAACATATCCCAAGTTTCATGGGTTAACCTGGTTTCACGGGTGAACCCAGTTAATTATGGGTTGACCCGTCAATTTTTTTTGTTTTTTTATTTTCATAAATTTTTTTTGTTTAATTTAGTTTGTTAATGTTAAATTTTTTTTTTATTTAGTTATCAGACTTTCATGACACAGATCCTGGGTTTAACGGGTTAACATGGTTTGACGAGTTAACCCGGATTTTTTTTTCTTTTTGATTAATTTTTTTTGTTTAGTTCAATTTGTTAATTTTCACTTTTTTTTTATTTAGTTACCAGACATTCATGACATGGATCCCGGGTTTAACGGGTTAACCTAATTTGACGAGTTAACCTGTAATTTTTTTTTTTGTTTTTTTTTTCTTTGTAATTTTTTTCTTTTAGTTTAGTTTGTTAATGTTAAATTTCTTTCTATTTAGTTTTTTTTTCTTAGAGGTTTTTTTTCTTTTATTTTTTCTTTTTAATTAATTTTATTTAATTAATTTAGTTTATTAATATTAAATTTTTTTCTAAGTAGTTCTCGGTCCGATGCCTTTAGTTTTTCTTTTAGTTTTTTTGTTGTTTTATGCCTTTGACTATGGACTGCATAGTGCAGTCCACAGTGAAAAGTGAAAAGACTGATGCCTTTTGTTTTTTTTCTTTTTAATTAATTTTTTTTGTTTAATTTAAATTGTTAATGTTAAATTTTTTTCTATTTAGTTATCAAACTTTCATGACATGGATTCCGAATTTGACAGGCTAACCTGGTTTGACGAGTTAGCCCAGTTAATTCTAGGTTAGCCCATTAATTTGTTTTTTCCTTTTTAATTATCAAACTTTCACGATGAGAATTCAAGGTATGACGGGTTAACCTGGTTTGAAGGGTTAACCCCGTTAATTCATTTTTTTTCCTTTTTCTTCATTAATTTTTTTTCTTCATGTTGGTTTTTTTTCTTTGTTTTTTTCTTTTTAACTAATCCATTTAATTATCACACTTTTATGACATGACCTTGCAGCCAGACCTACATCCAATGCTATTGGGTCTGGTATTGCAGTCCAGACACTTTTATGCTAAGGGTTAACCCAAGTTTAATGTTATTATTAATATTATAAATATTACTCTTGGATCAGGTGTTGCAACCAAACCTAAGACTCTTTGGTATAACTTTGCAAAAAAACCTAACACTTTTAGATCTTAGCTTTTTTTTTAAATGAAAAAAATAATTGACCCGCGGCATCGCGCGAGGCATGTAACTAGTAAATTCTAAATCATATCATTTTTTTAGCCAACAAAATTATTAAGTAATCAAGTCAAGTTTACATGGTTTTTATTTTCCCATAAAAAATAGCCTATATATATTTTTTCCTACAATATATTTTTTCACCTGTAGTGAGAAATTTTAATAAATTTATGAAGTTTTAATATATTAAAATATAATTATATTTTTTTAAACGATATTTTGTTTATTTAAATTAATAAAAAAATTTGATTGTGAATTTATTAATACACTAAAAATACAATGAAGGGTGTTTAGCCTCGTATTTTAACAAGAGTTTTTAAAAATTTAATTTTTAATTTTTAAAATTATTTTGATATGTTATTATTAAAAATAAATTTTAAAAATATATTATTTTAATATATTATTAAATAAAATAATTGCTATTACTATGCGATCACCCTGACCAAAAGTAGGTCGAGGACTTCTTTCAACTGTAATATTTTGCAAAAGTAGGAGTAACTCACGCGAAGACAATTTTTTTTGAAAAACATTAATACACATTACGTACACCACACCGTCAGGGTGGATTGGAAAACAAGCTCGCGATAATAAAGCAACACGTCATTCATCGAACAGACGTGATTGGCCGCTACACGTGTAGAGTTTGAAATAAAAGCCAGTGCAGCAAAAACCAGCGAGTAGTCAATCTTTCCATACTCTCAAGAGTGAGAATAGCAGTAGAAGAACTCTTAGCGCCGAACCGAAAAAACCCAGTCCTTTAACAAGCCTGTCTCCGTTTAAAGCACCGTCCCTCGCTTGGCTCCTTAAATTTTTTATTTTTTATTTTTTGTTAAAATTTAATATGGTTTGTACGTTTTGGATCGTTTTGATATGTTGATGTCAAAAATAATTTTTAAAAAATAAAAAAAACATCATTGACATGCATTTCAGCACAAAAAATTATTTGAAAAGCAACCGCTACTACACTGCCAAGTACCCTCTTAAATCTCCCCCCTCTTTGTCTCGATCTTTACAAAAACTTAAAAGAATAAGTCTCCGTTTGTTTGCTTGAAAGTAGTTTTTTTTTGGAAAGTGAATTCCGGAAAAGTATTTTCCGATGTTTGGTAGTGTAATGGAAAATAAGTTGGAAAACACTTTCCAGTGTTTGGTTATGTCATGGAAAATAAGTTGTAAAATAACTTATTAATGTTTTATTTTTTTCAAGTTTATTAAAATAATGAGGAACAAATCTTCCAAATTAAAAAGTTGAATGAGAATGAAATTGAAAAAAAAATATAATTTCATAAATTATCTCAAATAAAATAAATAATAATCAAAATAATATAGATCAAATAAAAAATAAAAAAATTGAAAGATGAAGAAATTAAAATAATAACAATTAACATTTCATAAATTATTTCAAATAAAATAAGTAACAATCAAAAGAATAAGGACCAAATTTGATAGATAAAAAATTTCAATTAAAAAATGATAAGGGAAAAGCAAAATAAAAATGAGAACCAAAGTTAATATAAAAATTAAATTTTAAGGGATGAAATTGAAAAACAAATATTCAAATATATATATATATATATAGCAATCAAAAGTTTGATGGCTAAATTTGATATAATCGGTAAATAATATGATATTTCTAAATTTTTCACAACTTTCAGAAAGTGTTTTCCGTCTAAAATAAAAAGAAAACACTTTTTTAGAAATCAAGTTAAATTTTTCTTTGACTGGAAAGTATTTTTTGTTGATCAATTTTTTTAATGATAAATAAATACAGAAAAATTTGAAATTTTCTGAAAATCAAAGTCCCCCTAAATTTGCTTTTGGACATCAGTAGTAGAGGAGCAGCGTGTCTCCATCCCTAAGTATGTGGGGTCCATCTTGGACCTGCTGCAGTTCTTTTTAATAAATTAGCTGTTTTTCAAAATTCATAGTAATTCTTTTAAATTTATTTAAATTTTCCCAACGACCCTTCCATTTTTTTTACCTTCTTCACAGTAACATAACATTTAGCATGTGTAATATATACATTACGCACTGTTTGTGTTTGACATTATATTTTGAAAGTGTTTATAATTTTTTTTATTTTTTTTTATTTCAAATTAATATTTTTTAATAGTTTTTATTTTAAATAATTTTGTGTTTTAAAATGGCTAGAAAATGAGTTGCCGAACCATGCATTTAATATGATGTTTGGTGACCTGATATTAAATGCAATAAGTAATCAAGTGTTTTGCAGGAAACTGAGTAATTTTGTCTCAAGAGGATCTCGCTATCAACATCTCATTGACTTGGAAAACACTGCTTAGGTGAAGTACTAGATAACGCCTTAGACCATAGCTATTAAGGCACCTTCTGTGTATAGTTCTTTCAGAGATATGGTGGTTGGGAAGAAATGATGCTACTGAAGACTGAAGTAGAAAAAGAAACTATCAAATTTTTTTTTTCAAAATTGTAATATTTTTTTTTATATTTATGTTCATCTATGTTACATATATTTTTTTATTTTTTAGATTTGATCTATATTATTTTGATTATTATTTATTTTATTTGAAATAATTTATAAAATTATATTTTTATTTTTTTCAATTTCATTCGCATTCAACTTTTTAATTTGTAAGATTTGTTTCTCATTATTTTAATAAACTTGAAAAAAATAAAACATTAATAAGTTATTTTTCAGCTCATTTTCCATGACATAACCAAACACTGTAAAATATTTTTCAATTTATTTTTTATTACATTATCAAATATCAAAAAATAATTTATTTTCCTGTAATTTATTTTTAAAAAGACCTACTTTTCATCAAACAGACGAGTTTTTAATCTGATGAAGTTAATTGTCCCTTCGGTTATCATATATGGAAGGGTTTTCACTTTTCTCTTACTAGTTGACATTGGTTGGTGTGAGACAATAAATCCATTACTACAGATAGCCAGAAGCTACAAGCTAATGGTCTCGGACTAGTCAATGAACAAGACAAATTTCTGTATTTCTCCTACTGGAATCCATGGAGAGATCAACGTTTTTTTTTTTAGAGTACAATTATGTGTTAAGTACTAGTCTATTTTAGAGTTAGAAGTAAAAAAAATATATATATAACATTTGGGTAAAAACATTCAGGTCCCGTAAATGAAAAAACTTTGGGTAATTTACATAATTAATTATAATAGTTATCTAAATATATAATTAACAATTTAATCTATGCTTTTGAAATTTTCGACTTAAAACTTGTAATGTTGTCACCTATTAAACACGATGTTTATTAACTATTGTGATAATCGTACGGAATAATATACCATTGGGAATTAATTGTGTGCCGTTAGGGCTAATAACATGCATAAAGGAATCAAAATTCTTTGTTTACAGCTACGAGAGAAATTTGATCAAGGTAGTAAAAATTTATAATAAATTATTTTTCTTTTTTTCAAAAAACTAAGTTTCATATTGAACACTCATATACAAGTCAAATCATTGTAATGTTTTTTTTTTCTTTATAAATCTACAGTTTGGTCATTTGATTTGAATTTTTTTTGTTCTTTTAACATTGAAATAATTCAAGTTTGGACTTTAAAATTGTTTTACCTATTTGGTTCCTGAATATCATACACTTAGCGGAAATAATAAAACAAAATTATTCGAGGGTCTATAGGATCCCGTTAGAAAAATCTAAAGCTATTTAGGGATTTATTACCTGAAGATCTTATCTTTTTCGACTTTTAATATTCTTTAAAGGTTAGGTTATCGCAAATCACAAGTTATCCAATTGTTCGGTCTCTAACGGTAATCCACACGAACCATCAGTGAGAAATCTCCTAAATCCTTATTTAGGAGAGATGAATTGTTATGCCTAGAGTGCTAGCTCTCTATTCTGTGACTTACGTATTTTTTCTGTCTCACATATAACCATTAAAAATAAGAGACATAACTTAATATTTATAGAGAAATATGAAAAACCCTATAAATTGACAAAATATCAATTTTCCCTTTGAATAATATCCATATATTAATTCAGGATAATTTTAGAAATTAACTTAATCAAGTCCTTATTTTTTCTAGGTCTAGAAGTATAATCCTTGTATTAATTATATTTTAGTCTTTAATTTTTAAAATATATTTTAATCAAGTCATACTTAATTAAATTATCACAGCTTAAGTTCCGACTAATGATTCTTAATACGTGTGACCCATTAAGTTTCTAATATGTTGACTCAAATATAAATTATAATTAAATAGAATTAAATAAATTAAATAATTTAATTTATTATCAATTTAACAATTGTAATTTATATTTGAAGATTAGGTGCATCGTCTAATAACGTGTTTGACTTAACCTTTTAATTATCGGTTTCTCAGTGTAATTAGTATCATTTCATCAATAATGTTCTGATTTAACATTAAAACATGAAGTATATTTACTATGTTAAATCATATTTGTTCTCTATATAATAGTCATTGATCGTTTGAATAAAATTTGAAACTTTTTTCAAATCTCATTCCATCTTGGCCAAATATTTCTTAATCAATACTATTTAAGAATATATAGAATATTTTCTCTAATTCACCTAGGGTGGTAAATCCTCTCTTGATCATTCAAATACCTTTATATAATTCATGTTATACCAAATGTTTTCCCTTTCATTACCCTCAATCAAGATAACATGTAACATGATCAAATCATAATATTCTCTATATAAGATAACTTAGTGATCTCAAGTCTAAAGATCACTTACACAGCTGTTAGGTGATTCTTTCCATTTTCCATAGAAGATCTTTCCATATAGAATTCTCATGCGGGTCAATTCATTGTACATATCTTATGATAAACACCTACATATTAGTTCTAGGTATCCCTTATACCTCGACTTATGAGAATAATTGCTTCCTATCATAAAAGAAAGAACATAACTGTATCAGTCTCTACAACTCTAATGAATGTCCAATATTTAAGAGAGCATCAACTAGGAACATTTTAGGAACAATGATTTGATGTAATAGGAATCACATAATTTTAACAACTTTTATAATTTTCTTTATAAAACATGTTTGTCCCATGGACTTTATTTTTACTCTAGATTCATGAATATAATATTATATAAATATTAAAGATAAATTAAGCTTTTAATAATAATAAATATATATTTAGATGAATATAATAATGTCACGTGTAACCAATTGATTGTCTATATGGCATATTAAACTAACAATCTTTCACTTGCACTAAAATCAATCGCTCACGTATCTAATATCATATTGCTCCATGTAGTATTAATACTTATGCATGGATAATGACATGATAAAAAGATCTTTTAGATTCTCTTCGGTGAGTACTCACTCTATCTTTATGCAGTTAACACATTCTCATTTGATTTATTAGGAAATGGTTTCCAGATTTTTTTTCTTTTTTTTTTCTATGAGATCATCTCAATCTTATGTCCATAGTTGTGTAGTTTGCGAGTTAGCCATGTTTAAATAAGGCTTTTTTTATTGCTTTTTTTTTAATTTCTCCCTTTAACATTGAGTTGTTTAATAATCCGAATGGGCTAAGATCAAGTTTTTTTTACCGAATGGGATCAAGTTTTTTTTACCTTTTTTTTCATTGTCAATTTTTTTTCAGTTTATTTATTGTCGTTTTTTTATTTATATTATTTAAATTACTAATTGAACCAATAACTTGAGTCTCAAAAACTTTTCCTTAGCATTCATTTTTCCATTAAAAAAAATTGGTCGGTCCATGGCAGAGCACGAGCCACAAATCTAGTTGGGAAGCTATATTCAATACTACCTTGTGATACCTAGGGACTTTGTTTATGTGGTGTTATTTGAGAGATATAGCCACTGCATATTTTATGGGAAAATTAGGTTTGGGGTAGACGTAGCTGCCAACTTTGTTTGCTTGTTTCATCGTTGGATCAATTTCATTTTTCTCAGAAAGGTTTGACTAGATGTCCTATTTATTATGAATGATGAAGATCAGATTCCAACTTTTCTAGAAAGATTTTTAGTTCTCAAACTAGCCTCTGTCAGTTTTCAGGTTAGATTGCCTCTTTATAGATCGTGTTTGATCTAGCCGTTGGATTACTCGTTCTTTTACATGTCATACTATACTTGCTTAACTTGAGTTAGACCATTGAATTTTAGATAGTTTTATCATTACAGTACGTGTTGCTACTTTGAAGTTGTTGCCAAGACATGGCTACCAATCACTCAGAAACCAATCAACTGGTTCAACAAACCTAAAAAAAGGTTGACCGGTTACCCCCACAGCCTACTACCAACCCCGCTACAGCCACAAAAAAACCCTTAAATACCACCACCAACACCTTAAAACACCTCAACCACCATTAAAACCACCCTTAACCTCTTCATAAAACCAAGACTATCCCTAAACATCTCGTGCCAATATAGCCTCTTTTCTATGGAAATGAGAGATTGAAACTATTTTGGACATTCCAGATAATTTCATCAATGAGAGTGCGTCGAAATGGAACCGATGCTTGATGGGTTTCTTCCCGAGTTATTAGATGCCCTACCATGCAACATGTCACACCCGGACATTGCAAATATCTAACATCTCGTTCTTTGGGGAAGTTTCTAGTTTAAGGAGTCGCCACCTAGTATTATGGTCACTAGGAACCCTAACTGGTCAACAGAGATTCTATGGTACATGATTGGTTACACGAAAAGGAAGATGTTATCACCTCTTAAGCGTCCCACCTGAGATAGGCTACATTGCTGGTTTTGTCTAAAATTGCTAAGAATTTGTTCTCCCTTTTTTTTTTATTCTTCCTATCATGTTCCTGACTCTGGCATCAGTGAACAGTTTCTACGAATATTTCCAACTCTGGCGTTGGTAAATATTGCACAAACCCAAAAAGAATACGATATTCCTGAATCTACCGTCAGTGACTAATTTCACAAAGAATTGAATTTGAAGAAGAATTTTCCTATGCCATCCCTTGTTGTTTACCCTTTTATTATTATTTGCCCTTTTTAGATGGAAATAAAAGAAATGTTGCACAACAAATTTTGCATTTAACAGTAATGGTCCACATATTGGGCACATAGCAGAAAAAATACAAAACGCAAAGAAAAAAAATAAGACAAAGCGAGAGGGGCCCACAAATAAATCAACGAAGATCCCCAAATATTTTCAGAATTTTTTGATAACGAAAAGGGGCTTGTTTGGCCAGATATCAACATAGAAGGGGAATAATGTAATGCCCCACACTTTCATATGCGTTTATAGTTACTTTCCTATGATTTGGTACATAAAAATACGGTAATTTTTTTATATAATTTTCATATAAAAAGTCTAATGAAATTTCTAGCGAAATTTTGATAGAGTCTGCTATATACAGGGAGGTCCCAAGTTATCAACATATAACCTGTTTACACTTCTAATACCCCACATCTCATAACTCAATCAGACCCAATCGTCTTGGGTTTCAATCCCACAAATATCATCATCATCATCATCACAACCACAATATTTATAATATATATTGAACAACAAATATCATTATAGTTGAATAAATGAGATAAACACGCATACATGGAACATGATAATATAAATTTCAGAGTTAAGTTCATCTATTCAAGTTTAAACATTAATTATACAAATTAAGTTATATAAATGTTTTAATATTACAAAATATAAGGATATATTCTCTAAAACTAGATAACATAAAGTGAACAAAAGCTAGCATCTACTCCTGTCATGCATGCGATGTCCTTTTTATTGTGAATATGGATTGCTATCAATCTCATTGTTGTGCACTATTTATGAGAATTTTCTTAAACCTTCCGACTGTGAAAATTTATAGGTTTGCGTAATCCATTTAGCATTATCCATTGTGAATTTGTAAAAATCAATTTTTGAAAATCTTTTTTTTTGTTGTGGTTGTGGGTTTATTATGAAAAATTGTTGGCTTAGGATGATAACAAAAAAAAAATGAAAACTTTTGGAATTGCCAACGAAATGAAATTCCATTGGCATTTAAATTGGAAATTCCATTGGAATGTTCGTACCTATTTTGAAACTTTTGGTAAAACTTATAGAATATGCAGGAACTTTTCAACGAAATCACTAACATAATATTTTGTTGGAAAAATAAAAGGTGATGGAATCAATGATGATTTCCACTTTTTTTTTTATTATTATGTCAGTAATTTCCAACTCTATGGATTTTTCGATAAAAAATTGGTGGTAAAAGCTTATTTTTAAACAAGAATATTCCATTGATGATTTTATTGATATTGAAAATAAAAAACCCAACTAGTTAGTTTTTGATGGTAATATTACGTAGCCATTTCCATCATTAATTTCCAATAAAGATAGAATCTTCCCTATATGCCAACATAATATTCCATTGGCGTTTTCTATTTTTTTTTTATAGTGATCATGAAGTTAAAAGTCAAAAGGCACTACCAGAAATTCGCTAAATAGCAACCGATTTATCAACGGAATATGTCTGTCTGTAATTTGAGGTTGAAATTACCGACATAAAATTTTCTATCCGTAATTCAGTCGGTAACTACCGACGGAAACTTTTCCGTCTGGAATGCAGTCAGTAACTACCGACGGAAAATTTCCGTCGTTAGTTACCGACTGAATTACAGACGGACAAGTTTCCGAATTGAAAAAAAAAGGCGGGTCGCTGATGTGGAGGTTTTGGCGGGTTATTTTTTCCGACGGACTCACCGACGGATTCAAAACGACAGCCCGTACAGTGACGTGACCGGTTTGCCGTTTAAATTTCCGACGGACTCACCAAGGGATTTGAAATGGTAGATCCGTGCGGTGACGTGTCGATTTGTCCGTCAGAATCACCGACGTAATCACCGACAGAGTTTCCGTTAGTGAAACCGTCGTAAAAAGTTAATATATGTCAGCTCTGCCGACCCTCTCCTCCCCTATTTCTCCTTCTTCTTCCTAATCCCAACTCTCCCCGTCTGCAAACAACCAGCCCCCCTCCCCCCCAAACAAAAATCTCCCTCATATCAGCACAACAAGTTATATTTCTTGAAGTTTTGTGGTCACAACATC
>Ga0307513_10008049_pt1 | contig 13537 bp, 18 predicted proteins | sample 15_EM_MG_FD_202174 | JGI IMG/M metagenome (GOLD analysis project Ga0307513, IMG submission 202174) | Populus trichocarpa ectomycorrhiza microbial communities from riparian zone in the Pacific Northwest, United States - 15_EM | ecosystem: Host-associated > Plants > Roots > Unclassified | place... | reverse complement strand
GATTTCAAATATTCAAATTTAAATACTTACATATAGTCATATGTTTTTGCATCTGGAGGAATTTTTCCGTCCAACTTGTTGAAAGTTAAATCCCTGCAAAAGATTACAGTAAAAGATTTTCCAGCTTTAGTTTTCAGAATATCCCTTGCACCTTTGTAAGTAGTTTTGCAATAGACACGCTGGAGCTTCTGCCAAATGCAAATACCTGCATTATTTTTACTTGTGTTTCATTTGGTTCATGGTTAAACACAAACCAAGTTAAATGTCAAGGATATAAAAGTGTCTACAATGTTTGGAAGAAAGTTTAGAAATAACCTGGTTCTACATGTTGAAAGTAAACTGATGTATGAAAATTAGTTGAACTGGTCGACCGGCTGGGAACAAGTCAACCAGTTGAAACTAAGTAACCGGTTTAGTCAATAGAATACAATTCCTATTCAGATTAAGATTTTCTTATATTAGTTTAATTTCTTGATTGTTTAATACTTTATGTCTATATAAAAGACTTGTAATTTAGCATTATTATAAGTACAAAAAAAGAGATAATAACTAAGGGAGGTTAAAGAGAAATACTTAACAAAAGTATTCCTTCCTCTCAATCTTCTTCTTGTTATTCAGTTTTTGGCCTTGCATTATTATGTTGATCTTATACCACACCTATTTTACTTACAACAAGTGGTATTAGAGCTTAATTAAGTTTGATTATTAGACATGATCAATTCAAACTTCTCACTTCAATGTCCTAGGTTGACAAGGGACAACTACAAAACTTGTGTATTCAAGTACAAGCTTGGCTATGTTCCCAAGATGTATGGGAGACAATTGAAAAAAGCTTTGAGAAGCCTATAGATGGAGCAACATTGACTTCAGCCTAAAGAGAGGTCGTGCAAAAGACACAAAGTAAAAATTTAACAAGAACTCATAATCACCCATCAATGTTTGGATGATGCCACTTTTAAGATACTAGCCAATGCAACCACCACCAAGCATGCATGAAAATTTTTGCAAGAATTAAATCAAGGAGTTGATAATGTGAGAAAGGTACATTTACAAAAGCTACATGGTAACTTTAAAAAAGTTATATATGCTTGAATCGGAGAATATTTTAGAATACTTTACAAGGGTATTAGTCTTATACAATTAAATGAAGAGATATGGAGAGAAGATGGAAGAGACACGTATGGTAGAGGTGATCATATGCTCGCTACAAAAGAAGTTTCATTATATGGTTATCGCAATAGAAGAATCACAAAATATGGATGTTCTCTCAATATAAGGTCTCATGGGAAAATTACAAGCCCATGAGGAAAGAGTCAATGAGATTCAAAAGGATATGGGTGCATAAACACTTTTTTCAAAACAAGATTGTTCTGGATATTTCCATGGGGGTAGAGGACATGGACAAAGCAAAGGAAGAGGAGTAAGAGGTGGATTTGGAAAAGAAGGCTGAGGCAGCCTTAATAGGTTAATCGATCAACTGCATGAAACAATCCAGTTGATCAGTTACACTGATAATGACAATCCAAGATCCAGGTTTGACAAATCAAAAGTTAAATACTATAATTGTTAAAAGGCAAGGTCATTATGCTAGAGATTGCAAGAGTCCAACCAAGAGGGTTGAGGAGAATGTAAATCTTATAATAGAAGAAGAGACAGAAGCCACTCTACTATAAATGCATAATGAGAGATGCAAGACAAAAAGAACAGGTGGTATCTAGAAAATGGAGCTAGCAACCACATGTGTGAAGACAAAAACAAGTTCATAGAGCTTGATGAAGCAATTACAGACAATGTCACCTTTGCAGATCATTCAAAAGTTGTCATCAAAGGAAAATGTATGATTTTGATTAAATTGAAAGATGGAAGTTATCAATTTATTGGTGATGTCTATTATATACCAATAATGAAAAGCAACATATTAAGCTTAAGATAATTGTTGGAGAAGGGGTATGAGATTAAGATGAAAGATCATATTTTGACATTACTTGACACTAAATGAGCTATGATTGCAAAGGTAGCTTGAAAAAAAAAAAATTTTCTTGCTAAACATAGAGATAGATGTGCTAAATGCCTAAATACACATGTGAAGGATGAAACTTAGCTTTGGCATATGAGACTCGGCATGTAAACTTTGATATCTTAAAGATGATGACACAAAAAAAGATGTTGAAGGGTCTACCATCCATTATACATCCAAATTAGTTGTGTAAAGAATGTTTAGTGGGCAAACAATTTCATAAGAGTTTTTTAAAAAAGTCTACATCAAGAGCAAGTTAACCCTTACAAGAAATACATGTCGATGTTTATGGTCTTATCAAACCATGTTTGTTTGGCAAACATCTGTGTTTTCTACTTTTTATTGATGATTATAGTAGAAAACATTGGGTATACTTCTTAAAAGAAAAGTTTAATGTGTTTAGTTGTTTTAAGAAATTTAAGACATTAGTTGAAAAAAAAAATAGTTATTCTATAAAATCATTTAGGATGGATTAGGGGTGATCATTTTCGGTTCGGTTCGGTTTTTACCTATAAAAACCAACCAAACCGATTTTTTAAAAAAAAAAACCAAAACCAAAACCGAACCGAAACCGAGTCAAACCGACCGGTTTCGGTTCGGTCCGGTTCGGTTTTCAATGTAAAAAACCGAGAAAACCTATATTTTTTTGGGCTGTTTTTAATGGGTTTCTAATGGGTTTCTAATGGGTTTTCTAATGGGCTTTTAATTTAATTTCTGATGGGCTTTTAATTCAATTCTTTTTTTGGGCGCCACTGAATATTCATTTGTTGCCTTCCTAGCAATTTTTTATTTTTCATTTGTTTTGTTTGCAGATAAGTTAAAAAAAAACACAAGTTAAAATACAAATTACAAAACATTGCCTTCAAAGGACTTAACAAAAACAACAAATAACATTATCATAAAACACTCCAAGCCAAAAAAATAAATCTTCATTTGTACATCAAGAACAATGCGCTTATTGTCATCAAAACCTGAAATAAAAAATATAGAATTATAACATGGTAATTAAATTAAAAGATATAAAAATAAAAGTATTATTTAAAAACAACAACCAAACATGTATTAAAACAAAAAACAAAAATGAAAGGAATTATATAAAATGCTTCTCAATACAGTACAATACAAACAACAACCAGTTCATTAATTCATTGAAAAAGCACAGAAACTTCACTCCAACAAAACCCATCAGTCTAAATCTTACAGAAACAAACTATATAAAACATAACCCAGATCATAATTGAATTAAGAAGCTTACAGTCCCTTCCAAACATGGTAAACACGCCTAGCCATTTAGGAGGTAGGTAGATAATCTTACTAAGGAGCAAAGCAGAGAGAGATAAAGAGATAGAGAGAGCAGGAGAAGAATATTTGAAACTTATGGTTGGAGGTGAGTGTATTGCTTTTGCAATGTGTGCACAACATCTAACATTCAAATCTGCATGGATTATAAATCTGTCAACCTCATTAATGTAATGCAGCATGTCAATCCTTTGTCATATACAGGTTGGTGTAAACTGGTGGCAGGACATGTCAGCACAATTTTTCCACAAACATGATTAGATTAGATGAACCCAAAATTAGCTTGTTTCATATACATGTTGATATTGTCGCTATTATTTCTAAACTTACATTTACTTGTAGCAATGTTTTTAGTCAAATAAATAAACATCAACAACCATCCCTGAAACTTTTTGTCAAATGGTCTGTTTTTTTTAGCAGGATTGAGTGTAAATTTATCTTAAAGTGTTTTATCAATCCATTTTTATCCAAAATATATTCTCAGGTTTGAAATAAAAATACAAGATGCTGGTGTTTTCATAACTTCAAAAGGCATTCTTTTTATGTAAGCTCATTTTTAAGTATTGTCTTTAGTATCTTATTTATCCTTTTATGTCTCAGAATGCCATTTTCTGCTTCATTTGTTCCTTTTAACATGTTAGATGGACTCAAATTATTTCAGATTAGAAGTGCTATTGTATTATCATGAGAGCCATTTACTGCAATGACATTTTTCATTTGTTTTTCACATAAAAGTTGACTGGCTGTAGAACATAACATCCTACTTAAAACCTTTTGCCTTCATTTATATACAAGTACAAAGTGCATGGAGTTTTTACTGAATGTGATGTGTCAAATGCAGGCACTCTCTTCCTATGTGTTCATAGCAGCCAATGTCATCAAAATACAGATAATGAATCTCTCATTTCCTTAATTATCAACGAAAAAAAGCATTCTAAGATTAAAAAAATTCAAAACAGCTAAAGTGAAAACTACAAATGGTTAATTATCAATGAAAAAAAAGCATTATGAGACAGCTAAAGTGAAAACTACAAATGGTTACCTTAGAAATGGATTTTTAAGCATTCAAAACAGCAACTATGTCTCTGACCTCTGCATTGAAAAGCAAATAAGATAAATATAATAGAGGATAAACTAATTAATTAATTAATTAAAAAGGATAAAACATAATTAAAACTCATGAGTGAAGACTAGAGATGAGAAACTCACAAGTTGACAAACCTGAGAGAGAGATCCCTAATACGAGGAAGCGACTGGAAGGGAAGCAGATGGGCTGATGATCTGCTGGAGTAGTTTTAATCTCATCTGTTAATCGAACACTGTGTATAGTGACAAATTAAAATTAAAACAGGAATGAATTATTATAAGAGTAATTATCAAGAATTATTATAAAACAGAGATGAACATAGGGTCTTTGGAGACTGACCTTGTCAGGAGAGGGGCGAAGCAGCTCGACCATAGAGGGAGGGGTCACTCGTACAAGTCACAACCCTCCCTTGGGTCGCCTTCTAAGATCAAAAGCTGGAGAATCCTATGTAGTTCGTTCCCTTACGGCTTCCCTGCTGTAAATAGTTGCCCAAGCCCTCTTTTTGCTACGAAAAAAAGGCATTTTTTTCTTGAATCACCAACACGATTAGTCGTTGATCTATTGTTGAGACTTGAGAGGCTTGATTGGTTTCAAATTTCAGCTGATGCTTGGAGTTGGCGTGTCTCTGGTTGTCTCATGTTTGTGTTTGAGAGAAGGAGAGGGGGCGGCTGCGGTGCTAGGGTTAGGTTACTACTGGCGCAAAGATTTATTTCTATTTATACTATGTTTTTTAGAACCGGTTCAGTTCGGTCCGGTTTAACCGGTTTGTGCATTACAAAACCGAAAACCGAACCAAACCGGGATTTTTTCTAAATATTCTAATCGGTTTAATCAGTTTTTTTTTTCGGTTCGGTTTTTTCGGTTATTTTTTTCTCGGTTTTCTCGGTTTTTCGGTTTTTTTGCTCACCCCTAGGATGGATAAGGGATAAGGGGTGAATTTTCTTTTAATGATTTTAATGAGTTTTGTTGCTACCCAATTTTTAACCCATATTTTTGATAAAATTTCAGAAAAAATCAAAAAAAGGCAAAAAACAATGAAAACCCCAAAATTTGCATTTTTGATATATTTGCATCATTTTTAGCATTTTCGACGTCATCTCAGAAGAATTTAAATTTTCAAAGGTATTTGGAACGCATTCAACTGTTAACGCGTTAATTTTACAATCACTGATTTTTCTTGTTGAGTCGACTTTGATATTGCTCGTTTTAAAAAAGTACAAAAAAATATGAAAATTGAAATTTACAAAAAACAAAGAAAAGAAAAGAAAAAGAAAAGTTGAGCGATTAGTTTGAAAATATGGCAACATTTTGCCTATAAATACTAGTCTACAGTAAAAAAAAGAGGCGGGAGAAAAATTTAGAGGCAGCGAGGCGGAGAGAAATTGACATGGGGGAAGGCAAAAGAAGAAAACCTAAAGCCACAAAAAATAAAACCTAGAAAATAAAACCCTTTCTTCCTCGGCAGCCGCCCCTTTTCCTTGGAAAAAAGGCAAAAAAAAACCTTAACATTTTCTGCTCCTCACCCAAGCGGCCATTGAGAAGCCGCTGCCAAAAAGAACCAACGGCTGCCCCCTCCCTTGGCCAAAAAAAAGGAACCAAACCGGCCCCCCTCCATTTTGATTTTCTTCTTTTGGGAGCTGCCGAGCACAAACTCTCAGCCGCCGCCCGCTGAGATTTTTCTTCGTTGCACACCGGCCTCTACTCCAAACCGCAGCCCACCCCCTCTCATTATTTTGAAACGCCGCTGCCATCCCCGGGGTCCTTGGTTTTTCTCTCCCATAACCAAAGAGCCAAGGACCCCGGGCCATTTCAGATCCTCCATTTCCCCCCGTTTCAGCCGATTGAAACCTCCCAGCTGGGAATGCCATCTATTCCCTCATCAACAGACTTTCAGACCCTCTCTCGGCCAACCACCATCAACCGGCCAACAGCAGCATCGTCCCCTCTCCAGCAGCTCATTACAGAGACAACGAGGAAATGAGAAGCGAGGCCAGAGGATAGTGAAGAAGGGGCAGAAAACCGAAGCTTGGATGGGCGCCGATCTCACAACCATGGCAGCGGTGGACAACACCGCCGTGGCAGAAATGAAATGGGAGGAGGGAAGTTGTCGATCCAGCCATCCACACGACTGGTCTGTTGGCGGCGCGTGCAAAGCCCGGCTCCAGATTTGGCAGATCTGAAGGGAGAGAAGCCGGACTGAAAACAAAGAAAGAAAGGTGCAACAGACTTGCTTGCTGCGTTTTTGGTTGTTTTGCAGGTAACGACGTTGTCGCCGCCGGCGAGGAAAGTGAAGAGGGGAGGAAGCCGTTTCGGATCTCCCCTATAGCCGATCATTTCGCGGTGGCGCGTGGACGCACGTGGCGGCAGCGCGTGGACCAGACGCGCCGCACTGCTTCCACAGTTCCTGAGGGCCTCCTCTGCAGTTCCTGGACTCTTTAGGGACCTTTTTGTAATTTTTACATGTTTGAATATGTATTTAAATTTCTGTTAAATGTTTTTAGTTTATGTTATGTTGTAAAAATTGTAACAGAAAAACATAGTAAAAAGTGATGTGGAAGTGTGTTGTATTTTTATTTATTTATGTTATTGAATTATAAAAATAAAAAAGGATAAAAAAATTAATTGTTTAATTTGAATATGATTAAATATCTTAAGGACAAATAAAATCATGTTATATTTTCCATGAAAATGTAAGAACATGTTTTTACATATATTTTGGGATTTAATAACTGATTTATTAAAACCTTAGAATTTGATTAATATTTCAAATTTTCAAATCACATCAAATCGCAAAGCAGCTTACTTCAGGTAGAGTGTGCTAGGGGTGCTAATACCTTTCTTAGCCACAACCAGTTCCTTACCCTCTAATCTCTGACAAAGACCAGTACATCTGGGTTTCCTAGTAATCCTCCATTAAATACTAGGTGGTGACTTCTGAGAATCAAATCAAGCAACAGAATGAAAAATCGCCACGATCGTCGCGCGAGTGACGTGCGACAGAATGACGACTCCACTAGGGAAAGGTAATGTTTTCAACACTATTGGACTAAGCTTTGTGTTTTTGATATGTTTAAATTTTTTCCTTTTTGTCTTATTTTATTTATGTTTTATTCATGCATTGTATAGAATTCTCTCATGCATCACAAGCTTTAATTTTTGAAAGCACACACAAGCTTCAGGTTAGGTGGGGGACTAACAGCTTACCTTACAACTTTTAGTCAAGGTTTAAGTTTGTGTAAACCCTAACTCTTCATTGAGTGCTTAGACTGCTAGTGATTGGTATATGTGCCATTCCACTATCTGCTGAGCCCCTATATTGCCTTTACGAGGGTGATCACTGGGACAACAAGAGACCCTTTTTAAAGACCAAGTAGTAAACTTACCCTTTGTCTCACGTAAAAAGATTAGAACCTGCCTTTAGGATGTATGCTCCGTAAATATTTGTTTTGCATCTGAGCAAGCCCTTCTTGAAGCATCTTGAATTCAGGACTTACGGGGGATATAATGGTCATCACTTAAGAAATTTCTATTATAGAGTTTGATCAAGAATAAAAAATTCTTGTTTCATCATGCAAGAGTTATGACCATATGTCACCTCTCGAATGGCGAGTTCATCATATAGATTATATGTTCATACATTTATCATGCATGCACCGAGATGAAAATAGGTCCCCCAAATAAGCTTTGCTACCCCTGATTGAAAAAAAGATGATGGGAAATGAAGAAAGGGGTCAGAGAGAGGCTCATTGTCAAAAGGGAGTTGAGAGCATCAAAGATGAAGCAGCTAGACTTAGATTTGCTTGAACAAGTGTTGAGCATCAAATGGAAAGGGAATGTCTGCACGGTCCTCTGGGGGAACACTGCTTGTCCACGTCCCATCGAAGCTGCACCTCTCTTTTTCAGTCATGAACAATGGCAGCAATGCCTTCAGTCATCAACTAATGACAGCCTTTGTTCTTGTTCAACTGCACTGATAGTCGTTCAAAACCTTTATATCTTCCAAGAGCACCTAATAGCTGCTAGCTTTCTGCGCCTGGTGCATTGGCCTTTGTTCCAACCGTTTCTATTGTGAACACCATTCTGATCCAGCAGCATTGGATGTTGATTTGAAAAAATAGAAGTAGACATTGAACTTCAACGTGGCAGAGCTCTCTCTACAGAAATCTGTTTGTGGCTCTGCAAGTGGGGAATCCAAGAAGGGATGCAGTAGTTTCAGAGCATCCACAATTTTTCTCCCATCAGTGTTAGCTTGAAAACACAAAAGTAGGGAGAAGCGACAGACTTGGACTGAAAAAACAGGAAGAAGATTGAAACTTCAACAGAGCATAACTCCCTCTACAGGTATCTATTTGCTGCACCATCAGTGAGGAATCAAAGAGGAAATAGAGGATTTTCAGATTCATCAGTTTCTCCTCTAGTAAGAACAATGTGTGATTCCACACATCGGCAGTGACAATGCTGCAAGTTTCTGTGCGCTACCAAGATTACCTAGCTGTTGGAAAGCTCCCAACAATCCTCAAACAACCACAACAAGATTGGAAGATTGACATGATGTTGTGAGGATTGCTGAAAGAATTGAACAAGCTATGTAGATGGGAAAGATTGAAGGTTCTGTCATGGATTCTAAAAAATGATGAGAGATGAATCAGAAGATGACTTTGAAGGTGGGAAACCTTAGTTATGAGGTCTAGTCAGATCTCGTGGTAGCATCAACTGTTCAAGTACCTTTGTCAGGATTGACATCCCTCTGCCATTTGAGTTTATTTACTAGCATATGCTAGATTCCAGACTTTTTGTCTGACTCCGTTAAATCCCATGCAACCACTGTTTCCTATGTGATATAAACCAAACAGGAGATTTGAATATTATGGGGGGATTTCATGCCATTCAAGTGAACAATTGCAAGAATCGAGTCCGGAAGTTGGTGAGCAAAAGACGAGTTGAATCTGGGAAGGAGATTGTCATTAGTCATTTTGTCACCAGAACATCCTCAGAATGACGAGTGATCAGAATTGCTTGGCAAAACACATATATGGCCAGAGTAGCTGATCCACGAAGGGTGTTGACCTGTCAAATCATTTCTGTTACAGATTTTGTTATTCTGCATTTTGTTTTGGGATCACATCTCATCCTTTAACGAAACATGTCTTTTCTTTGTCTTCATGTTGTTATGAAATCATGAGATGTTTCTTTCAAATGGTATTTTGATAAAACATTTTGATCAAGCTCCAACATGCGATTAAGGCTAGTCAATCCTAAAAGATAAAAAGTGTTTTGATTGCAGAAATGACTCGATGCTTGAAAATAACATAAGGTGACCAAACAATTTTGAACTCATACCTCCTGAAACTGAACCACACTTCATACAGTTAAGTTTTAACAGTATGCATAATGACATGTAGTGGATTCAGTAGTTATGGACTCGTGAATTATGATTCTTACAAGTCCAAATCATTACACTGGATGAGGTCAAAATTTATTGGTTCTAACCGACCTTACTTGAAATGAGAAAAGACCATCTTTGTTATCCTTTCACATTTCTTGAAATATTTTCCCTTGCAGTCTCATTTTGAGCCTGGTAAAATATTTTCTTTCAAAAAGAAACCCTGACTAGGATCACCCCCCACACTGGGTGCAACGAGAGACTTTTCCTAGAAAAGATGAAGACAAGGTTAGAGTCAGTGGATAGGGAAAAGACTTAGAACAAAAGTCCAATGATTGAGATAGGGCTAGAAGAAGAAAAGCCATAGATTGAGGGCCATCCAAGAAAACTTTGAGGAAGGCTATGTAAAAGCAAAAGAAAAAAAGAAAAAAAAGTGGAATGGAAAGAGAATGCCTATCAATTCTAAGAAGGGCAAAAGAGGTTTCAATTGAAGAAAGACACAACAAATGCCAAAAGTCAACACCAAAAAAATCAAGTTTCATGTCTCTTGGTATGTCTAGGATAAAGCCTCTAATGTCTTAAAAAGATTAGATTGGCTATTCATCAAAGAAAAAGTTGGATTTGCATTATGACCTATGTTAAGAGAATTCTGATCTTTGAAATTAACAAGGTTATATGTCATTTTCTCTACAATGACAACAAGAGAAAGAGAGTTGATGAATAGTTGATGTTGATCCTAGGTCTTTGAAACCCTTAAACACCTTTTGAGCTTTTAAAATTCCTTTCTTTCATAGCCATGAACCATAGCCTGCATTACGTGCTTTAAAAAGCCCTTTCTAATCAAGTAAGCAATCTGAATCGATAAATGGCGATCTCAAAACTTGAAGAGCTTTTCCATAAGGGTCGTGACTTCATGAATCAAGCTACTGATTATTATGCATGCTGATAGAATTGGTGCTAAAAAAGAAAACAATCTTTCTTGATGAATCCTCAAGTTTTGACTTAAGCCTTTTGTTTTTTGAAATTCACATAAGGTCACCGCATCATGGACCATCAAAAGATATACCCAAAATCAGAGTTTAAAATGGATAAAAAGAACCATGAAAACGCCATTTTAATCTTACAACGGGTCATTTCTGTTTTTCGAAATACAAGACAATCAAAGGATTACATTGAATAGTGTGTGTTGGGTCTTTGACCAAAAAAAAAACAGCTTGAATTTCAAAAAAATACTTTCAAAATTGACATCTCTTTGATTTCATTTCAACAATTAGACGTGAATAGACATGACCGTTGAAATATGAGATTTGATTCCAGAACAAGAAAGATTGTCAAATAAGAACATCGATCGAATTTGCAAAATCCTTGACAAGAATGACATCAACATTTCTCGACACTCTTTGAAAAGTTGACCACCTGGGGGCAATCCAGTGGATCCTGAGAAGGAAAACAAGCAGTATTCAGACCATCTGGGGGCAAAGAAAGAATCAAATGATGAGTCGTCGGAGTCCATCAAAATTATGTTTAGCATCTGGCAATGACAAAGAAAAAAACTTCTTGAGTATAAACAGATGAACGAGCATTCAGATCATTGCTGGGGGCAATATTGTTCAAAGACAGTCTGTGATCTAGTGAATTTCAGCAGCACTTGATGAGCAACGTTGCATCTGAAGGACATCTTTATTTTGGGCTATCCTCTGAAACATAGCTATGATTCCCGACAAATGTTATATGTAGCTGCATTTGAATGGATGCTGGAAGGATGCACCCATAAAGATTGACTGTGGGACCATCTGTTTTGAAGTTCAAATGCACACTTCACCGCATGAATATGGGTGATAACATGAACATCATTGATGATGCAAATGCATTTTTTTTCATGATCTGATTTGACAAGCTGAGAGGAATCCATGAAGAAGAACATTAAGCTTACAACGATGAGCCTTTTACTGCAAGCTATGAGATGCATGTCTGGATGACTTGACAGTTCCTGAAGGCTGATGATAACATACTTGAAGGGTATGTTTCAACTGGAGGCAAGTTCATGACTGATTGACCATCTTGATGGGTGTTAGCATGATGCACACAACCAATTAGAGGATAATTCTCAGAAGAATCCAGGAGAGAAAATCCTTCATGATGAATCAAGCAACACCACACTTGGGGGCATTGTCAAGCTTGATAAATAGAGAGATCCGTAATCGTCGAGGACAGCCTAGGATGGGCACTGCTCTTACATCTGAGTGATGGCTATCACATGAATGAGCCAATGCATCATAAGAACAAAGAAGGCTTTAGAATGCAAACAAAGGTACCCTATGATGATGGATCATCAAAGAGGGGGGACTTATATTTCAAATCAGGTAAGGATGCATACATGTCATCTAACCTCAAAGCACTGCATATATTTTGGAATTGTTACAGGAAAATCCTCAATGAAGTCCAACAAGATTGTGGATAGAAAGAATCATTGAGTCGATGTAACAAAGAATTGGTTTAGATCCTGGAACGAGAAGAGAATGAGATGAACCCTGCTAGGAGGAGAATCTCAAAGAAAAGAAGAGATCAACCCTATCATCAAGAGGAGTTTTCAAGTAAACCCTGCAATCAGGAAGCGCCGTTTGTCAGCCTTATCCTGTCAGGACTTCACCTGCCAAGTCTTTTTGCCAGGTAAGTCACATTCTTTCATTTGGGTAGGTCGCCCATCATAATAAGACCACCTTTCATTTGGGTAGGTCACCCATAACAATGAGACCACTTCATATTTTTATCATCTTCCATTTGGGTAGGTCACCCATCATAATAAGACCATTTTTTCTTTGGGTAGGTCACCCATCATAAGGAGACCATCTTTCTTTGGGTAGGTCACCCATCACAATGAGACCATTGTTTTTTCCACTTGGGTAGGTCACCCATCATAATGAGACCATCATTTTTCATCTGGGTAGGTCACCCATTACAATGAGGCCACACACACATCTTTGTATCGGTTCTGGTTAAAGGAGATCGCCAGATGGGATCTCAAGTTAACCTAACCACACACAGAGTTTAGCTTTGGTTAAAGGGAATCACCAGATGGGATTTCAGGTTGATCGAGCTACACACCGATTTTGGTTCTGGTTAAAGGAGATCGCCAGATGGGATCTCAGGTTAACCCAATCAAAAGGGCAGGTCGCCCATGAAAATAGACCAGCGTGAGTATGTGTGGGCAGGTCGCCCGTGAAAATAGACCATAATGAGTATGTGTGGGCAGGTCGCCCGTGAAAATAGACCAGTGTGAGTGTGTGGGCAAGTCGCTCGTGAAAATAGACCATAATGAGTATGTGTGGGCAGGTCGCCCGTGAAATAGACCAGTGTGAGTGTGTGGGCAGGTCGCCCGTGAAAATAGACTAGTTTGAGAATGTGTGGGCTGGTCGCCCTTGAAAATAGACCACTGTGAGCGTGTGTGGGCAGGTCGCCCATGAAAATAGACTAGCGTGAGTATGTGTGGGCAGGTCGCCCTTGAAAATAGACCGGTGTGTGTATGTGTGGGGAGGTCGCCCGTGAAAATAGACCACAATGAGTGTGTGTGTAACATCCCCCATTTCTGGGATAAAAGCACAATCTCATGTCAATAGAAAAACAGAGTAGTTAAATTAAATTTTTTATTTTTTATATACATATTCATGGTCTTCGTATTAACATCTACCAGAATTTCGACAGAGTCCCCCCTATACCGGAAGGTCCCAAGTTACCGACATGTAACCTGTTT
>Ga0307513_10008048_pt1 | contig 13537 bp, 16 predicted proteins | sample 15_EM_MG_FD_202174 | JGI IMG/M metagenome (GOLD analysis project Ga0307513, IMG submission 202174) | Populus trichocarpa ectomycorrhiza microbial communities from riparian zone in the Pacific Northwest, United States - 15_EM | ecosystem: Host-associated > Plants > Roots > Unclassified | place... | reverse complement strand
CCTAACCTAACCTAACCTAACCTAAACCTAACCTAACCTAACCTAACCTAACCTAAAGAAGAGCACCCACCCATGTCCCCATGGTTGTGGTTACATATACCTTTCTACCGCACTCACTTACACCACCACCACCACCACCACCACACTCACCCCACTCCATGGACACTATACAACTCTCTCTCCAGCTGCTCCAGTTATTCTGGTCATCTCGGTCATCTCGGTCACACCATTACCCCCCTCTACTCATCTCACTCATTCGTCTTACTCTACTTATCTACTCCTTCCACTTGCCTACTAATCTCACACATCCCATCTAACCATTTACCCCACTCACTCCCCTACTCACTCTACTTTCACTCACCTATCCACCTCATTCATCTCCACCTCACTCACTTGCTTCACTCTCTCACCCCTCTCTCACTTACCCTACCCCTCAACTGTCCACCCATTTCATCCACTCCATCTATCTTACCATCTCACCTATCTCATTCATCTGTTCTTCTATCTATCCTATCTTCACCATCTCATTCCTTCCCATCCCTTCACTTACATAACCTCGCTCCATCACACTTACTTATACAACCACACTCATATCACTCTCTCCCACTCCACTCACACCAACACCACCCATCCCACCGTTCTCATTGTTCTCATTATCTCAATCATCCTGGTTGCCACTGTTGCTTTCTACATCCTCACCCCCATGTCGCCCATCCATGTCATCACCGTTCTATCTCTATCCATATGTTATCATTCTTATACTATCATATCTGTACTGCTATGATTATCCCATCTCCCTTATATCATCACCCCCCATCCCCATCCCCATAATCCCACTGCTGCAATTGCTTCACAATACTTATTCCATTATCATCACTCCATCCCCCCATATCACCCCAATCATACCACCACCATCAATCACAATGTCGTCTCCAGCTCCCCCCATAAACTCCCCACACCTATCTACACCCAGTGGCACTGCTACCTCTCCATTGTCTAGCTGTTTCTGTAATCATGGTCACACCCCTGGTTATATCTTTATCTCATCTACACCTTTATCTCCATATCCTCACCTGAATGTCACCTGAATGTCCTCCATCCTTACATCATCCGCATATCCCTCGCTCTTACATCACCTGCATATTCTCACCCTTTCTTCTGTTCCAAGGCAAATACTGATTTCCGCTTACCTGTCATCAGCCCATTCCCAAGCTCCATGACTACACCTGCAAAAATCCAATATGCCCATCAAACCCATGTCCCGACCAACGTGTGGGTCACCTGGATTGACGCTGATCCATGTCAGCTGCTAGTCTCGAGTCTATCGTTTAACCGTTGAGTCTTTCTGCATCTTGAGCCTATCATCTATGCCTCGAGTCTGTTTCTGTGTCTCAAGCCTCTAGTCCAATGTCTCAAGTCAGTATCTTCAGCCTCGACTCTCAAACCTGGTGTCCCAAGCCTCAACTCTCAAATTCAGCATCTCAAGTCTTGAATCTTGAATCCCATGTCTCGAGTCTCAAGCCTTGAATCCCGTGTCTCGAGTCTCCCATCGTATCCAGTGCCTCAAGTCTCTTTTCTGTCCTTTGAGTCTATCCCCCTGTGTCACGTGCCCTATTGTTCGTGTCTCAAGTCTATTCTCTGCCTTTCGAGTCTACCATACATGTCTTGCCTGGTTGTGTTAGCTGCACCCTTGTCTTCACATCTCTTCAATCATCCCAAGGTATGTCCAGGTTCACTCCATCTGCCCATCGCAAATCGTCCTCATGATGTTGAGTTGATCTCCCCATCTGCCCCCCCATCCATCCCCTTTGTACCCCGTTCCCTCCCCCTCTCCCCCTCAAATCCTGCATTGTCCCTGTAATCACCGGTGATGTCCCTCCACTTGCTCCATCTTCAACTGGTGACCTCCTTGCTGATCCCCCTACCAATGGAGGCGTTGTTGCGTTCCAAACCAGAGATCCCCTTCCCGGGCTTGTTGACCACTGACTCACCTGCACTGACCCTGGAGAGCTTGGTGAGACCCAACCATGGAGTAATCGATTCACCACCTTCAGTGGTGTCAGCAACCTCGGTCAAGGTCCCAACGGTGTTGTTACCCTTCTCCCTGGCCTCAACTGTGGTTCTGACAATACCCTTTCCATCCTCTCTGTATATCCCTGTTAGCCTCCAGTCTCCAACCGAATCCAATCCATCTACTTACCGGGTCCCTCCACTCTCCCCCCTCTTCCAAGGTCTGTGTTCCTCCGTCAAAGCTCCTCCCTCTTCTCCTCGTTGTCGACTGTTGCCGCTCCTGCTTGACTCCCGACTGCTTGGAGGTTCATCCCCTCGTCTTCTTGGCTGTCCAGGTGGTGGTGCCTCTGTTAACGTGCTGATGTCATCGGCTCCCCTATACCTGATCCTCCCATCATCTCTATTGCTTGCTTGAGATTTGGAAGACTCTTCCTCTTGTGCTGTCCCTCCTCCAAACGCCAGCTTTACCCCAAGGAAGACCTCCTGCTCGCTCATCCCATGGAAGACATCCTCCGAGCTTGACTCTCCCATGATGGCCTCATCCTCGCTGCTGGAATCATTGGTGTGCTTCTGAGCCTTGTCCTCGCTGCCGAAGTAACCGTCGTTTTGAGCCTTGTCATAGTCCTCAGGCTCGTCCTCGCTGCTGGAGCAACCGTCTTTGTGAGTCTCGTCACAGTACTGCACCTCGTCCTCCTTGTCGTCGTTCTGAGGCTCGTCATAGTCACAGGGTGCATAGAAGGGTTTTTTTAAGCAGAAAACTGTAAAGAAAATGTAGTAGAAAGTATAAATACTATCAGCCTATTTTGTGTTCCAAAAAGTGTAATTAAATTCAGACTTTTCCCAAGATTATGAATGGCATCACAAGAAAAGTTTGAACTTGATTACACTTTTTTAAGATGTAAAATAGGTTAATAGTATTTATACTCTCTATTACATTTTCTTTACAGTTTTCTGCTTCAGAAAACCCTTCTATGCACCCTGTGAGTACTCAAGCTCGTCGTTCTGAGCCTTGTCGTCATTCTGAAGCTCCTCGTCGTTCTGAGGATCGTCATCACCACCGGGATGGTCATCGTTGTCAAATTGGTTGTCGCGCCTGGGCTTGTCTTTAGGTATGAACCTGCCCTCGGTCATCGGGTCGTCCTCCTCAATCACCTTGTCCGCCGTGGCATTTCCCTCAACCACTCTCATCTTTCCTTTCTTAACCGATCGCAGGTGCTTCTGATGTGCCGAGGATGGACCGCCGGAATTAGTCAAACTAGGTGTTCGATTGTCAGATCCTCGATTCCTCTGCCCGTCGGGTTGCCCACGACCTCACCCCAGCATCTGACTCCCCCCGCCCTGGTTCCGTAGGTTCCTGTTTGTCGGTCAGAACTCACGACATTTAAACGCATCTCAGCTTCCTACCTTGATCTCACCCCAACCCCCCCTTGTCCATCCACGTCCATGTCATCTCTTTGCCTGCTTCTCTGTTTGAATCATCAGCGCTTGAAGCTCCAGATGCCGTCTCCCTTCTTACTGTGCTGCTGGGAGATGTGCCAGACGTAACCTCCCCTTCCTTCTTCGCTATCCCGGAGTCCAGCTCAGGAAGCACGTCTGCTCTGGCTTGGTTCTTAATCTCCTCGTCCGAAAAGGTCTTGAACGTTGATTGTGAATGTCGGTAGGTCGGGAGTTTCGAAAATGGATTAGACATGTGTTTGAACTCGGGTGCCGGCGGAAACCGAAGTAACTGCTGTTGGTCTATCGACCCTGAAGCGAACTGGTCCAAAGCTTCAGCACGAGGTCCAAGGATAAACCCCATCGTGTTGCCTACCTCCAGAAGCTTGTCGATCTCCATCTTTGCCTCGATGGAAATCACTCGCTGTGACGGTCCATCGTTCTGGTTGTTCGATAGAGATGGACACCTTGTTAGGAAGTCGCCCAGGCTCTTTAGGTTCTTCGCATCCTTGATCATCAGCTTGTTCACTTGCTCGGCCATCTCTCCCCGATAGGGCCCCTGTAGATCTTCTACCTCGTCTGGGCACCCATCCCAATACTGGAACTTCTTCAAATGACTAAAGACGGCAAACCCTGGCCCTTGCCACCCAATCCACAGGTTGATGTTGAGCCATAGGTCGAACCAAAGGTCCATGGTCCACTTCGACAACGGCGCCTTTCCCCTCACCTCGAGCACCGCCACTGATGACTCCTTGAGGCTAACTGCACAGATCTTTTTCAGTTGCTCAACTTTTGGCATGTTGAGCGACCTCCATGACGTGTTCAAGAGGAGTGCCCAATATGGACCAGGGTTGGGCGGTGTCTTCATCTTGCTCAGCTCCCCTGCCTCCCGGATTTTCTTGAGGAGCGATGTGGCCTCATTCCAGACGTCAGACGCCTTCAACCGCCCATCTATTGTCACGAACGCGTGATCTTGTTGATCAAATCAAACAGATCACGATTGAGATTCGTGACATAAAAGAGAGGAGTAAACATAAGATCGATTCATCAAACGAATCAAGTACAATCAATGTTCACAACCACACTCAGAGTGGTCTTCTACAAGATGGTCATGAAGAACATGACGAGGATGGTGTACACTACGTTGACAATACACAAAACGTCCGTCAACTACCTGACAGTATGAGCAACCAAAGACATTATGCTCCAACTCAATACCCAAGCCCAACAATATCCACCTCATCGACTCCACTGCCTCCTGAACTCCATCCCTCATCACCAAGTAGTGGAAATCCTGCAAAGCCTGTTTCGTCGACGACTCCTTGGTCAAGGAGGCCAAACGATCCCGCGTCTCTTGCAAACGAGGGAGACAACGTTGGCGGGGTGATGGGCGATCTTCTTTGCGGGACGAATGGGATGACTTCTGGCGGCGAGAGCGACGACGGTCCTTGCGATGATTGAAGGAAGGCGGGGGTGTAGTAGACCGAGTCGATGGAGGAGGAGGTGACGGACTCGAGCGAAGGGAGGGAGGAGTGATGGGAAGAATGATGGGAAGATCCATCCTCTCCCTTAAGGATAACTGCTGCATCTGAGAGGTCACAGGGCTCAGGGAGCGACGCGTCGGTGACGAGTTGGCAACCAGCGTATTGACCGATCTGTTCCATAAGACCAGCAATGGGAACCCAATGAGATTCCACGTAATGAGTCAATAAAGTTTGACACATTACTGACAGCGAATGGGACTCTTCCAACTTCTCTTCCATACCCTCGACCCTCTTACGCAGCACATGTAACACCAAACCCATACCATCCACCTGTTGTTCCAACTCGTGGATACGAGCAGCCTGGGCGTCCTGAATATTAATGGTGTTTGCATGAAGCTGCCCAGCAGTGATTTCATTCATGCGAAGACACAATATCTCCGCGGACACCTCAGACACAGAGGAAGGGGGATGTTGGAATACGCTCTCCCCAGAGCGATAAGACAAATCAATCTAACATGAGGTCAGCTTTCAATAAACCTTGAACGCTTCACCACACGTACCAATGGATCGGATCCATCGAAGAAGTCGACACTATCATGACCCCAAACCTCGTCCTGCTGACCCATAACGATGGGAAGGGAAAGGTTGACGTTGACAGTGGGAGCGGACATGGTGGTAGAGGGAAGAACTTTAAGAAGGGGAGGAGCAGACGATTGATGGGGGGGAAAAGGAAAAGCGAACTGAGGAAAGAAACCAGCCATTGACCAATCATTAAATAGATGGTAGGAACCCTAATCCTGAAACACCGAATCTTAGATTCCATCAGACTCTTCCATCAAATCTATCCAAAAGAAGCCATAATTAGAGGGGAGTTTTGGATCCGGGGATTTCTCCTTGAAACGCCACCATCAAACTTCTTAGAAGTTCAGTCCATCATTACGCAGCCTCTCCCATCAATCAGAAAGGAAGCCACCCCTAACAACCGAAGGATGTTCCGCTTATCAATAGAAAGTTCCAAACGATTCCTTATGACTCATTGTTATTAGATATGACTCATTCCTAGACGCCTCCAAGGGAGAGTAGAACTTAGCCATAGAAAGCAGTAGATCATGTGACCAGGATCTGGGAGTATATAAGGACGAGCTCCTCCAGCTCTCTTTTTCCCTTATCCTCAATCTTCTCTGTAACCCACTACTCCAACTAGTAAGTTGGATACTCTCCAATAAACCGCTTTACCCTTTATACTAAACATACTTAGCAGGAGTCTCCTGCTATTGTATGTTGCCACCCGCTCTCCCTAACCCCAATCTCCTCTCCCCTTTCCCTCTCCCTCCTATCGAAGACATAAGACCTTATTTGTGGAGTCAACGCTTGCTGACAAGCCTCAGTGTTAACCAGACCAGAGGCCAGCTCGTGCACTGTCCCTACTATAAGCCCTTTTCTTCATTAGATAGCGGGGCTCCTTCCCCACCATTCCTCGCCACCGCCGATCACTATTTTGAGTGGAGGTCTATTTACACTAACCAACCCCTTGCCATCATCACCTTCATAGTCCACCCCGCTTACTCGCAGAACATTCCCCAGGTAGATATCTACCCTCACCCTTACCACAAGTGTGAGAACTGCATCGTTAGTTGGTGGGATTTCCCTACTGCACTTCCTGGAGAAGTAGTTGCTTGGTTACAAGAACAAGCTGACCTCAACGCACAGGAAGAAAGCTTCTGGTTATTCAGCCACGCCCTCGCCGATTTCGTCGATAAGTTTTGGAAGCCAGTTTTCCCTTACGACCACAAATCACCCAACCTCCGACCCGATCGAGCTCCTCCTCTTCCCCTCACCCCAAACCACCCATCGCTTACTACACCTCTGGTGCCCTTTAACAAGTAAGCAGGCACCCAACCCTGACATCTATCTCTGATTTTGACTGGGGGGGGATACACCTGACGATCTCTCCAGAGATCGTGCTAAAGTGTGTCGCGTGGGCCATGATGATTCTTGAAACCTTCAAATCAACTTGGTCAGAATGTGCCCAAAGGATGACTCTCGAGGACCAACTGTGAGCATTAGGCGATCTGCACCCCTTTTGTCGAGGGGGCACATCTTGCCCAGTTTGTTCGCAATCATGTCAGACCATACGTGAGCGGACTGATCCTGCCCTTTGATTTCCATGATATGGCTTGTGAGGCCATCGAACCAACAGGCAACCTTTGGTAAGGTTAGGCGTGATGACGTCAGCATGAAAAGGAAAAATGCTTCGAACCTCAATGATGATGTTTTCGTCCGCGAGGATAAACTTCTTTAGATCATCCAGCATGGAAACCGTAGCGAGTGGGAGGCAGAGCCAACCATCTGCAATGGCAAACACAACCTTCAGGTTGATACCCGCACCTCTGATCCCATGCCTGTGTGGATCTCCTTTTTCATGCAAGCCCTTGGCGTCCAGTCTGAGCAAAGTCTCCTCTAGTTCCTTCTCGACCTTCACGATATACTCTGTGAGTCGGTCCTTGCATTGGTCGTCCCCAATGACGTTGAAGCACTGGAGCAGCGTGACCCCGTCATCTTCCTGGAAGTGTTGCCGGTATATTTTGTCCAGTCTTTTCATCAGATCGCTGTCAACATGAACATAGGAATGATAGGAGTCGAAATCCGTAGTGATCCCAGCTTTTCTGGTGGACTTGATAACTCTGTCTGTCACCTGAAAGGTCTGATCTATCGTTTTGTTGTATTTGTGTGCGTCCTGTCCCTCCACTGTAGTGGTCATGAGAAGGTGTGTTTCCTTACGCTCAAGGAGTTGGGTTTCTCTTACCTACAAGCCCACCGAGTAGGCTTAACTGGCCATTGATGTAAACTTTGTTCAATGTTGTTTTGAACCCACTTCATTTCTCCTTCCACTCCTGCAGGAGTTTGTCCTTTGCTACTGTCCACTTCCTATTGGTCTTCATGGCATCGGTTAGAGCCCCCTTATCCTTATTTCTGGGGGGCGCTGGTGCGAACAAGGTGGTCGTCCTCTTTATCATGTGGGTGGCAATGGTGGTGAGGATCTGCTCGAGGTGATGTGAGTTGATCTCTGCGGTTGAATGAACTTTGGTAGATTCACTCACCCGGAAGGCAGGATGTTTCGAAGCTTCCTTTATATCGCTGGCCCTTGTGACCCAAGACGCGAACAAAGCCTCTGAGAGCCTTACCGCCTCTGTGGACATCGTCCAGACGCTGTCTCTACCGGTAACGACTTGGACCGCCCTGTTGTCATTGGCGAGGAGGCTCCAATGGTCCCCTCCCCTTGGGCTCGTAAAGGTTCCTCTTGAGGATGTCGAATAGTCTATTGTTAGCGGTCCTCGTGGCCCTGGGTTCGGTGGTGTTCTCTGTAAGGAACCTGAGGAGGACTTCGGGGTCAAAAGGTGAGATCTTTTTCCCAAATCTTTTGAGGTCGTCTGTGCATTCCGTTTTGATTAGCTATGTTCATCCCTAGGCCTATGTGGAGGATCCAGACTCACCAATGTCATAAAACAAAACTGGCCATGATCTTATCATTGCCAGGGTCCCGTTTATGAACTCGATCTCGGCTTCAAGGACTCGTATTGTCTCTTCGTCGTGTTGGCCAATGCTGTTTCCGCCTTCATCCTCCTTGATGGCTTGGCTTTTTATGGTGTTCAGGCAAGCCTTGAGGCCGACTAACACTGATGTTGAGTCTTCGATGGCCTTCCTGGCGGCAGCCACTCGATGGTACCTGGCGAGGACGAAGGGGGTGATTTTGGTGACACGGATCTTTATATCCGATAGGATGGGGGTGTGTTGGATGACATCATAAGAGTCAGTCAAAGTATCAGTGTTGATCTCGCTTCGCCGGATGGCCACAGCCAGAGGATTTGAGGCTGATTGGTTGTCCCTGGTTTGAAGCATCTTGCAGATTTTGTTGATGAGGTCGTTTTGTCACTGCCTCGTTGGGTTGAACCTCTGGGTCTCCAGATGGATATGGGGGCCCTGAATGTCAATCTTCCCAATCCCCAAAAACACCCGCTGGGATTCCCGTGTAAGACGAGCCTCTCATTCCATTTCATCCTGCATCAAGCGAGCCATCTTGACCCTCTTCGTCGAAGCCTTAAGATATCCTTATCGGTGGGGTCCGCCGAGATTATTGAGATCGGTTGCTCACCTGGTTTGCTTTGTCCCACTTTGTCGTTCCTGCCATGGTGAATGTGGTTCGATGGCAAAGGATTGAGGGAAGATAGACCTCGATCTCTGTTCCTGTCGCGACCCCTCAATTTTTTCCTATCACGACCCCCCGATCCTTTTCTCCGATGACCCCCCATTTAGTTTGATTTGGATGTAATGGTCTCAAGCTTCCTTTGGTTCACACTGATTAGACTTATGCGCTTCTGGGGAGCTCAATACAAGTTCATCTATATACCATCGAGGTACCGCTGACTACAAAGAGCCTCCGATAAGGGTGGGGAGGTATACAGCATACGTGGGATAAAGGTGTGGTTCTACCTCGTGTAGGGAGGCTCTCGAGGTGGCTTAGTGTAGACCCGAGGCACTGGAAATGGTCTTCGAGGCTGACCGCCAATATCTGTAACATTTACTTATGGAGAAGAAGGATTACATGATAGAAAAGTAGAAAACGACAAAACAGAGCGGAGATAAAGCGTGTGAGAAGGAGGTGAATGGGATCGAGTACTTGAAGAGCTAATAGTCGCAAAAATTGGAGTGGGAGGACGGAACACCTAAGCGATCTGGAACTCCTTACAATACCAAAGCCACACCTTATGGAGGTTATACCCCGTCCTGTTGCTGTTCATTTTCGAGAGCCACGTGGCCCATTCCCCCTCCCTGCTGGCTTTACCAGGGAGAACTTGGCAATTGAGGGTTTCCGCCATCTTGGGGAATAGGTCCTTGTTGTACCAGACGGACCAAGCCGTACCCATGATCATGTCAGACCACAGGCATTCCTTCATGTCGTGTCCTGATCCTCGTTCCTTTAATGCTCTTTGTGGCAGGGCACATCCCCAGCACCAAACTCCTATCGTGGAATCATAAACCCAGGGCGGCTTCCCCAGGAGGTTAATGGGTATAACGATGATTAGAGCCAACCCTCTCACCGATTTCCGTCTCGGTTTGTTCCAATCATAAAAGTTCTTGAAGTGCTTTCCGCAACCACAGATATTCCAGGTTGCATGTTTCTGTCCTGTAAGCTTCTTGCCTCCAGATTCTGCGTGACAGATGGCACAGTTCGGGGAGAAAGCCTCGAGCAGCCGGATGCACTCCAGGGCTGTCTCTGTTCTGGCATGCGCGAGGGTCATCTCAACCAGGGAGTGGGTGATTACCTCTGGTGAGGCCAGTCGAGGCATGAGAGGCACCATCTCCAACTGCGTGGGATCAACGCCCCCCGGTGTCGGTCATTGTGCAGAGCGCTGCTCGAGGACATGCGTCTCGCCAAGTCTGATCTTATTCATTCGTTGCCAGATCTCCATAAGAGGATGGTCCCGACGGCATGAGTCGCAGGGCATGGCACCGGGTATGGAGTGACACTTGACCTCTTCTGTATCCATGCACGAGGAGATTGCCGTTCTCCTGCACTTGCCTTTGTCGGTCCATTTGACCATCTCTTGCCTACAGGACAGGTCATCCTCGTCATTCTTTGAGGGTGGGTATGAATTTCCCGAATGCAACACCACGACAAACGATTGCTCTCCATTCCTTCCTGCCCGTCCAGCACCCTGTATGAAGTCGATCATGCTGAAGGGCGTTGCCACAAACAACACGAAGTGGACGTTGTGGTAGTCCACTCCTTGTATGAGCAAGGTCGTTCCAACGATCCAACCCCCAGACTGACCGTTTTTCCACCTCTCAAGCGCCGAAGTCCTGGCCCATTCGTCTGTGATCTCGGCGTGGATGAATGCCATCTGTAGGAAGAGCCACATGATGGACTCTCCCATCTCCTTGCTCTGAACGAAGATGATCCCCCGTCTCTCACCATGGAGGTGCAAGGCAGAGGACATGATGACGAAGGCGACAGCATGATGGAGTAGCTTCTCTTTCATGGATCGAAAGAGGATATACTGGTGCTCGGGCTGGTTCGTTGTGGCCCTGATCATCGAGTGCTCATCAGGAACTCGGATTATTTCCTTTAGCGTTTTCTCGAGGCGAACGGGAAGCGTGGCCGTCAAGAATGTGACGGGGACTTTCGTTGTCATGAGGACCTCGATGGACCTCATCACTGGTCGGAAGTCTTGACTGGTGAGTACGGTATGGATCTCATCGATGACGACCGAACCGATCTTGGTGTGGTTGGCTCTTATCCAACTAGCTCCGACGTCAGTCTTGTTCTAGGGGGTCAAAGACATTCACTTACTCCAAGATCGGTTGTGAGAGGAGCGTCTCGAAGGCCACGAAGATCAGCCTCACGTTGTCGTCTTGAAGCATTCTGCTGGACGTGACAGTCCAGTGTTCGCAGGCCACTCCTCGGTTTTCGCAGTTCTGTTTTGCCTGGGCGGTTATGACCTTGTATGGAAAGGCGGCGATGGTCAATTGACCGCTACAGAGGGGAGGGAGTTCGTATGCCAAGGACTTTCCACCTCCCGTGGGAAGGACGGCGATCGTGTGCTTTCTCGACAGCACAGAGTCTATGAGCTCTCTCTGCGCAGATGACTTGAAATCCGCATAGGGTTCCCTTCGAAGGACCTGAAGCTTTTCGAGGGGGACATCCCTTTCCGGGTTTTGATGGTGTGGGGCTTGGAGGGTTGTCTGTTGTAAAGCCCGGTCGTGTTCGGGCTGAAGATCGATGTGTTCCGTTGCTTGCTCGGGTTCGAGGCGCATGGACGAGAGGTTGGCGATCACGGCAGGTTCCACTTCGTTGGTGTCTGGAACCGGAAGGTTGACGGGAATAACGGCTGGGGTGCTGGGCTGAGTCGGTAGTTGGTGGTCCGCATTTTGAGTTTCCTCCGCCTCGAGGTCGAAGTCTTGACTGCCGCTGGGGACAACCGTGGAGACCTCCATAGCTTCTTCAGGATGGGTCGAGGGAATACCAGAGCCATGGCGGATGAACACGCTCGAATGCAGATCGGTGCGGTCGCCGACATTCTCGCCTGGCTTTCTCTTGGACTGTGGCTGCTCGGCAGACTCGGACAAAATACGTTTGACTCGTCGGCCGGGTTCTGGGACCGGGGGAGGCGGAGGGGGGTTAGGAGAGCTTCGAACAGGGAGACTTTTGTGAGCCTGGTTTGAGGTGGTTCGCGTGCTTCGGGAGAGCCTCGTTGTGGAACGTTAGAAACATCTGGGCAGGCCATTTGAGCTCTGAGGTGATACTCCATCGCATGAGCATTTGCAGTCTGGAGCTCCTTGGTCAGGAATGGCTTCAGGTCCTCCATGACAGATTTGTAGGTCGAAGTTGTGAGCTCCTTTATGAGAGGCAGGAGCGCCCCAGCGGTTGTCAATGGTTCTCCGGACGTAGCTGTCGAGACCACCGAGCCCAGACGTCGGGCAAGCAGTCGCTTGAATCGAAGGGGAACAAGAGGGAGACCCTGATCTCCTAAGCCAATGACATCGTGGTAGGATTCGCACCACTCCTGGACGTCCATGAGGTAGCTTGTCGTGTAACCCTCGGGCTGTGTGTATTCGACGGTGTAATGCTTGTCCGCCGTCTTCGAGGAGTGGGAGGAAATCAAGTCACCGATGTTGCTCCCCCTTTCGACTCTGAGCTCCTCGACGTAGGCCCTTTGGACGGCTATCATGACGTGCCTGAGGGTCCGGAGGCTGAGACCCACCCCGACGTACTCCTTTGTGAGCTTTTCGAGGGTGGGGGAAAGCTGAGCGGAGGTCATTCTTTCCCCACGCCTGACGTACATGAAAAGGTTGTACTGTTGGACTTTTGCCTCGTCCTCGTACAGATGCTTGGCCATGAGCGTTTCAAGGGGCCGAACAACCAGGAGGTAATAGCAGATGGCGTCGGTTAGGCTCTTGGGGAAGTAACAGATGTTGAACGGATCAATCCCCTTCGAATTCATGTCTTTCGAATGACGCCTGATCGCCACCATCTGTCCAAAGCACAGATAAAGGGTCCGGGGTTGGATTCCGTTCCTGATCTGGTCCCGAACGATGTCCTCCCCTCGAAGGGGTGGGCCAGAACCCATGTTAACGAGCGTGATGATCAGGTCGATGATCTCGCTGGTCTTCTCCATGAAATCCATGCAGGCAGTTCTGTTCCAGGTCAGACTGCCATCTTCATTGACCCAAGTTAAGTTCCATCGACCCTCGAGGACCATCGCTCGCATCAGGGCATGCTCCCGTGGTTCCGTGTAGGACGCGTGCATCCAGGACTTCCCCCGCTCCATCGAGGCCAGATCGTCGACGTGTTTTTCAGGAATGTTGTACTTGACCGGCTTTCCACCTGAGAGGTCATGCATCTTCTTCTTCAAGGCTTTGAGCATCGATCGAACTCCTGAGACAAGGGCCTTGACCTCGACCTGGCTTCCTCTGACCTGCACAACGTCGAGATCGCGGTTCCAGATGGTGGTTGGAGCGATCGTCTGCTTAAACGCGATGCTCGAGGCGAGGTGCTGCAGTTGGACCACGTCATCGAAGACGGAGACTCGGCCTTCCGAGAGGTGTAC
>Ga0307513_10008047_pt1 | contig 13539 bp, 11 predicted proteins | sample 15_EM_MG_FD_202174 | JGI IMG/M metagenome (GOLD analysis project Ga0307513, IMG submission 202174) | Populus trichocarpa ectomycorrhiza microbial communities from riparian zone in the Pacific Northwest, United States - 15_EM | ecosystem: Host-associated > Plants > Roots > Unclassified | place... | reverse complement strand
ACTGTACGATCTCGTCCGCGACGTTGGCTTCTGCAGAGCGGCCATGGTCTACCTCCAAGATCTTCCGTTCGATGTCCTCTTACACATCCCTTGTTTCCTAAAACCACGCGACGATCCTTGGATTCAGCTAAGTATTTTTTTTTCATCTTAAACACGGAAATCTGATGAATCGTTTTTACCCTCCAGGCATGCAGTGTCATGCGTGATGCTTCGATGAACAACTCAACGTGGAAGAATATTCTAAGACGCTTCTGTGTGGAGAACAGCATTTTCTTACCATCGGCTACCCTCAACTACATGACATTCTTGCAGTTAGAGCACGCAGCAACAGGGCCTTCACGTTTCATCTCCCCTGTCCAAAATCCTTCACCAGGAGGGATGATTAAGGCATATTCCGAGAACCCTAATCGACAATACTCCGAGTCCTCGATAACCTACACATCGAGGATGACGGGGAAATTTTGCATGTTTACCTCATCCCAGGTGGTCGATTTCTTGTCTCACACCACGTATGTCAGTTACATATGTGGGATATTGCAATACCTGGTACATTCTGGGAACCCTGGTTATCGATCGCCCCTCTCGCAACTTTGAACTGATATTGCAAGAACGCTTATGCAGCTCACTCTACACGCGATGGAGAAGGCCTTATTATCCTTGCGTCCACAAGGGATTTTTGGAATACTGCGGATACGTGTGTAAACTCTGAATTTTTATCACCTTCCGGATTAATGATACGACTTCTCCAGTGAACGTGTACTTCCCGTCTTCGAGATATATCCAGCGGCGGCCTGGCCTTCGTTCCAGGAGATCACTAGCCATGTTGCAGGAATCAAAAACACGAGCATTATTGTTTGACCTTCGATAAACTGGTCATGCTTTTCAACGCAGAAATTTCTGTGTGGGACTTCATCGCACACACCAGGCCGACATGGGCATTCCCTGTGGCACCAGGGGAGTTTCTTACATCATAAAGCTTGTAATGGTTAACGGCCCATTCTTAGATTTCAACCGTAGCCGAGTATGTGATGCTCTGTGATTCGACTGGTGTCTCCCTATGGACGATTTCCCCTTGGACGATTTCCCCTCTTCATCCTTGCTCAAGCCGACTTGCCAATCAAGTCCAAGAGATCGAACCATATTACCGTTGTGGAACGGGTAAAACGCCTGGACCTAATGAAATATTTGAGTTCGACACACCCAATGATTGGTATCACGGCATGGGCCAACCCTTCATGCTCGACATCACTATATCCTTCGATGGTAGCGCTACTGCCAGGATAAGTCGACATCTCCTTGAATTCCCGCTCGTTTCTAAAGACCGTCCACTAAAAAATCTACCTATGAAGGTGCATAAATGCATCTAGGTTGTATTCTAAGAGGATGAAGAATGTCTCAAAGATTGCCTCTGTGTTGGAGCACCAAATTCTGGTTTGATGTCGGAAAAACCGAGAAAAACATACGGGTGCCAATATGGTGCTCATATGTGCACACAAGGTCGTCAGCGTTTTGGGTAATATTCCAGCCACAGAACGTGCCTATCGGTCTGACAGACCCTATGGTCTCGAACGGTAAATACAGCGCTGAGTCCCTCTCATCAAACATTTTAGTGCTGAGTAAGTGCATCAGTGGTTATTGAACCGATTTCTTCTTATCAAACCCGTTATGATCTAGTACCGCAACCTTTCTTGCATTCGTGGTATGATATCCATTACTTTCAAACCAAAAATAAAGCCAAATCGATAGTATTCAAGCTAGGTATGGAGCTACTACCCAACAGCAAGTAAAATACGATACCAAGCAATGCCCCAGCCCAGCCCTCCTCTCTTATGTCCACCCACAAGTGAGGGTTACATATGTAAATCTGAGTAAAGGATTAGATTTTCAAAGGATGGTGAGTATGATGCATGAAAGGCTCACCCTCATAAAGCTTCAGAGAGAAGAGGAAGAAGGGCACATCTCCCAACCTGATCCTTGTACAAGTCAATATATATGGTCCAGTCCCACTCACCTGTTTCCTCCTGAACTTTAAGCCTGCCCAGCATCTAGGTTCAAGCCTGGCACTCACGAAATCCAGGTCATGGCACTTTGCTGTTAGGAGTGAGTATGACTCTGTTGTGATAAACATAGCTAACCTATCATTAAGGCTGCCTCTGGAGGAGGGCATCCTACTCCGAAAAATCCTGAGGTTCTTGTCAATGTTGGTGTTGTGGTGTTGAAGAGGCGTCACTGTGCATGGGTGGAATCCACCATTGGGGTGTCAATATAATGGCCCCTTTATATACTGTGTGGCCTCAATGTTTGTGGGGCCACTCCACCAACTTTATACCCACAATCAAGAATTAATGTGGGGCCTGTCAAAAAAATTGGTAAACACAGCGAACCGCTCCACAAACCACAGTGTTACTGTACTGATACGACCTAGTCTTCACATCTAGTGATTGTCACGGGTAACCCTGGGGTATTCCAGGGCTACCTGTACCCGTACCCATGAAAACCCATACCCGCGCACATGGGTAAGGGTTCAGGCGGGTCAGGGTAGGGGTTTTCACGAAACCTGGGGGTACACTAACCTGTGTGTGGGTAGACCTTCGAAACTGACCAGAAAACCTCGCAGCAGCAATACGGGTGTCAATTGACATCGCTGTGCAGCACTGCGAGGTTAGTGGTTGTGTTCGTGTTCATGCTGGCCATTGACGCCAACGCGGGGTGTTGGTGGTTGCCATGGTCGAGCCCACCTAGCTTGGCTCAACAATATTTGTGGGGGGTTGTGCTGATGTCGCATTCAAGCCAATGTTGGGGTGTTCAACCCCACGTTTGGGCATTTCGACCTACACGCAAATGGATGTGAGGCTGGGTGGGGGGTACCGGTGCATTGTCGAGATTGGGGTGGGCATTGGCATCGTGGGGGAACAGCATGTGTTTTGAGGTGTGTAAGTGGGCATAGGGATTGGCACGGGTAACCCTGGGGTTTTCCAGGGCTACCCGTACCTGTACCCCAGCTGACCCATACCTGCACATTGGGGTACGGGTTTAGATGGGTATGGGTACCGGGTTGCAGCAGGTACACAGGTAAGAAAACCCGTGCATGGGTTTGTATTCTAAATAGTATGTACAACTGCTATGGTGCGTCTATAGAGTCCCAGTCTTCGGCCAGTTCCTCCTCCTGTCCATCCACGACAGGTAAAACAGCTGCTGCCCTCACATCATTATCCTTTACAAACCCCAACAAGCTCCATATGCCCACACACAAGAGGGCGCATGTAGATTGAATAGATAAATGACTACGTACATGTGAGAGCAGGAGCCGGCCCTGGCTGAACGTTCGTTCGACATGGACAGACGTGGCTGCAAAAGGTATGTATAGGTGAGTAACTCCATCAAAAATAAACAAGGAAAGCTTACCTGGGATCGACAAGTAATCCAACGCCATCCGAGAAAGGCGAGGGTAGATGTGTTTCTGCTCATGCCACCAGAGTAAACCGTCATTGATGTGGAGCTCGCGTTCAGTGCTCAGGTACTTTTCCAACTCATCACAGTGCGTGGCAGCCTTAGGTGGTCGAAGTGCGGGCAGATCATCGAATATGTTCATTGATGATGAGGCTGTTTTCGAGGGAGTCTTCTGAGTTTGTGAGGAGTTCGTCAGTGATGTTTTGAATGTAATGGTAATTATTGACGCACCGTAGTAGGGGTTGGGGCCAAAAAATCATTGTCCGAGTACTTATACAACTGTTCAAACTCAGTACGTACAAGTTCTTTGGCCCTTTCAACCCAAGCGTCCTCCCACCTAGCTTGCTTGAAGTATTGAAGCTTGTGTTTAGGATGTAGGACTAAGATGAGAAGTTAGCAAGAGGCATAAGCAAATGATAAAGGAAACCATACCCATCGCAATGCGAAAGACTTTGGAATGGTCCATTTTGTCATAGTACCGGTTAAGGGTCTTCTTTCCAATAGCAATAGTGGCTTTGATTGACATAGGGTACTTTGGATTGAGTGCTGCATTCGTGAGGTGATCATTGAGGTGATCCATAGCCGGTATCACAGTGGCGATGTTGGGGGTATCACGCGAGAAGAACAGGGTGGCATCTTTGAAGATCTGTTGAAACCGGCTTGGTCAATGATTAAACAGTAGGAAATGATAACGTACCTTGAGAACATCATGGAGCTGAGTCATGATTTTCCAATCCTCCTCTGTCAGCTCATATTGTCTCAACTTCATCTTCACAAGAATCATGTGTAGTGATCTATAGCTCTCTGGGCCTTTTATTGAGCAAAGAACTTAGACCAGCGAGCAAAACTTTACCTACTATCTAATGTCCCTCAAAGTTATTATGGCTATGTATTGTCCCAAAAGTTACCTAGGTATTGAATGTCACAAAACTTCTTACGAGAATCCTACGAAAAATTAACAATACTTTGTTTCAATGTCAAAAATAAGCTAATTATGGTGGGCCAAGAACTTTACCTATGTTTCATGCTATGTTGACAATATTTTGCAAGGTTTTGCAAACTATCATCTGGTTGGGTTTGCTGATGTTGGTGAACCCATATGATATGATACACTGTTTACATTCATTGTATCATATCATATGATACACTGTAACATGCCTACCTGCCATACTCACACAGAGTGATCATCTGAGCCAGAGACAATATAGACACCATTATATGAAAATGCCACAAAAGTGACATGACTAATGTGACAATTTAATTGCTGCAGCTCTACACCTGTTGAGGCATTCCATATGTAATTCTGTCACATGATTACATACATTATATAGAGATTCCATGCTACATAGATCTTCATCTTAGCTTTTACTCTTGTATTCTTGTACTTTGCCACCACTTTATAACTCAAAAGAATGTGGTCTTGTTTTGTTCTGTGCAACTGCCTCAGTGTTTCTGTCTTTAGCCATAACAGACTTTCACAATATTTTACAGATCTATTATATGAGCCAAAGATAATTCTTGTGCTATTGTGTGAAAATGCAACAGAAGTGACAAAGCTAGTGTATCCATTTAACTGCAGTAGCTCAGTACCCATTGAAACACTCCACACTCACACAGAGTGATTATTTGAACCAGAAACAATATAGACACTATCATATGAAAATGCCATAGAATTGATATAGCTAGTATAGCCATTTAACTGCTGTAGCTCTATACTTGTTGATGTATTCCACATTTGCACAGAGTTGTCATATAAGCCAGACACAATGTGAATGCCATCATGTGAAAATGCAACAGATTTGATACTTTTAGTATGACCAATTAATTTCTATAGCTCTGCACCTGTCAAAGTATCCCATACTCACACAGAATTGTCATCTGAGCCAGAGACAATACTCATGTCATTGGATGAAAATGCAACAGAATTGATAAAGTCAAGATGGCCATATAAATGTTGCAGCTCTGTACCTGTTGAGGCACCCCACATCTGCACAGACTTAGCAATTGAGCTAGAGACAATTCTGGTGTCATCATGTGAAACTACAACAGAAAAAATGCTATCTCTAGTTTGTATAGCCATAAATGGTATTGTGATACTGCCCCTAATATGAGTGAAAATTGGAATCAAAAGGAAATATTTTATCTATGTTTGAGATATAAAGCTATTCTTTGGCCAGATTGCTAATGCTAAGATATACAATGGGGTGTTGAAAGGGCTGCAGAATTTGCAATGAAATATTTAACAAAGTTAGTAGCATCACACATATTTTGCACAAGATCTAAACAATCATTATTATGCTATTTTTCTGATATCAATTAAAATATATTAGAAATATAGCTTTCTCACCTTTAAAATATAACTACAAGCATCTTGAAGCATGCAAGCACATTCAGAAGATAGTTGCAGTAGATTCATAATTGTAATCCTGGTCGGCTTACTGTGCCGTAACCTACCGCTTCTGGATCAGGGTCCAACACCATATATAGAACTGAGTGGCTGAACTATTACTTGTTCAGTTATTCTACCTTTTGGTGTAATGGTTTGAGCACAGTTCTCTCAGCCAACTTACAATAATAATCCAAAAAGAATATGAGTGTGAAGGAAATTCACTACAAGTGCTTGTAGAGCCTTATGCTCTCTAGATGTAGCTTGGACCATATGTTCAGCCCAGTACTGATAGGCATACTTTAGAATATTACTGATTTTCTCTTCAACTTGAAATTAGAAACTTCAGAATCCAGCAGGAATAAGGGCAGATTGCAAATATTGAAATGCAGACCCAACATCATAATACAAAAGTAGGAGTAGGTGAGAAGAGTATAATGAGAGGCTGAATCACAAGAATCTGAGAAATGCTTGATTGTGAGATGGCCATAGGAAATCTTGAGTATGCCTGAGTAAAAATAAAATCTGGAAATAAAGCATGATATCAAAACACTTTGCTATAAAAAATTGCATGAAGGTCACTAACAATCTGTTTGGCATGCTCAGCCATGTCAGAAATGTCAGAAAGTAGTTCTGTAGTAACTGATGTGGAGACATGCTCTTTTGTACAGAGAAAAGTGTATAAAATCCTTAAGTAAGTAATGCAAAGCTTATTCTTCAGCTTTCCAAAGGCTTCAGAAAGAACCTGACAATATAAGATATCAATCTGCAGTGGCTCTTCAGAGCCTTCACTGGGATCCTATGGTTTAGAACTATGGCTATCACCAAGCAAACTTCTCATCAGAATAAGTTGTTCTTCTCTAGTTAGTCCATTCTGTGGTGTCATATATTTTACAGCAGTTGCTGCATAAATGAATAAACCTTCTGCTTGTTGTGCAAGTTTTGTATAATCACTTTTGTCCAAAAGTGGAAGCTCAGCATCCAAATATCTCAAAATATCTGTGCTGACATCTTCTTCAGCCACCTTATATAGATAACAGACAACATCAGAAGAAAAATGGTTGCAAAGTGAGGCAATCTTATCATCTTTTTGGCTTGTGACAAAAAACTTGAGGCCCTGAAGGTGACCCTTTTGATCATTGTAAGCAGTGCTTGAAAAAAGATCAAGCTCCTCCATTGTCAATCTCATCTAAAGCATTAATTACATCTTGTAGAGGATTACGACAAACTTTACTTGAAACATAATTCAAACCTGACACCATAGTGGTCAAAATAGGTGGTGTTCAGTGTATAGATAGTGGTGGTGAGTGGCAAGGGTAATGTAGTGCTCATAAAGGTCAGGAATGGCAGTGATATGATGTTTGTTGGAGTCAAATTCAATAGTAGCTGTATTCAAAGCTCACTGCAATTCTCTGCAGCTCAGGCTGCAGCTGCAGTTCAGCAGCCCAAGGTCAATTACAAATCAAATGCTTTAGACTCTGCTAAGCATAAATTGTCACACTGGTAATGGACTGTTTGTTAACTGTTAATTTTTGTTAATCTCAATCCTTTCTCTTGTGCAAACTATGTCCACCATGAGTCAAGAAGCCATAATAGATTGTTTGCAATGATCTCTTAGGATCTTTTCACCTCATACAAAAACCTGGAAGAGGCCTGTACCCAAATGGGCACAATACCTATGTTCCAAGGTCTGGGTTCTCCACCTTGCCTAGGAGTTTGCTCAGAATCCTCAAAACCATCACCAATTTTGCCACATGCTTTGTCTCTTGCATCCAGTCATGAAGTGTCATGGTGCTGAGTTTCAAAAATTCTATTACAAATTGACAGCCTGCCAAAAGGTTGCAGTTGCAGCTTGGGCTGCAGAAAGTTGTATTGAGCTTTGAATATGGCTAGTGGGGGCAGTGGTGATGTGGCAGTATCATAAGTGTTGGGGGGTGATGTTTTGAAATGTCATTAGAAGATGTGGTTGAGCTATAATGTGGCAGCATAATAGGCATTGGGGTGGCACAGCTGTGTGAGCATTGGAAAAGACATTGATGTGGCATTGGCACTGGTATCTGAGGTGTCATTGGGCAGTAGCAGCAAAGTCAACAAGCACACCCTGGCTTGGCCCAACCATGGGCATTGACTAGTGGGTTCAACAGTGGCAATGGTGGCAATATAGTGGTGGTAGAAAAGAGAGATTGGGGATATCACATTGTTGTGATATGATGACAATTCAACCACAGTTGCTCAATTTGGAAATTTGCAGCCTACATGTAGTTAATTAATTACAATTACTATTAAAAAATTACTAGTATTTACTGATACTTTAATTTTTATTATTACAAAACTCACTAGATTTTGTTTCTGCACATTCCAGATGCCCATTTCAGTCCAGTAAATCCATGAAAATTTGTTGCAATCCAAATTCTTGTTTGCATTCCCCTGGAATAAAAACTCTAACTTTGGCAGACACCATTGTCAAAAATCCATTTCTCTGAAATGACTGGAATAGACCAGGTTCCATAGGATTCTGGTAGAAATCTGTGGAGGACAGTAAAGGCCTCTATCTCAAGGCAATCTAGTTCAAAAATCTATTTTTGAGCAGTACAAATAAGCAGCATAAGAGATATTGTTTCACATTCGAGATAATTGTCTATGATTTTACAAAAAACAAACAAAAATTTCATTTTATACTACTACTGGTTTATAACATTTTGCCCATTTACTACCTAAATAACAATCTTGGAAGTCTATATGTGCATAGCCTTTTTGAGAAATAATCAGAGTGGTGTAGGGATCATACATAACTTCACAAATGCCTTGGGGAATCCATATTAGATGAGCTTGGGTAGAAAATGATTTAATCCAACCATCTAAAGTAAAGGTCCAAAGAGCACTGTGATGCCTTCTGTCCTGTAATTGCACAGAGTTGTCAGCAGAGCCAGAAATAGAGTGGGTGTCATCATTTGAATATGCAACTGATCCAACTGAGTCAGCATATCCTTTGAATTGTTGTAGCTTTATGTTTGTTGAGGCATTCCACACTCGCACAGAGTTATCAGATGATCCAGAGACAATTCTGAAGCCATCATGTGAAAATGCAACAGAGTTAACACTCTCATTGTGGCAATTGAACTGCTGTAGCTTTGCACCTGTTGAGGCATCCCACACCTGCACAGTGTTATCAGATGATCCAGAGACAATTCTGGTGCCATCATATGAAAATGCAACAGAATTGACACAGCGACTATGGCCATTTAACTGCTGTAGCTCTGCACCTGTTGAGGCATCCCACACTTGCAGAGAACTATCATCAGAGCCAGAGACAATTTTGGTGCCATTATAGGAAAATGCCACAGTTGTGACACCATTAGTGTGACCATTTAACTGCTGTATTTTTGCACCTGTTGAGGCATCCCATACTTGCACAGAGTGGTCATCAGAGCCAGAGATGATTTTGGTGCCATTATGGGAAAGTGCAACAGAATTGACCCACTGACTATGGCCAATTAACTGCCTTATCTCTGTCCCTATTGAAGTATCCCACACTCGCACAGACTTGTCAAGAGAGCCAGAGACAATGCAGGTTCCATCATATGAAAATGCAACAGATGTGACACTACTAGTGTGACCATTGAACTGCATTAGCTCTGTACTTGTTGAGGCATCCCACAATCGCACAGTTTTGTCAAGTGATCCAGAGACAATTTGGGTACCATCATGTGAAAATGCAACAGAATTGACCAACTGACTGTGGCCATTTAACTGCCTTAGCTCTGCCCCTGTTAAGGCATCCCATATTCGCACAGAATTATCAGATGATCCAGAGGCAATTCTGGTGCCATCATATGAAAATACAACAGATTTCACTGAATCACTATGACCATTTAACTGCTGCACCTCTGCACTAGCTGAGGCATCCCACAACTGTATAGACTTGTCAAATGAACCAGAGACAATGTGGATTCCATCGTGTGAAAATGCAACAGAATTGACTAAACCTTTGTGGCCACTTAACTGCTGCAGCTTTGCACCTGTCAAGGCATCCCATACTTGCACAGATCCTTCAAATGATCCAGAGACAATCTGAATACCATCATGTGAAAATGCAACAGATTTAACCATATCAGCATTTAACTGCAGCAGCTCTGTACTTGTTGAGGCATCCCACACTCGCACAAAGTTGTCAGATGATCCAGAGACAATTCTACTACCATCAGGGGAAAATGCAACAGATTTGACACCATCAGTATGGCCATTTAACTGCTGTAGCTCTGCACCTGTTGAGGCATCCCACACTCGCACAGACTTATCATCAGAGCCAGAGACAATTTTGGTGCCATCATGTGAAAATGCAACAGAATTGACCCAGCCACTGTGGCTATTGAACTTCTGCAGCTCTGCACCTTTTGAGGTATCCCACACTCGTACAGTGTTGTCAGATGATCCAGAGACAATTTTGGTGTCATCATGTGAGAATGCAACAGAATTGATGCAGCGACTATGGCCATTCAACTGCTGCAGCTCTGCACCTGTTAAAGCATCCCACACACGCACAGAGTTGTCATCAGAACCAGAGACAATTCTGGTGCTATCATGTGAAAATGCAACAGAATTGACCCAATCATTGTGGCCATTTAACTGCTGTAGCTTTGTACCTGTTGAGGCATCCCATGTCTGTATAACATTGGCACTTGAGCCAGAGACAATTTGACTATCATCTTTTGAAAATGCAACAGAAAAGATACGAGCTTTAGCCTGTATAATCATAAGTGGCATTATGCTATTGCCTCCAACATAGGTGAGAGCTGGAATAAAGGGGAAATGTTTTATCCATGTTTGAGATATAAAGCTATGCTTTGACCATGTTGCCAATGCTGAGATATAGAGATGAGGGGTTGAAAGAACTGCTGGACTTGCAATGAAATATGTAACAAAATTAGCAGCATCATAAATCTTCTGTACAAGATCTGAACAATCACTATTGTGCTATTTTTTCTAATGTTAATTAAAGTATATTATAAATATAGTTTTCTCACCTTCAAAATATAGTTACGAACTTCTTGAAGCATATGAGCACATTGAGAAGAGACCTGTAGCAGATTCATGGCCTCAATCCAAAAAAGGACACAAGTCTGAAGAAAGTCCACTACATGTGTTTGTAGAGCCTTATGCTCACTAGGTGTAGCTTGAAGCATGTGTTTAACCCAGTACTGACAGGCATATTTGAGGATATTATCAATTTTCTCTTCAACTTGAAGATTGGGCACCTCAGAGTCAAAAAGAAATGATGAAGGCAGATTGCAAATGTTGAAATGCAGACCTGTCATCATAATATGAAAGCAGGAGTAGGCAAGAAGAGCATGATGGGAAGCTGAATCACAAGACATATTAACAACCTGAGGAGAAGTGCTTGATTGTGGAATGGTCATAGAAAACTTTGAACGAGCCTGAGTAAAAATAAAGTCTGGAAATGAGGCATGATACCAAAAAACTTTGCCATCTTTGATGCAGAGAACTGCATGAAGATCTTTAACAACTTGTTTGGCACGCTCAGCCATATCAGAAGACTTAGAAAGCAGTCCTGCAGCAACTACTGTAGAGACACGCTCTTCTGTACAAAGAAGAGTGTATAAAATCCTTAAGCGAGCAAGACGAAGCTCATTTTTTAGCTTTCCAAAGGCTTCAGAAAGAATCTGGCGGTATAAAATATCAACCTGTAGTGGCTCTTCAGAGCCTTCACTACAATCCCATGGTTTGGGACCATAGCCACCACCAAGCAAATTTCTCATCAGAATAAGTTGTTCTTCTTTGGTCAGTCCATCCTGTGGTGTCATATATCTTACAGCAGTTGCTGCATAGATAAATTGACCTCCTGCTTGTTGTGCAAGTTCCTCACGATCACTTTTGTCCAAAAGTGGAAGCTCAGCATCCAAATATCGCAAAATATCTGCACTGACATCTTCTTCAGCCACCTTGTGTAAACGACAGACAACATCAGAAGAAAACTGGTCACAGAGCAAAGCAACTTTGTCATTTTCTCGGCTTGTGACAAAAAACTTGAGGCCTTGCAAGTGACCCTTCTGGATTGTTGTAAGCAGTGCTTGAAGAAAAGCCAAGCCCCCTTTGTCGTCAACCTCATCTAGGGCATCAATTACCATCAGGTATGGCGGTAGGTCACGAGGGCGATCCCCAGCAGACTTCTGCCAAGGACCAACAAACAGATCCTGCATCTGCTTCGAGGGTATCTCCACTGAGTCGAACTTGTCGGCATCAAGCAGGGCACGTGCGTAGGATTTTGAGTGACGTGCAAGCTGATATACTAAAGTGGGGATAATATACTTCTGCCGCCTCGTGTCGTCAAATTGACGAGAACAACAGTAGGTAGCTTGAAGGATATTTGGCACATTGTCATCTGGGGTCTCATCATCCCTGTCGAAATGATAGCTTACGGTGTTGGCAATTGTCGACTTGCCTGAGCCTGCATTACCGGTCAACAAGAAAACCCGTGGAATGTTGGGTGATGGATCCTGGGCCCAATGGTAAATGCGGTCAAGGATGGCGACGCGTGTCCCTGGCGTACAAGCTCTGCGAGACAATGTTCCTGCCCCTTCGAGATCAGCGTTGTAAAGAGCCCTGGGAGAGCGAGGCCAACTGTCCAGTTGTAATCGCTAGAGCAAATGTTAAATTGTGTTGTCGATTAGTTTTGCTGAAAAACATACGGTCAGCGAATCGCGCAAGCTACGCGTATTCCTGTCAATGGTTAGCATGACTTTGAGCTGGGGAACACAGCATCAAGATATTGATTGTTTGAGATATATAGGGGAACGCACATGGAAATTCTTTGTATGTTCATCGATTCCTTTGAAGATCTCTGTGATCTTCCTCTTATCTTCTTCGTTCTCCAGAATCCTCTTCCACGTCGCCCTCTTCGACATCTTGCTGAGTTCAATCACGTTATCAACGAGTATCCTGCATAATATCAGAATCGTCTCAAGGTTCAAAGATAGGATCGAGTATACCTGGCAAAGCGCTCGATCATCTCCCTTGATACTGCCTCGTCCTCATCTACTAACGCCATATTCACAACAGCGAGGCGTTCGGCAGTTCTAGTTACCAGTTCTTCCAGCGCATCCTTGTTGTCGACAACGGCCTATGACGGTTATCAGCAAACACAGCATAAAGAGTAAGAAAGGGACATACATTTCCGAGCTCGATGAGGACATTAACTGCACCGGCAGGACCCTGGAAGGGGGTTCCAGCTAGCGACCTCTCGACCTTCTTGAGGAGGGACTGGACGCCATGCCAAGCTATTCTAAGATTATCCTTTATCGCTGGGTCCTGGTTGAGATTATGTGGACGATGTAATGGGAGCTGCACGGTAGCCAAGTTGGGTACATCGGCTTGGCGACTGTGAGCTATGGGCAAGAGTAAATATCTCTGATCGTTGACTGCAATGCTAACGATGACGTACTGTTATTCGTCATAACATTCGTGGGAGGCGAAGGGCCAGTAAACAGAGAGGGCTGCACGTCGGATATAGAAGCGTGTCCTTCGAGCCGTTTTAAGGTATGAGTGGTATGCAGAGATCTGATACATACCTCCTTGCATTGATGTTTCTGACGTAGGATTTCCTTGGATATTGTTGAGAGATGGAGAGCTTGCAAGTACGACTGCGCCCACATCGGATCCATGATCTGCGAGGAGGGCTGAGGGCT
>Ga0307513_10008045_pt1 | contig 13541 bp, 7 predicted proteins | sample 15_EM_MG_FD_202174 | JGI IMG/M metagenome (GOLD analysis project Ga0307513, IMG submission 202174) | Populus trichocarpa ectomycorrhiza microbial communities from riparian zone in the Pacific Northwest, United States - 15_EM | ecosystem: Host-associated > Plants > Roots > Unclassified | place... | reverse complement strand
TACCGCGACTCCTCTACAGCTCATCGGCGTTTGTGGTGCTGTGCGCCCAGACCAGCTCGACCGTTCCGGGACGCAGTGGTACCAGCCGCAGCACGCCCGCGAGGCGGCCGTTCGCGGTCAAGCAGACGTCGCTGACGCCGCCGACTCCGTCGAGCGCCGCCCGGGGCGCGAACCGGATCAGGTGGGCCGACTGCGGGGCGGCGTCGAGCAGCGGCAGGTCCTCGGCGGCGCAGAGCTGCCCGAAGGGCTCCGAGGGCGGGCTGGCGAGCAGCCGGGCGAGCCGAATGGGAGAGCCGAGCATGCGATGGAGCTGGCGGTCGCCGTCGCGGGAGCGGGAGAACGGCGGCGGTTGGAGGATGTGGTGGCCTTGCCGGTGCCGGCGGTACTCCTCGAGCAGGTCGGCGAAGCCGTCGGCCACATCGCTGCGCAGGTGGCTCAGCGACCCTTCGCGCAGCCACTCCCACCCTGGCTCCATCGCCGCGTGTACGGCGTCGGCCAGGTCACGGGCCACGACAGCCGCCAGGTCGTCACCCGCCGTCGCCTGTGCCGGCATGGCGCCGGTTCCCGCCTCTCCGGCGTACCCACGCAGGAGGTCGGCGATCTGCTGGAAGGTCGCGGCCAGCGCGCGAGCGGCGTCGGTCGTGAACCGCCGGGTGTCACCCAACTGCCATTCGAGTACCGCCACCTCGCTCAGCGTCCGCTCCCAGCCATCGACGAGCTGCCGTCCCTCGCCCACGGCGACCGCCGCCACCCACCGGTGAGCCGCCCGCGCCCACCAGAACCACAGGCATGCGGCGAGGGCCGCAGCGGCGCAGAGAGCCAGCGGAAGCGACGCCCACAGTGGGAACGGCAGCGCCGATCCGACCGCCGATCCGGCGGCCACCCCGAGGACGGCTGCCGCCGGATGCGCGAGCAGCACCGGACGCAGGACCGCCGGCACGGTGTCCGGGGATGCGGGTTGTACGGCCAGGCAGCGGGCGGCGAGGACCGTCCACACCGCCGCCACCACACAGCCGATGAGGCCGCCGAGCAGCGGGAACCCGGCCGTGGTCGGGAGCGCGGCCAGGAAGCCGCACACCGCCACGCAGGCCAGCACGAAGGGCGGGGCCGGGCGCAGCGGAAAGGGCGGCGGCTCGGACAGCTGGCCGAGCACGTTTCCGCTCGTCAGGCGAGCCGTCCAGGCGGCGCTGCCCTGGGGTGCCGCGCGGTCGGCCACGCTCCGCAACCACCGGACGAGCGCCAGCATGGGGTACCGCCCGATGGCGCCATCCAACACGTCGCTGAGCCGGTCGGCGACGGTCTTGCGGTCCAGACCCGGGGAGCGCTCGAGTCGCACGCCGAGCCGTTCGAGCCCCATCCGCCGGGTCTCCTCCGGCTGGCCGGCTCCGTCACCCTGGTCGAAGGCCTGGGCGATGGCGTCGCGGTACGCCATGAGCGCCCGCCCCGCGGCCGTCACCGTCGACCACGCCGTGGCCGGTCCGGCGAGGTAGCCGAGCCGGCTGACCCGCCGCATCGCGGCATCCACGTCCCGCAGGGAGGTCCACGCCGCATGGCGGGCGGAGTCCAGCGGCGTGCCGGAGCTGACCGGGAGCTCCTCTGCGCCGGTACCCGCGCCACCGAGCAGCGGCCGGAACTCCGGCGGGTCCAGCTCGCCGCTCCGCCCCGCGTCGGCCCGCCCGACCATCAGGGACACCGCCGCGACCTCGGCCGCCGCGAGGTGGTCCGCGTCCACCCGACCGCTCAGGACGAGCAGTCCCGGGCTGGCGATCCGGCCCGGTAGCTGGCTGCCGGCTTCGACCACGCGGTCGAACACCTCGCGCGTCATGAGGCACTGCACCAGACCGTCGAGCGTGACCGGTTCGTTCGAGTCCCCGCCGTCCGAGGCGGCGACCCGTGCCGAACCCATGCGCCACGGCACTGCACCGCCGGCACCGGCCCAGAGCGTTACCGCACCGTCGGTGTTGAGGGCGGCGGTCATCCGCAGCGGAGCGCTGCTGTACCGGGCCCCGGCGGGACCCACGGTGACGCAGACGACGCTGTCGAGCCGCCGGCCGCCGAACGCCCGCTCGAACACGTCCTGGCCCGTACCGAGCCCGTCGAGGTCGACGATGAACAGCCCGCGTACGGCCGTGGGCGCGGCGCTGGCCAGGGCATCGTCAAGGCGACGCAGGGCCACCGCGCCGGTGACGCCGCGGACGTCGATGAGCACCACGTCCGGCGACTGCGTCATTCGCCCACCGCCCGCTGCAGCGCACGCAGCGTCGGCTGCCACGGGTTGCTGACGTGCGCGAACCGCAGGTCCAGCGCGGCGGGCAGGGTCTTCGACCAGAACTCGTGGAGCAGCCCGGCGTAGTAGTTGTCGGCGGGCTGCCTCTCCAGCAGGGCCACCTGGTCCTCGGCCAGCTCCAGGAACCGCAGGTAGAGCTTGCTAGGGGCCACGGGGTTGGCGTCGAGTCCCTGCGGGAGCGTGGACATCAGCCGGGCGCCGTAGTCGAGCCGGATCTGCTCGCCGTCGCCGAGCGTCCACTCCTCGTACGCGCGGACCAGGCTGCCCCAGGAGGACGCGCCGCCGTACGGGGTGAGCGGAAGCAGCATCGCCACGCTGTCCTCGTTGCCGAGCTGCACCCGGACCTTGACCGGCGAGTCCGGGTCACCGTCGACGGCGGTCACCTGGTTGTTCCACAGTGCACAGAGGAAGCGCTGCAGGATGCGCACGCGGTGATCGGCGGTCGTCAGCAGGTACCCGAAGTCGTAGCCCAGCCGCTGGCGCCAGCGCAGGTAGTCGGTCGGCTGCTCGTTGCGGACCGCGCCCGACCAGTGCCGCAGCACCTCGCGCAGCTCGGACACCTCCGTCACGCTCATCGAGCTGCGAAAGAGCAGCACGGTGATGGACTCGGTGTTCACCGCCCGGAAGACGATCTTGTCGCGGGCGTCGACCGGGAGCGTGACGTGGTGCTCCAGGTAGCGCTCCACCTGCGCGTCGTCGCTGGTCGAGGAGTACGACACGAAGACCTTGAGCGGGCCGTGCCCCTGTGGCGTGAAGCCGCCGGGCACCAATCCCGCGATCTTGCCGCGGAACTGTGCCAGGTCATCCTCGCCGACCGCGATGTCGGGTCGTCCGGCGGCGGCCGCGAGCAGGTCCGCCAAGGGCGGCAGGAGCGGGCGCTCGCCGGGCTCGCGATGCTTGAAGAGCCGCTTCACCTCCTGCTTGATCCGCTGGCGTACCAGGTCCAGCCCACGGTCGGGGCCGAGCTCCCAGCCGGCCTTGTAGGCGGCCTGCCAGCCCTCGGCGCCGAGAATCGCGCTGACCACGTCGGCCGGGGTCGCGGCGGGCTGGAGCCGCCCCTCCCGGACGAACGCGGCGACGAAGCGGCGCAACGTCTGCCGGTAGAAGACCTCCAGGTCGTTGCCCTGTGGGGGAAGCAGGTACGAGACGCCGGTGCGGGTGCGGTAGAGCTCCTTGACCCGCTCGGCGAAGCGCGGGGCCTCCGCCCGGGCGCTCTCCACGAACGCCGCGACAACCGTGGTCAGCTCGCGGCTGACCGCGCGTATCCGCACTTCCCACCGCGGCGTCTGCTCCGCCCAGGCCAGGTGCCAGGCGCGCCGGCTGCGCCACGCGTACCACCTGTTCTGCTCGGCGATGGCCCCCTCGACGATGGGATCCCCGAAGCGCGCCCGGCGCAGGAGGCGTTTGCGGATGGCCGGCAGCTGCGGCGGTCCGAACGATATCCCGTCCGGTGGCTTGGGCTCACCCCGCCGCGTCTCGAGGATACGCGCGAAACCGGCTCGATCCGACTCATCGGCGAGCCGCTCGTGTCCATTGAGGACCCGGCTGGCCCGGAAGAGGTCCACCTCGGCCAGCACCCGCTCGACGCCGCGGCGCGGGTCGAAGGCGGAGGCGAGCGCGGGTACCTCACTGCCCAACCGCCGCTCGAGCACGTTGAGGCTCGTCTCCAACGTCTTGAGGCGGGTCTGCAGGGTACGGGTGATCGCGTCCACCCCCTTCGCCGCCGGCGCCTCCTCGAACTCCTCCGGCGAACGGGTCCGCATCCGCTCGATGTTGCTGGAGTTGAACATGTGGCGGATCAGGTCGCCGTTGTTCTCCGCCTTGCCCGGCGGAGGACTGGCCAGTTCGGCGACCGCCTCGGAGAGCAGTCGCCCCGTCACGATGTCGGCGAGGTCGTCGACCGGCACCGTCAGGGACGCCACCAGCGCGGTGGAGACACCCCGGTTGCCGACGCCGGACGACGCCGGCGTCTCGCGATCCACGGAGCTGTTGATGAAGTCGTCCGCGAACGACTGGTACTCCCGCTGGCTGACGACCGCGCGATCCTCGTTGGTCTGGTTCCGGCGGGTGGCGATCAACGACAGCATCAGCGAGACCATCGACTGGTGCAGGTCCTCTCGCTCGATGCCGAGCGTGCGACTGATCATGAAGGCGGTCTGCACCGTCGAGGGCCGGATCTTGACCAGACCCTCCACCGGGTACCGCACGCCCAGCGCGCCGGCCACGTCGACGTCCGTCAGGTCGGTGCCGGCGGCCTGCCCGTTCTGGTCGTCGACCAGCCGGAACAGGTCCAGCAGGGCGCGACCGGCGTTCAGCAGCGCGGGCCGCCCACCACCCATCTGCTCGCGGAACGCGGACGGCATGACCACCAGCGGGTACACCTGGGCCCGGATCCCGGCCTGCTGGAAGGCGTGCGCCACAAGGTGCAGGTAGTCGTAGAAGATGCCACTACCTGTCCCGCCGGCCACGGAGAAGGCCACGAACACGTCGCACGAGCCGTTGAACCGCCCGCCCAGACGCGCCAGGACACCGGCCGACCTGTTGAGCCGGCCGATCGCGTCGAGGATCGGCTGCTGCGCCGGCGCCACACCACCGCGGAACGTCTCGAACAGAGCCGCCCGCCCCACCGTCGGCAACTGCCCCGCACCCCGGCTCAACGGCGCCACCTTCGGCTCACCGTCCCGCGGCGGCAGCCACTCCCGCACCGAATCCGCCACATTCGCGCGCAGGCTCCGCGACACCTCCGGGTACGTGTCCTGCCTCGGCACCAGCGAACGCACCAGATGCTGGGTACTGTCCACAACGGACGCCAGCCCGTCCTCCGGCACCACGCGCTGGCGGACCCGGCTCAGCTCCGCCTCGTTCAGATCGGCGTACACGAACTGCAGGCAACTGGGCAGCTGGAACGGCTGGTACCCCTCGCCCTGCAGCTTGCCTTGCAGCGCGGTGCCGTCCGGCCCGCACAGCTCTTCCCGGAAACGGCGCTCCAACTCAGCGCCGATCTGGCAGCCGGTGCCGCCCAGCCCGAGGTAAAGCATTGGCTGGTGAATCTCCATCGCCATTCCGCTCCTACGTCAAGTCGTTGTCGAAGTCGTACTCACGGCGAGACTCCGGCGCCGGCCGCATCTCGGGCACCCGGACCGCCGTCCGATCCGCCGCACCACCGCGGTCGCGCATCCCGAGCCGCAGGTGGGTACCGGCGATGGGCTGCGGGCTGTTGGCGGTCACCCGCAGCGCCTCGCCACCGTGTGGAAGGGTCACGACGATGCCGCCCTTGCCGTCGCGACGCGCGACGTACGCGTCCGGGTCAGTCGCCCTGGCGGCCTTCAGTACCGGGACGTCGCCCTCGATGCCGTCGATCCGGAACCGGAACTCGCGGCTCGGCGGGTGCTCGGGAGCCGCCAGGAACGGTGGCCTGCCGCCTCCCGTGCCGTGCAGCTCCAGGGTCAGCCCTTTGACATGTGCGCCGTAGTGCCGCCGGACCAGCCGCACCGCGTACCCGGCGAGGCCCAGCAGGAGTACCGCCGCGGCCGCCACGATCCCGACGAGCAGCCACTTCGGCAGCAGCGGCGGTCGCCGGATGTCGAAGCCGATCAGCTCGTTCTTGTAGACCAGGTCCGGCCGCGCGCCGTCGACCAGCTGTAGCCGGAGCTGCCCAGGTCCCTCGTGGGAGTCCGCGTGCATCGCGATCGCGATGTCCACGGAGACGGAACCGCTGGGCCGCACCGTCACCGTCTCCGGCGTGACGCCACCGGGGAGCGTGCCCGGCGTCGGGTCGGTGAGTACGAGGCGAAGGGTGACCGAATCCGCCGACTCGTTCGACGCCGTGAGCTTCCCGGACAGCGTCTCCCCGGGCGCCACCTCGTCCTGCTCCAAGCGGACCTGGAGGCGTACCGGCGGCGGGCCCTGCGAAACCCGGGTCTGAAGTGGACGGCGATCCTCGCCGACCCCCGGCCCGGCGACCGATCCGACGAAGGTGAGGGCTCCGGTGGCGGTCGACGGCACCGCGACGGCGCCCGCGTACTGCCCGTCGCCGGCGGAACCGTCGGCGCCCTTGCCGTCGTCGGCGAGTCGCACGGCGAACGGCGAGAACCCGTCCCCGGTCACGTCCACCGACACGCGCAGCGGGCGCAGTACCTCCGGGTCGGTGATCGCCCCCCTGCGGGTCTGCAGGCGGAGCGAGACGACGGCCTCCTTGCCGGCCTCGGGCATCGGCGGGTCGAGGGCGATCGCCGCGCGCACGACGCCCTGCCAGATCGCCGTCGCCGCGACGTGCTGGAGGGGCAGGTCCGGGGGCGACTCCAGCCGGATGGTCCACTCGCCCGGCTGGGGGTTGCGGATCCGCAGCACCTCCACCGGCCCGCTCTCACCGCTGACCTGGTACGAGGTGTCGCCGACCGTCGCCGACTTGGGCACGACCGCCCCGGACGGGTCCATGTACCGCACCGTGACACGCGGGCTACGCTTGATCACCGCGATGGAGCCGTCACTGGTGATCTCCGGCACGCGGACCTTCAGCTCGACGCTCCCGCCGGCGCCCAGCTCGCCGGTCGCCGGCTCCGGGGCGGTGGCGCAGCGGGCTCCGGCGAACGCCATCACCAGCGAGCGCGTCACGTCCGCCGCTCCCCCGACCACCCGTGCCTCGGGCTTCGAGGCGGCACCGCCGCAGGTGCGCTGGGATCCCTTCGCCGCGAACGCCGCCAGGTTCTCCTTGTCGATCCGGTCGCCGAAGCCGAGCGGCCAGATCTGGATGCCAGCGGTCGCGGCCTTTCGCAGCGATCCGTCCAACATGGACTGCGCGGCGTCGTTCCGGCGCTGGGCCGGCGGCGGACCGTACCGTGGGCTGTCGCCGACGTCGAGGGTCCCGTCGGTGAGGAGGAACATCAGCTTGGCCGGCCCTTCGACGCCGGCGTCCGGCTCGGTGCCGAGCAAGCTCAGGCCCTGCGCGACCGCGGCGGCGAAGTCCGTGTCGTCCCCCTCCTGCGCGGTGCGCCGGTGCAGCTTGCCGACGCAGTCGGGGAACTGGTCCCGGCTCGGCCCGTCGGCGACCTTGACCTTCTGGCACACCACGTTGACCGCGCTCTGGCCGCGTTGCCCGTTGTCGCTGCCGAACCCGACCACCGACATCTCCGAGTCGGGCGCGAACTCACTCTGGACGATCGCCAGCGTCGCCTCGCGTTCGGCTGTGATGTCGCCGTCGGTCAGCGAGCCTGACTCGTCGACGAGCACCACCGCCCGGACGGGTCTGGGCTCCAGGTCGTCGTCCTCCCGGGCGTACGCCACGGACGGCCCCACCGCCAACGAGGAGGCGAACAACAACGCCGCCCCACCAACAGCGGAAGCGACGCTCCGCATGCGCCGCCCACGCACAGCACTCAGCGGGTGCGCACGCACCCGGTCTGCCTCGTATCGCAAGCGCACAATTCCCCTTCTCTGCGCCGACCCAGCTCCGCCACATGCATTCGATCCGTAGAGACGGAGCGCAGTGAACGCATCATCGATGCCTTCCGGGGAGAGCGACAACGATCCGAAAGGATGACTCACGTTTCCCGTATCGCTGTCCTGAGTGGATGATCGGAATGGCGTCCTCTTGACCATTCGCCAGAACCTGACAGGGGAGCCGATCCATTAAGGGCATTTGCCGTTCGGCCACCTGGAATAGGTCGCCGGAGTAACCTCGCCGGGTCGGACAAAAGTGCCGTGCCCGATCCGCCGGGAGGGGGCACGTGCCCGACCCAACGGAGACGGACCGCACCGCACGGCGCCGGACGAAGTGCCCCATCGGCTTACCACGCAAGCGATTGGGGAGCGATAAGCCCGCGCGGGCCGTGCTAGCTTCAACGTCGGGCGGCACCCTTCGGGTGCGGTCGACGGTCTCTGACCACATCAGGCTTTCCTCAGCGCCCTCTTCAGTGAACAGAGGTCGACACAATGGCGATCTTTCGCGCCCAGGATTTCATGCACCCTCTCGACCGCGCGGCGAAAGACAATCTTGAGCAGATTCCCGGGCTTCGTCAGATCACGGACATGTTCCTGAAGTCTGTTGACGAGCGGGTGATGCGGCAGTATTTGATGGCCTCCGCGCTGCGGCTCGGCCCGCGTCAGCTGCCGGACATCTACCGACTCTTGCCGCCGATCTGCGAGGCTTTCGGCATCGACGAGCCGGAGCTTTACCTCACTCACGGCGATGTCAATGCTTGGACATTTGGCCAGACCAGAACGTCGATCGTGCTTTACAGCGGGCTGATCGAGCATTTGGAGCCGGTGGAGATCGAGGCAGTACTGGCTCACGAATGCGGCCATATTCTCTGCCAGCATGTGCTTTACCGGTCGATGGCGATCACGCTGGAGCGGGCTGCCGAGCTCACGAAGCTCGGCGCTCTGATGACGGCTCCCATCCAGTCCGCGCTGCTCGCCTGGATCCGCAAGAGTGAGCTCTCCGCCGACCGGGCGGCGGCCGGCTATCTCGGCGGGCCGAAGGAGATGACGACCGCGCTCCTCCGCTTCGCCGGCGTGCTGCGGTGGGCCGCCTCCGACCAGTACAGCCTGGACGAGTTCGCCGCACAGGCCGCCGAATGGGAGTCCATGATGGACAACCGCTGGGACAAGCTCCTGCACTGGTGGCGCGGGGCCGGAAACTCCACCCACCCGATGCTCGCCATGCGGGTTCGTGAGCTGCAGCGCTGGTGTGGCAGCCCGCAGTTCTCCGCCATCGGCGCGCTGACCGCGTCGATCCGCGGCGGCGAGCGGTGCACTCGGTGCGGCGCGGCCAGCCGACCGGGGGTACGGCACTGTCCCAACTGCGGGTTCCAGGTCGAGCCCGCGCAGATCACGGCTGTCTGACGGATCAGGAGAGCAGGCTCATGGGTGCGTTCCGCAGCGAACGAGTCTTCTGGGGCAAGGTCCCCGACCTCAACCCGATCGTGATGGACCTGGTCCGCCACTTCCGCGACAAGGGGTTCGAGGCGGCCGCCGAGCCCTCCGCGACCGGCCTCTGGGACATCAGCTTCCACAAGGGAGGCACGCTGCGCGCGGTGGCCGGCCTCAAGCTGGCACTCAAGGTGCTCATCGTGCCCGAGGCCGACAAGCTCACCGTAACCGCCGGAGTGGGGATCTTCGGGCGGCAGGTCGCGCCCGCCGCGCTGGGCCTGGCCGGTGTCCGCATCGCCCTCATCGCCGCGGGTGCCACGGCGGCGACACTGATCGGCCTGCCGCTGCTCGTCGCCGGCGCTTGGGGCCTGATCCGGCAGAGCAAGCTCGACGACGAGGCGATGGCGGTGATCGCCGAGAGCGTCCACCGGCACGCGCCCGAGGTCGCCACGGCGATCGGACCGCTCACCGGCCACGCCCTGCTGGCTGGCCGCGTGCCCCGCCCTGCCACCTCGCCCGAGGACGCGCCCCGCATGTGCGGGCAGTGCGGCGGTCAGGGCGAGCCCGCCGACCGCTTCTGCGGCGGCTGCGGCTTCGCCTTCGCGTAGCCGCGGCTGTTGGGCCGGCCACGCCGGCCGCGTGTCTGTGTGACGCGCAGGGTGAGGCCGCGGGAGCAACGGTCCGGACCACCGCGGACATCGCGGTAGCTCAAAGCCTCTAAAGATCAAAGCTCCGTTCAAGTCGATAGAGGTACTTGGGCGGAGCTTTGATCACGTTCCGGTGGCGCGGATGGCCAGGCGGATCGCGGCGCGGACGCCCGCCACGACGACCGGCACCGGGTCGAGCAGGCCCGCGGTGACCGGCTTGTCCTCGCCGCCGAGGCAGGCGGCCGGTGCGGCGGTGGCGCGGGCGAAGGCCTCGGCCGCCTCCGTGTCGCGGCTGGTCGAGGAGACAGCCGCGCCGGCCGCGCGGAGTGCGGCGCCACCGCCGGCCACCACGCCGCCGATGAGTGCGGCATCCAGCACCTTCGGCATGCGCCGGATCCGGCCGAGGCGGGCTGCGTAGGACGGCTCGTGCTCCTCGTCGCGGCGGGCGACGCGAAGGGTGGGGGCCCGGCCGTGCTCGCCGTCGGCCGGCGTCGCGAAGGTCATCCGCTTCCCGTCGCGGCTCAGTACCACCCGCCGTGCCAGCCCGGGGTTGACGACGCTGCCGCTCGCGGGCCAGGTGCGCGTGCCGAGCGCTTCCGCCACCGCCGCGAGCGCCGGGCCGCCGATCCGCCCGCCGCGGGCGTCCTGCGCCTCGACCACGACGAGCCCGTCGTGCCGGCCGTTGACCTGCATCATCTTCCGCACCGGCAGGCCGAGCCGCTCCGCGATCACCACCCAGGGCCGGTCGGCCGGCAGCCGCACCAGCGCCGACGCGTCGTGGAGCTCACCGCTGACGACCAGCACGGCGGCGCCGTCCCAGGCGAGGGAGCGCGCTTGGCCGCCGAGGTCGGGCCAGACGACGCGGACCGGCAGGTCGACGTGCGCCTCCCAGTCGAGCGCGAAGGCCGGGCCACCGGCCGGTGCCTCGGTCACGCGCAGGTCGCCGCCGATCGCCAGCGGCAGCGCGGCGAGGACCGCTCGCAGATCGTCCTGGCAGGCGGCGGTGGCCGCCACGGCGGCGAGCCGGCCCGGCGACTCGACGCTGACTGACGCCTCAGCCAGTGCGCTGGCCAGCGAGTCAGCCAGCCGCGCGTACTCCGCGGCGATCGCCCGCCGCCGCTCCTTGTCGCCGGCGTGCCGCCAGAGTCCGGCGGTCAGCTCATACGCAATCAGGACGGCCGCCGCGGCACCGTCGGCCACCTCCGTGCGGACCTCCGTTATCAATTCCCGCACCAGCCGGATGCCCCGGTCGGCTCCCGGTAGGGACGAGCCGGCCGCCTCGGCGGCCGCGAACGCGTCCGCGCACAGAACCTCCGCACCGGTACGGTCGACGGCGCGCACCGGGGAGCCCGCCGGACCGTACAACTGGCGGATGGTCCAGGCGACGAGCGCGACGCCGTGCTCGACGCTGTCGTCCAGCCGAGGTGTAGGCGCGGGTGCCGGCCGGACGGAAGGCGGAGCGGGGTGCCACTGCCGGTTGCTCAGGACGGCGAGCCGGTCGCCGCGCTCGCTCTGCTTGAAGCGCGGCGTGGGCATCCCGCGCTCGGCGAGCCGCCGCCGCATCTCCCGTTCCAGCGCGGCGAAGGTCAACCGCTCCGGACCGGCGGCGATCCCGCCGTCCGCGACCTCGATCAACGCGCCGGTGAACGCGGTGTGCCGGTCCCCTTCCGGCGCCAGCGATATCTGGTTGCGCGCGGAGGAGGCGAGCACGTACCCGGCGGTCGGCGAGATCTGTGCGTCGATGAAGGTCTCCTCCACCGCCATCGCGGTCGCCTGGCCGCTGAAGCAGCAGTCGAGGAGCACCACGGCGTAGGCGGCGGTGCGCTGCCGGATCTCCTCGCTGAGCGCCGAGTACCTGATACTGCGGGTGCCGAGCCGCCGCGTGGTCACCGTCGACATGGTCAACAGCAGGTCCGACTCGGTGCCCGCGCCGTGCCCCGCGTAGTAGACGAGCAGCAGGTCACTGGCCTGCTCCGCCGCGTCGGTGACGGCTTCGAGCGTGGCGCCGGCGTCCGTCGGGTCGCGCAGGACGGTGCAGTGCTCGGCGGGGAGCCCCCAGTGCCTCGGGTCGCAGAGCACGCGGCGCAGGTCCACGAGGTTCTGCCGCACGGATGGGAGGCTCGGCCAGGCGCCGTCGCCTCCCGCGTAGTCGGCCACTCCGATGAGGACCGCGCGTGACCGATCCGGGTCGGGGACATGGGTCACTTCGGTGGCTCCTCGCGGACCATCCGCAGCAGCCGGGCCGCGACCTCCGGATCGCGTACCCGCTTGAGGTCGACCTCGATCTCCTGGTCGCCGTGGCTGACCCTGATCCGGACGTCCGACCGCCTGGTGGGCAGCCAGTTGCCGAGCACCTCGACCAGCGCGACGCCCATCCCGCCCGAGCCCAGCCCGATCAGCAGCGCCTCGACCACCGGACCCATCGCGCCGCCATCCGGTTTGGACTGTCGTGCTTGGACAGCCGTGCCGCGCATCGCGTCGTCCGCCTTCAGCGTCCGCTCCAGCGACGCGTAGTCGGCCGCCGGCTGGGCGCTGTCGAACAGCTCGAGTACCAGGTCCACGAGCCGGGATCGTGCCACAGCCGGGGCGGATGTGCGGTCGTACCGCGGACACCTGCCCCGACATGGTCCGGTCTACGGACCCCGGCTCGTTTGATCGTCGCCGCTACCGCAACGTGAGGATGTCGTAGTAGTCCAGCCGGTCGACCGTCACCCGCAGCTTGCCCTGGCGGCAGGAGAACGCCGGCGACCTCTCGCCCGCGAAGTCTGGCGAGACCATCACGACGCGGCGCGGGCAGGACTCGACGTCAACCTCCACGGTGAACCCGGTCCGCGGCGCGATCCCCCGGTCGTAGTTGTGGTTGACCAGGTGGATCGAGCGCTTGCCGGTCCCCCGCCGCACGAGCAGGCTCGCCGACACGTTCGCGGCGCTCACCGCCACGGCCGGCGCGCCGATCGCGTTGTCCCGGAACAGCTCGCGATTCTGCTTGAAGAAGCGCGTGTAGGTCTTGAAGAAGTCCATCATTCCCAGGTCCGTGGCGGTTGGGCTGCCGACCGTGTCCTTCAGGTGGAAGGAGGGGAAAATGCCGTTGGCGTACGCCTCGGCGCCGAAGATCCGCCAGTAGTCCTTCTTCTCCTCGAGCGGCAGGTTGAGGTAGTTGGTCATCATGTCGCTCGGCCAGTCGATGAATACGACGACCGGCACGCCGCCGGCGATCCGCGCGCTCTGGTCCTTCAGGTAGCGGTACTGCGACTGCAACGACTTCGCGCCGTTGAGGTGGCCGTCGACCACCGGCACGTAGTCGGCGCCGCGGAAGTCCGGCGTCTGCTCGTCCGGGTTCCACGGGTACATGCCGACGCTGTTGAAGTCGACGTAGGGCCACAGCCCGTTCGAGGAGATGAGGATGCGCCGGTGGGCGGTACGCCACGCGTATGCCCGGAGTTTGTCCACCATCTCCTTCCAGTAGCGGCGGATGTAGGTGGCGGTGAAGGATGTGTCCTCGGCGTACATCCGGTTCGCGACGACCCGGCCCCACTCGGGCGCGAGCGGGTTCGCCGCGTTTACCGGGTTGAGGTTCCAGCCGCCGGCCCGCAGGTACTCGCGGTAGTTGAAGTTGGCTTCAAGGTCGCCGGCCGGCACGTCGCGGCGGAGGATGTTGTCATCGGTCATCCCGAAGCGCGACTTCCAGTCCGCGGCGGTATAGGCCGGGTACTTCGCCAGCAGGTACCGGTTGAAGT
>Ga0307513_10008044_pt1 | contig 13542 bp, 16 predicted proteins | sample 15_EM_MG_FD_202174 | JGI IMG/M metagenome (GOLD analysis project Ga0307513, IMG submission 202174) | Populus trichocarpa ectomycorrhiza microbial communities from riparian zone in the Pacific Northwest, United States - 15_EM | ecosystem: Host-associated > Plants > Roots > Unclassified | place... | reverse complement strand
GATGCGCTTGATTTCGTTGAGGCTGCACGCCAATTCCAAGGCCGCTTGCAGAAAATGAGCCGCAAAGCCACAAAACAGACAACTATTGATATGTTTTTCAATACCAAGTAGATACAGAGTGCCATTTTCTTGATTTACATACCTGTATCTGATATTGCATAAATGTGGTAATGCATAGGTTTTGGGCGTCGACGGACGCTATGCATTATAGCCATTTCAACTGTATTGCCACGCAGCTGACATTCCCTCCAGTGATGCCTAAAAGGTCAGAGCCACTAAAACCACGAGAATTCTCTCGACTAGCTACGTCTCTTTGGACCTATGGTAATCGTCTCATTGAGCGCAGAATAGTACATACGAGTATTTTTGCTAGAGCGACGGAACGCCGACGAGGAAACAAATAAAGCCGGGTCGGTAATTTTACTCGGGGATAAGATATAAGGAATCTGGAGCGAACCTTGTTTGCACGCCGAGCCAGACTATAGAATGCAGGCGCCATGAATGCCGTTGGGGGAGGATAAATATGTACACGAAGTCCCAATCCCAAGCCAGCAATGAAATGAGTGAGCCTAAGGGCAGTAACCTCTGGATGTATGAGAAACTCGTTCGCGACATGGCTGCAAGGCATCAGGATTTCATTCAATATCCTCCAGTGGATCCAACACGATACGATGGGGAGTCTGTCATTGAGTGAAGGAAATGAATAACAGTCTTAAAGTGTAGGCGAAGGATACATACGTGCAAATAGCGCCTAATGAAACGGCAATGTCGGCCCACCACTCCCGGCGCAAGGAGAGTGTATGGACTAGCCACCTCGCATTAGTCACCCAATCTACTACAAAATACAGCCCCTACTCGGCAGGGTCGAGCTATCCCAACCCACGATCTCCTACCTCTCTTCCGATGGCCCCAGCGCGGCCAAGACAGGTGTTAAGCGTTGTTTCTGAAATTCTCTCGCCCTCTTTTTTACCAGGAAGCGAGCTGATTTCCATGTCCCTCTGGCGTATAAACACAAGGATAACTGTGCAGCGGTGTCCTCACGTTAATGGAACATTGGGATTGAGTCGACCAGTGCGGGGTTGTCCCTCGTTCGATCTGTAGAGGGGCTGGAACAGGTATGCTAGGAGGAGCTTGTTGACATGCGGCTGTACGCTGCACGGCCCTATTCTCGTCATGGCAGTGGAGGTCGAGTTTGCATTTGGCAGCGTTATCCCTTTGTTCATTTTTTGGTTTCGAGCATAATTAGTCTATCCATTAATATGGTGCAGTCCTTCTGTAACGGTTCGCCGACCGCCTCGGGTGTGATCAGTTTCGCGGAAGTTTATATTATTGGGCGTCCGTTCATAAGATACATGCACTGTTTTATTTAATGTCCACAAGTGATGTCTACGAGGGAAAGAGGCATAGTCATGCTATACATACACTAACGACCTAAGGGCTCTCGTTATCCTGCTTCAACTCGTGGCCTTCAAAAGCTACTGAGGGAGGGGAAAGGAGCCGTCCTGGGTGGAAGATGTTGATTGCCACCATAGCAAGGACAATGGGAGTAGCATCGAACACGTTGAAGTACCACTCGGTGGAGATGATCCTACCATTCCAGCCATCTGCGAGTTCGATCGTTCGGTAAACCGACCTGCGCATACTTATGTCAGCATAGTTATGAGAGTATCAAAGAGTAGCACGAACCTGATAACGACCAGGGATGTGCTAATACCTATACCAATAAAAAGGAACCCCATGGGTTTTGATATACGAACGGAGCCCCCCGGGCGTGCTTGGAGAGTCGCGGTACTCTCGTTTGGACTCTTACCACGGACCGGGCGATCGACGTAAATACGCCATATGCAATCTGTTGCAACGAGGGCGAAAATAACAACGCCCACGAGTTGGATGATAATGCCGATCATCATGACTGTACACCAATGGGTCATCTGTGCATTTCACGTGGAATCGAGAAGGTGAAGACTTACTGTTTCCACCTCGTTTGGATCCTTCCCTTGTGTTGGCTGTCGCTGCCATTGCTCCTCCCAAGGATTGCACAACAAGGGCAGCGAAGTCCAATGTGAGGAAGACAATAAGCACTGCGACGAGGTAATTGGTACATCAGTTGCGTAACAGGATGGTGCCCATGCCCTTTCGCACTCACACCACCGGGGAGTCAGCAAGCTGTATCTAGTTCCCATTTGGCGGACGATTCTGCCTAAGAGCGCAAAGATGGCAGCAGTAAAAAAAGACGGGGAGATGACTGTCGTGACGACCCTGTTGAAATGGCCGCAATATGAGTTGAGGGTGGACGATTGGGGCAGAGGACTCACGCCATAAAGAACGCCTCTTCTCGCGGGGGATTGTACGACGTCCATAAGCGACCACTCCATCCTATGAGCTCGCCTACACCGCAGACTACCACAGTTGAGAGTAAAAGCCACGTCCTGCAAGGGGAGCACCCAAGTTTGAGCAGGCCTCTCCCGCAACGTGGAGAATAGGATCCCTCACCTGTATCGTACGGCCTGCGCGATATGGACGAGTGACGTGCAGCTAAAGAGCCCGATGAAAAGTATGCAAATCCATTTGGTTGGGATGTAGTTATAAGGGGAGTCACTGGAAGACGGCTCATCACGACGGAGGAATGGTATCAAAGTCATCTTGCGATAGAGAGATGAGTAAGTAACTGGGGGAAAGACGTGAGGTTTTTCGGGCTCTGAAGAGGTCGCAACGTGCCGTGCACGCCTTTTATGGCACAAGAACCACCTTGACATCTACAACCTCCGACCTCCGAGTGATATTTTGAGTTTAACTACGGCGCAGTGTACTGTTTTCGGAAAGACGTGGACTGCCTTAGGTAACAGAGGCGGGCGTGGATGCCCCATGCATAGCACAGGTTGTTGATGGCCGTGTGTTTCCTCAAATCGATAACGGCACTTCCAGGGCTACGAGACCGAGGCGACAGACTCTCGACGTACTCCCATAATATAATGTCGACTACGGACTGTGGATCCCTTTCCATTCATACTGTCAGCGGTACAAATCTACATTTTGAGGGGCATCAATTCCGCCTACGTGAACGGGTGGTCGGCCAGGGGCTCGCCGCACCCAACCAATAGGAACGAAACATACGCACGAGAAGTGTCATGAACCTTATCTGATTGTGTTTGGCGGTCCATAATCGAGGCTGGTTTGTTGACGGGTCATGGCTGCGGTTCCGGATTCACTACGGGATAGACCGAAGTACAGCGCCGATCGTTCTTGGTTCGCAGTATCCGTGACATGTGTAATCACAAAAGCTGTGTTGGTCTTTGTTGAACGAATGGCTCTTCATATTGCGTAGTTGGACCTGCTGGTTGGCAGACGACTGCGTGATTTGAACAACGTTCAAATCAAGATTCCATCTGGAGGAGTGTGTAGCTGCTCCAGAGGTACCTACCTCGTATTAATGGACACTGTGCGTTACCCCGCCTTGACCAGTACTCCTTGAGCCGTTGGCGTGCGACTGGTCAAAAATTCTCCCTAAGAATGACATTATACAGAGCCTGAATATACTGCTTTCGCTCTGGTGTATCGTAAGCTGATGCATGCCACTGAATAAGTCGTAAAGATGGAAAAACAAACCTAGTAGAGAACACGATGATGACCGCTTCGTTTGGGAGTGGGTGCCGAGCCCTTCTGAGCAACGGAATCCTGATATGGGTTGGGATGGTCGGGGCTGCTATTCTCACGTGAACGTCCTACGAATCCTTCACCGGTGTAGGGAAATTCTCTAGTGAGCGAGCCAGAAGAATTACAACAATCCTCGGTAGAACCTCGGCCGATAACGAGGACTACAGTTGGATCTCTCTAGGAGGTCAAGTATCAAGAGGAACAAAAGAAAGAAAGAAAAACAACAACAAATCTCCTGGCTACTGAAGCTAAGGCTCACATGGACATCTCAGCGTCGCCAAAGGGGCTCACTTCTGGTCTTACTCCAAGAATAGAAGGTGTTGACCAAGTAGAACATGGGTATCTACTCTGCATATCCTTGTCAGCATACTCTCAAACCAATTAAGCGAGGATATGATTCCAGGGCTAGTAATCCTATAACTTGTTTTGCTACTGGGAGAGGTCTCTGAATCTGTTGACTTCCAATCATTTTTCTTCACAGCGCGTCGCACATTGTCCCACGCCTGCTTCAAAACGATCAACATAACATTCCCTGGGTATTACAGAGGGCTATTAACGAGTTTCCGCCTAAAGCATACCCAAAGTCGTACATCAGGTGTGCCCTGTCCGCCAGGGCGGCCACCTGGACTGACCAGCCAGGGTTTAGACGAAAATTACCTCTTGGTCAGGTGTTCGACCTAAACCTAGTTGGATAGAACTGTGAAGCTCTGCGTATCCAGGCCGGATTGGGGCCTCTAGGCTTGCGTATCTCCCCACGACTGGCTTTACGTCGCACGAGCGACTGACTACTCTACAGTTCAAGCAGGAACATTTCCAATTGCCCAATTCAAACAATCACCACGAGCTACGCGGCCAGTCTCCTCCTTGGTTGCGATTTCCCACAGGCTTTGGCGGGAAAGAGTGCGGTCTAAATGGCATGTTTGAGGGAATATGCCATCTGCTATTGTCACAAGACCGAAATAGGATGGGGATGTCTATTGTTGACGTGGAGGAGGATAAATTGTCCGGTGTTTGGTCACTCTTTGTCATTGTGTTGAACCCAACTCCGCTTGTACCCGCTCTCCCGTTCTTTGCCGATATCTCCCGGACACCCACAGCTCCAAACTTCGACGTATCCACCACTCCATAACAATTCAAGGACCCTGCATGATGCAGTCGAGCGTGTTGCGACGAATAATGCGCGACTTGCGTGGTTTGCAAGAGAATCCTCTTGACGATATTCGTGTATCGATCAATGAGGACGATGTTCTTCAATTCCAGGGCATCATCGCTGGGCCAGGTGCGCGTTTTTTCTCCAGTGGAGTTGTCACGCGAGTGCCTCATCCAGGCGAACGTTTTGCAACTCCGGAATGAAGCCAAATTGCTGACGACGCGTGTAGAGGGTACCCCATACTATGGCGGGTGGTTTAGAGTCGGTTTCACTTTCGGCGACGACTTCCCTGCGTCACCTCCTAAATGTGAGTCTGTTTGCTGGACTTGGCGCGTTTATTTCAAATCGAACGCGGTGTAAAACATGTCATTTGGGCGTCTCAAAGTCATTCACATCATCACGAGCCATTTGGAATTTGACTCGCCGTCATTCGGTGGCAATTTCAATACCCACAGTATCAACCCGCACTTCCCCACTTTTTGCACTTTAAGCTCCAAAAACGACTTATGGATCACCACTTGTATTTCTTCACACCATTACCCAAGGGTATAGCACCAGGTGTTTCCCCTCAGCAAGACTGCCAGCCAAATCGCCTGTCTGTAGCTTTACAGGCTATGAGCAGCCAAGCGATCATGCATCATACTTGTTGAGGGTGCTCTGCATTTAACAGCTGCACCGTCTACAAAATAACTGGCTCGAGGCAAGGTCCGCAGGTAGGACCACCAAGCCGCATATATTTCCTATATACCCCCTGTCATACCGCTCCAAGGACGAACGCCAATCCAAAAAGTCTCTCTTACGCCGAGAGCTGTGACGAGGCGGCCTTTGCTGGTGTCCTTCATCACCTTCGTTATCTGAGCCCATAGCAAACCACAGTACTAACACGTGCTTCAAAGGTCACTTCATTACTAAAATCTTTCATCCGAATGTCTCTCCCTCGAACGGCGAAATTTGTGTCAACGCCCTGAAGAAGGATTGGCAATCCAACTACGGCATTGGGCACATTCTTACTGTTATCAAGTGTCTCTTGATCAACCCAAACCCTGACTCTGCTCTCGATGAAGAAGCAGGGAAGATGGTTCAAGAGGACTGGACTGCGTTCGAGAAAAGGGCCAAGTTAATGACAGGTATTCACGCTTCACGGGTAAGGCCTACTTCTACGCCTTGATGTTCTCTGTGATGGACTGATTGGTGGGAGTACAGGGCGGTCAACCACCGGAATTTGATGACATCTCTTCCAACGCCGATCACCCAGGGTCAATGCCCGCAAGCACCGACCCACTCGGCATTTCCCTAGGCGACCCCTTCCTATCCCCTGTTAAGGCCCCCTCTACTTCTACTTCTACTTCTACTTCTGCTTCTACCACTTCTACTTCCACCTCCGTCCCCACACCCGTGCACAGACGGTCCCCAAGCCCGCAACTAGCCCCACCACCGTTGCAAAGCTCTGCGCAAACCAACTCGGCTCGGTGCTCCGTACCTCCTCCATTCAAGGTTGAGAAAGAGAAAATGAAAGCGAAGGACGGGGAGAAGGATAAGCCCACCGCTGAAGGCATGAAGAAGACCGCTATGGGCAGCAAGACCACTGGTGGCGTCAATAAGGGTGTGAAGCGCCCCGCGAGCGCTATGAACTCCGGTGCTAAGGAGGGGAACGTGGATAAACGGAAGAGGGGGTTGAAGAGGCTTTAAATCCGCAGTGCTCGGTCTACGGCTAGGCGGACCGGTTTCCTTCCACAACCATCATCACCCTACGACATAAGACAAACCAAGACGATAAAGTTAATGATGAAGACCAAGATCAAATGTCCTTGCATTTCATTTTTTTCCCGACCGTTTATCCCTATCATCCAGATATATACTTAGCATAGCCTTCTTCTTGGTTTCTTACCCCTCCTACTCTTTCCGCACATGACCTCCAGCAGATGAATTTTTTGGCTATGTAAATCCAACTACTCCCCAGCACACACATTCACTTACTTCTTTGACACGCTTTTTCTGTTTTAAATGTATACGTGCGCGCATACGTTTTCTCGCAAGGATTTGTAAGGTTCGAAAGGGATAGGGGACCGGAGTCTCAGGACACTTGGTTGGCGAAATAAACGCGGAGAATATGTTACTGCACAGGCGTACAATGGTCATGAAACAGGTCATGCTGGATGGCGAATATATACGAGGTCGAGTGAAACCGACAACCGATCTCATCACGAAAGTACTCTATGACCGAGGTCGAGATCAAACCCAAAATTAAGACCGTCCTCCTTCACATGATGTACTAGCGGAGGCGCGCTATCCCCGAGTTATCCGCTTGAGGATCATAGTCAGTTCCTTCACCAGTCGCTTCGCCGCTACTTCGAGTTTCTCGTCCTTTGTCTCCCGTGTGTACTCCGCAAGTAGCTTCTTTACCCCTGGTTGATTGTCTATGTCAGCTGCTGGTTGCCTTTACCCGCTTTCGGAACAAGAAGTGACCTGGTATAGGGGGGGAAGGGCGACGCACCTTTGGTGTCAGTGATAACTAGGCCCACTTTACGCGTAGAGAACGAGACAGAGATATACTGGAAGGCTACGAGGCGTGAAGAGGCTGCGGCAAGGGTGATGACGTTTGCTTGGAGACCGTAATGCCTTATGAGGTCTTCGATGCGCGCTTTGGGCTAGTTTGCAATTGGATCCGTGAGTGCCCTGTTGCTAGCTAGAGCAAGAACCCAGGGGTGGGACCTACCTGCAGCAACTCAAAGATGTCTTTAAATCCCTCCCCTGCTAGATGAAGCTCACTCTCGTCATACTTGATATCCTCCTTTATCTTCAGGAGTATAAAATGATCGAGCACTGCCGTCTCCCGCTGGAGGGAGTGCAGAGTGAAAGTTGGATCGAGCGGTGAAGGCGTAGATAGCGGGAACGGGTCGGAGGAGTAGTAAGGTTTGATATGTAAGGCGTAGTCCGGGAGGTAAGTCGACCGGAGGATGTGCATACATACTGCAGGCAGGTTGGTCAGTGATCATTATATTACCTAACTGAGACTGGAATGCCCGGGCGTGGGATCAACATACCGGTGTACATTGACCTGCAGGCGAGTCGTAGTTCCCATGCGAGCCAATACAATGCCAGACGGTGTTCGGTCCAGGATGTCTGGTCGGGCGCCACGCACATTTGGACGATGTCGAGCAGTACATGCTGGGGTAGCGAGGTGAACTTTACACGTGTACGGGGACGTGAGAAGGGGGGTGGTGCAGCCGCTGCGTTTAGGCCTGTGGTCGGTACGGTCGAGGTTCGGATGTACGGCGGAGGTGCAGTCTCCCATTTGGGTGGTTTCTCGTCCAGTAGTACCATTATTTATGCAAGGTATCCGAAGGATATCAGAAGAGTGTGAGGATGAGGGAGGCCGAGGTCCGGTCCAAGAGACTTGACCGAGCTTTGGACCCTTCCTCGTCCGGGAGTCAACCGGAGCGTTTCATGCGGAGCATAGCCTTATATAAAATATCACTAGTACGAAATCCTATAACAACCATCTGTATCCTGAGGTCTAGGGCCATGTCTTTGTTGTCGCCGGTCGCTACCTGGCGTTCGCCTGAGAAGAAGATTGCCGATCTGCCCGAGACGGGGATTGAAATACTAGACACATTAGATAAAATGCGTTTGTGGAGAGAAAAGGCGTTCAAGGACGGTCTGGAAGTGGGGTTTATACCCACAATGGGCGCGCTCCACGATGGACACCTCTCGCTAGGTCAGCTCCGTAACCTAACTATTTGAGCGGTTTAGAACTGACTTTTGTGGATTGCTCTTGTAAGTAACGCAGTCACTGGTATCGAATGACCTCACTGTCGTCTCCATTTTTGTCAATCCGGCTCAGTTTGCGCCTGACGAGGACCTCACTACGTACCCACGAACTTTACCAGAAGACCTCATGCTATTACACAGTGTCTCGGTGTCCTTACCGAGCACGTCCGGTGATCGCATGCCCCCGATCATACGAGGACCTTCCGCTGTATTCGTCCCCACTGTGCGGGATATGTATCCATCTGGAATTGTCCAGAATGTCGCAGACCAGAAAGGGACGTTTATTGAGGTCAAAGGGTATGACCATCAAATGGAGGGCAAATCGAGACCGACGTTCTTTCGAGGAGTGGCCACTGTAGTTATAAAACTGTTTAACGCGGTACAAGTAAGGAATCTTCTGACTAATTCTCGCATTTAAACCGTTTTGATGCCCGCCGTCAGCCAACTCGCGCGTACTTCGGCCAAAAGGATATTCAGCAAGCCTTGCTCCTTCGGCGGATGTGTGGCGACCTCCTACTCGCACACCCTCTCCCCAGCAACCTACACATAGTCCCAACTTACCGTTCCTCAACCGATGGCCTGGCCTTCTCCTCACGAAATGTCTATCTAACGCCCGCCGAGCGGGAAGTAGCAAAAGTGCTCTATCAATCCCTTCGTGTAGGCGAACAATCCTGGAAAGAAGGTGGAAGGCGTGAAGGTGCTGTCGCAGCAGCCGTCGCGCACATCGCCAAAGTCAAACGTGAAGTCGAAGCGAAGAGGAAAGACGGTGGGGAGCTTACCATGGTCCTTGATTATATCGAGATGAACGACCCGGAGAGCTTTGACGTCGTTGATTGGGAGACGAAGGAAGGCGATGGACGACCTGCTGTTCTCAGTGGCGCGCTGTGGCTCGGCCGCACAAGGTTGATTGATAATATCATCCTTGGTGACGTCCAGGGGAAAATAATTTCTCATTGATGCCTGTTCTGAAATGTGCCGTTCCATTAATCAAATCACGTACCCAAACGTGCTTTTAAACTCCGCTATCTTTACCGTCGGTACGTTCCTACTCAACAATTGTGAAAATGAAGAAGATCACCTTATTCACCTCAGCTTTGTTCAAACGTTGACAACGGTTAGATGAGGCGCCTGGGAAATTTTCGAAATAAACTTGGCTCCTACACTTATCACACTTTCGACATGTCAGAGTGTCTCGAACCTGTAAACGGGGTCAGTAGCTACACATATACATATGTGTGTCTCAAGCCCATCAGTTAGCGCACTCGCTACACTTCGGGACGCCATTCAGCCAGCAGTTCGACGTGTGCACTGACACCTTGGGTCATTTAACCATGTCCTACCAAATGAGTTAGCATGGAAATGGCGATCCTTCAAGCCTGGGTAACAATCCCTGTCACTCCTGAGTCAAGGTTGCAAGTCATCCGGAACTCTAGCACGCGAGCGACCCTGAACTCCTCACCCATAGTGGAACCGAATTACTTGACTTCCAAGGAAGGTGATTCAGTATTGGCGAACGTTGTTGACCCTCTTTTTTGTTGACGCTCTTCGGATTGCGAAAAGGCAACAGACCCTCAGTGGTACAATAAATTTTTAGCGTTGTTGACGACTTGTCAACTCCCTTGCCTGCTTCATGAGTTCAAGGGGTCGGTTATTTAAATGACGTCCATCATTCATCTCGTGTGTTCCCAGTTTCATCGCAACGTTCACGTTTCGGCTTCAGACGGGGACAACAAGCGGCTGCTATTTGTGTTGAAGCAGCTACCAAAAGTAAGCATCCCAATGACGGAAACCGGTCCGGTGTTGCTGCATATTTAGTAAAATTACAGGATTGGTCGGTCGGACTCACCCATAAAAGGTATCAATTTCGTTTGGATCGGAATGCATGCTCACTATTGGGCCACTATAGTTAGAGAGGCTTCAGGACAACTCAGCTTGTCATCCCTCAAGTCCAGCGATTACACCTACCTCCAATGACACCTCTGGTAACCACGGTCTGTACTCTTTCCCACAGCGCAGAGTCGGCCGCAGTCGAACTGTTGCACGAGTTTTCCTGGGTGAATCATTACGGCGATATTTGCATAGGAATCAACAAGCCCATTAGACGCCGTCTCAGACGGCGCATTCCTCTGACCCAGATTGGTGTCGGGCACGCGACCGATTGACGTTCGGCTGAAAGGCGGGTTTATAGTGGAGATCGAGTTAAATAACCTTTTGTATTTCACAGTGACCTGAGAGCAAACTTGGCGTTAGATACCGCGTCACGCGCGGGAATGCTCGAAAGGGGGATCCGCCAACTCCGTCGTATGCCCCTCTCCAATGTATCCGGGAAAACTCAGGGTGCAGGGCCTCGCGCAAGCCGCGCGCACACCATGGCAACACTGCCCGGACCCTCGCCGGTGCTCATGAAGGACTTCTTCATCCTCCCTCCTCCTCCGCCTTTTTCGCCTTGGGATAGTCCCAGCACGAGAGTGTCGGTTCACCTTTTTTTCCTTTATGACCTTTGCTCCACCCATGCGCCTCACAATCTATGCCACATTTGTGATTAGCTTTCTCCCGACTCTGGCTTTGACTACCCCCACAGGCATTCACCGCCATCAGACCGACCTCTTATCTTCCTCCTCTCACCCAACCAGTGTCCACAGACACACCCCGAATCTTTACGCACACGAGGACCATTTCTACACCAGCCACAAACGCCTTACGCAGGACGAGGGTCACACCGCTATCCTCAACAATGATATCAACGGAGGCGCTCGAGTCGCCGACGTAATCACCGTTGCCATAACCGCGCGCGCTCCGGGTCCAAGCGACCTCTCTACAACCCCCACACTATCCTCTCTCTTTAGTGGACAAGTCCCAGCTCCTTCTGAGAGCGGCGATGGCAACCAAAACGCGCAAAACCCCGACCCTGGGCCACTCATCGGCGCGCTAGCAGGAACCATCCCGATTGTGATGGCGCTCGTTGTACTTCGATGGCGTCGCGCGTATACCATGCGTAGGGACCGCGCCAATTCGGCCTCAAGAGCAAAGTCGGAGGTGCCGCATGTCGGAGTCAAGCCAAAGATGTACGAAACTGTGATTGAGGAGAGCGCACCACATTGCGATATTGACTGTGTACGTACATGGAAGGACGCGCAAGTAAGCCTATTCGCTCATTTCGAAATTCAGTATTTTGGTGACTGACGAACCTGAATGTACCAGCCCCTCTCCGTCACCCAGATTGAAAGTAGCCATGAAGAAACAGCAGTTGCCTACTACGTCACATACTGCGCAATCCGGATGCCTCATCCTCACACGACACCGCTACTCGGACCTGCTTTAGTCGGTTTGGAACTCGGGGTCTCCATCATCACCAAGAGCAGTGATTCGAGAACCCTGAATGCGCGAAGGGGAGATTGTTCAACGCAAGGGGACCCTCTACGCAAGCTATGACGATCAGGTCGATACTATTTAAACACCGTGTGTATGCACGGGGCGTACTTCGGTGTCCCCCAGGACGCAACTGCCATGACCTTACCTTCGCAAAACCCTCACGATAATTTCCTGCATCACCTTGCACGATTCCATTATACGATCCAAGGGACAAACACACCGTGGTTCCCTCTCATGAAACAAATCTCTTCAAAAGCAAGCCGAATGCGGAGGAAACGCAGAAATATTGGCGGGTCCTCTGAATTCGGTCATGCAGCTGAACCTTTTCCTTTTTTATTTGGGCTTTTCCAGAATACCAGAATATGGCTTCCAGGGCTTCAGTGAGAAGGTCACTTGCGTGCGCCTTCAGCTCAAGATACCGTGTATGTGTAGAGCCAATTCCCTTTCACCCTAGCGGTGCAAGTATATTGTTAATATTGTCCTGGCTGCTCTTGAACTCCGCTTCGGTCCATGGTTTGTTTAACGTATAACGTATTTTGTATCCAATTTATTTCTTCTATTGTAATAGCTAAACATATTTCATCTGTGTCATCTCGCAGCATTGGTCGAACTCGTAGTGGGGTCCCCAACGCGACTCCCAAACAATACGCTATACCCTCTCACTTCCCCAACCCATCATACCTTCTCTGAGCTTTCCCAGCCACTCCGCTCTACCCTTATTCTTCCTCTCGACCTCTTCCGGCAACCTCCACCAATCGCCTTCTTCCTTCCAGCCACCACGGTGGAACGCTTTCATCCTCTCCCTCCCCTGCTCCGTGATATCCACCCCCACCTTCGCTGTGGGGTCAGAAGGATCGCGCGCCATGCCCCGCATCCGAAGGAACCGCTCCCACTTTTCGGGCGTGGCGTCGAAACCCAGGGAGGGCAGTACAATGCTCGGGGGAACCGTCACGCGACCGTGCTTGAAGCAGTACCGCGACACGGCGATGCAGTGGACGACTGCACCTGGAGGCAAGGCGCGAATGGCGATCGAGTCGTGGTAGTCGGCAGGGAGAATTGGTTTAGAGAGGGGATGTCCATTCGCGGTACAGCCATTGGAAGCGGTTCCATTTAGTTCTGCTCCATTTGCTCCATTTGCTCCCTTCGGAGGAGTGGTCGATTTCGGCTTTCTTTTGGGAAATGATACGAAGCGAGTGATCAGGTAAATCTATCAACCAAGCGCAGAGAGTCAGCAAATGACCTATAAAGAAGTGCACCCAAACGATGAAAAAACACGCGCACCCATTTCTCATCCCAGCCACCAACGGAGAGCCAAGTTTCGTAATTGGCGCCGGCGGGTATTTCTCGTACGTAGTTGTAATAGCTGCCTCCTAGGGCCATCCACCCACCATCCATGACGAAAGGGGACCAGTGTAATCAGCATTCTATGGAGATTGATAGACTATACGTCAGTAGCTGAGATGAGAGCCTGGTTGCTGAGAGATCAGGGTATACCTTCGCGTAGGAACTATTACTCAAGTGCCAGTTCCAGTCGCAATCATCTAATGTAGCCTTGGTCTTGAAGATAGAAGTAACCGTGAATATGTCCTTCCCCA
>Ga0307513_10008043_pt1 | contig 13545 bp, 13 predicted proteins | sample 15_EM_MG_FD_202174 | JGI IMG/M metagenome (GOLD analysis project Ga0307513, IMG submission 202174) | Populus trichocarpa ectomycorrhiza microbial communities from riparian zone in the Pacific Northwest, United States - 15_EM | ecosystem: Host-associated > Plants > Roots > Unclassified | place... | reverse complement strand
CGCCGAGTTCCATGCGCCGTCACACGCCGGGATCCCCTCCACATCGCTGCCATCCGGGCCGACGACGAGTTGATCGAGGCGGTGCGGGGCGACTGCGTGTCGGCCGTGGTCGATCCCTTGGTGGGCCTGCTGCTGGCGTGGCGGGCCGAGGTCAACCGCCCGCGGTAACGCGTCACCGGACCTTCTCCTCCTGCCCGCCACGCGACATGTTGCGCACCACGGCAGGCACGCGGACCCGCTCGTCCCGGTCGTGGACGACCCGGGCATCGGCGGCCGTGTCGGGATCCGCCGTGATCTCCGCGAGCGCGTCGAACAGCTCGACCAGCTCGGGGGTGATCTCGTCCTCCGGCTCGGGCATCACACCCCAGACGTCCCAGGGCAGCAGCTCCACGTCCGCGAGCGCGGCGACGTCGCGGATCAGGTTGGCCGCGATCCACCATTCTCCCGACTCGTCGAGGGAGGTGAGTCCGTAGCGGTTCGGGTCGTCCTCCCCGACGCGGCAGCGCTGCCACGCCTGCCCCGCGACGACGAACTGGTCGCGCGGGAGGTCGGCGGTGTCGAGGTCGACGCCCCATTCCGCGCGGTGGCGGTCGTCGATCTGGGCATCGGCCAGCGCCCACCGGCCGTCGGTGCGCCGGTACTCGGCGACCCAGTGGTCCTCCATGTTCTCGCCGGGGAAGTAGCCGCCGAACCCGCAGCGGGCGCGCGCCGGCACGCCGTGCGCCCGGAGCGCGGCGACAGTCAGCACGGTGAAGTCGCGGCAGGTCACCCCGACGCGCTCGGCGGGCGGCCGCACGTCGGTGATCGGCCGGCCGTCCGCGAGCAGCGCGTCCAGGATCCGCTCGATCGACCGGAGGTTGCTGGTGACGACGTGCTCGTCGGACCGCGGGACGTCGTACATCCACGTGAGGTCGCGGTGGATCAGGAGGCCCTGCACCGCCGCCATGAGCTCGGGTACCGACGCCGGCAGCTCGCGCAGGGCAGCCTCGTGCCGCCCGCCCGACGTCATGTGGCCTGCTAGTAGTGCCACGGGTGGCCGGACCAGTCAGGAGCCCGCTTCTCCAGGAACGCGTCGCGCCCCTCGACGGCCTCGTCGGTCATGTAGGCAAGCCGGGTCGCCTCGCCGGCGAACAGCTGCTGGCCGACCAACCCGTCGTCGGTCAGGTTGAACGCGTACTTGAGCATGCGCTGGGCCTGCGGCGACTTGCCGTTGATCTCCCGGGCCCACTGCAGCGCCTCGGCCTCGAGATCGGCGTGCGGGATCACCGCGTTGACCGCGCCCATGGCGTGCATCTGCTCGGCGTCGTACGTGCGACCGAGGAAGAAGATCTCGCGGGCGAACTTCTGGCCGACCTGCTTGGCCAGGTACGCCGAGCCGTAGCCGCCGTCGAACGAGCCGACGTCGGAGTCGGTCTGTTTGAACCGGGCGTGTTCGGCGCTGGCCAGCGTGAGGTCGGCGACGGCGTGGAGGGAGTGCCCGCCGCCGGCCGCCCACCCGTTGACGACGGCGATGACGACCTTCGGCATGAACCGGATGAGCCGCTGGCACTCCAGGACGTGCAGCCGCCCGGCCCGCCCGGGATCGACCGTGTCGCCGGTCTCGCCGGAGGCGTACTGGTAGCCCGTGCGGCCGCGGATGCGCTGGTCGCCGCCGGAGCAGAACGCCCAGCCGCCGTCCTTGGGCGAGGGCCCGTTGCCGGTGAGCAGCACGCAGCCGACGTCGGAGCTCTGCCGCGCGTGGTCGAGCGCGGTGTAGAGCTCGTCGACGGTGTGCGGCCGGAACGCGTTGCGGACCTCCGGCCGGTGGAACGCGATCCGCACCGCGCCGACGTCGACGGCCCGGTGGTAGGTGATGTCGGTGAACTCGAAGCCCGGAACGGTCTGCCACGCCTTGGGATCGAAGGTCTCGGATACCTGCTGCTCGGCCACCTGATCACCATATGGTTGCCGCCATGCGCTGGTCGATGGTGGCGGTGGCTGCGACACCGGGGCTCGTGCTCGCGATCGCCGGCCTGTTCCATCCGAGCGATCTGACGGTGGCGACGGCCCCGACCTGGTGGTGGCTGCACGTGCTGCTGCTTCCGGTGTTCCCGCTGCTGGGCGGCGTGCTGGTGCTGCTGTTGCGCGGCGAGCGGGACTGGATCTCCTGGATCGGCCGGGTCGCCGCGTACGTGTACGCGGTGTTCTACACCGGGCTCGACGTGCTGGCGGGGATCGGCGCCGGCTACGTCTTCGACTCGGCCGGGCGGCCGAGCCAGGCCGTGGTGGACCTGCTGAAGATCGGCAACGAGCTGGCCGTCTACGGCGTGCACGCGTTCCTCGTCGCCGCGATCGCGACGGGCATCGTGGCGATCCGCCGCGACGGGATCGCGGCGTTCCCCGGTGCGTTGCTGCTCATCGCGGCCGCGGTGCCGTTCCTGCAGGCGCACATCTACTGGCCGGTCGGCGGGCTGGCGATGGTCGGGCTGGCGGTCGGGTCCGCCGCGCTCGAGTGGGCGCGCGGCGAGCCCGCCGCCGTGCCGGCCTGAACTGGCAGGATCGAACCGTGCAGACGTTACCCAAAGGTGCGAACGCGACGCTCCCGTCCGGCCCTGTCGGGGTGACCGTCGTGGCGGCGGCGCCCGTCGACATCTCGGCGTTGCTGGTCACGGCGAGCGGGAAGGTCCGCAACGACGACGACTTCGTCTTCTACAACCAGCCGCAGGCCGCGGGCGTGCGCTACCGACCCGACGGCGTCGACGTCGACCCGACCGCGGTGGAGCCCGCGATCGACAAGGTCGTCGTCACCGCGAGCCTGGACGGCCGCGGCGCGGCCACGTTCGGGCAGCTCGGCGGGTTGCGGCTGGACGTCGCCGTGGCCGGCGCCCCGGTCGTGGCCTTCAACCCGGACGGCCTGGGCGCGGAGACGGCGCTGCTGTGCGTCGAGATCTACCGCCGCAATTCGGAGTGGAAGGTGCGCGCGGTCGGCCAGGGCTACGCGAACGGGCTGGCCGGCATCGCCACCGACTACGGCATCACCGTCGACGATGAACCGGCGGCGCAGGCCGCGGCTCCCGCGCCGGCCGCCCCGCAGAAGGTCAACCTCGACAAGGGCCGGGTGTCGCTGAAGAAGCGCGAGACGGTCTCGCTGGTCAAGACGGGTGCGCCGGCGCTGCGCCGGGTCTCGATGGGCCTGGGCTGGGACCCCGCGCAGGGCAGCCGTGCCATCGATCTCGACGCGTCGGCGATCCTGATCGACAAGCGCGGCCGCAAGTCCGACGCGGTGTGGTTCATGAGCAAGAGCGCCTACGGCGGCGCGATCGAGCACTCCGGCGACAACCTCACCGGGGCCGGCGAGGGCGACGACGAGACGATCGAGGTCGATCTCGGCCGCCTGCCCGCCGACATCGAGGCCGTCGTCTTCACCGTGAACTCCTTCCGCGGGCAGAAGTTCACCGAGGTCGCACGGGCATACTGCCGGCTGCTCGACCGCGACTCCGGTGCCGAGCTCGTCCGGTTCGACCTGACCGACTCCGAACCGCGCACCGGCGTGATCATGAGCGTGCTGCGCCGTGCCGGGGACGCCTGGGAGATGACCGCGATCGGCGACTTCCACGACGGGAAGACGGCCCGCGCGATGTTCGGGCCCGCCGAGCAGACGATCGCCGGCCTCCATTGACAGCAAACCCACAGGAATGGGACGGAACTACCAGCGCGGCGGCCGGCGTTCCCCCTGTGTGGACTCGATGACCCCCGCACCTGCGCGCACTGACGGCCGGGCCCTTGCGGCGCTCGGCCTGGCCGGGGCCGCCGTCGCCGTGCTGACCATCGGCGCGCTGCACCTGCTCGCGGCCCCGACGGTCGATCCGGTCCGGCGCACCATCAGCGAGTACGCGCTCGGCCCGTACGCCTGGCTGTTCGACACCGGGGTGCTCGCGCTGGCCGCCGGTGCGGCGGCGGTGCTGGTGGCGCTGGTGCGCACCGGCCGCGTCCGGCTCCGGTCGGCGGCCACGGTGCTGTACGGCGCGGGCGTGCTCGGGTTGGTGCTGGTGGTCGCGTTCGAGAAGACGAACTGGTCGGTGGGGCCGAGCGTCTCGGGCTACATCCACCGCTACTCCAGCCTGCTGGTGTTCCTGGCGCTGCCGCTGGCCGTCCTGCTGCTGGGCCGGGCCGCGCGGGCCCGCTGGGCCACCGTGCTGGGCGCTGCCACGCTCGGCTGGCTGGCCGTGATCCTCAGCGGCATCCCGCTCGGACCGCTGCTGGGACGGGACTGGTGGCAGGTGTTCCCGCTCGGGCTGATGGAGCGCGGGCTCGCGCTGACGATGGTCGCGGCCATCGTGGCGCTCGCGGTCTCGGCGCTCCGCCGGCAGCCGGCGCCCGTCCCGCTCGCGGCGCCTGCCACGATCGCTGCATGACGCGACGCGCCCTCGTCCTCGGCGGTGGTGGGCTCACCGGCATCGGCTGGATGTGGGGAGTCCTGTCCGGGCTCGCCGAGGCCGGGCTCGACCTGCGCGACGCCGATCTCGTCGTCGGTACATCGGCCGGCTCGGTGGTCGGCCCGTCCGTCGCGCACGGCCTCGACCCGGAGGAGCGCTACCAGGCTCAACTGGCGCCGCCGGAGGGCGAGATCGGCGCGGTGCTGGGGCCGGCCGCGATGCTCCGGATGGCGCCGGCGCTGTTCGGGTCGCCGGCGCCGCAGCGGTTCCGGGCCCGGGTGGGCCGCATCGCGCTGCGCACCTCGACGGTGCCGGAGGCCGAGCGCATCGCGGTCATCGGCGATCGGCTACCCGTCCACACGTGGCCGGAGCGCGCGTTGCTGAAGATCGCCGCCGTCGACGCCGTGACCGGCGAGTTCCGGGCGTTCGACCGCGAGTCCGGGGTGCCGCTCGTGCAGGCCGTGGCGGCCAGCTGCGCGGTGCCGGGGGTGTGGCCCCCGGTCACGGCCGACGGTCGGCGCTGGATCGACGGCGGCGTGCGTTCGCCGGTCAACGCCGACCTCGCCGCAGGGTACGAGCGGGTGGTGGTGCTGGCGCCGATGCTGCGCGGGTTCGGTGCGGGCTCCGGGGCCGAGGCGCAGGTGGCGCAGCTGCGGACGCATGCCAGGGTCGCGCTGGTGAGTCCGGACACAGCCGCGCTCACCGCGTTCGGCCGCAACGTGCTCGATCCGGCCCGCCGGGCCCCCGCAGCCCGCGCCGGACGCGCGCAGGCCGGGTCGGTGCTCGACGCCGTGCGGGCGGTCTGGTCCGGTTAGCGCACCTGTCGATGTGGTACGTCATGGGCATGCCTGACATCCCTACCGTCCGATTGAACAACGGCGTCGAGATCCCCCAGGTGGGGTTCGGCGTCTTCCAGATCGAGCAGGGCGACGACACCGTCGCGGCCGTCACCACTGCGCTCGAGGCCGGCTACCGGCACATCGACACCGCGCAGGGGTACGGCAACGAGGTCGGCGTCGGGCAGGCGATCCGCACCTTCGGCCTGGACCGCGACGAGGTCTTCGTCACCACGAAGCTCGACAACAGCCGCCACGGCCGCGACGAGGCCCGCAAGGCGCTCGACGAGAGCCTGGAGCGCCTCGGGTTCGACCACGTCGACCTGTTCCTCATCCACTGGCCGCGCCCGCACGCCGATCTCTACGTCGAGACCTGGGAGGGCCTCGAGCAGATCGCGGCCGACGGCAAGGCCCGCGCCATCGGCGTCTCCAACTTCCAGCCCGTGCACCTGCAGCGGCTCGCCGCCGAGACGGCGACGGTGCCGGCGGTGAACCAGATCGAGCTGCACCCGTACCTCCAGCAGACCGAGCTACGCGCCTACCACCGCGACCACGCCATCGCGACCGAGGCGTGGAGCCCCATCGGCAAGGGCCGGGACCTGCTGCAGGACCCGAAGGTGGTTGCGCTCGCCGAGAAGTACGACCGGACGCCGGCACAGGTCGTCCTGCGTTGGCATCTGCAGGTGGGCAACATCGTCTTCCCGAAGTCGGTCACGCCGCAGCGGATCCGGGAGAACCTCGACGTGTTCGGGTTCGAGCTCGCCGCCGACGACCTCGCGACGATCGCCACACTGGAGCGCGGGCAGCGGCTCGGCCCGGATCCGGACACCTTCGGCTGACCCGCCGGTCGGCGCACCGGGGTGCCATAGTTTCGATCATGTGGGGGAACTACGGGCATCCCGGCGCGCCCATGCCGGGTCCGTTGCCGATGATGATGCCGCTGCCACCACCGAGGCGGTCGAGTTCCGGCCTGCGCATCACCGCGGTCGTGCTGCTCGTGCTCGCCGCGGCGCTGACCCTCGGCGGCAGCTTCGCGCCGACGCTCGTCTACAACTCGCAGGTCGGCTCGGACGGCAAGCTCAGTACGATCCGGTGGACGGCGTGGGCCGCCCAGACCGATCCGCCCGACGACAACATGTACAACCAGCCGCTCGACGGGTTCCCGCTCGTCGCCGGCGTGCTGCTGGCCGGCGTCGCCGTCGTGATGCTGCTCACCACCGGCCGGCGACCGGGCGGCCGCGTGCTGGGCCGCTCGATCGGTGTCGGGGCGAGCGGTCTGCTCCTCGGCGCGATCGCGCAGACGCTCCTCGCGCAGTTGTCGACCCTCAACGGTCAGGTCCGCTACAGCGACGCCAACCCCGACAGCCAGCTCCTCTGGGACATGTACCTCGGCGCGGGCGCCTACCTGTTGCTCGTGGCGGCGCTGTGCGCGCTCGTGGCGGCCGTCCTGCTGCTGATCTCGGCCCGCGTGGATTCGCCCCGTCCTGCGGGGTAGGCCGTTCACCCTTAGCGTGGGCGCCCATGTTGGCAATCACCGACTTGGCGGCCGAGGCCATCAAGACCCTGACCACCGATGCCGAGCTCCCCGAGGGCGGTGGCCTGCGCATCGCCGCGCCGGACCCCCAGGAGGGCCTGGAACTCACACTTGCCGGGCAGCCGGCCGAGGACGACGTCGTGCTCTCCGGCGACGGCGTGAGCGTGTTCCTCGAGCCCACAGCTGCCCAGGTGCTCGACGACAAGGTGCTCGACGTGCAGCAGGCCCCGACCCCCGACGGCGGGCAGGAACTCCGCTTCGCCATCGCCCCGCAGCAGGCCACTCCGGTCGACTGACGCCCCACGGGGCTCCCGCTAGCAGTGCTCGATTCTGGCGCCTTCGGCGCAGCCCCTTCGGGGAACGCCTTCGGCGCTAGGACTGGGACTCGGTCAGCTGCCCGTCGTTCAGCGACCAGCGACGGGTGGTGCGCACCGTGTCCAGCATGCGGCGGTCGTGCGTCACCAGCAGGACCGTTCCGCCGAAGCTGTCGAGCGCTTGTTCCAACTGCTCGATGGCCGGCAGATCCAGATGGTTCGTCGGCTCGTCGAGCACCAGCAGGTTCACCTCACGGGCCTGCAGCAACGCCAGTGCCGCCCGCGTCCGCTCTCCCGGTGAGAGCGACGCGGCCGGCCTGGGCACGTGCTCCTTCGTGAGCCCGAACTTCGCCAGCAGCGTGCGCACCTCGGCCTCCGGCCACTTCGGCACCAGATCGCCGAACGCGCGCACGAGCGGAGCCGGCCCGAGGAACAGCCCGCGGGCCTGGTCGATCTCCCCGACCCGCACGCTCGGGCCGAGGCTCGCGCTGCCCTCGTCGACCGGGATGCGGCCCAGCAGCGCGCCGATCAGCGTCGACTTGCCGGAGCCGTTCGGGCCGGTGATCGCGACGCGGTCGGCCCAGTCCACCTGCGCATTGATCGGGCCGAGGGTGAACGTGCCGCGCCGCACCACAGCGTGCGACAGCGTGGCCACCACCGCGCCGGACCGGGCCGCGGTGGCGATCGACATCCGCAGCTCCCACTCCTTGCGCGGTTCCTCGACCTCCTCCAACCGCTCGATCATCCGATCGGTCTGCCGCGCCTTGGCCGCCTGCTTCTCGCTGCTCTCGACCCGCTTGGCCCGGCCGATCTTGTCCGGGTCGTTGAATCTGCCGCGCCGGGCGTTGCGCACCCCGACCGTGGCCCAGTTGCGCTGCATGTGCGCGCGCTCCTTGAGACCGCTCACCTGCTCGTCGTAGGCCTCGTACGCCTCGCGGGCGTGCCGGCGCGCGACCTCGCGTTCGTGCAGGTAGGCCTCGTAGCCGCCTTCGTAGACGCCGATCTTCTGCTGGACCAGGTCCAGCTCGACGACGGTGGTGACGGTCCGGGCGAGGAACTCGCGGTCGTGACTCACCAGCACCGCCGGCGAGCGCAGCTCGCGAACGAACCGTTCCAACAGCTCCAAGCCGGCGAGATCGAGATCGTTCGTCGGCTCGTCGAGCAGCAGCACGTCGTAGCGCGACAGCAGCAACGCGGCCAGCCCGGCCCGGGCGGCCTGGCCGCCCGACAGCGCCGTCATCTCGGCGTCCAGCCCGACGGGCAGCCCGACGTCGGCGAGGACGGCGCCGATGCGCTCCTCGAGGTCGGCGCCGCCTAGTGCGAGCCAGCGGTCCAGCGCCTCGGAGTAGGTATCGGGTCCGCCGTCGGCCAACGCGGCCGCGGCGGCGTCCATCGTCTCCTGAGCTGCGGCGACGCCTGTGCGTCTGGCCAGGAACGCCGCCACCGTCTCGCCAGGCCGACGCTCCGGCTCCTGCGGCAGGTGCCCGACCGTCGCCGTCGGCGGGCTGACGGTGACCGAGCCCTCTTCGGGCACGTCCTCCCCGGCGAGCAGCCGCAGCAACGTGGACTTGCCGGCGCCGTTCGCGCCGACCAGCCCGATAACGTCGCCCGGCGCCACGACGAGATCGAGACCGGAGAACAGGATCCGGGCGCCGTGCCCGGCGGACAGGCTCGTGGCCTGGAGGGTCGCACTCATAGCAGGTGTGAGGTTACCGGGCGGTCCAGCACGATTTCCGCGCTGCGACCGGCTGTACCCGGCCGGACACACAGCCCTGACCGGCCCCGAGGGAGGATGTTCGGTATGACCGCTCCGAATCCAGGGCCGACGTACGAGCCGATGCCCGACGCCTGGGAGCGTGCACTCGTCGTCGTGGCCCACCCGGACGACCTGGAGTACGGCGGCTCCGGGGCGGTGGCGGTGTGGACCGCGGCCGGCCGCAGCGTCACCTACCTGCTCGCCACGCGCGGCGAGGCCGGCATCGACACGCTCGACCCCGCCGAGTGCGGGCCGCTGCGCGAGGCCGAGCAGCGCGCCGCCGCCGCGGAGGTCGGCGTCGACCCGAAGGACGGGGTGGAGTTCCTCGACCACGCGGACGGGCTGCTCACCTACGGGCTCCCGCTGCGCCGCGACATCACTGCCGCGATCCGCCGGCACCGCCCGCAGCTCGTCGTCACCAGCAACCACCGCGAGACGTGGCCGGGTGGGTTCCTCAACCAGGCCGATCACGTCGCGCTGGGCACGGCGGCCATCGACGCCGTCCGCGACGCCGGCAACCGGTGGCTGTTCCCCGAGGTGGGAGAGCCGTGGACAGGCGTCCGCTGGATCGCTGTCGCCGGATCGCCGCAGAGCACGCACGCCGTCGACATCGGTGCGGTGTTCGACCGGGCCGTCGCGTCGCTGGCGGCCCACAAGGCGTACCTGGCGGCGCTGGGTGGCGACATGGCCGACCCGGAGCCGTTCCTGCGCGGTGTTGCCGAGCACTCGGCGGCCGGCCTGGCGGGCGCCACGCTGGCCACCACCTTCGAGCTGTTCGCACTGTGACCGCGGCATCCACCCGGCAGGCCCGCGCGATCGTCGACGAGCTGATCCGCGGCGGTGTCACCGACGCGGTGCTGTGCCCGGGCTCGCGCAATGCGCCGTTCGCGTTCGCGCTGCAGGCAGCCGACGCCGCGGGCCGGCTGCGCCTGCACGTGCGCATCGACGAGCGCGGCGCCGGGTTCCTCGCCATCGGCCTGGCGCGTGGATCGGGCCGGCCGGTGCCGGTGTGCACGACGTCCGGCACGGCGGTGGCGAACCTGCATCCCGCGGTGCTGGAGGCCTCGCACGCCGGGGTGCCGCTGATCGCGCTGACCGCCGACCGGCCCGCCGAGCTCGTCGGCACCGGGGCGAGCCAGACCGTCGACCAGACCGGCATCTTCGGCGGCGCGGTGCGGCTCGCCGTCACCGGCGCCACGGACGACCGGCGGCTCCGCGCGCAGGTGTGCCGGGTGCTCGCCGCGGCGACCGGTGTCTGGCCGGGGCCCGTGCACCTCAACGTGTCGTTCACCGAACCGCTCGTGCCCGACGACGACGTGTGGCCGGCCGGTCGGCCCGGCGGCGCGCCGTGGACCGTCGCGCCCCCATCCGTCCAGGTCGCGCCGCCGCTGCCGTTGGACCCGGCCGCGCCGACACTGGTGCTCGCGGGCACCGGTGACCCGTTGCCGCACTACGCCGGGCTGCCGGTCGTCGCCGAACCCGGCTCGGCGGCGTGGTCGGAGGGCCTGCGCACCGGCTCGTGGCTGATCGAGGAGCCGGCGTTGCGGCCCGCCCAGGTGGTGGTGGCCGGTCGGCCCACGCTGCACCGCTCGGTGCAGCAGTTGCTGGCCGACCCGGACGTCGCGGTGTACGCGCTGGCCGGTGCCGGGCCGTGGACCGACGTGCCCGCCACCGTGCGCGCCGTCGGCGCGCTCCCGCGGATGGCCCCCGATCCGGGCTGGCTGGCGATGTGGACCGCCGCCGACCGTGCCGCCGCGGCCGCACTCGACGGTGCCCTCGATGCCGGGCCGGCTCCGGCCGGCCTGCGCCTGGCCAGGGAGCTGCTGGCCGCGCTGCCCGCCGGGGCGGCGCTCACCATCGGCTCGTCCAACCCGGTGCGCGACGTGGCGCTGGCTGCGCGGCCGCGGTCGGGGATCACCGTGCTCACCAACCGCGGCGCCGCCGGCATCGACGGCACCGTCTCCGCCGCGGCCGGCCTCGCCCTCGCCCACGGCGGCCTCGGCTACGCGCTGATCGGCGACCTCACGCTGCTGCACGACGTCACCGGGCTGGTGACCGGCCCGGACGAGCCCCGTCCCGACCTGACGATCGTCGTGCTGAACGACCGCGGCGGCGGCATCTTCAACCTGCTGGAACAGGGCGCGCCCGAGCACTCGCGGGCGTTCGAGCGGATCTTCGGCACCCCGCACACCGTCGATCTCGCGGCGCTGTGCTCCGCGGTCGGCATCCCGCACACCGCCGTCGCGCCCGCCGAACTCGCGGCCGTGCTCGAGCCGGCGCCGGGCGTCCGCATGATCGAGGTGCCCGCCGACCGAGCCATGCTCCGTTCCGCGCACGGAGAGCTACGCAAGGCGATCGGCGCGTCCGTTGCGGAGGCGCTCGCCCACGGGGCGTAACAATGGTCGTGATCTGCGCGACAGCCAGACGGAGCTCCCCAGCACCCGGCCGGTCATATCGCGCCGTCGCTGTTGTCGTCAGGGGTCGGTTCGGTTGCCCATCACGGTCCGTGGTCTTGCCGTAGAGGCGGCGGCGCTCGCCGCCGGCATCGCCGTCGCCGCGCTCGCTGTGCTGGTGCTGCCGCTCGACCCGGTCGGCGCCCGCGTGCTCGACCAGCTGCCCGCCGACGTCGCCGTCGTCGCCGCCGTGTTGATCGGCGCGGCCGCCGTCGTGGCCCGCAATGCCCGGGCGCGGCTGGTCGCCGCCGCTGTCGCGACGTACGTGGCCGTCCCGTTCCTGCTGCGCGGTGGTCCCGGCCCCACCCAGCCGTTCTGGCTGCTGGCCGCCAGCGTCGCCGCGCTCGGCGCGGTGGGCATGCTCGCGCTGGCACTTCGCAACGCCCCGCGGCGCCGCGATCGCGCCCCGCTGGTGCTGGCCGGAGCGGTCGCCGTCGCGGTGCTCGCGGTGATCGTGGCCGGCCTGATCGCGCCGGGCTCGCCGCCGCCGTCGTGGCTGGTGCTCACCGCCGGCATGCTCGCGTGGTCGGGCGCCGGCGCCACCAGCCTGCTCGTCATCGCCGCCGGGGTGCAGCACGATCGCCGGCTGCCGCGCCGCGTCGGCCTCGCCTTCGCCACGCTCGCCGCCGCACACGCGATCGCGCTGGTCACCGGCACCGCGCCGGGTGCCGTCGACGGTCCCGTCGGGCGCATCCTCGAGCTCGGCGGCACCCTGATGCTCGTCGGTGCGGGGGTCGGATACCTCCTCGCGACGGTGCACGGTGTGCGCGGCCGGGTCGCTGCCGCCGAAGCGGCGCTGGCCGCGGCCGCCGACCGGGAGGAGGAGCTGCGCGCCGCCGTAGCCGCCCTCCCCGGCGCCGCCGCGGCCGAGCTGCGGATCCTGCTCGACGAGCACGATGGCCCGCCCGGCGGCGCCGCAGTCGGCCCGCTGCTGCGCGATCTCGCCGTCGTGCACCGCTCGTCGGGGCTGGCCGTGGAGCTCGACGTCGAACCCGATCTGCGCGTCGGCATGGACCACTGGGCCCTCGGCCAGGTCATCACGAACCTGCTGGTCAATTGCGAGCGCCACGCCCCCGGTGCCCGTGTGTGGCTGCGCGCCAGCCGGCACGACGACCTCGCCCGCGTCGAGGTCGCCGACGACGGGCCGGGCCTTCCCGACGGCGCCGCACCCGAGGTGCTGCGACAGGGCGAGCACGGCCTCGCCGCCACCGCGGAGATCGTCGGCCGCTACGGCGGCACCTTCACCCTGACCTCGGCGGACGGCGGCTGCGTGGCCACGCTCGAACTACCGGTGCAGCGCAGGGGCTGACGCTCACGCACATGTTCGTGTGCCCGCGCACATGGTCGACGGTGTGCGTGAGCACACGAGGGTGTGCGTGGGCGAGCCGTTCGGCGTCCCGTGCCCGCCCGGCAGCCAGCCGTGCGTGAGCGATGGGCTGGGCGCTTCGCGAGGGTCTGCCCCCGCTGACGCACATGTTCGTGTGCCCACGCACACCGTCGACCGTATGCGTGAGCACACGAAGGTATGCGTGAGCGATCCGTCCAGCCTGGCGTCTCGTGAGCGATCGGCGCCGGCTGCCGGTCAGCTCTCCTCGAGCGCCTCGCGCACCGCCAGGAGCTTCGCTGCGGCCTCGCGCACCTCGGTGTCGGGGTCGGACTCCGCGACGATGCCGCAGCCCGCGTACAGCCGGGCGTAGCGCCCGTCCAGCTGCGCGCAGCGCAGGGCGATGCCCAGCTCGCCGTCGCCGGAGGCGTCGACCCAGCCGACGGGCCCGGCGTAGCGACCGCGGTCCATGCCTTCCAGCTCGGCGATCAATGACACCGCCGCCGAGCGCGGGGTGCCGCCGACCGCGGCCGTCGGGTGGACGGCCTCGGCGAGCAGCAGCAGCGACGGCGGGGCGTCGGTGGGCAGGGTGCCGCGCACGTCGCTGGACAGGTGCGACACGTTCCGCAGCGCCACCACCGACGGCACGTCCGGCACGTCGAGGGACGCGCACAGCGGCCGCAGCGACGCGGTCATCGAGTCGATCGCGAGGGCGTGCTCGTGACGGTCCTTGGCCGAGGCCAGCAACCGCTGCGCGACGGCGTCGGCGTCGGCTGCGCCGCCCTCACCGAGCCAGCTGGTGCCGGCCAGCACCCGTGCCGAGACGGTGCCCGCCTGACGGCGGATCAGCAGCTCGGGGGTGGCGCCGACCAGCCCGTCGACGGCGTAGCACCAGCACGTCGGGTAGCGGCGG
>Ga0307513_10008042_pt1 | contig 13545 bp, 13 predicted proteins | sample 15_EM_MG_FD_202174 | JGI IMG/M metagenome (GOLD analysis project Ga0307513, IMG submission 202174) | Populus trichocarpa ectomycorrhiza microbial communities from riparian zone in the Pacific Northwest, United States - 15_EM | ecosystem: Host-associated > Plants > Roots > Unclassified | place... | reverse complement strand
AAATATCATGAACCTAGAATTTCATTTGGAGGGAAACTTTTATGCAAACATTTCTTTTTTGTTATCTTTAGGTCACTCATTAAAAGATCACTCTCTGATGGCAATCTTCCCTGTGAAAGTGAGTCGCGTGTATCAGCTGCCAGTGTTGGATACAGTAAATCTTTATCTGAAAAGGAGGGTGGAGTTAATAAGGGTCTTTCAGACTCAACTCCGGAGATACCAGCTTGTGAAATTGACATATCATATTCCAGGTCTGCTTAAATTGCTTAATGCTTCTCATGCTTGTTACGACTTTATTACCCTATTTGATAAGACAGGCCCATGGTTTATCTGATTTGTATTCATCATTCCTCTTAGAGGTGCATAGTTGATGAGTAATTGAAAAGCCAGATAGCTTCTCTTTATTAAATAGGATATATTTCTTTATCCATTAGGAGATAAGTTGTCATTCCACTGCTATTGTAGTGACATCTACTCTTTCATCTAAAATGTAGACACGGGAGTGGATAAGTGGTGTATTTATGAAGGCTGCAGCTACAAAATCTGGCTGCTGTCCTCACTCAAATTTCAACATGTAATTTTCAGTTAGAAATGGAGATGTTTGGATGCATGCTAAACCCTTTTTATATCATGCAGTCGTTGCATTTGATGTGCACCTATGGTTGATTAGTGTTGGGTGTCTTTCTAGGTACATTCCCTCAATGCCTTGCAGGAAGATATTTGAAGATGAGGAATGCCTATACTTTGAAAGTGATCATATTTGCTATGATGAACATGGGGATGCTTGTAGCTTCTCAAATTTCCTTGATAAGGAGTGGCTTTCCTCATCTGGGAATTCGTGTGAAGATCTATGTGATAGGTAGTTTTTGTGCTTCCTATTAAGTGCTTCAGCTGAGGAGCCAAAGGCAATACTCACCGATTGTTTTAATGGCTGCAGGTCTATTGCTGGCCTATCGTCTGAGAATCTTGCAAATGATCTGAAAATAGAAACCAGAACATCTGCTACAGAGTCTGGATCTAGCTTGAAGGTCAGTATGTTTTATTTTAGTTGCAGTGTCACATCATGCATGATGCCTTTATGGCGACCATTTCAAGGAGTTGTCTGGAGTCTGGACTAGTGCTGGCTTTCAAGAACGGAGATTGGGTTGCACCCACAATTTGGTTACAGTCTATACGGCAGGCTTTGCTGCAATTTTCTGGTGTATGACATACAATAGCAATCATGTTATTTGTCAGAATTGAACTCAATTGCCGTCATGTGATTATTAAATTGCTTAAAACTGCCTGATCAATCTCCTACATGTTTAAGCATCAAATATATTTTACGTTGTGCACACCAATCCCATACAATTTTTGCCATTTCATGTTTCATCACTTACTTTCCTGATTTATGTTAGTTTCACAATGTTAATCTGCTGCTTCCTTTTGTTCAGGGAGGAAGTCAAACTGGGACCTATCTTTCTTCTGATGACCTTAAGGGTGGATTTTCAGACCACTTCGTGCGGTGGGTAATGTATGGGGAGATGCTGTCCCATTGAAGCTGAACTCCAACTTTCCATCACATCATTCATTTTAGCCATAATCCGTTGAATCCCATCCGAAGGATGTGGATTTCACCACAGAAAATAAGGATCAACCTACAGATATCATTTATTGAAGCAGAAAGTAGTTCTTGGATCGTGTAAAGACTCGCTGCATCTTGTTCAATTGCACGCCTCCAGAAAGGCATGATTGAGAGGGTAAATAGCTTAGCTAAATTCATTTGGATCTCTCGGGTCCATTTCCTTTAGGCTCCAAAATAATGATTTTCAAAACCACCCTGTATATACTTGCATATATCTAGCGAATACAACGGGCAGTTCTCAACTGTTACAGTCAAATGTTACTCTCCAGTCTCCACTGACAAGCGTTACACAGAAATGATTGCGTTATAATCTCAGGGTTTTTAAGTAAATGGAATAAATTCCTGCGGAGGAATCATCCCTCAGTTTGTGGGAGCAGAGACAAAATGGCTGGATGCAGCGGCTTGGGCAATCAAAATTTCACTTGAATCTGGACATGTAAATAACAGGGGGCAACTGAGATAATAGAGAAGCTTAAATAATGACATGACAAAACACAGCATTGCTGTGGATACCCCACCCCGATCCGTGTCAAAATCTCTTAACAAATTTAACGTCTAGTACTACACCGAGCCCAAAAAGAAACAAGAAAAACATGTCCATCCCCACTTGATGTTTATGACCCCCCTCAAAACTAACTCATGATTCTGGAATCAGTGCAAAACATGGTGGTTGTGAGCATGAACATTCCTGTGGAATTTAAATGTCCCAGCCAGTAGCAGCAGGGGCAGGACCATCAAGTTCAGTAGCTGAAAGGGGTACGGGAGCCGGAGCCGGAGCAGGAGCAGGAGCAGGAGCTGCACCCCATTCAACAGAAAGTCCACCTAATTTTTGAATAGAGTGATGGAATGAAACAAGACTGTTAGTGCAAAAAATAACTGAAAGATAGGTAACTCGTAGGTCTGAATGAATTGTTATTACCTTGCTCTGGGAAGAAGCTGGCAGCAGGAATGGGTTGTTGGGCAACATCAGCTGTCCATTGGCTATCGGCTATAGTGCTACTCCATTCCCCAGCAGAAATCCCGTAGTCAGCGGGAGGGAGTGCATAATCAGCAGCTGGAACTGTTTCCTCCTCTTCCTGTTGCTTTGCTTCTTCAGGTTCCCTATAAAAGAACAAGTCCACCTGTCCAAAGAAATGACAAACAAAGCAGTTCATGCTTCCTAAACAATAAATAGCTAATGTGAAACTGTAAAACTTACCAAGAATAATACATAAAGGCAATCCCAAGCAGTAGAATGTTGCATTAAAATACTAAACAATACAGCATTATGAATGCCTGCATAACAGAAATTTTGCTATGGAAAGTTTGGTGTCCACAGCATGCAGTCATCCTACTTGCAATTTAAAGAGAGAGAAAACATGGAAAGTGAAGAGAAGAGGGCTTGAGGGATAGAATGTGAAACAGCTTTCAAACAAATATCTTACCATAACATCCCACTTGTGCCCTTGAGGAATAGTTCCACGCATCTGTAGAACCATTCTTGCCAACAGCCAAAACAGGCATCCGATGCTGTGCTTGCCTTTGTTATTAGCAGGAATGCCAATATCCACAAACCGCATCGGAGAGTCAGTGTCACAGAAAGCAATGGTAGGAATGTTTCCAAGAGCTGCTTCCATGATAGGCTGCATGGCATGAATGATAAAGATTAAAATTCGAAGACAAAAAACAACAATGTTCAAAAAGACCAATAGGCATAATAAGCTCAGTGATATTGATGAATTTCGGTTCACCTGGTGATCAGTCCTCGGATCAGTGAGGATCAAAAGACGAGGTTCACTGAATGAAGTCTGCATCTGGTTAGTGAAGGTACCAGGAGTGTGTCTTCCAGCAATTGCATGAGCACCAGTGTATTGGGCAAATTTGAGGACAGCTCTTTGACCATAGGGCCTTGCAGATTGAACAATAATATCTTGAGGGTTCTCAATTGCAACAATAACTCTAGCAGCCAGCAGAAGCTTTTCCCATGTCTTCCCAAGATTGATGATATAAATTCCTGTGCAATAAACACCAAAAAATGTAACAAGAAACAATCATGAACTAAAGATGACCAAGATAAAACTAAATACTCTTTTCCAGTCAGATGCATCACAAGGATGAGTAGCCATAATAAGCACACTGTACATATATTCGAAAAAAAGGACAAATAAAAAACTACATTCAACAAACATTAAGCACAATTGACCATTAAAACAAACAAGTTTAAAATTATAACTCCCTTGCATCTAATACAGTTAGCAGATGCCAAATTGAAGCCTTAATAACAAATGACAAAAAACACAGAGCCACTAACTTTCATTCCACAGGTTTTCTCCCACCAATGATCTCAACATAAGCAAATCTTCCAAAACAAACATCTCCAAACCATTTCAAGTTCATTACTCCAGCACCAAAACTACCAAACAAGCAAGTATCTGCAACTACTCGATATCCAAAAACACAAACCAACTCTAATCCAACATCCATAAAAAAAAGAACAAACAAAAAGACTCAACCTTCAATAGATCAACATCCACAATAGACCATAAAAAACGAACTATTTCCTCAAGATATAAGATCTACGCATCCAAAACAGATATGTATATAAAAAGAGAGTGTGCTGGGTACCATCATTGCGACGCTTGAAAACGTAACGTTCCATTTGGAAGTCACAGTTTTTGGTGCCAAGATGAACCTCAGCAGCCAACATCATCTGAATGTCTAGCTCTTTCTGCGAAAGTGTCTTTGCTGTTGCCGCAGCAGCTGCTCCTGTTGCTGTCGCCATGGTTTACTGCTTGAGATTGTGTCAGCCTGTCAGAGAGAGAGAGAGATGAGGGCTAGGGTTTTTTTATTTTAAGAGAGTATAGGAGTGATAGAAAGCTTCTGCTACCACCACTACGGTTTTTTTAGGGCCCAAACAAATATATTTTGGGTCCATATCTACTCGAACGACTTGTCTACGTTCGATATGTCTAAGGTTAATGGATAAAATATATTATGTGTTTTTTTTTTTATAAAAAATTTAATTAATTCGTTTAATCATCTCAAGCATAGTTTTAGACCCGGCCTGATGATCGGCCAGTCCAAGATCCAGGTTTCAGGTTTTGACCGGGTTACCGGGTCGTCCGGGTCAATTCTTAAAAAAAATCAAAACGATGTTGTTTTAATAAAAAAAAAAAAACAAAAATCAACAGGTTGCAATCAGGTTTTTGAATGTATCTTGCCGTGTCAATCGGGTCTCCGGGTCAATCGAGTTTTTCTTTCCCCTGTTTTTTCTTCAACTTGATCCAATTCCAACCCCGAATCGGTGGGGTTCCGGGTTAACCCACCGGAATGGATCAAGTTTTAAAACTATGATATGATACCAAGTTGAAGTCCATTCATGATTTTTGATCATGCATTTTTTTAAAAATAATATATTTAATAAAAAAATTAATATCCTCGAAATATTATATACTTTTTAATTATAACCTTGTTTATTAACCTTAGTATAGGTTTACATAGAATTTAGTAAAATATGTTTGAATTAGCTTTTTGATTCTTAAAGCATTACAATGAACTATACTAGAATGTTTTAAATTAAAAACATTAAATTAATTATTTTTTCAATATTCATCTTTAAAGGTAAAAGATGAAAAATTCACATATAAAATCTCACAAATACAATAATCACTAAAGGTTTTCATGCACCCTCACATTAATTAAAAGCAAAAATATTCTTTATCATTTTTTTTTAAAAGTTGGATTTGTTAAAAAAAGCAACAAATGGCTAACGAATTCTTTTGTTTTAACCATCATAGTTGATAAAGAACAAAAATTAAAGGATTCAATTAACAAAAATATTATCATTTATATATTTAACAAAATTACATAAAATCGATTTTATATGTTTAGTGTTTTTTTTTTTTTTTTTCCAAAATTGACTAGAACAATGATAGAAAAACTTTTGATTATCGTAAGAAGCGACATCAGGTACAAAGGAGCGCGAGAAAACAAATAAGCGACATGTCGCCCACCTAAGCTAAAACCCTACTACTTACTCAAGAGTTAAAACTCTCTCTACGAGCAGACAGAGGCAGAAGCAGAGGCAGAGGCAGCGAAGCAATGGTGACAGAAAAAAGCACGAAGCCCTCAAAGGACAACATAGAGGCGTTGAAATCAGAGGTAGCCTCTTTTGCTTCCTCTTTAGGCCTCGCCTCTTCCACTTCCTCCTACACTGGTTTCAACGACACTGATTTTCGAAACCCTAAACCAAAACCAAAACCAAAACCAAAACCAAAACAAAATCAAAACGAAGACAAACCTCCTCCTCCTTCTCAAAAACCCCATCTTGATAAAAAACCCTCAAATAAGCCTCCAACTTTTAGAAAAAAAAATGACAAATCACAAAAACCCATTTCAAAACCAACACCAAAGCCTCCAATTTTGTCGCTTGATGCCGGTGATGATGACAAGAACAGTAATATTACAAGAAAATTTGACAAGTACAAGAACCTCCCTAAGTTGCCTTTAGTGAAGGCAGGTGCAGTGGGTGTGTGGCATGTGGACTTAATGGAATTGGAGAACAAAGTTTTGGGTGAAGAAAGCAAAGGAAAGTTGGAAGTTAAAATGGGTGTTGGGGAATGGAAAAGCTTTGTGGAGAAGAAGAGAGAGTTAGGGGAGAGATTGATGTGGCAGTATGGAAAGGATTATGAACAGGGTAGAGGTCAAAAGGGGGATATTAAGATGTTGCTAGCTACACAGAGGTCTGGGACTAATGCTGATAAAGTGTCTGCCTTTTCTGTGCTTATTGGTGACAATCCTGTTGGAAATTTGAGGTCACTTGATGCACTTTTAGGTATTCTATTGGATTTTAATGCTGTTTTTATGTTTCTTTTTCTATTTTTTTTAATGTGTTTCTTTCCTGTTTCTTGTTGGCCTTTGTAATTGGCTTTCAATGAACTACGATCACAAAAGTTTCTCTCCTTGATCAACGATGTGATGGTATTTGGGTCTGACCTCTTATTATAGGGATATGAAACATTTGAATCATTGCTTGTATTGTAGCCATATCATTGCATTTCACTTTAGGTTTAGCTTATGTGGAAGAACTATTGTATGGATTTTAGTGGATTAGCATGTGAAGATTATAGTGTAATTAAATGCTAAGTACTTCTTCTTTGTTGAATATGATTTAGTTCCATGTCCTGATTGGATGTAATACTGATTACAGGAATGGTAACATCCAAAGTGGGGAAGCGGCATGCTCTAACAGGATTTGAAGCATTGAAAGAGCTTTTTATTTCAACGTTGTCATTTTTCCTACTACTCTCTATCCCTTTTCTTTTACTCGCTTTATATCCTTTTCATTTTCTATATTAGTTTAGGAAGTTGTATGTGGTCTGCTTCTGGCCACTTGCCTCTCTGTGTTGGTGCCTGATATAGGTTGTATTTGGAAAATTATGAATTTCACACTGTTGGCAGTTTGTTCATTGTGATTTAATGGTGAATCTGTGAGGATGAGATGTTTTTTCCTCTTAGTTTGGTATTATCCTGATGGATGATATCACATGATCAGAGAGGTGTTCCTTGTCATAGATTGCTATCAATGGTTTCCCTATGTTGTGTTCACTCATTGGTGTACTAATCTGCCTTTCATATCCTTTTAACCAGTTTGCTACCTGATCGTAAGCTGAAGACCCTTTTACAGAGGCCTCTAAATAATGTTCCTGAGACAAAAGATGGTTATTCTCTTCTTCTTTTATGGTATTGGGAGGACTGTTTAAAGCAGAGGTAGGCCCTCTATCTTGCTCCTATCAATCATGTGGAAACAGCATGTCTTCAACTTTTCATTCCTTGCATTGACAATGCATTGCATGCCTTAATTCAATCCTAATTAGACATGCATTAATATCTCAGGTACGAACGTTTTGTTTTTGCACTTGAGGAAGCATCAAGAGATATGCTACCTGCACTAAAAGACAAGGCATTGAAGGTTGGCCTTCTCATTTATTCCTCAAACGATTTGTGTTCTTGCATAGATTTTGAAGAGTATAACATGATACAGCATGCAATTTGAACAATTGATGTAATTGATTTTTTTTTACAAGGAAAAGTAATCACCATTTCCTTTGGTTTTACTTCTCTCTGATGTTATAGGTTACATCTTAGGGTATGTGAACATGATTAGCACTTTGTGATTTTCTTACAGATAATGTATGCATTGTTGAAGAGCAAATCAGAGCAGGAGCGCAGATTGCTTTCTGCATTAGTTAACAAAGTAAGTTAGCATTTGATTCTACCTGTCTAGAGAATTAAACGTATTGTCTTTGGAAGCTCTTTATTTGAATGCGATACAATTTCATGAAGCCAGTGTATGTATCTTACGCCTAGATTATATATTACAGCTAGGTGATCCCCAAAATAAAAGTGCATCCAATGCTGACTTTCACTTATCCAACCTTTTGTCTGACCACCCAAACATGAAGGTACAACTTTTAAATATAGCTACTTTTATTCCTATATGTTGTTTGGCTTAAGAATTTATTTAGTTGACTTCTTTAGGCCATTTTATTTTACAGGCTGTGGTGATTGATGAAGTGGACTCTTTTCTTTTTCGACCTCATTTGGGATTACGATCAAAGTACCATGCTGTATGTCTAATCAAACACACTCCTTAATTGCTAGCTAATGATCTGGATTATGCTCATGGAACCCTTCTCACTCTTAATTTTTATTTGATTTTGAAAATGTTCATTCAACTCCAATTACCATTGCTATTGTATGTTGTGATATATTTCATGGTAGATCCTTAAAGCTTGCCATTGCCATCTGAGGCCATAGTTATCACATTTATATGCGTTTGATACATTTGTGCTCTAGTCATCCTGTTCTGTGATATTCGTTCTTGTTCTTCCTAATAATACCCAGGGAAGAAAAAAGAAGGAATTAAGGCAGTAGATGTAGTTTTGAACAGTAACTCATTCTTATGCTGCATCTGTGAACTGTGAAACCCATGTTTACTAGGGTTAAACTTAGAAGAGAAGTCATATTCTATTACTTTTGCATTTATAAATATGCTTCAGTTGTCTTGGCAAATGATTTATTTGCATCGTTCTTGCATGTAATTGATATTGTTTGAAGTTTTCCAACCTAATTGGGTAGTTATTTTTCTCTATTTCCTGACCCTGATGCTTAACTAAATTGTTACTGAATTACACTCTTTTCAAGAATCTGCTTTCTGTTTTAGTTCTGGAAGAGATGTGTTTTGAACTCAAAACTTAAGCAAAACTGTGCAGCTCAGTTGATCTGGTTTAATTTTCAGCTCTTATACATATGCAGGTTAATTTTCTGAGTCAAATTCGTCTTGGTCATAGAGGCGATGGACCAAAAGTGGCAAAACATCTGATAGATGTATACTTTGCACTGTTCAAGGTATTAATGACTTTCTTATCTGATGTGTTCGTTTCCCATTTGACCTCTCCTTTGTGAATAATGTCGACAAACCACAATCACAGGTGTTGATAACTGAGGCAGGCAGCAGCAAAAAGATGGATAAAAGCAGCAAGGCAGAGAGAAATACTTCTGGTTCTTCTAAAGAGAACGAGATAAAAAGTTCACCAGAATCCCACATTGAATTGGATTCACGACTTCTATCAGCTCTTTTAACAGTCAGTATTAACAATTTTTATGTTTAGAGGAAAGTTTTTGATATAGGAGAAGTCAAATGAATGCAGGAATTTCTTTAGAGCTCTCCAACATTTTAGTTTTGCAAAGATTTTGTTCTGTTAGGGCAGCAGCTTCAGAATTTATGCTTCCTTTGTGTTGCCATCTTGTCAGGGTGTTAATAGAGCATTTCCTTATGTTTCAAGTGCTGAGGCGGATGACATTATTGAGGTCCAAACACCAACGCTCTTCCAACTGGTAATCTCCTGGTCTGCCATTCAATTCCAAGAGAACTCCATTTAGTGATGTAACGTGGCTACTTAATGATTGGTAAATGGCAATTTCGGTATTATGCTGTGCTTTAATAGCAATATATATATATATTTGATTGTGCAGGTTCACTCCAAGAATTTCAATGTGGGGATTCAGGCACTGATGCTTCTTGATAAAATCTCATTGAAGAATCAGATTGTCAGTGACCGGTTTTACCGTTCTTTGTACTCCAAACTCTTACTTCCAGCTGTCATGAATTCATCCAAGGCAAGTATTCAGTGTTTCTTTGCTAGGAGATGACGTTTATTTTCTCAATATATATACGGCTTCAATTCTTTGAGTTGGTACCCTTTATTGCTTTTATATCATTTAACCATTCAAAACAGCTCGTGGTGTTTAAGCAGGCTGGGTTTTGTTTTTCCAATTCCTGTCTATGATTTAAATTGACCCTGAATCTCTCGTATTATTGTATTTCCCTTTTGTATGGTTTGCACCTCAGGCAGAAATGTTTATTGGACTCCTTCTGAGAGCCATGAAAAGTGATATAAATCTGAAGCGGGTTGCTGCCTTTTCAAAGCGACTATTGCAGGTTAATAATCTATCATTCTAGTTGGACCTATCTATAAATGCTGATCAACTCTTTTTTCTGATTTCCTATTCCTGTTTCACCATAATAGCTTATTGTGTAAGATTCGGCATTAATTGCTTCACATATATCTCTATTCTTTCTAGTAGAATGACAGAGCAAGGCATTAGTGTTTCTTATGTATGTCTTTGAGGATTTATTTCAATCACATGGTCATTTGAGCATTCAAAAGGGCACACTATATTTTGAATTTTTCAGTCTGATTTTTTATAGAAAAAAGTTTATGGGGACTGGTAGGTTTCTTTTCTCCTTATCTTCTGGAAGTCTAGTACCTTTCTTATGCATTTGAAACGAAGATTGACTTTAGATACTTGGACAGGTTGCCCTTCAGCAGCCACCTCAGTATTCCTGTGGATGCCTTTTTCTCCTCTCGGAAGTTCTCAAAGCACGGCCACCTTTATGGTAATATTGATTTTTATTTTTTGTTACTAGTTTTTTTTCCGTGTTTTGCTAACTTGTTCTATCCTGCAGGAACATGGTGCTCCAAAGTGAGTCAGTTGATGAAGATCTTGAACATTTTGAAGACATAATGGAAGAAACTGATAATGAACCTTCCACAACACCCAAAAAAGAAGAGATCGAAGTTGATTTAGTTGAAAATGGTGATAAGATCGACTCTGAAAGTGATTCTGCAGAAGATGAAGATGATTCTCCCGCTACTAGCTCCGAGGATGATGTTTCAGATGAAGAGGAGTTGCTAATGGAAGACAGTTCAAAAGAACTTCAAGAATCACAACCACAATCTGATCATAATGGTAACCAGCCACAAATAAATTCTTCAGGGTCTTCCCTGCCTGCAGGATATGATCCACGTCACAGGGAACCTTGTTACTGGTATGTTGTCTTTTCTACAATTAAATGGGTGCATTTGGGTTTTGCATCATATAATGTGTATGTGGTATATATGCTTTTCATTTCTTTGGATAAAAAAGAACAAAAAGGAATTATGGGCCTCTTTACCATCACTTCAAGGTGTTGATGGTTTTTTCTGACTTTATTTTCCTATTTATCAACAGCAATGCAGATCGTGCTAGCTGGTGGGAGCTGATGGTACTTGCTTCACATGCGCATCCATCTGTTGCTACCATGGCTGGGACACTTCTATCTGGTGCTAATATTGTTTACAATGGAAATCCACTGAATGATCTATCACTTACTGCTTTCCTAGACAAGTTTATGGAGAAGAAACCCAAGCAGACTGCATGGCATGGTGGCTCCCAAATTGAACCAGCCAAGAAGGTTAGCCATCATAACTGGCACTTACTTTTGTTGCCCTTTTGTGTTTGCAGTGATTTTTTTATATATATAATGAATTTCAGATTTCCCTGTCATTTAGGGTTTGAAGCTTTGTTTTTTTGTCAGCAGCAACAAAAGCATCAGTTCCTTTGTATCATCGCTGACTTTTTCATTTTTTCAGCTTGACATGAACATGCATTTGATCGGGCCTGAAATTCTTTCATTGGCTGAAGTAGATGTACCTCCAGAAGATCTTGTCTTTCACAAGTTTTATGTGAATAAAATGAATACCTCAAAACCAAAGAAAAAGAAAAAGAAGAAGGCAGCTGAAGAGGAAGCTGCTGAAGACTTGTTTGATGTGGGTGATGGTGATGATGATGACGGCGATGACGATGTGGTTGGTGATGATGAGAGTGACAATGAAGAGATCGATGATCTATTAGACTCTACCAATCTTAGTCACGGAGCGGAAAATGAATATGACTACGATGACTTGGACCAAGTTGTTAACGAAGATGACGACGACTTAGTCGATGATGCAGAGGTGGATGCCCTAACAGATACTGAGGGAGAAGATTTTGACACCATTGTTGACAGTGACAATGATGCTGTTGATGTCGGGGATGCAGATGATGGTACTGATGAGGATGGGCTTGACCAACGGAAAAGAAAGCGGAAGTCTAGAGGGAAGGCAGGTGCGTCCCCATTTGCAAGTCTTGAGGAATACGAGCATGTATTAAACGAAGATAGTGCAACAAAAAAGAAGTCAGAAAGAAAGAAAAAGTCTAAATCACTGAAGAAGAGAAAATCATCTAAATAGTCCTAATTTACGTTGTTGGTTTTTCTGTCTGTCATGTGCCTTCAAATTCCTAAGAAACCACATAAGAGCTTGGTGTGTATTGTTGGTGCATTTTCCTCGTTCGCTTCAAAACTTTTCGCCAAGTTATTAACCAGGCAATTTTGGTAGATCAAGCAGCATGGCCAAACTGGTCACGACAGGATTGTTGATTTAAAATGTATTTAATTTTAAGCTTTTTTGTGCGAGTTCTGCTCTTTTAAATTTGCAAATTGATTACCTGATATTGAAATTGTTGCTGTTACAAGCTCTCTAAAAGATGTCAAACTCTCCTGCTCTGTACCCTGGGAATTTAGGCCTTTGCTGTTACCCTTGAATCTTTGACTCGAATGCTTTAATGGAGGAATGCACTGCTTTGCCTCTTCTCCATCTAGCAAATATGGTGATGTTTGTATTTATATTGCATTGGATTCCATATCTTGCTTTCTGGTCTGCCAAGGCCGAACAAACCGCAGAGCATCAAAATTTGGTGACGGCTCAACCTTAAACTAGCGAAACTCAACGCGTTTATGAACCATATAGCATTGCAAACAAAGCTGAGCGCGTTTCAACTACGATTATATAAATTGGTTTCAAATCTTGACATAGCACGGGTTCGTTGCACCATCATCATCCACATTTACCATAACTTTAGCCTAAGATGCTTGCAAAATCATATACATCAAGAAGACAAGCTGAACAAAACCCTAATTAAGAGCTCGTTAATCTAACTCATTATCTTCCACAAATTTTCTCTTCGCTCTGCAGTCTCCTTAATTTCAAGAGATAGTAATATCAACTGTCTTTGTCTTGGGTGGTGGAGGATGCTTCTCAACAACCACAGGCAAAACCCCAGTTTCACATTAGCAGTAATGGCAGAAGACACAATGGCATTCTCGGGCAACCGGAACTTCCTCAGCAGCATCTGAGGTGCCTTCCTTTCAAGCCTGATGTACTTGCAGCCTTCCCCATCATCATCTTCGCGTTTCCTCTTTCCTGCACTTTTAATCACCAGAGTATTCTCATCTTCAACAGTCACCTGTAGTCAATAAAATTGGTTCAGCAACAAAGAAGTTTTTATTTAAAAAACTAGAGCACAAAACGGAACATTGGCTATACGTACCAGGATATCAGACTTGGACAATCCAGGTTCATCCATGTAGAAATGTACTCTTTGGGAGTATCCAAAATATCGACAGGAATATTATTGCTCTTGCTCATCTTCTCAACAAATTCTTCTAGTAGTAAGTAAATAAAGGGTGCTTGTGAAAGTTGGACGAGACAAAATGAGAGAGAGACGAAAGTTTACTG
>Ga0307513_10008041_pt1 | contig 13546 bp, 17 predicted proteins | sample 15_EM_MG_FD_202174 | JGI IMG/M metagenome (GOLD analysis project Ga0307513, IMG submission 202174) | Populus trichocarpa ectomycorrhiza microbial communities from riparian zone in the Pacific Northwest, United States - 15_EM | ecosystem: Host-associated > Plants > Roots > Unclassified | place... | reverse complement strand
CCCGGTGCCGTCGCCTCGCCAAATCTCGTCTTCTCCTCCCACCCTTTATCTTCCCATGCCCCGACAGAGGCTGCAGAGCATCAAGTCTAGGATATTGCCAAGCCCTGCTGGCATGTTGGTCGTACAATGTGGATATACGTAACTAGTCATGAATATTGCATGGATCTCTGGACGGAACATGTGTGGAATGTTACTTAGGGTGAGGTTCATTCCGATTAGGTTTGGTCGGATCTACTTATTGTTTCCCCATTTACTAATTACCGCCTCTGATTCGATCGACCTGACACCTGACGATCCCACTACTGGTTTCGTTATGAATCTCATCTGGTCCATATAAAGGTCGTCTGTGGTTCGTCTTGATATGGCCCACTTCCTTCCCTTATGTTTGGCCTGCTCAACCTCCTCTACCACTACCTGGACTGGCGGGCTGTCGCCCTCTTTGTGCCAGCAGCTCTCATCCTTGCGCACGTTGTCCCATACCTCCTAGACCCCCATGGCCTTCGCAAATACCCTGGACCATTTTTCGCAAAGTTTACGGACGGCTGGCTGGGTTGGGTATGCAAGAATGGACACCGATCTGAAATAGTGCACGAGATGCATAAAAAATATGGTCCGTGGGCTGGTGTAACAACCTCTCTGTTAACACAACAAAGCTAATTTGGATCATTCCATAATCGATAGGACCATTTGTTCGACTCGCTCCTAACCATCTCTCTATTGCAGAACCCGACGCGCTCGGGATCGTTTACGCTCATGGAAATGGCGCACTAAAGTCGGAGTTTTATGACGCTTTTGTGTCGATTAAACGGGGCATCTTCAACACCCGTGACCGAAACGAACACTCGAGAAAACGGAAAATTATTTCACACATCTTCTCACAGAAAAGCGTCGTTGAATTCGAGCCCCAAATTCGCTTGTATGTTAAGATGTTTATCCATCAATGGGACCGACTCTATGATCTGGCGTTGAAGGAGGAATCAGGATCTGATGGCGAGGGTTGGAAGGGTGAAGGTGGCAGGCTTTGGTTAGATTGTTTACCTTGTAAGTTTAGGCCCTCGTTTCTCCGAGCCATTCTGATGGAATACCTTATGACCAGGGGCAAATTACCTCGCGTTTGACATTGTTGGCGATTTAGCATTTGGGGCACCGTTTGGTATGATCACCGCTGCAAGAGATCTCGCCGTCGTACCCAAAGACCAAAAGCAAGCCATGGCCAGTTACGGCAATAACAAGACTTCGGTCGAGGTTGTGGAGATCCCCGCAGTAAAAATTCTCAACGGGCGAGGAGAATTCTCGATGTCCATGGGAGTCTTGCCTCCATCCTGGCGCCCTTATGTCCGCCACCTGCCATGGTATAACCAGGGGCAGAAGGACGTGAAAACGCTGGCGGGAATTGCGATTATGGCCGTTGCCAAGCGCTTGGGAACACCGACAGATAGGATTGATCTTCTGAGCAAACTTCAAGGTGGACGTGATGGTGATGGAAACCCTATGGGGAGAGAAGAACTCACAGCCGAGGCCCTCACCCTTCTCATTGCTGGTTCTGATACTACGTCGAAGTAAGTCTACGCTCGTCAACATCTTAGGCGTTCTTCCCTTGAATATTTGACGATTTTCACAGCTCAACTTGTGCAATTCTTTATTACCTTGCTCGGAATCGCCACACCCAGATAAAGCTGCAAAAAGAACTAGATGAGCAATTAGGGTCGGAAGACGAACTGGTGGCTAACGGACAACAAGTGAAAAGGCTGCCTTACCTGGACGCGTGCATCAACGAAGGTTTACGACTGCATTCGACCTCCGCTCTTGGTCTTCCCAGAGTTACTCCTGAGGGAGGCTTGACGATTTTGGACCAGCATTTCTCAGAGGGCACAATCCTCAGCGTTCCAAGTTATTCGATTCATCGTGACAAGAACATATGGGGTGAAGATTTCGAAGACTATCGACCCGAGCGTTGGTTTGAGCGAGATCAAGCTGATATTCAGAAAACTTTCAATCCTTTCTCCATTGGCCCACGGTACGTTCGTTCTCTTCTCTCGACACTGATAAATTTCTAATATCCATCTCAGAGCTTGCGTTGGGCGTAATCTGGCTTTCCTGGAACTGCAAATTATTATCGCGTCCATTATGCGCAGATTTGACATCGTCTTGGCAAGCTCAGATCAAAAAGTCAGTCCTATCACGTTGGCTGGGCGACCTTTTTACTGACATATCCTAATCAGCTTGAGACTCGGGAGGGATTCCTTCGGAAACCATTGGCATGCAATGTGGGCATCAAGCGACGGGACTGATCCTGGGAGATTTTAATGTTAGTTCGTGTGTTCCATGAGCGCTGTGCCGCTCATCTCATCCTCGTGTCAACTACGTGTTCGAGGGTTGTATTACTGCTACTGTCATGTACCTGAATGAATACCCATTCATTATGTGATTTCTTATTTGAAGCCCCGTGCCCCATTACTGAATACTCTTGCAGGCCGTTGACCTACTGACTTGGCCTAGGCTGGCTTTCGTCATAACAGTGCGGTTCGGAACTGACGACATTTGTGCTACTGGACTGAGCTGGGCAAGGTCACACGCAACACCCAAGGCTTTTTATAAACGCATGTCGACTGCGAGGGGATCCATGAATAGGGCTGTTGCTATGAATAGCAACAGGACGATATGTATTAAGGCTTCTCATGGGCGAGGGGTTCCAAACTCTCTTCCCCAAGTCTATTTCATCGATATCGATGTCGCCAGCATTGCAAACGTTGACGCGCAGCAGCAGCGCGGGGGAGCCCTCGGCGACGGCAACGGCAACATCACCGCACCAAAACTCGTTTGGGACAGGCTCCCCACCTCTCGTTCTTGGATGCTTGGCGATTGGGCTCTTCGCTGCGATGGTTGTTGTTTTTGGTTGGAGGAGAATTCAGATGAGAGGTTGGACCATTGGTGGGATTTCTGCAGCGGAAGTTTTGAGTGGCAATGCCATTCCCATCGTCATGAACAGGCCAAAGTTGTGGGATTTGCGGAACAGAGGACAGCCTGAGTGGGAGCAGGTTACCGGTCCGGAACCTGGCTACGGTCACGCCGATGGGCAATGGGCAAACATAATGGTAGCTTCATTCACAGCATATAAACCGCATGGATTTTGTTGATGTTTTCTGGATTAACAGCCTCTAGCTGCGAAAGCGGTGAATGAATTAGCCGATGACCTTCATTCCCGGGTAGCAGATCCGCCATCACTGCCTGTGTTCGGCAGGAACCATCTCCAACGTTTCCCCCTCCAGGGCGAACCAAGCCTATTCAATCGCTTGCTACCCCGAGCATGGCTGTGGGGATTATCAAAGCGTAACAAGAACACACTATCACCACCACCGGAACCACCCCAACCTTCGACAAAACTACAGGTCGGAGTGGTAATCATAATGCCATCACCACAGTTTCCTCTTTATGTCGAGGAACGGACAAATAATAATGCGTACACGTACTGCAAGCAAGAAAAACTTCGGAAGAGAAATGTGATGACGGACTTCTCGATCGGGATCTATGAGTGTACATGGGATGAATCATGATACTAAATTACGAATAATAATGTTATATCGAGTTGTCCTGCAACTTTGCCAAGAATAGGGGGAACGAGTGAGGGAACGATGATTTTATGAGATGCGTGATAAAAATAAAATGCAAACGGGATGAGGGCGGTGAGTTATGTGGGTGGAGGATAAATAGATAAATAAGATGTAATGGAATGCTTGGGTATCATATGAACTAGATGTCAAGATGTGGGTATAAAATGACACGTACCGGGTATAATCATCAAGGTTGGGTATATGTATGTGGGCGCGCGTGATATGGGATGTAAGGTTGGCGTGGCGTCGGGATGCATGTGTACTATTAAAGTTGTACTGGGCTTGATGGTCCGAGCTCTCGTGGTCGGCGTAAAGACAAAATGCAGGTGTTATCGAGCTCTGGGGAGACCGAGAGTCCAGCGAACCAGGTGTGGTATAGCACGCAATCGGCTCGTAGGACTCCATTCGAGCGACACTCCTCGCGGTTTTCGGCCATTGCGCAACGATCATCAAACACAATTTTGATTCGGTCTTGCTGTTTCTGAGATAGACGATTCCATTCATCGTGCGAGATACGTCGGAGAAGAGTGTGGTGGATTGCTTCGAGGACATTGCCAACAGTTACGCCATCATCGTGAGTGACTTCGATGGGCCACTTTTCGGGAAAGATATCGCATGTTATATGGAGTATGGGGAGTAGTGGTGATGTTGCACGTTGGTCCAAATCCAACGATGAGAGAGATTCTTCGAGATTGAAAACTGGGCGTGCGTTTTTTGGGGTTTCACGGAGGTCCCATAAAATCGAGGAGCAGTGCCCCGGGGAAATGTCATGCTGTGAATAGAGGAGAAGAGGATGGAGTCTGAAGTCGGACATTGTGCAGATGGGCGGAGGGAATGGTGGAAGTGGATGGAAATGCTGGACGGGTATTTATACTGCGCCTGTAACAGAGACAGGGTTCCTGCAATCCTATGACATAGTCCCATTGAAGGAATACCCGACTGGTGACTGAATAGGCAGGGGCGCGCAAGCGGTCGTCATAATGAAGTACTGGCTGGTACTGGCTTGGTGGTACGCGGCACCGCCTCGGAATAGCCATGAGGTTATCGCGTCCCGTTCCGTCTGCAGGGTCAACTTACTATCTCCGGACTTCCACTCAGACCTGGTCAAAGGGCATTTGTTGCAAGGGGTGAGTTGTGGCACTGTGAGCATATTAAGCAGGACTGACTCGACATATGTACCTCAGCTTGAAGCAACCAAAGCTGATAAAGCCGCAGCATCGCCTCCTTCCGATGTCTATTTCTCCGCGATAGAATTGAGGTTGTAAGTAGTCCTCTGAGTGTTTAAGCTTTAAGCATAAGGGTCTGATACAAGTAAAACCACACCCAAGCGTCAATCGGTGATAGAAACCTGGACTGCGATTTGGTCACTAATCACGACTATAATTACATAAACCATTTTGTTGATTGAAGACTTGACATACCTTCAATCCCCCATAACCAGTGCATTACGTCACCATTACGGCTGTTATGTTCCGCCACGAAAAACAAGGGGGAGGGGTCTGCTGCGGTCTTCCATTTCCATGGACAAGGTCCTTTGCAATTTTTCGGTGGCTCACCGTCTACAGTACCTTGTGGAAGTCCAAAACAAAGTCTGAGTCATTGAGAAGATAACCAGAAGAAACGACGTTATGTATTGAAAGGATGGTTCGAGGGATGCAAGAATGACGCGATGGAGCGCCGTCGAAGGTTGTTGATCAACATGCTGCATGAATACCTCCGACTCGGAGTATTATGTAACGTAGTCAGCCTGAAATCATCTACGTATGATATCTTGGATATCTTGATCCCTATTCCCCAAGACACCGTATCTTAAAATTTCTACTTGGCACTTCGGCGCAGTTCTGGTGTTTGTGGGCCATAGCAGCTGCTATGCATGGAAACAAGTTGCTGCTCACGGAAAGCCATAGCCACTTGCTATGATTATATAATCATAGCAAGTGGCTATACATTCTGAGAGAGGCAAGTTATTTCCACGCTCTGAAAGCAGATTTGTATACAAAAATACTGTACCATTTTCTTATCAATTTGAGAGCCAAATGAGCTGGTAAAATATCACTAAAAATTAGTATTGCCATTGTACAGTACTATAGAATTTTGTACAATTTTTTCTCATGTGCATGCACACGGTTTCTTTGGATTTTGAGACCTGAGATGACAGGTTTTTCCTCATGGGGGACAAATTTCAAACAAATTTTGGGGATAATTCTTTTTTACATTATATCTATTCTCTCAAATATTTTCAGGTTTTCTTCCCAATGGTGGCAGTAGGCAAATCAGCGATGCGGAGAAACAGATATGCACAGATCACATAGATGCATAGCCACAAGTTATCTGCCATTATCTGATATTGCCAGATTACAACACCTAGACAAAATAATTAAGAGACAAAATTTAGGAGTAACCCCCCTATATATATTGTTTAAATTCCAAAGAGAGAGACTGAATATGCACTCCAAAAATATGGTAGTACTGCACCCAAAATTTCAGCAGTTAAGTGCTGCAGGCAGCAAAAAAAAATTAGAATTTAACTTGTACTGACCAAATGGTTTCAGCACTCTGCCAAATTTTATTACAGTAAGAATAGGGAATTAATAGGGAATTAATACAAGGGTTGGTGACAAATCCCTCCTCTTCCCTTTCCTTTCTCTTTCCTTTTTGGGAAAATTTTCTTATTTTTATTTATTTACCCACAAACATGATAACCATGCCGGCACTTCCACCATCCTTCAAGAAATTATTCTACAGGTACGCACATGTTTAGCTCACTTATTCTATGTCATGATTATCATTATGTACATACCACAGTTACCACAAGCTCAACGTTAGCTAGATGTTTGTCACTACGCGTGGTCGTCGAAACAGAGGGTTGGTTCACGGAAAGCAGTCAGATAAGAAAATCCCACGCAGGCCTTCCATGTGTGTACCCTTCACATAACCACACATCCTTGAAATTACAGCACACCGTGACCATCGATGCCTGCAAGACCGTTCGAAACAGAAATCACGAGTTTCATAGCTGCACTTACGGCTCTCAGCGTGTTGAATTTATTCACTCCCATATTCTCCAAACTTGGAGGATTTCTTTCGTCGTTTCCACCCGAAGTTGTCGTCGCCGGGTTGGAAGGCGACCCTTTTAATGCAGCAAAAGTGGAAGATTTCGTGGATGGGACTGCAACGTTTTCGGAAGGGCCTTTCTGGAAGAAGGTATTTTATATGTCGAATAACCACTCATCGATGCTCAAAGTGCCCTGTCTACCTAGCTATACAGGAAGAAATTGTTGTTGCTTTTCTTGCAAGGGGTAATCCTCTTCAACTGGTGCTACAACCTCTCGTCATACTGTGACTACAGTCTATCATGCAACCTTTCATCGCTCCTTAAGGCTGTACCTCCTTTTTTCGTGTCGATTTGTTTTCTCGTTATCATAGTTTCAGGGATTCATCGTCACACCAACCACCGCCATAGCCTCGCAATCGCTCACCTGTCATTCTTGTCAACGATTCAAGTGTTTTCGATGGGCGCAATATCTTTACTCCCTAGTTCCGAAGGAAGCTCTGGATTTAGAGACTTTCCTCACATTGGTACTTGGAGAATCGATTTTATTTGCACCTTTTTGTCTTGGGCGATCGTGGTCACCACTCCAAACGCGCCTCCAACTCATTATCCACAGGAAAGAATCTACAGTCCAAAGACCCTGGAAACTTCTGGAGACTTTCCCAAGGCAAATGTTTCAGGGGAATACAGTACGTCCATCGCCATTTGTCGAAAGCAGACTGATTTACGCCATAAAAGCGGTCTCTCTTCTCGGAAGGCTATTCTTCTCCTATGCCGGCAGCGTTTTCATGCTTGGAGGCTCAAAAAAACTGATTACGTTTGACGAACTACCCATCCTCCCAGCTCGCCTGCGAGCCGCCGTGAATCTGTCCCAGATCAGATATGCCAGGCGTTATATCAAGCTTCCATTTGAAAGTTTCCGCCAACCGGGTTCAGGTTATGAATTGGGTTACCAACTTCTCCGTGTCAACCTTCCGCTCGTGTGCACCATACAGCTCGTCTCGGTCATAACGACATTCACGTATTACGCTCCGATCGCATTCATCCAATTCTTTTTGAAATACTTAGAGACTGATCCTCAGCGCAAGAACACCTCCTGGGGCTGGTTTCATGTTACCGGAATATTTGTAGGGCACTTCGTGCTCGTACTATGTGAGATCGGTCTTTTTTTCCTGCGTTCGATGGTTCTCACGAAATCTCCGAAAGCTAATGGCCAGCTCTGGTCATTATCCAGCAACAACTTAAGGACGAGCCTCAACCTCCAGCTGAATACGCTTTTGTATACGAAAACGCTGGTCAGGAAGGATGTCCCTTCCAACACGAACGCATCACCATCCGATGAGTTGGACCATTCGACGGACTTTTCGAGCAAGGCAGAGGTTATGACATTGATGACTACCGACGTTGGACGCGCTCGCGACCTTTCAAGGCTTATATTTTCTCTGACGGGTGCTTTGCTTTGCTTTTTGTATGCCTAGTCTTACCCAGATGCTTGATAGATGCTGTGATCGGAATTACCATCGGGACGTACATGTTGTACAGCCTACTTGGTATGACGATAAAGCCCACGGCTCCTCTGCATTTGGACTCATGCTCCCTAGGTGTCTCGACATTCGTTGGTTTGGGTGTCACCATGCTCATGACACCTCTGAACCAATTCGCGGGGCATTCGGTGGTCTACCTCCAAAAAATGGTCATGTCGTGTCGTGACGAACGCGTCGCTCTTACAAACGAGGTTCGTTTCTCCATAAAGACATCCACGTCACGGAACTGAATTCAATTGCTTAGTTCCTTGGAGCCATCCGTATGATCAAGGTCGCCGATTTATTTAACCACCACGAATCGACAATGACATTGCTGACGTCGAATTATAGTTCATGGCTTGGGAGCGAAGCTTTGAAAAACGAATTTTAGACGTCAGGATGCGGGAGCTCAAGTACCAGAAGAAGATATTCCTCCTTGAGGTACTCTTATCCATTAACAATCCATGTCAAGTGCTGAAGATTAGTTGTAGACTCTGTGGAATTCATTGGGGTAATAATACATGATTTACGACTCAAAATCATTGACAACTCTGGTTCTAGGAATTCGATCCCTTTGATGTTCGCGCTGGGCTGCTTTTGGCACTTCACTGTAATACGCGGAGAAGAATTGACTCCCTCCATTGCGTTCACGGCGGTACGTTTGAGAAATCCAAATTTCCAAACAAATAGTGTTAACTTATAAGCCTGTCCTATAGATTGTTAGTGCGTAGAAGAGCTTCCCGCTTTCCTGAGACGATCAGATTAATTCATGCCACTAGTCTTTGGCGAGATCAAATACAATCTCAGCGAACTTCCCGAGTTCTTCGTGGAAGCTCTGCAGGTACATTCATACTCCTCTTTTCGTCTGGCACCTTATACCAACAAGCAACATTTAACAGGCATTCGTATCCCTGAGAAGAATAGAAAAATACCTTTACGTTGCAGAAGTACGAGAACCCAGCGAACATCCAACTCGACAAGTTCTCGACGTCGCCTTCCAATCCGCGACAATAGGATGGCCCCAAATCCGGCCAGCCCTTTCAGAGAGAAACACACCAAGCAACGGCTTCTCGCTCACCGACATCAGTACGACTTTCCCTCGAGGAGAACTCTCTCTCGTTTGTGGAAGGATTGGGTCCGGAAAGACCCTCCTTTTATTGGGCAAGTCGAACAATCTTATTTATTTCACGATGGCTGATTAGTTTACACGTTCCATGCAGCTCTCTTAGGGGAGGCAGACGCACTTTCTGGCCAAGTTCTCTGTCCGCGTTCTGCCCGATTCGTATTCGTCCCTGTCAGAAATAGATGCGACAGGACCTTGGATCATGGATGGGATATGTGCATACGTTCCACAGGTAATAACCCACTTCTCCGTGTTTTTATTTAATCTAATGAAATTCATTTAGACGCCATGGCTTCGAAATCAGAGTATAAAAGGTTCCTTGCCTTCTTCATATATACGGGCCTTTCTCATGACTTTCCAAGAAAACATTTTATTTGGTTTGCCATATGATTCCGAGCGTTACGACACTGTCATCGAGGTGTGTTAGAGTCATAAAACCTTGATATTTCTTGATCAGTTTTTTTTTGTGCGCAAGGCCTGCGCGTTGGTCCATGATTTGAACGTCCTCGAGGATGGAGACGAATGCGAAATTGGAGAGCACGGAGTAAGTCACGCCTCGTTTGCACTCGATTGTAAACCCAGTCTCAAATATTTGGCACGTAGATTAATCTTTCAGGCGGCCAAAAAGCGAGAAGTACGCAAATCAGACTTTTTCTCACAGAATATAGTACTGAAACATACGTAAAGTTTCGCTTGCTCGTGCAGTGTATTCTAGAGCTTCTGTCCTGTTGCTCGATGACGTCCTGTCTGCTGGTAGGCACACTCTTTTTCTTTTTGTCTCATAACAGATCTAATCGAATGACAGTCGACGCTCATACTGCCTACCACCTCTGGAACCACTGCTTCAAGAGCGAATTGATGCATCGCCGAACAACCATTCTCGTCTCCCATCATATTCAACTTTGTGGACCCGACTCCAAACTCATCCTCGCTCTGGATGGCGGCAGAGTACGCTTCTCAGGACCATGGGTTAAATTTCAGGGGTCTGACGTCATGGACTCGATCCTTGTGTCAAATCCAACCCAGAAAGAAGCCCCAGAGGCCGGAAATGATGTCAAGGAGATAACGACGAGCGTACTTGCTGAATCCGTATCCCAATCTGAAACCACCGTCGTGACAAATGTCAATGGGAAGCCTCATACAGAAAAAAAGGTCGCCCAGGAAGCACGTAAGCTCGTTAAAGAAGAAGAACGCATTGAGGGCAGAATATCCACGGATGTTTGGCTCTTGTACATACAAGCAAATGGGAACTTCTATTTTTGGTCAGTCCTTTGGGCTGTATTGCTCCTTAGTTCCTTGTCACCTGTCTGGGAGAACGGATGGCTCAAGTGTGTGCATTTCAGTTTTGTTTCTGGTCATCTCGCTGACCATGTCCCACCTAGAATTTGGTCTGCGTCAGGAGCTCCACCAGAGAAAGCTGTTTTCTTCCTCAGTGTCTATGCTGGAGCAAGTACTTTCGCCACACCCTTCGTGTATAAATCTCTGATTATTAGAACATAGATCGTAACATTGGGTATTCCTAAACCTGTCGGTTCGGTCCTCATCTGATTATATTTTCCACAGAAATAACAATCAAAATCATCCGTTGGCTCATCCTCTGTAAAGTTCTATCTACGTGCCGCCTTGAAGTCTGTTCACCCTAGGGATTTAGTTTCAGGGTCCATCCATGCGTCAAAAGTTCTGTATGAGAGTGAGTCCCCTTTGAGACACAACAAACGTTCTTGAGGCCTCACCAACCTTTAGAGCTTTTGGAAACTGTCCTTTTTGCCAACATAAGGTTTCATGACACCATTTCGCGAGGCCGGCTCCTTAACCGTTTTGGAAAAGATTTTGAAGGTCTGTAATACCTAGTTGTTCGAGAGTTGTCTAACCCTGATTAAACTTCTAGCCATCGACAATGAGCTACCCAACGAACTTGGTCGAACATTGATGATCGCCATCAGCCTCACTTTAACGATAGCGACTCTGACATTTGTTGGAGGCCTACCACTTCTCATTGCATCATTAATAGTCCTCGGAGCTGCGTCCCTACGTACGTCATCTTAGTGCCCCGCTAGCTGCTTATTTTTATATCTATCAAAGTTGGCCAGGTTTGGGTTTCATTCAATGAAAAATTTTTGCTTGAAATTGATGCAACGTCATTCGCAAGGTGTTTGGGCGCGTCGCGCGCGACATACGCAGGTTATGTGAGTATTAAAATGCCCAATTTTTCTTACATTTATAATGGTCACTGTGTAGCATCGGTGTCCAGCTCTCCACTCTTTTCAATCTATGGAGAGACTATTTCGGGCCTAACAGTTATCCGTGCATTTGGAATGTCAACCAAGTTTTTGAAGGATATGATAATATGCACTGACACGGTATGTATGCCAGGAATGATTAGTGAGGGCTACTGGCTCATGAAGCATCCCAGAACATGAACCCAACTTATTGGTCTAGTGGACGTGAGTCAATATCCTAGCTATGATTAAAATTTAGAGCTAATTTTTCTCAGTGCATCGCTGGCTAAGTGTTCGGTTCCAAATGGCCACGGGGGCCTTGATGGGATGTATGGCATTGGTCATCCTCTTGAACCCCTCTATCGATGCGTCCTGGGCTGGGCTTGCTCTTGCTTTTGCTTCAACCTTGACCCTTGAAGTACATGTCTCATTTATTACATTTCAATGTCTAAATATCATGGAATAAAAATTAGCTGTATTGGCTCGTAAGTTGCAAAGTCTGGAAACTCCCCCACTGGTGTTCATTTTTTCTCCAGATCAGGCGCTGGGTTGATGTCCAGCAAATTATGGTCCGTCCCTCATTTTGAAGTCGAGGAGCTTCTCAGTGTTAAATTTATGCTTGCAGGTCGCACTGGAGCGCATCAAAGAATATTCCGACTTGCCAATTGAACCGCCAGAATACATTGAACCTAGACCTCCTGCTGCTTGGCCAACTTCCGGTTCGATCCGTTGTGAAAACCTTTCTGCAGGATACGCGGTAAGCCACAGGATAAGATGCACTCTTTGCGTGGCAAGCTAACATCCCATGTAAATTTGTAGCCAGAGTTGCCAGACGTTCTTCATGGCTTGACGTTCGAGGTGAAGCCAGGTGAAAAAGTCGGACTCATTGGTCGTACTGGTTCGGGTAAAAGCACGGTTGCATTAGCCTTCATGAGATTTGTGGAAGCCCGGGAAGGACGTATCCTGATTGACGGCGTGGACATTGCGAAGATCGGGCTGACGGACCTACGAAGTAGATTGACGATTGTTCCCCGTGAGTCTTACATCAGTTACGAGCTGGAAAATATTCAACCAACACATGGTATATTATACGCAGAGGATCCGGTTCTTCTGAGTGGTACTTTACGCTCTACCCTGGATATTTTCGGAGATTACGAAGACGCAGAAATTGTGCATATTTTGTTCCATGTTACCGCATTCAGAATACCTTCCTCATTTCGCACAAAAGTATGAGACACTGAGGCGTGTAAATCTGCTGAAATCCTTTGGAACCTTGCAAAATGGTCAATCCCAGCCTGAGTCTACAATAATCCCAGCGGAACATGCTTCCGTCTTTGCGAACTTGGACACGCCAGTTTCGGAACTCAGAGACAACTTTTCCACTGGGTGAACAAATTGCCCCTTATTATGAGGACTTTACCCTCCCCCCCTTATTCCGGTCGGAGTCCACTGGAGTCCACCGGACTCCGGTCAATTCCAAATGGCACAAAAACACCCTCAGATTTTGAGTCCCATGGGAGTCCACTCCATTTTTCATCCTGAAATAGGGCAGAGTCCACCGGAAACGAGCACCGGAGTCCAGTGATAGTCCAGTCCGACCAACCAGAATTCCACCGGAGTCCACCGGAGTCCGCTGTACTCCTGTATATCCGACTTATGTATTTTAGGACTTAGAAATATGATATGCAAAAGAATGACATGAAGGAGAATTGAACCAGAGGCTTGAGAAACATAGTTCCCACGCTTAAATCAGTGATCTACCAACTGTGCCATCAGTGCTTGTACATATAAGTAAATTATATGCCATATATACCCTTTCTCTCTGAAAAAATAATATGTTCTGAGCCTTCCTGAGCAGCTATAGCCACATATTATATATCAAAATCACCATAAAAATGAGTAGAATACAATGGTGATATGGGCGTGACATGTCACGCGCTTTCCCGTGTGACACGCGCGAAATAGTGCAATTTTTACCCTAAAATGGTGCGCTTTGTGCTTAAAAATAGGCTTTATAT
>Ga0307513_10008040_pt1 | contig 13547 bp, 17 predicted proteins | sample 15_EM_MG_FD_202174 | JGI IMG/M metagenome (GOLD analysis project Ga0307513, IMG submission 202174) | Populus trichocarpa ectomycorrhiza microbial communities from riparian zone in the Pacific Northwest, United States - 15_EM | ecosystem: Host-associated > Plants > Roots > Unclassified | place... | reverse complement strand
ATGTTACCATTGGGCACATTTCAGTTTCATCTTAGCAACACATTCTAAATGTTCCATAAATGTATCTGTTGGTTACAGTGCAGTAAAATTGACCCAGACCTTGAAATGTTCCTAAGATGTTCCCACTTGTTTCTGGGTACCCTTGCCCCCAGTGTGTTTTGGTGCAACTCTCGATTGGGAGCAAGGTCCTGGAAGCGATCAACCTCCTCGCCCTCGAAGGCAAGGGAATCATCAGCCTTTCCTCCACCGCCACAACAGGACATTTGACCTTGAGAAGGGTAAGGCTTAGATCTTCAAGCCTTGCGGTACCCAGCGCCCTTGACGAAACGACGACGAACCTCTTCTTTGCGGAGCTTGTGTTCCTCTTCTTTGACCATCTCCAAGAGATCACGACTTTTGTCATAAAGGGGAAAATCCTTGTTCGCCTCCCAACCTCCAACGTTGTTCCATAGAGGTTGTTCGGCCAACATACTGGCATAAGGAGATTCCCCATCCCTGATCTCTTCCTCCTGAGGATGCTCCCCCTCAATATTGTTGAAGGTGTGACTCTATGTCACATGATTTTGTATTCTGTGACATTGTTATTTGATTTAATATTTCTCTCTATTTCAGAAGGTCACCTGACCTGCTTACATAAGCCATCAAAATTTCCTTATTAGGATACGTTGCCTGATTATGTCATCCATTCCATATCTGACATATTTCCTTTTATAGTAATGTTTTCTCAGGCTCTAGACTATATATACCTGCAGGGATGGGATTCAGCTCTTTGTCTTTTCCCCCCATCTCTGCAGGTAAGCCTCTCTCTCATGTACTAGAGTATACTCAATTTAGTCTTTTCCCCCCATCTCTGCAGTGACTCTAACAAAAGGTGCTGACTCATTAGATATGACAAATGAATGTGAGCCACTGGAGTCCTGGTGGGTCATGAGAAGAAACTGTCCGAAATAGGAAAGGTCCAGAGGGAAAGATGTGGGTCATGGGAAAAGGAATGAGTAATCACCAATACAGTCCTGACAAAGCACAAGTCATCCTTGATGTATCATTGGAGGCCGGGGTCGGGCCGAAGGGGGAAGGGGAATGAGATATAAGCGGAGGTGAGATTGCTGGAGTTCCTCAGCAGTTCTCGACTAGCTTCCCTTATCATTCCTCGACACTTTGCTCTACCATGCCTCGCGTTTTCCACACCTACCCGCACATATCTCGTGGTACCACTGCCACATTCTCCTCCTCCACTCCCTCCACCGACTACCCGACTAGCAACAAGATCATCCGTCGTGCGAAGAGTGTGGGATCGTATTCGTCGGAGACCTTCAAGGACCTCCACTGGGGGGACTTCTGTTATGCCCTTGCCGTCAGTACGGATGCTGACGCCGGAAGAGTTCCTTGCGTTGCAGGAGATAGATATAGGGTCCTTCTCCAACATATCATCCATGATGATGTTCCCGGAATGGACACGTGTTCTGTTTGGGAGAAGAGATGCCTCAGGGTGTCCGCTGGTCTCAACCACGAGCTCTTGAAGGTGGTCGATGAACAGCAGAATGAGGTATGTCTCTGGGCGATGGTCTGAGGTTTATCAGACTAATCCAGATTCATAGATCACCTTGTTGAAGGAAGACATCAATGACTTGATTGCGATGCAGAGGGCGTTTGCGACAAGGACAGAGAGTCAGCTCTTCGACATTGGTCTCTACTTGGAGATGAATGGTCATGGGGAGAAGTCTGAGTCCTTCGACTTCTCCGAAGACCCGATCTTGGGCGTGTCTCCCGCCAGTCCGGGATCGGGAAGTCTGGGATCCAATGAGACAGGGAAGACCGTCTCCATCGCAAGTGTCCAGCAAGAACAGCCGCGACCGGCTATGCCTGCGCCCGCGACCAGTGGGCAGAGGGTGAAGCGTAGGGGTAGGAAGGGGCTGAAGAGGTTGGCTGCAATCCAGCCGAGTTGTGGTAGGTCGCTGAGCCCTTACGAGGTGCCGCCAGTTGCCGGGCCATCGAGCCAGAAGTTGGAGTCATTGGATAGGCAGATTGATAAGGCCTATCTGGGTAGGAGTGGGACGATGGATTGGATGTTGGACTGGGTGGTGGCGAGGGACATGAGGAAGAAGGTGGAGGTTGAGAAGAGGGCCTCGGTATGGCCTGGGGAGGATGACGATCTCGTGGTCTATCCCGAGATTGATGAAATGAGCAGGAGGAAGTTCCTGAGGGGAGTCTCTTGTGACTTGTAGATCACCCTCCTCAAATGACATGCACGTTTGCCTTGCTGATTTGTGTGAGTGAGATGAGATAAGATAAGGAAAGATAAGATCATAAGAGTTCGAAAAGAAAAGGATAAGTCCGAAATAAAAGTCCATGTGGTCTAGGCACGTGCGGGCGTCTAAGACTTAGCCGTGAAAACGAGGAGAAAAGGCGAAAGTTGTGACACTGCCAGACTTATATAACCCTAGGATCTTTCCCTTTGGTCCGACCTCCCTATCTCCCATCACCGCTCATCCTCTTCGCAACACCGCTCGCACAAGCCCACCACCCATCTGACTCAAGCTCTGACATCATCCCCTTTGTCATCGTGACATCATCATCGTCATCATTCGTCATTCTTTCAACATCTTGTTCCATGATCACGATATATCATACCATTCATGACATCATTATGACTCTGGACTCTTATCTCGGACCTTTTATTTTTCTTGATGCCCCACTCTTGTTCCGGTTTCACCTTCACAGGCGCATCAGTTTTTATTGTTTTTCCGACCGCTCATTGTCATCCAACCCACTCTACTTCCTTATTAGGATAGATTGTTCCCACACACCATTTGTAGGTTTCCACTTATTCCTCTCCCTTCCCTGACATTCCTATTGAGGTATCACAGTCACTGTCACACTCTCGCCAGTATATAGGCTAGTAGATAGTCGCTGTAACCCCTCAGCTTTTGAATCTTGGATACCCTCCTCTCTTCTACACAGTCCTAGTAATTGGGTACCACCCTGAGGGGCTGTCCCTCCATGGTCTAGGGCATGCTGCCAATGCGCGCGCTGGCCATGGGTGTCGTCTGGTGAAGAGATTGGGGTTGAGTCTTGGCGACTCTGGTTTTGATTGCTCCCCAAGCGATAGGGTTAACATGCTACTCACTCTTTTGAGAGTTACAATATCCCCCTCACTCACTAGGATACTATTGTAGTGGTATCAGCTTTTGAATCTCAGGATATCCTCTCCCCTTCTCAGCCCTGAGCGCTGTTATGGACAAGTGAGATTATATCTGCTGAGAACTCTATTCCTCTTCACTCTCCTTCTCTCATCCCCTCAGTCAAATGGAACCTAGTCATCCTTCTCCTCTGTTGAACAACAGGTTCGAAGCAAGAATTGCCCTCAGCGCACTCTCTATTGTCTTTTGTGTTATAGGATACCTACTGGGTTGGCCCAAACGTGTTGGATCGTTTGAGTGTATACTGGGACTACACTTCTAGTCCAAAGATAAAGGTATACAGGTGTTCCGGAGCATAGGGTGAGAGAGGCCCTGACACTGATGGGGAGGATAGGGGAAGGTAACTTTGGGTTCTGCTGAGCAGTTTACCACAAAAGCAGGGATAACTTACCCTTAGAAAAGGGGTAGAAGCTAATTTAAAGAAATCAAGTCAAGAAGGCCATGGAACATTCCAAGCTTCTCAGTGGAATTTCCTAGGTTCTATCTAATTCTATCTACTTCCAGAATCTTCCAGAATCTTCCATCTGCTTACCTAATCCCTCAATCCTTCTGGTTCCTTGATGTTCCAGAATGTTCTGTCTGGTTCTATGGTGTTCTGTGGGATTCTAAGAGATTATGTCAGCTTCCATGAATTTCCATGCCATTCCTTGGGATTCCATGATGTTCTGTGTGGCTCCTTGTGGTTCTTCAGGATTCCAAGGCTTCTATAATGTTCTAGAATGTTCCTCCTGTTTCCATGGGAATATGTTTGTCCTCCTGCTCTCCTGTGTTCTGCATTTGTTTGGATGGTTGTGTGACTGTTTGAGGGTCCCTTCAGGTCTGGGCCTTTGTGTCTGTGAGTGGGTCCTTGTGTGTCCATCTGTCTGTGAGCTTTGGGAGAATATATCCTCCTAACCTTTGCCTCTATCAGATAAGAGTTGATCTTATCTAATCTAATCTTATCTCTTCTGCGCTTTTCCTTATCTTATCTTCCCTGTCTGCCATCTAATCTTATCTCGATTTTTTATAATGCGTGGTAGGCTGATTATACTTCAACTATCGACCAATAATCACCCAAGCTGACTTGGTGTGCAACAGCGTGCCTCATCTCCAAGCTAGTCAGTACATTCCTATCACTGGGGGCAAGGGTACCCAGAAATGAGTGGGAACATCTGTTGGAGTTTGTTGTTCCAAGTCAGTGTAGCTAGGAGTAGCATGTTGAAGATAGCTGTGTCAACCAATCATGTGGTTGTGGGAATTTTTCTGATAGTATATAGTAGTATTGATCCCATCAATACAACTTTGCCTTTCTCCCTCATTATGTGCTGTAACAGCCTTATTTAAAGCTTATAACCACCATCTCTTAGCTTGGGATATTGTCAGGATATGGGGACTGGCAATCCATCTTGTTTATGCATGTCCATTTTAAATTTCTTCATAGTGGGGCCAATTTGGTACTCTTCCTATCTCTTTCAGTCCATGTCCAAAGTGTTAGGGCCACTCTTGCTCTAAGCTACTAGACAAATACCAGACAAATAAAGCAGCCACACCAAGCTGGGAATGGCAAGCAGCAAGTAGTAATGGCAAATGACAAACAGCAAATGGTGAATATCAAATAGCAAGTAGCAAACATCAAATAGCAAACATCAAATGGTGAACATCAGATGGTGAATGGTGAATGGCAAGTGGCAAACAGTGAACAGTGAATGGTGGATGGCAAACGGCAAACATCAAACAGCAAAAGACAGACAGCAAATGGCTGGCATGGATGGCAGACTGTCTGTCCAGGACAGTGCTGAGAGCAGAGCAAACAGCCTTTGTTGTATAAAAACCTAGAGTACACATGGCAGCCATTTGGTAGCCAGTGGTATTGATGCCTGAGATCTGTGTCGGTGGGGTAGATTGCTGCCCAGCCAATTGAGTTTTACTTAGCAGCGGGCTTGTTGTCTAGGCGGTTCCAGAAGTATGGACATCAGCAAGTGGAGAGCTAGGAAGCAACCCTCAACACTCAAGCATCCTCCACATACAAGCACAGTCTTGATTCCATAGGTTGGTCAGAAGGGTGGGTTTCCACTTAGCTGTTTGAGTTGTACTCAGTGGCAAGTTTGTCGCTTAGATAGTCCCAGGAATACCAGCAAGTTGTCAAGATCCAAGGAGATGAGAAAGCAGGCTCTACCGCTGAGTAAACTTGGTGGCAAGGAAAGAGAGGGGGCTCTGCTGCTGGGTAAACCCAGCAGGGAGGAAAGATGGGTGGGGAGAGAAGCTGTGATATGTTCTGATCATTGTCACAGTGTGGTCATTGATTTGCCATACATGTGATTGATGCAGCCACTAGAGTTCACATGGTTGGTGCCACATATTGGGATTTTGGGGTGCCAATGTGACTGGGCCCAAAGTCACCTTTTACTTTACACAAAAATTGAGAACAAACAGATGGGTATCTTCATAGTTTGAACCAAATAAAGCCAGTTAGCCTCTATTAGATATCCTCAGTAGAGAGAGGGAGAGGGGCTATGGTAAAAGAGAAAGCCGAGGGATCATCTCACCAGCAGGGGAAAAATAAGGTGGAAAGATGTTACAGCACATAATGAGGGAGAAAGGCAGAGTTATATTAATGGGATCAATACTACTATATATTATCAGAAAAATTCCCACAACCACATGACTGGTTGACACAGCCATCTTCAACAAAAGAAACCATTGTAAATGGTAAAAGTGACGAAGAGATATGAGGTTCCACACTTTCTGAAAGCCTCTACACCTTGTTGAAGGTGTGACTCCATGTCACATGATTTTCTATTCTGTGACATGATTATTTGATGTGACATTTTCTCTATTCCAGAAGGTCACTTGACCTGCTTACATAAGCCATCACAATTTCCTTTTTAGGATATATTGCTTTATTATGTCATCCATTCCATATCTGACATTTTTTTTTTATAGTAATGTTTTCTCAGGCTCTAGAGATACTATATATACCTGCAGGGGTGGGATTCAGCTCTTTGTCTTTTCCCCCCATCTCTGCAGTGACTCTAACACTTCTTTGGACCATGCCTGGCCCTATAGCTTTCTATGAGTGAATTGAGCACCTTTCTCTTCTGGGATCTGGTTGGTTGTTGAGCCACTATAGTATACACTGTATAGATGATCAGAAAAAAAGAGCATAGATATGCCACCCCTTCACTCACCATCTGCAACATACGGTGCATCCTGCATGTCCACCTCGTCTGCATCCTTTACAATCACAATATCAGGATCTGATATGGCTTCAACATCAGATCCAGCCTGAACTTGGGCTGGGTGGCTTGCCTCAAGGCCTTCCATACAGTCCTCCTCTCCTGCCACCTCTGCTTTCATGCTTGGGAGCCTCTGCTAGACTGTTCGTCTGAGCACCGAAAGCCACTCCAGTGAGGCTGTAGGCACTGAGGGCAAGGGGTAGTGTCCTGGGCTGGTACATTACAAGTCCATTACAAGTCCATGGACAAAGTACCAGGCAAAAACCCTTCTGGTACACCCCAAGCCCACCCAGAATATTGTCAGCATGTACACTGTCAAGAAGAAAAAGGCATTTAAATTTTTTATAAATAACAAGAAAAACACTGTTACAGCACATAATGAGGGAGAAAGGCAAAGTTGTATTGATGGGATCAATACTACTATATACTATCAGAAAAATTCCCACAACCACATGATTGGTTGACACAGCTATCTTCAACACTCCCACCCTGTGGAAACCAGGAATAGACAAGACAATAACAGCAGACAATACAACCTGACAGAGGCAAAACTCCCACCCAATAAACAGAATCTCACCCCTCTACAACAACCAATGAATGATGGAGCCAATACCACAACACAGATCCAACCCAGCAATAAGAAAGGAGAAGGATATCTTGAGAACAGTCTTGAAGAGGCCATGACTTGCAGGCAGAGGAAGATGGAGGTAAACACATCTTGAGTGACAGATAAGTCTTGAAGAGTGGACAACTTGAAGAGGAGGAGATGATGGAGGGGATAGAGAAGAGGATTGGGGCCAGTGGCACATGCAGGAGTCAGCTGAAATGACTTGGATGGATGATGATCAGCATGGGGGTCACAGATGAATGGACAAGCTGGCCATTGATGAATAGAACCTCTCCTCAGCATAACAACTCCTAGACATCCCACTGACAGCCATAACCTGATCCAACTCCCACCTAACCCAGTAGCTCCAGAGATCTTGACATATGAAGACAGTGATGACGATGATGATGAAGATCCTGGGCTTGATGATATGGATGGTGGTCAGGAGGGGAAGTGGACATGTGGCGGAATGGTGGATGGATGGTGGATGGCAGTGGTGGTTGGAGGGTAGACAGCAGATCACCAGAAAACAAAAAACTCGGCATTAAAAAGGGAAAAATTGAAATAAAAGGTGATCTGCTCAGCCAATGAAAGTGATGTAGATACCAAATGAAAGAGGAGAACAGGGGCTTTCAGATGAGCCAACAATCAAGGGAATTGGACAGGGAATGGGTGAGATATGGGGGAAATAAAAGGGTGAAAACTCCGGAAATTGATGGAGTCATAGGAGGGTGACCAGGCCACCAATCAGGGACATAGGGGGCTCAAAATGATGCGTTTTTAACGCTCTTTCAAGCGCCGAAAAGAGCGCCCAAATCGGATCAAGATCGGTTATGTAAGACCTGAAAACTCCGAAAATAGAGGGGGGATGGACTTCCTGGGGTGTGCTGGAGGATCCCTGGCCAGAGAGGGTTGGTAGAGATGGTGGAGGCCTTGAGGGGAGGTCCTAGGATGTCTTGGCAGCAGGAGAGACCAAGGGAAAAGGAGGGAAAAATGAAACATGTGAAAAATGCAAGGTGAAAATTTTCTTGATGGCAAAAACAGACCCAGGGAGAGTTGGATTGGAGTAGGGATGGTGTAGGGAGGTCCAAGCAACAAGAAAGGAGTGGAATGAAGGGTGTAAAAGAGGTGAAAAGTGTGAAATCTTCCAAGTGGAAATTTTCACCACCAGAGATGGGCAGAAAAACATAAGGGGAACATACCCAGTGTTGGAGGGGGGGATTGGTAGGCCAGAGACATATAGGTGGTCAACATGGACCCAGGAGACATAAAGAGAGACAAACAGAGGAGACAGATAGGGTGGCGACAGTCCTCCGGGCTCATAACCTGTTACAGCACATAATGAGGGAGAAAGGCAGAGTTATATTGATGGGATTAATACTACTATATATTATCAGAAAAATTCCCACAACCACATGACTGGTTGACACAACCATCTTCAACAATTGAGTGTACTCTAGTACATGAGGGAGAGACTTACCTGCAGAGATGGGAGAAAAAGACAAAGAGCTGAATCCCACCCCTGCAGGTATATATAGTATCTAGAGCCTGAGAAAACATTACTATAAAAGGAAATATGTCAGATATGGAATGGATTACATAATAAAGCAATATATCCTAAAAAGGAAATTCTGATGGCTTATGTAAGCAGGTCAAGTGACCTTCTGGAATAGAGAAAATGTCACATCAAATAATAATGTCATGGAATGAAAATCATGTGACATAGAGTCACACCTTCAACAACATCACATGTTGAAGATGGCTGTGTCAACCAGTCATGTGGTTGTGGGAATATTTTTGAACATAGTAGTATTGATCACATCAATATAACTTTGCCTTTCTCCCTCATTATGTGCTGTAACATCACACTCTTACCATTCCATTTCCCCCCTCTCATGATCACTCAATGCAACAAGAAAAAGAATATATTCAATGACTGCGAACAGTCAAGATATGGTCACTACTCTTTGGCCTCCACTACAATATATGCGCACTAGTTATTGTGGTTACCCTCAAAGTCATGGATCTCTCCTTGGTCCTCCACAAGAAGCTCATCCACCATTTCCTCTCTTATAGAAGCCCCAGCTCCAGGGGAACTTATCTGACAAACAAATTTCCTTTTTGGAAAGTCATATGACCCACTTACATCTAGCACTTATCAGGCTGTCTAGTCTAATCTCTAATCTAATCTCAATTTCAAATCTTAAATCTTGAATCTCTGTTCCCTCCATGGTCTGCATCAGAGTAGATGTCAGGTCTGGTGGTGATAGCCAAGTACATGAGGGATCCAACAGCACTGAGGTAGGGGACACCCTACCTTTGTGGCAATCTGCTCAGCAGAACCTCAATTCCCCCTATCCTCCCCCATCACCATACACCACCTATCGCCCAAACAAACACTTACACTCATTACCTTTGACCTGTTGAAGATGGCTGTGTCAACCAGTCATGTGGTTGTGGGAATTTTTCTGATAATATATAGTAGTATTGATCCCATTAATATAACTCTGCCTTTCTCCCTCATTATGTGCTGTAACATGACCTGTGTGGCACTCTCTGCTCACCATCTGTTGAAGGTGTGACTCTATGTCACATGATTTTCCATTCTGTGACATTATTATTTGATGTGACATTTTCTCTATTCCAGAAGGTCACTTGACCAGCTTACATAAGCCATCAGAATTTTTTTTTAGGATATATTGCTTGTTATGTCATCCATTCCATATCTGACATATTTCATTTTAGAGTAATGTTTTCTCAGGCTCTAGATACTATATATACCTGCAGGGGTGGGATTCAGCTCTTTGTCTTTTCCCCCCATCTCTGCAGTGACTCTAACAAAATTAGAATAAAGGGAAAAGGGATTGTGAGAATTTCATGACTAAGGGGAAACTGAGAAGTGTGGGAACAACCAATGAGAAAAAGGAGAGGAAGTGACACCATTGTCATCAGGGAGACTGATGGGGGAGCATGGGAATGACCAATGAGAAAATAGGAAAAGTGGTACCACTGTGGTGTCAGGGAAACTGATGGGATCAGGTGTGACATGTCCTGGTTGAGGAGAGGCGGATAAAAAGAGGGCGTCCTGTTGAAGGTGTGACTCTATGTCACATGATTTTGTATTCTGTGACATTGTTATTTGATTTAATATTTCTCTCTATTTCAGAAGGTCACCTGACCTGCTTACATAAGCCATCAAAATTTCCTTATTAGGATACATTGCCTGATTATGTCATCCATTCCATATCTGACATATTTCCTTTTATAGTAATGTTTTCTCAGGCTCTAGACTATATATACCTGCAGGGATGGAATTCAGCTCTTTGTCTTTTCCCCCCATCTCTGCAGGTAAGTCTCTCTCTCATGTACTAGGGTACACTCAATTTAGTCTTTTCCCCCCATCTCTACAGTGACTCTAACACAATCATGTGGTTGTGGGAATTTTTCTGATAGTATATAGTAGTATTGATCCCATCAATACAACTTTGCCTTTCTCCCTCATTATGTGCTGTAACACTCTCACAACCCACCAGACTTCTGGTGGCTTCCATTCATTTGTCATCCTGTTGAGTCAGTGCTTTGTCATTCACTTTGCCAGGACCTGGTCCATGCACCCTGGTCCATACAACAGCACAGCATGATCTGTGCGCACCCCAGTAGTATACAAGGACTAGTAGTATAGCACTGTACTCCCCAGATTTGATAACTTCAGACTTCCCCTCCTAGCTGACTACAGCCTAGTGAGGTGATCTCTAGTCTTCTTAGCATCTCCCCTCTGCCTCCTTCTGAGTGCTCTTCTATCTGCTCCCCTCTATACCTCTTGGTCACCTGATCCCCTGCTCATCTCACTGGTGCTCAGGGTTAGCTGTTGAGGTCCACCTGACACCACCACATTCCTTCCCAACAGATTCCCCAGATGAACCCTCATCCCCATAATGAACACAGAGCCTTCCAGACTCAAACACTGCCTTTCCAGATCACAGATTTCAGATGACATAGCCCCCTTGATTCCACATGGCCCACAGAAACCAGCAACAGTCACCACAGCAACAGAACACAGCCTCAACCCAATCACCACAGCAACCATCCCCTTAGCAACCGATCATCTCCTTCCATTCCCAACCATCAAGCAGATCAGGAACCCATATCCCATCAATCCCCTCCACCCCTCAGGTGTAGAACAACAAGGTCCAGACAAGGAGAGTGTGTGAAGAAAGATTGTAACTGAAACCTTTCAAACATTACTGAAAACATCAAACCCCTTCAGTGAACTCAACTGTTACAGCACATAATGAGGGAGAAAGGCAAAGTTGTATTGATGGGATCAATACTACTATATACTATCAAAAAAAAATTCCCACAACCACATGACTGGTTGACACAGCCATCTTCAACATCAACAGGATCACAAGACCAGACAAAGTCAATCCTGCTTACCCTGTGAAGTTGTTAGTCAAGTTCATCCAAGACTTTCAACCAGCCTTATTTGTCTAAACAACAAGTGAATCAAACAGATCAGCTTTTACTGCTCAAGTATCAAACCATTGATTCCAGAACTCAACAGTGTTTGGAATGTAAAATGTGGTGGGGGTGTGGTGTGTCTTCCACCAGTAGAGTCCAGGTACTCACTATGGGAGTATCCGGGATTGTGAGGGGAAGGTTAGAGGCTACCACATCTGTGGCATCAGAAAAAGAGGCATTTGATTATTTACTTATTGCTCTTATTTGATCTTATTTGAGCTTACTCACACAAGCCCCCTGCCATTTTGACCCCTTGAAATTGCATAATTTGTGGACCTATGTTATGCAACAACAAATAACCAAGTAACCCGCTGAAAAGTGCCAAATAAGGTTGGAAAGTGAGAAATAAGTTCCCACCACATTTACTGATGGCCCTGGGTCTGTCAAGGACAGGGGTTTTAGGGAGAGCAGCATTCTCTGGAGTGCAGATAGGAGAGGAGGGGGTGGTCTGGATAGGTTTATTGTTTGTCCAGCCTGAGATGTCAGAGTGTGTCAGGCTAACAGGACACTGTTCATGAACCCTCTCTATGTCTGGAGGGTTATTGAGAGACCCCGGAGGGTTGTTCTCATCAGACATGTTCACAAATATCATCATTTGTGTTAAGCGCTAGAGGAGTAGATGGAAGAAGAGAAAGAGAAGTGCATCATAAATGTGTGACTTTGTGAGAACCTATAGACTTGGCTATAAAATTGCACAAGTTCCTGACATCAATCACCTCTAGTAGCTTTTACTTATGCAGCCCATCCCTTCTGGGCAAGAACCACCCATCATGTAACAAAAACAAGTGTAATGGGCCTGAGGAACTGACCATCAAAAATGTGGAGAGTGCCTATTCAACACTTATACTCATTATATAATCTAGGTCCAGATTCCGACACTCTAGAAGACTTATCTGTAGGTTTTTTATCTTTGAATAAACAAATATCTGGTGCCTTTGAAGGGAACTGTCAGGACCCCATCCTGTTGAAGATGGCTGTGTCAACCAGTCATGTGGTTGTGGGAATTTTTCTGATAGTATATAGCAGTATTGATCCCATTAATATAACTCTGCCTTTCTCCCTCATTATGTGCTGTAACACATCCACTATGCCGGGTCGCAGGCAGCGCGAACCTCAGTTACTGGCACCCTTCTACGATGGAAATAATATTATCTGGTGGTATGGATAGTCACCTAGTCACCCAATGAGCAGGATACTGCAGTTTGCATCACTACGTGAACACCTAGGTCGCTCACCAGACCAGTTATCTAATGGCAGTTATATAACAGTTCCCACATTTGGGTAATTGGTCAGCCCAAGATCTGAACATGTTGACACAGGGCATCTATGTGGGCCAGGAGCTCAATTGACCCCTCCACACCTCGTTCTCGCACCGTCATGGTTGGCACATACACTCTTGGTTTGAAAAAATCCTACCTCCAGGGGGAGATGGCGAGAGCGGCCACTGCCGCCCCTAAAGCCCCCCCGGCTTTGCTCACCATCCGGAGGTGTGAGTAAGTCACGCAACGCTACACCTAGCCATGGACGTCGCATTCTAGCTGCTACGGACAAGGACTATGCCTGTTTCCTCGTGGGGGCATGGCCTTCAATCTAGTCAGGCGAACTCCAGCAAGAGTGGGATTCCGCGTGCGAGCTTCACTCGCAACAATTTCCCGTACCCTTGCGTGCATGTAAATTCCGAGGAGGACGTTGTCACACAGCGCTGCAGAGCGTAATGAGGAGCTTGAGATCATGGTGTCCCACCCCCCGTGACATGTTCACCGTCGCTGGGAGACGGGGAACGGTGTCTGAACCAGCCATCTGGTACGACCTGGCCATCGTCCCGCTCCGGACAAGTGGAGCCCCATTACAAGTTGTAAGCGTATGGCTAGGGTGTAATAGCTACAGGCAAACCGCGAAAGACCTGAATGCCGAACACTGAGGGGAGACCATTGTGGCGCTCTCGAGAGGAGCGGGAAATCGCTGACGGGTCCGGCCCTGCTGATATGTTCGGATCTTACTCTG
>Ga0307513_10008038_pt1 | contig 13551 bp, 7 predicted proteins | sample 15_EM_MG_FD_202174 | JGI IMG/M metagenome (GOLD analysis project Ga0307513, IMG submission 202174) | Populus trichocarpa ectomycorrhiza microbial communities from riparian zone in the Pacific Northwest, United States - 15_EM | ecosystem: Host-associated > Plants > Roots > Unclassified | place... | reverse complement strand
TGTCAGGGCCCCAGCCTCACTGTCACAGGCTTGACAGCTGTCTGCCTCAATTCGACTGACAGCTGCCTCGGACCTGTCTCGGACCTGCCATGCTTGCCAATGTCACCCGGGTCATTAGGTCCAAGTTGTGCATACGACCAAAATCCCGTAGAAAACCGGCTATCAATCATATGAGAACTCCCATCATTTTTGGAAGTCGCAAGGGGCTTTTATCTAATCGCCCATACAGGAGATAAGGAAGGAAGAGCAGGTGAGATTGCATTAATGGCTACCCGGTGAAGGAATCGTACATGATGCGAGAACAGCACAACGACATAAATATACCTTATACATACGGACTACTCAGTTCTGCAGGAGACCTCGCAAAATCGATACCACCTTCTCTACACAAAGTCTTCCACCGCGTTTATAATCCGGAACCTGAGAGTATAACTGCGTCCAATCAATTAGTATCGACCTACTCTCAACCTTGAGATTCCAGCCCTTCCACTGAATATACCCCTGGAAAAAGTTTATCACGCTCGGACTCTCCAGATGCTGGACCATAATATTCTGCATGGGGTACTGATGCGCATGTGACATCAAAAGTGGCCACGGGATTTTGGGCATGGGAACAGCCTCGCCCGCCGCTTTAGCAGCGACCATCATTGAATCGTACTTCGCGTAGATTGCCCGCTGAGTTGCAGTAATCGCGACCCCGGGAAAGGATGGGGCTGTCGCGGGTGGTACCGCCGTTGCTGGAGTGCGTCGCAAAGTCGACTGGGACAGTTGGTCGATTGCGGTGGAACGAATTGTGCCTACAGAGGACGAATGATGCTGGAGTGCTGTTGAGGAGGGTTGCAAAGATGCTTGGTCGGGTGGAGGAACAGTAACGGAATGTTCACCTGCTTGGACCGGGTCGGGGCCAGTCACAAGGGGTGATACCGCGATTGGGCCCCAGCCGGACGCGTGCACGCCACCAGCATCAGGGAAGCCTGGGTCGGGGCCTGTAGTAGATCTAACGGACCTAGCAGGTAGATTCACTTTGGAGTCCCCTTGGCTAGCCTCGTTCAAGGCTGCTACAAGTTCGACGGTTTTCTGCCTTGTTGCCTCTAAGGCAATCGTCGCACACCTGACCTTCTCCGCGGCCATCCTTTCTTTCCTCTCCAGCCTATCTTCTATTTCCTCCTGAAGCATTCGCCGTTCGTGGCAGATGTCGGTGTAGCGTTGAGCCAAACGTGTAAGAAATTCGTTGCTCAAATCGTCCTCAGTATGACTGGAGGGGTCTAAGCTAGGTCTTTGGTCCATCCTCATACCAGCGGCACCCAGCTGCTGATCGGAAACGACTGAAAAGCTATGGGAGTCTGTTGCTGCTTGCGACACTGCGCCTTCCTTGGCAGTATTCGAAGGGATTTGAAGTGGTATATCTAGGGGCAAGCGAGGTTTCTCCGCCCTATCAGATTCTAGTTCACGCGCCCTCTCTACGTGCGCCCGAATCTTCGCGCATTCCCGCTTCGTATGTTGCAGTTCATTTTCTGCGCGTTCTACTGCTTCCACTGCATTATTGTCTCTTCTGGTGAGTACCAACTCGATATCTCTTTCTAAGCTTCGCTTTCTAAGACAGTAATCCTCAAACCGCTGAACTTGTGCCACAATGTTCTCCTCACCCTCCATGTCCGTCGTCGAAAGGTATCCGCGAATATGGTTCTGGGCCAGTATGTATGCGCAGTAGTTCAAGGAGAAATAGTAGGCAACCTCACGTGAAACACGAGGCTGGGATGGGGAATGTCTATCAAGCCTGGGCTTTTGAGATAAAGGAGACCTCAACATAATAGAAGACCATTCGGGGGCTGTACAATGAATGCGTCAGAAAAGTAAACTTGGTAGAGGTGCAGTTGCGTCCACGATGAAGGGAATGCCTCGGTTTCGTTCTAACGTAGTCCTATTATAAGTTGTACTGGAGTTAGACGGTTCATTTGGTCGAGTTTAAAAATCGATCTGGCTCCTCAGTTCTTGCCCCTTAAGTTGGTGCTACAGACTAATTTCTCTCACGGATAGTTTTTGTACTACATTTCTCAAATGTCATTATTGGCCGACGTGAACCGCGAACAACTCCAAGGAACAAGCTGCGATGGGATAATGGAGTAATAATAAAGGCTTGCCTATGGTATTGGTATAGTTTGTCGCCCCTCAGTTCGATCGCTTTCTATCCTTGATGGCGCTTTCACGCGGTCAAAAGTGATTACCACCAACCGATCCAACAACTGGACGAGCCAGAAGCCTAAAAAGAGGTCTCGTCCAGAACAAGAACGCGTTCAGGAAATTTATGTGCGCAAGCTCTGCGTTATTATTAAGTTAGTATATACAATATCTTGTTCTTCAGAGGTTTGGAAGTGAAGCCCCGTGATTATTGAGAAATTAGAGCCTACATGCAGTAAAACACACTTTATAATGAACAAAGATATAATGTGAAACCGAGGATAGGAGGCATGGAAAATGGCCGAGTTAAAGTTGGGAATCCTTTTTTGACCACCCAAGAAGGGCAACTGTAGGATCGGAGCGAAGTCACATTCAACCGCACGGCAATGTTGAGTAATAACATGACATCGAGGTTCCCGCTATTCTCACCCATTATATTTGAAATCAACCTGCGCAATCTTGAACGATCTTCGTAGCACAGGCCCTCTCTCCCACTTGATTATGCCTAAATGCCACACATGGCAGCTTCTTCAGGTTCGCTCTCATCCATATCCAGTCATTACCGAAGTTGTTATTCCTCTATTGATTTGTGCATACACGTCAATAAAGGCATTGACGCTCAAGTTCGCGTAGTGTTTCAAAAGCAAACTCTGCATCAATAACTTGGAGCAGTGTGAGATCGGCGAGATTGCCTTCCGTACACCCCTTCAATTACCTTCTGATGTTCAGACCAAACTTCCAATGCATTTTCAGCTAAGCTAAATGTTCTAGGCCAGTTTTCAGTCGCTATCAAGGCTTTCCAACAGAGGTAGACGAACGGGATCAGACGCGCACGCAGAATGGTATAGAATACATCAGGTGAGCCAGGTGGATGGCTTCTCTCTCTCCAAAACTCGGGAAAAGCAATCATACATTTGAAAACTATTGTCCATGCATCCCACGCGCGCATAGAAATAATTGGGGAAGGAGAGCTAGTCATACATGTAGAGCGAGGGCGGACCGGGGTGAAGTGATGGTGAGGCATGTGAGGAACATCACACTTCCCTTACCTTCTCGTCAGGGCTAGTTTCAGCTCCGCATGAATGTTCGGAGAATCGAAACTACCCTTTGCATGCAAGCCTTTCCACCAGGCTTTCTCTCTGGCACCTGGGAATGCAGCTGTTCCCAATCCGCCAATACCGACTTCCACTCGCCCTTGAGGTTCCAGCCTTTCCATCGGGCATACTCTTCGACAAAGCCGGTCATGCTTGAGCCGACTAACTGAACAGCTACAATATGCTGCTGAGGGTACTGGTTCACAGATGGTGTAAAGAGCGGCCACGGGACCCTCTGCATAGAAAGCGCTGATCCAGCCGCTTTTGCCTCGATCATCAGCTGGTCGTACTTCATAAATATCGCCTGGTGGGTGGCAGTGATCGGTAGTCGTGGTAATGGAGCCAGAGTGGGTAGAGGTGTAGGGGTGGGTAATCCTGGTGCTGGAATGTGCCGTACTGTGGACGGTGAGAGATGCTCGACGCCTTCGGAGCGGATGGCGTCCAGCTCTGCTGACACTATCGTCGAAGGTGGTAATCTTGTCTCCTTCAGTGGAGGTGTAGGAGTCGCGGGCTCGCGTGCTTTGACCGGGTCAAGGACCGGTACGCGAGGTACAGTAGGCGGGGTCCCTGTTGGCCCAGAGCCAGACACGTAAGCGCTATCCGCTACAGAGCTGATTGACTTAGAGTTTATGGAGCCCACAATCCCGGCAGAGGGATTGATTTTGGTGTCCCCGCCGCTGGCTTCATTCAACGCCGCCACAATATCGACGGCTTCCTGTCTTGTGGTCTCCAATATAATCCTCGCACACCTGAGTCTCTCCGCAGCCACCCTTTCTTTCCTGTCCAGCCCATATTCTATTTCCTCCTGAAGTGTTCGGCGCTCGTGGCAGATGTCAATGTAGCGCTGGACCAAAATTGTAAGAAATTTATTACTTGAGTTATCCTCTAAATGACCAGAAGGGCTAGGGCTGCTCTCCTGGGTGATACCCTTGCTAGCAGCACCCTGCGGTAGGTGGGAGACAACTGAAAAGCCATCAGAGTCTGCTGTGGAGGCTGTAATAGAGGATATAACGGATGGTGGCGTTGAATATGAAGGTTCAATAACCGCCTGAGGCTGGATAGACTCATTCGATGCGGCATTGGCGAATGGGGTGTTCCTGCCGCTTGTTTGAGGTGCTCCGCCCTCCTTCTGAACATTTGGATGAGCCTGGAGTCTATTCTCTGAAGGCGAGCGAAAAATTTCCACTCTGTCAAAGTCCCCTTGACGCGCCCGCTCAACACGTGCCCCAATCTCCGCACATTCCCGCTTCGTGTTTTCAAGTTCGCTTTCCGCGTGTTCTACTGCTTCAACAGCGTTTTCGTCCCTCCTGGCGAGTACCGACTCAATGTCTCCTTCGAGACACCGTTTTCTGAGGCAGTAATCCTCGAAGCGCTCTACCTGCGCCACAATGCTCTCCATGCTCTCCATATTGTTCATCAGAATAAGGCTCGTGTGTAAGATTCGAGAACTTCTACTGAGCACTGTGGTGCACGAGGACAGGGTGTGGTGCAGAGCGGTGAAGGAGGCTGGGGAAAGACTATCAAATGTCCAATGTCCAGACTATCTGCACTCTGGAATCTTCGCAGGAGTGGGAAGCAACTCAGGTCGCCCGTAGACCCGCCTTCTGGTACACTGATGGATCGCACTGTTCGTGGCCGCACGATACAGAGTAGATGTGTGGTCAACCACAATTAAGTTTTCGAATGTAAGTCTATCCTAAAGCCTATTCCGCATCATAAAGCTTTCGATTTTTGCGATATGGGTGGCAAAGGACAACAGTAATACTCTTTAGAATATTTTAATGCACCAAAGGGTGACCAATGTCCGTATGGACTACTATTAGAGGCCCAGACGTCATCGTTGGTTAAGCTTCGAACCCCGCGCACTATCACAGAACAAGGAATGGGAAGATCCGGGGACAATGCGTAGGCAGTAACGACAGAAGAAGGTCGTCCATTGTATATATTGGTCTAGCTTTGTTGGCCCCCAGTCCGGTCGCTCGCAGTTGTAGGTTTCACCAGCCTGAAAATAAGTTTGACCAACTGATCCTACGGTAGAACTCCGGAGTCACATAAAGCGGGCCTCGTTCAGTGCAAGGAAACGTTGATAGGTCCATATGCGCAGGCCGCCGGTGTGTTGGTACTTCTCGAAGGACTTTTGATTAACTTGGCGTTCATTACTGTGAAGCGAGGACGTACAGACGGAGAGAAGTACTCTGCGCCCAATACAGCAAGTGTACAGTGCGGATACACATAGGCAGGGCCATGCAATGGGCGAGCGCGAGATCAGAACACAGAGCACGCTTTCTTGACCACCTGACAGGGGCCCACATGACATACCTAGTGACGAGCACAAATCCCATCACTCCAGTGGTAGAAATTTTTATTTGTCACATCGACATGAAGCCCTTACAATACGCTAGCCCTCGTATCCTGAACCAGCTGCAGGACTCGTGATCAACCGAACTCTCCGCTCGGCACATTCTCTTCTACCACTGCATCGCTCTGGGAATGCAGACACGCGATTGTTGGTCTCCCGTCATTGGTTGCCTTATTAGTTGCAAGTTCCGATCCCTTCCGTTTGAAAGACAAATCCTGTCCGCTAATCGCTTTACTATGAGCTTGCAATAAAACATCAGGCTCCTACAGCGCAGAAGTAGGTCATGGAACTGAGGACATCAGAAGACTCAAACCTCGTTGACAGCGAGCTTCATCTTATCAGATCTCGACCCGTCATCTTCACGTTAATAGTAGTGAAGGAGAGATGGAATTTAAGGAGCGTCTCGGGAGTTTCGGATTCAAATATCTGGCGAGCTGGTGGCAACCTGAGGCCTGAGTTTGAGCCTCTACCTGTCTTCTCTCCACTCTCTCCACTCCTGATGGTGCGGTAATGAGTCGACCACCAATGTAATGGGGTGTACAGATCCTTCGGTTCCATGCACTACACGGGCGCTGCCGCTACTTGGATATAATCTTATTGTAACATTGACGCCGTACGAGTTCGGAAACCATTGTACACCACCTACAATGACGTATCAAAGAGCACAGAAGAACGTCTTGAAATCGAGAATTTCACCAGGAATTGTATGCAGCACATTCGAGTGGCAGAACAGATAAAACAGAGCAATCGGAACTGTTTGAGATAAAATGAAGTAAAACATGCGCCTTGCTAGTGACTGTAAAGAGGATTCACAGGAAGTCCTAGTGGCATGGAGTCGGTGAAGGGTTCCAAGGAATGCAACTACGCTCAGCTTCTTCAGCTTGTCTCTGAGGTTCTCCTTGAGACCAATACATTCTCCCTAGACGGCGTTGCTTTGCCTCGCTTGTCTTCGCTTTCAAGGCGTCCATTGCCTCAAGGTTCCACTTCCCCCATGATTCCTGGTTGAGCGTTCTTTTCGAAGCACTCCTGATTCGCTTGGTGTTCATTGGTACAGCTCCTCTCTTCCTCTCTTACTGTGCACCTTCTCATTGGCCCGCTGCTTCTGCTTGGCAGCCTCCGCACCATGCCTGGTCCAGGGTTCAGAGAGCCCTCCCTTCTTTTCCCATCGATTCAGTGCTCCTTGTAGACCTCTTGGCCTCCATGCACACCAAGGGCAGAGCCCTAAGACTCCTCAAGTACAAACTCATCTGCTCTCTTCGCATGGGTGGCATAGTCACCTTTCTTGGGAGTAAGGTCGTTATATATGGTAGTGGAGCGTATGACCCGCGAAGCGAGATCAAGGTGGTGTACCAGCAGTCCCCTGGGGCACTCAACCGGAAATGGCGGCTGGTGATGGTCGGCATATGGAGCAAAGGAGTGACGAGTATTCAACTGAGAGCCGATACTATTGAGGTGAATAACAGAGAGAGATTGTTGGGAAATTGGCTTTTGTGACGGTCACAGATGGAGGCACACGGTGGAGACCGCTGAATAGCCAGATGTGGCGGTCATATGTGATTCTGAGTATGGAAAGGCTGTCCGTTCCAGAACTGTGGAGGGAGGTTGGGGTCGTAAATGTAGCCGTGCTACAGCAAAGGCGCGTGAGTAACGAGCAGGTTTGTCAAAATACTACTTACATAGGGACTTGGCCCCGGCCCTTGCATCATAAAGGGAGGGATGCCTTGCATGCCATTGCCATGGGGACCTCGTCCAGGTGCGGGTTGAGGAGCTTGGCCGAAGACTCGAGGAGCGCCAGCGGCAACATAATTCTGCATTGCGTTTGGGATACCTGGAGTGGTTTGTGGAGGTGGTACTGGTTGCTGCCATGGAGCCACATGTGGGCTACCGCGGACCCCTAGCTGGTTTCCAGGTGGACCACGGATACTGCTATTGTTGCTCAGCCGTCGGGAAGCATTCGACGGATGGGGAGTGTCGCCGCCACCGGGCGTTCGGAGGTGCGGAGGATGGTTTGGGACACCCTGCTGAGGACTGTTTTCAGTGGCCCTGGGACCGGACTCGGAGACGCCATCCATGTCTACAGGGTCCACCTTAGTGCCTAGGGTGTCAATAGTGCCTGCAGGAAGACTGATCTTGGTGTCCCCACCGCTGGTTTCGTTCAGGGCTGCCACGATTTCTACAGCCTTCTGCCTCGTTGTCTCCAGAGCAATCTTCGCACACCTGATCCTCTCTGCAGCCATCCTCTCTTCCCTCTCTAGCCTATCTCCTATTTCCTCTTGCAGCATTCGCCGTTCATGACACATGTCGGTGTAACGCTGAACCAGAAGGGTGAGGGACTCGTCACTCGAATCGTCTTCGAAATGATCGGAAGGTCTGGACCTATTTTGTCGGTCGGTGCTTGAAGAACTTGCATCAATGGTCCCGCTCGTGTTCGTGTGAGGAATCACGCCTTCTTCTACAGCTACACGCAAGCCGTTGCGTCGAGTCTCTGAAGGCAAGCGAGATTTTTCCCCCTCCCCAAGGTTCCCCTGAAGCGCCGCCTTCACACGAGCTTTCAAGGCAACGCATTGGCGCTTTTTGTTCTCCAGCTCCAGCTCGGCAAGATCAATGGATTCCACAGCTTTCTCATCCCTTCTAGCCAACGCCATCTCGATATCTGCCTCTAGACTCCACTTTCTGAGGCAATAATCCTCGAAGCGCTCCACTTGCCCTGCAATGCTAACCTCGCTCTCCATGTCGTTGTCGAACAGGAATATTATGGTAGGGTGAAGACAACTACCCAAAATGGGCAAGTCCAACTCAGAGAAATCTTTGTCCACCAGCTCACGGTAATGAAAAAATAACACAAATTGCGGTAGATCTACATCCCATAATACGACAGAAGTAGGTGATAAATATGGCATTGCCTCGAGGTCCCCAGTCACCTTATTTATCCGGAACCAACTCACGCAGGATCGAGACAACCTTCGCGACACAGGCCCTTCCCCCACGCTTGTGCTCCGGTATCACCGATTGCAATTTCTCCCAGTCCTCTCTCATCGGCCGACCATCATCGCGGAGGTTCCAACCTTTCCATCGCGAGTAGAGGTGAATAAACCCAACAACGCTCGAGTTTACGAGGTTCTTCTCCATGACGTCCTGCATGGGGTACTGGTGGGCGTGCAACACTAGGAGTGGCCATGGGACTGCGGGCATCTGAACAGTCGCCCCAGCCGCCTTGGCAGCTTTCATCAGCTCGTCATACCTCTTGAAAATTGCCTGCTGAGTTGCAGTGACGCCATTAGACGGGAGCCCGGGTGATGGCGCTGGTGGAGGAGTTGCCGGCGTGCGTCGGAGTTGTGAGATTAAATCTTCGAGTCGGTCGATAGTTGCACCGCGGGGGGTATTGGGTAAGGGCTGCAAGACTGAACCCGCAGCAGTGGAAATCGTAGCGTTTTTGGAAAATGTGTTGTTGGGTACAGGTGCAGTAGGTGTGGAGCCTCCTGCAGGGGAGAGCGATGATGAAGCATGAGGCAGAGTGAAAGGTCTATGTGCATTAATAGGATCTAAGCCAGAGGGTGGTGCCAGCTGGGTCTCGTCAGGTGTTGCTGTAGGAAGACGGACCCGTGTATCCCCCCCACTCGCCTCATTTAGCGCGGCCACCACCTCGACAGCCTTTTCTCTGATACTCTCGAGATTAATCCTTGCACCCAGAAGTTTCTCCATAGCCAGCCTCTCTTTCCTTTCAAGTCGGTCTTCGATTTCTTCCTGCAGGATCTGGCGTTCATGACATATATCGATATAACGCTGAACGAGAAGAGTGATGGACTCGTCACTTGGGTTATCTTCGATTCGCTGGTCGTAGTTGGCATCTCTTTGAGAGTCGGCTTCGGCCTTCTGAGGATTTGTGAGCGCCGGGCTGGAAAGTTGATGAGGGAGAGACCTCGGAGGAGTGGAAGGACCTTTATCAGCTGGATGATCTTGCCTGTTTGCCACAGGTGCGGATGCTGGAGTGGTGTGTGCGCTGCGCTGGTCGTTCGGAATACCCGTTCCATGTGCGCCATTTGGTTGGGCAGGTACCGAAAATGCTGTGGACAAGTCCTGGGTTGTCATTCGATTTCGCTGGGGGGTCCCGAAGTCTCCTTGACGGGCTCTCGTCACTCGCGCCGAGATTCTCTCGCATTCTCGCCCTGTGCTGTCCAATTCCCGTTCTGCCATCGCTACTTCCATGACAGCCTTCGCATCTCTCTTTGCAAGGACTAGTTCAATTCCACCTTCCAAGGTGCGCTTCTGGGTACAGAAGCTCTCGAACCGCTCGACCTGGTCGGCGATAGCCTCCGCCGCCTCCATGACAGGCGGTTTCCCGAGCCGCCCGTTATCGAACTGAATCTTTTCACGGTTGCGGAGCTCACTGCTGGCGGTGATGTCGCAGGAACGAAGAGTGTAAACTGACGCGCACCTCTCAGGGCCGGAAAGCCTAATCAGGCTCTTGAACAATCAGGCCAAAATCATAGAGGATACAATTTCGTGCACGGGACGGAGCATGAGGACAAAATGATTGCTGTGACACGAGCTAGGGGATTAATTAAGTTGCACCTGCGGTGAAGCTAGGGGTGACAAGAGGCCAGTGGAATTAGGCCAGTGCACCGTGCATTGTCCTAATGCTGACTGCGATACACTTTCGTCGTCCGTCTCTTCCCGCATGATACACGATCGGCGAACGAAAAGATTAATATCTGGCAGGTGGGGCGCTCGAGCTCACATCGCCTTCAAAACCTTGCTAATAGCAGCATGGCGTCGTCATCATCATCGCCTCACCACCGCCTCAATTTGCTCTCAGGCAGACCATTACCCAAGAAATAACGGGCACCGAAATACGGTCCACCAAGGATACATACAATATTTAAGCGAACAACAGGTCGCCCGAATCTCGTTACAATTGATATAGATATTATGATCGCTGGCCAACTAGCTCCCTTGAGACAAAATCCACTCAAGGCCGGCGCAAGTGATTTTGGGGAATTACTGGAGGTTAGATTTAGACCCTTGGTGAGATATTACGGACCAATTAAATGGCGCCTGCTATAAACTTGACAACCTTCTCCACCCGCTTTCTGCCTTTCCTTGTTGATGGGAATTCCTTCTCCACACTCTCCCAATCAACCTTCATCTTCTCACGCCCAGTTTGGAAACTCCACCCTTTCCAAACGCAGTAAACACGGATGAAATCGGCCACCACTTCCTGCTTGATATCATCATTGGTTATATTTTCAGGGGAGTAGGTGTCATGTTTGAACTCAAGGACCGGCCAAGGTAAGTGGGAGACGGTCACAGCGCTACGAGCGGCAATGGCGAAGGGCATCAGGGTGTCATAGAGCCGAAATATCGCAGCTTCCCATTCCTCGACTTTGATCGATTTTTTGGGTGCGATTTTAGGCTTTGTAGCATTAACAGGGTTGGTGATTGATCGTGGTAAAACTGTCGTGGCCTTGGCAAGGTCCAAGTGCAAAGTGAGAGGTGGAAGGGAACCCAGAGAGGCTGGTGCGGACCCCGGAGGCGGATCTTGTATGTCTTTCGCATTCTCGTGGCAGGGGAGTGATGAAGTGGAAATGCCGGGTGAAGTACGAGAATAGCTTGCCAGTGACGGGGTGGAGCGTGATGGATAGTTGAGCTCTGACACATTACTTGGGTGAGCAGACCCACTCCGCTTTTCGAATTGTTCAGCCGTCGGTAGTCGGATATGTGTATCTCCTCCGCTCGCCTCCATCAGGGCGGCCACAATTTCGACAGCATTTTGCCTAGTTGTATCAAGCGCAATCTTTGCACAGACCAACTTCTCTACGGCTATCCTTTCCTTCCTTTCAAGTTTCCCTTCAATCTCTTCTTGTAAGGCATGCCGCTCGTGACAGAGGTCGGCATAGCGCTGCACTAGAGAGGTAAGAAAGTCGTCACTCATTACATCCTCTGGAGCTTCGAGAGATTTGCTGCCAGTCCCGGTCATCGACTGCTCCGGACTGGAGATGACAGAGAAGCTCGCAGAGTCCGCAATAGACGTCGGAATCAAAGGAGTAGTGACTGGTAGTACAGTTTCACTAGACCCTGGTTGAGAGATTTGTGCTACCGGGCTCTGAGGTGTCGTAATAGTCGCAAACGGAGGTCGACCCTCTCGGACAGCAACTCCGGATGATGCAGGGCCATCCCTACAAGCTTCTTTGCTTCCCTCGGTGGAAGAGGATTCCCAGCGGCGCGCCTTCTCTATACGCGCGTCAATCGCTGCGCATTCCCGCTTCGTCGACTCCAATTCGCGCTCAGCAATTTCAACATCCTCAACCGCTTTTTCATCTCTTCTTGCCAGTGCGTATTCGATATCTCCCTCCAAACCCCGCTTCTGGCTACAGTAGTCCTCGAAGCGCTCTACGCGAGCGAGGAGGCTCTCGCTGGCGTCCATCGGGACGGGCTACACTCCTTGCGTGTTGTTTCGCTACAATGAGTCTCTCCTCGAGTGTGGTGGTACACGTTAAATCTGCGTGGGCGAGGAACAGGGCAAGCTGATGGCATTGGTGAGGCTGGGCTGGGCTGTGCTGTCTCCGAACGAACGCCGGGACATTTTGGCGGGTTGCTTCCGCATCTGTGCTAAAATCAGATGCCAAGAGTTACTTCAAAACCGTGTATGGAGATGACCGTCGGTGAGATTGTAAGCCAAACAGATCGCTTACTGATACGAAACAGCGCGATCAGCGCGATCGGTCCACTCTCGATCACCTAGCAAGATCCTGAGTCTATATTAGCCACCCTGGATCAGGTTGAACAAGGCGTAACGGAACTCAGTGGAAGAAGGAATGGTACCTCTTCATTGAATTGGTCGGTATCTGCGTTCCATAAATTTGGCTAGGATCCAAGGCAAATCCGTATATGGGCCACGGCATCTACCAAAATGACCAATGAACGTTCACTACAAGAGCAAATATCCGATCATGAGTGAAGATACCTAAAGTATCAGCTGTAGTTGATTGGCGGATACGTCGACTGCCCACTGTCCGAGAGCTAGGTCGCAATGGACTAGTGACCTGAGGGTTGGTCGCAGAAATCGAAACGCGTACCTTGTCACTTATAATTCGGATAGCAACCTAAGGATGAGTCTTCCGAGCGGGAAATCCTTGGAGAGCCGAGGGTTGCCAATTTGCCAAGAAAATAGAAACGTACCAGATGCAATAAAGAGACAGGTCCTGGATTAGAACCATACATAGTGCGAACAATACCGTACTAGAGGTCTTATCGAGTCCTCGCAAGGACTTCTCTCGGACCGGTCGGTGCGCGGGGAATCTCCTGAGAACTATGGACCAATGGTAACATTGGTAGAAGTGCGTATGTGTGTGGTGTGATTGACGTGAGTGCATTGATTACCCTCCAGTGGAGCGGAAGATCCAACTTTATGACCTTTATTTACCACCCGTTATCAGGCATTTTTTTTATGTGAGTGTCAAAAGGTAGATGCTCATTCATTTGTAGGTCACTTAGACATTACAAGTTCAAAGCAACTACAAGTTCCTTCATAGTACATAGTGGGATTCGGGAAGCGGAGAAAATACTCGATATATGTCGTGTAGGTACAGGATCGAGTGGAGGTACGATGGGCCGAGTGACCTATAGTTGAGAGGGTAGCAAGAACGACACGGTAACGCGTCGCAGGGGTGAGCAAGAAGATACCTGGCCGTCCGTTGAAAGACAGAGTTGCGTGAGCGACATTGAATATTCCATTAGTTGAAATACTGAGCCGCAGGAGAAGGTAAAACGAAGCCAAAGAGGGCGGAATCTTTGAAACTTAACACAAATAAGCCACAAGAAGACCGTTAAAGACAGCGAGAGCGGTGATTGGGTATATCGGAGTACACAGTAGCCAATTGACAACCTAAGCGACCTGTTAAGCGCGTACAAGACGGACGG
>Ga0307513_10008037_pt1 | contig 13552 bp, 13 predicted proteins | sample 15_EM_MG_FD_202174 | JGI IMG/M metagenome (GOLD analysis project Ga0307513, IMG submission 202174) | Populus trichocarpa ectomycorrhiza microbial communities from riparian zone in the Pacific Northwest, United States - 15_EM | ecosystem: Host-associated > Plants > Roots > Unclassified | place... | reverse complement strand
GACTCGCACTGGCGCGAACACCTGGCCGCGCTCGACTACCTGCGCCAGGGCATCCACCTGCGCGGCTATGCGCAGAAGAACCCGAAGCAGGAATACAAGCGCGAAGCCTTCGAGCTGTTCTCGCAGCTGCTCGACGTCGTGAAGATGGAAGTCACGCGGATCCTGATGACGGTGCGGGTCCAGTCGCAGGACCAGGTCGCGCAGGCGGCCGAGGCGATCGAGAACCAGGCCAGCCTGCTGTCGAACGTGACCTACACGCACCCGAACGAAGACGGCAGCGTGTCGTCCGAAGCCCAGCGGGAGGCCGACCAAGCCGTGGCGACGATGCCGCGCGTCGGCCGCAACGACCCCTGTCCTTGCGGCAGCGGCAAGAAGTTCAAGTTCTGCCACGGCCGGCTGGCCTGAAGCCGGGCAACAGCAGACGCAAGAAAAAAGGGGCCCCGCGGGGCCCCTTCGTGCTTTCTGCCTGCGCCGGTTCAGGGGCGGGCGATCGTGATCACCGGCGAGCTCCAGGTCTCCCAGTGCGCCGGGTTGCTGGTGTCGCCCAGCGCCTTCAGCACCGAGACCTTGACGACGTACTGGCCGTTCGGCACGTTCTTCACCGCCACCGGGTTGCTCGACGGCCCGCGGAACGTGACGCCGTCCCAGGTGAACGCGAAGAAGCCGCCTGGCGTCGAGTTGCGCGTGACGTACTCGTCGTCGCTGACCTTGTACCAGGGCTGGCCGGTCACGGCGTCGAACGCTTCCAGCTTGATCTCGCGCGACAGATGGTCCAGGTGCATCAGGAAGTACGGGATGTCGCCGTCGGCCAGCGTGTAGCTCGCGCCACTCGGCTGGTTCGTGTAGCTTCCACCCGCCAGCTTGGCCAGCCACGGGAAGCCGTTGGCGGTCGGCGTCAGCACCTGCGTCGTCTGGTAGTCGCCCTTGAAGCCGCCATACGGCACGCTCATCTTCGTGCCGGCGCCCTTCGGCGTCAGCGTGATGTAGCCGCCGTACAGGCTGCGGTCGGGCAGCGCCGCATTGGCGGTGATCGTCACGTCGAAGCTCGCGCTGCCCAGCCCGCTGAGGTTGAGCGAGGTCTTGCTCAGTGCCACGGTGGCCGGGGCGTCGAATATGCCGCTCGGCGCGTACGAAGCGCCGGTCAGCGTGTTCGGGCCCGCGGCCACGCCGGCGACATGCCCGATGTCGTAAGCGGCCGGCGACAGCGACAGGTTGCGCACCGTCAGCGTCTGGATGTAGGAGCCCGCAGCGCTCTCGCCGGTCGAGATCTGGCTCGGCGACACGATTGCGGTGGTCGTCACCGCGCCGACGATGTCGAGCATGCCGGCACCCTGGCGGAACGAGTGGTCGAGCAGGCCCAGTGCCGCGTTGCCCGACCAGTTCTTCGGGTCGGCCACGTTCTGCAGGCGCGACATCATCTGGCCGGCGCCGATGTTCGGCTTGGCTTCGAGGATCAGCGCGACGCCGCCGGCCACGTGCGGCGACGACATCGAGGTGCCCGACAGCACCGCCGTGCCGCCGAGTTCGAGCGGGTAGGTCGACAGGATGCCGCCGCCGGGGGCGCCGACGTTCGGTTTCAGCCCGAGTTCTGCCGTCAGGCCGAACGAACTGAAGCCCGAGATCAGGCCGCCGGTGCCGTACGGGAAGCTGACGTAGTCGGCGCCCCAGTTCAGCGTCGTGGCGCCGGCGGCGATCAGGCCGTCGAGCGTGGCGCCCTGGGCCGAGGTGATCGCGACCACCGGGATCGTGACTGCCGGTGTGCCGGCCACGGTCGGGTTCAGCGCGCCGGCGGCGTTGTTGTACAGCACGACAGCGGCCGCGCCGGCGTTCTGCGCGTTGGTCGCCTTGATGTAGAACGAGCAGGTGCCGCGGCGGATCAGCACCGCCTTGCCGGCCAGGCTGCCGGCCGGTGGCGCGACGCAGGCGTCGTCGGCACTCGCCGGGGTGCCGGTCTTGGCCATCGGCAGGCTGCCGCTGGTCGGCGCCGCCGGGGCGCCGGTGGCGGTGTTGTAGCCGTACGGCGTGCCGGCGACCGTGAACTCGTGCTGGGCGTTGTCGTACGACGCGACGCCGATGACCTTGTCGCCGACGCCGGGCGCGCCGGCGGCGAACAGCCCGTCGGGCGAGCTGCCGGTGGGTCCGTTGTTGCCGATCGACGCGACCATGATCACGCCCTTGTTGATCAGCCGCGTCGAGGCCTGGGCGGACGGGTATTCGGGCCACTGGCGCGCCGCGCCCAGGCTCTGGTTGATGACCTGGAAGCCGTCGGCGTAGGCCCGTTCGAGCGCTTCGATGATGATGTCCGATTCGGTCGTGCCGACGCAGCCGAAGACGCGGTAGATGCCGAGCGAGACCTTCGGTGCGACGCCGATCACGCCGCCGCCATTGGCGCCGATGATGCCGGCGACGTGCGTGCCGTGGCCGGCGCAATCATCGGGGTTGGCATCGGGCACTGGAATCAGCTGGTCGCCGGTGCCGCTGGAGTTGTAGTTGTCGCCGACCAGGTCGTAGCCGGCGATCACGCGGGCTGACGGGAAAGGTGTCGTGCCCGGGGCGCCCGAGCCGCCGAAGGCCGGGTGGTCGATGTCGATGCCGGTGTCGATGATCGCAACCTTGACGCCCTGGCCGCTGAGGCCGAGCTGGTTCTGCGCGATGTTGGCGCCGGTCAAGGTGAGCGCGGCTTCGAGGTCGGGTGCAGAGCCGCCGGACTCGACTGCCGGCCGCGTGACGATCTCGACCGGGTACATCGCCTTCACGCCCTTCAGTCGGGCGAGCTTGAGCCGGTTGGCCGGGTCGACCTCGACCGAGAAGCCGTTGAACAGCGTGTCGAACGTGCGGCGCTCGGTGAAGCGCACGCCGGCGGCGGCCGCTGCGCTGCGGAATGCGGCCTTCTCGGCCCGCACCGTGGCGAGCGTGGCGCCGTCGGCGACCGGCGCGCCGGCCAGCTCGACGAACCAGCGGCGGCCTCCCTCGGCCGCCGATTGCGACACCGACTGAGCCTGCGCCAGCCCGACGAACAGCGAAGCCGCTGCCGCAACGGCGGTCAGGATCGGTCTGATGAGCGATTTCTTCATTCAGGTACTCCTCTGTATGAGCGCTTTTGATCGAGCGCTTCAAGGCTGCCAAATAGGGACTCGGCGGGCGACCGGCCGAGTTCGCGGGGCTGGCTGCCGGCCGCCCCTTCGAGTGTGAGAATCATCACGTCCCTCGATCGGCATCAAGCAGAGGGCTTGCCACGAGACATTCATCAAACCCCCTCATTCGGGGGGTCGAGACTTGGTCGCGACGCGGGCCTCGCCTGGCGGCGCCGGGCGCCGCGCCGGTCGAGCCCCGCTGATCGGGGGTTGCCGTGCGCGCCCGGCTGCGCGAGCATCGGCATGTAACTCATTGTGTGCGGCGCTGACCGCTTCGTTGGATGGACCGCACCACATTGCAAGGCGCTCCGGCCCGGCTCGCCACACCGCGCCTGGACCTGAGCTGGCCGCTGGCCCGGCATGCTGAAGCGGTGCGCGAGAGCGTCAACGCATCGCTGGCCGGCCTGCGCTTCGTTCGCTGGGGCCAGCAGGCTTTCGACGACGATGCGGCCCGCCGCTTCTGCGAAGCCGATGCCGAGCGGGTGGCGGCCGGCGACTGCCTGATCTACTTCGCGTTCGAACGCGAGACCGGCCGCTTCGTTGGCAACCTCGACCTGCACACCTTCGACTTCGCCGTGCCGCGCTGCCAGATCGGCTATGTCGGCGACCTGCGGCTGGCCGGCCGCGGGCTGATGCGCGAGGCCGCCTCGGCGCTGGTCGAGCTGGCGTTCAAGCTCGGCGTCGAACGAGTCGAAGCCTGGTGCGACCTGCGCAATGCGCGCTCGATCCACTTCGCGCAGACCCTCGGCATGCAGTACGAAGGCGTGATGCGCGGCGTCGAGCGCGACCCGCAGGGCGCCTTGTGCGACCAGGTTCTGCTGGCCCGGCTGCGCCGCGACCGGGCAGCCGAGTAAGCGGGAGCGGGGGGCGGCGCCCGCTCCCTACAATGGCCGGCTTTCGCAGCGAGGCGCGAACCATGCCCGTCAATCTGAGTGCACCCGATCCGAAGGCTCTGCTTCCCGTCGCCGGCGTGCGGCTCGGCACCGCGATGGCCGGCGTGCGCAAGCCCAACCGGCGCGACCTGGTCGTGCTGGCGCTCGACGAAGGGGCGTCGGTGGCCGGCGTCTTCACGCAGAACCGCTTTTGTGCCGCGCCGGTGCAGCTTTGCCGCGAACACCTGGCGGGCCTGGGGGCCGGCATTCGCGCCCTCGTCATCAATACCGGCAATGCGAACGCCGGCACCGGCGCCGACGGCCTGGCCCGCGCCCGCCGGACCTGCGCCTCACTGGCCGCGCTGATGGGACTGCAGCCGCAACAAGTGCTGCCGTTCTCGACCGGTGTGATCATGGAGACGCTGCCGGTCGAGCGCATCGAAGCCGGCCTGCCCGCGGCGCTGGCCGCGCTGGCCGCCGACGGCTGGGGCGATGCCGCTTTGGGCATCATGACCACCGACACCTTGCCGAAGGCGGCGTCGCGGCAGGTCGCGATCGGCGGCAGCACGGTCACCGTGACCGGCATCTCCAAAGGCGCCGGGATGATCCGCCCGAACATGGCGACGATGCTCGGCTTCATGGCCACCGATGCGGCCATCGCCCCGTCGCTGCTGAGCGAGTTGCTGCAGGAGGCTGCCGATCTCAGCTTCAACCGCATCACGATCGACGGCGACACCTCGACCAACGACTCGTTCATGCTGATCGCGACGCAGCGCGCCGGCCATGCGCCGATCACGTCGCTGGGCAGCGCCGAAGGCCGTGCCTTGCGCGATGCCGTCGTCGCCGTCGCGCAGCAGCTCGCGCAGGCCATCGTGCGCGACGGCGAAGGCGCGACGAAGTTCATCACGGTCCAGGTGCAAGGCGGCGCCACGGTTGCGGAATGCCGGCTCGCGGCGTATGCCGTGGCGCATTCGCCGCTGGTGAAAACGGCGTTCTTCGCCAGCGACCCGAACCTTGGCCGCATCCTCGCCGCGGTGGGTTATGCCGGCATCGCCGACCTCGACCAGAACCTGATCGATCTCTTCCTCGACGATGTGCATGTCGTCCGCGAAGGCGGCCGCCACCCGGCGTACCGCGAAGAGGACGGCCAGCGCGTGATGAAGCAGAGCGAGATCACCGTGCGGGTGGACCTGCACCGGGGCGACGCCGAAGCCACGGTCTGGACCTGCGATCTGTCGCACGACTACGTGAGCATCAACGCCGACTACCGGTCTTGAGCGTCATGCCACTGAATCATCCGCGAGGTCCGTACAATTGGCGTACCTTGAGCCGGCAAGGATCAGCATGCCGAATACCGCTGCCGAAGCGGTTGAGTCCGACCGGGGCGCCCGGCTCGAGGCCCGCGTCTCCCGCACCCAGAAGGCCCTGCTGCAGCGCGCTGCCGCTCTGTCCGGCCGCACGCTGAGCGAATTCGTGGTTGCCAGCGCCCACGAGGCCGCCACCAAGGTCATCCAGGACCACGACACGATCCGGCTGTCCCGAGCCGAGCAGACGGCCTTCGTCAAGGCGGTGCTGGACCCGCTGGTGCCGGGCGCCCGCCTGCGCAAGGCCGCAAGGTTGAGGCCGCCGCAGCGTTCTACCGGCACTTCGACTTCGCGCCCTTGCAGGCAAATCCGCGCCGCCGGTACCTGCCGATGACGTTGGTGGCGGCGCTGCTGGGGTAGCCGTCATCCAGCGTCGAGACGATGGAAGTCGGTCTTTCAGCCTTGCCGAACCCCCGTTTGCGCTGTTAGCATCGACCCCCTCCAGCATCTCACGAGCCAACCCATGAGCACCAAACCCTCTCGCCGCCGACACGCCGATCCAGGCGCGGTCGCCGCGCGTGTTGCGGTGGTGCTGGGTCTGGCAGCGGCCGTCGGCCTGCTATGGGCAGGCAACGGCAGCGGGGTCGAGCAGGTCGCATCCAGCGCACCGTGCCCGTTCGCGAACGCCGTGTTCGCAGCCTCCTAGCTTCTCGTCTCAGCCTCGGCCGACCGGCCTTTCCGCTGAGAAATCGGCGGAAATGCTGGATCGTCGTCTCGGCATTTCCGCCCCGGCCCCACGAAGGCCGTGCGTGTGTGACGACCGGAGAAGATTTCATGAGACAAGCGCTCTTCAACCCGTTCATGCTGCCGATCTTCAGGCGAGTCGTCAGGCGACTGCGCGAACGGCTCGCGCTGCCCGTAGGTGACCTGCTGCGCGACGCCGTCTACCGGCGCCTGTGGACGTCGATCCTGATCAGCTCCTTCGGCGGCCAGGTCACGATGCTCGCGTTGCCGTTGACGGCTGCCGTGCTGCTGCAGGCCACGCCGACCCAGATGGGCCAGCTGACGGCAATGGAGATCCTGCCCTTCGTGCTGTTCTCGCTGCCCACCGGCGTCTGGCTCGACCGCGTCCGCAAACTGCCGGTCTACGTGCTCGGCGAGATGCTGATCGCGGTCATCGTCGCCAGCGTGCCGCTGGCCTGGTGGCTGGGCGTGCTGTCGATGGGCTGGCTGTACGTCGTGGCCTTCGTCATCGGCACCGTCGCCACCACCGCCGGCAGCGCCGCGCAGATCGTGCTGACGCAGGTGGTGCCGCGCGCACGGCTGGTCGAAGCGCATGCGAAGAACGCGCTCGCTTCGTCGGGTGCCGAAGTTGCCGGGCCGGGCTTCGCCGGGCTGCTGATCAAGATCTTCGGCGCGCCGCTGGCGCTGCTGGTCGATGCCGTGCTGCTGCTGGTGTCGGCGACGATCCTGCGCGGCATCCACGTCGCCGAAGTCCGCTCGCGGCGCCACGATGCGCACTTCGGCCGCGACCTCGCCGTCGGCCTGCGCTTCGTGTTCGAACACCGGCTGCTGGTCGCGCTGGCGTTGGCGGTCGGCACCTGGCAGCTTTGCCAGAACGCGGCGGTGGTGGTGCAGATCCTGTTCGCGACGCGCACGCTCGGCCTGTCGGAGCAGGCGGTCGGCCTGTGTTACGTCGGCATGGGCGCGGGCACGATCCTGGCCAGCGTGTTCGGCAACCGCATCAGCCGCCGCCTCGGCCCCGGGCCTTGCATGGTGCTCGGCTTCGCGGTCTGCGGCAGCGCCTGGCTGCTGCTGGCGCTGGCGCCGGTCGGCCCGTGGGGCATCGTGGCCTTCGCATCGATGCTGATGCTGTACGCCTGCGGCGCGGTGCTGATCTTCATCAACTTCCTCGCGCTGCGCCAGGCTGTCACGCCGGAGCCGCTGCTCGGCCGGATGACGAGCACGATGCGCTGGCTGATTCTGCTGCCGGCGGGGCCCGGCGCCCTGGTCGGCGGCTGGCTCGGCGAGCACTTCGGCCTGCGTGCCGCGCTGGCTTTCGCGGCCGGCGTCTCGGCACTGCTCGCGCTGCTGGCTTGGCGCCACCCCGTCATTCGCGGCGTGCGCACGCTGCCCCAGCCCCAGCCCGATGCCACCCAGGCACCGATGGTTGCGGCGCGTGAAGGAGCTTGACGACGATGGACCCGCTGCTGATCGAAGTCCCCGAACGCCTGCAGACCGAACGCCTGCTGCTGCGGCCACCGCGGCCCGGCGACGGCCCGGCGATCTGCGAAGCGGTGGCCGCGTCGCTGGCCGAACTGCGGCCGTGGATGCCGTGGGCGCAGGGCGAGCCGACGCCTGAAGAAGCCGAGGCCAACGCGCGCCGGACGCTGGCGAAATTCATGCTGCGCGAGGACCTGACCTTCGCCCTGTTCGACGCGAATACGGGGCAGGTCCTCGGCGGCACCGGCCTGCACCGCATCGACTGGAGCCTGCCGCGCTTCGAGATCGGCTACTGGTGCCGCACCGGCTTCACCGGCCGCGGCCTGGTCAGCGAAGCGGTGCGCGCGCTCAGCCGGATGGCCTTCGACACGCTGATGGCACAGCGCGTCGAGATCCGCATGGACGACCGCAACGCCGGCAGCCGCCGCGTCGCCGAACGCGCCGGTTTCAGCTTCGAAGGGCTGCTGCGGCGCGACACGGTTGCGGTCGACGGTTTCGTGCGCGACACGCGGGTGTATTCGCGCGTCCGCGGCATCGAAGAGCCGCTGGTGCCGGCGCCTGTGCCGGGCTTCGTGCCAGCGTTCGTGCCGTCACTCGAAGACGCCGCCGGCGCCGGGTGAGAAGCGGTCCACCGCGTCGCTGATGATGCCGTCGATGCCCGCTCCCAGCAGCCGGCGCGCTTCGGCCGCGTCGTTGACCGTGTAGCACAGCGCGCGTTGGCCGGCGCCGTGGATCTGCGCGACCAGCGCGGCGTCGAACAGCTCGTGGTTGCCGACCACCGCCACGCAGCCGAGCGACTGTGCCGCGTCCAGCCAGCCGGGCCAGAGCTTGTCGACCAGCAGCGCGCGCGGGATCTCGGGCGCGCTCTCACGCGCGCCGGCCAGCGCTTCCGGGCGGAATGAGCTGAACAGCGGCAAGGTCGGTGCATCGCGCCACAGCCGCAGGCAGGTCTGGCCGACCCCGATGCCGGTGGCACGATCGGTGTCGGGGGTCGGCTTGATCTCGAGGTTCAGCGCAAAGCCGTTGCGCTGCACGTAGCGGGCGATCGCCTCCAGGCTCGGGATCGGCTCGCCCGCGTAGGCGCGCGAATGCCAGCCGCCGGCGTCGATGCGCGACAGCTCGGCCCAGTCGCGTTCGCCGGCGATGCCGCGCTCGGGCGTCGTGCGGTCGAGCGTGTCGTCGTGCAGCAGGAAGGGCAGGCCGTCGGCGCTGAGTTTGACGTCGCATTCGAAAGCCCGCCAGCCGTGCGCCGCGCCGACGCGAAAGGCGGCCAATGTGTTTTCCGGCGCCAGCTTGCCGGCGCCGCGGTGGGCAATCCAGAACGGCAGCGGCCAGTTCGCCATCAGGCCACCCGCTGGCCGGTGCCGCTGTCGTACCAGTGCAGGTGCTCGCGCGGCAGATGCAGGTTGATCGTTTCGCCGGCCTTCGGCGGCACCAGCGTGCCGTCGATCCGCAGCACGAAGGCGGCGTCGCCCAGGTGGCCGTAGAGCAGCCGCTCGGCGCCCAGCATCTCCAGCATGTCCACCCGCAGCGGCCAGCCGCCGTCGCGATGGATCGCCGCGTGCTCGGGCCGCACGCCCAAGGTCAACGCGCCGGCGCGCGGCGCGGCGGAGGGCAACTGCAAGGTGACGCCGCCGACCGTGAAGCGCGAACCATCGGCCTGGCCGGCCAGCAGGTTCATCGGCGGCGAGCCGATGAAGCCGGCAACGAAGGTCGTCGCCGGCCGGCCGTAGACGTCTTCGGGCGTGCCGATCTGCTCGATGCGGCCGGCGTTCATCACGATCAGGCGCTGGCCGAGCGTCATCGCCTCGACCTGGTCGTGGGTGACGAAGAGCGAGGTGACGCCGAGCTCCTGGTGCAGCTTGCGGATCTCGAGCCGGGTCTGCGCGCGCAGCTTGGCGTCCAGGTTCGACAGCGGCTCGTCGAACAAGAAGGCCTGCGGCTGGCGAACGATCGCGCGGCCCATGGCGACCCGCTGCCGCTGGCCGCCCGAGAGCTGGCGCGGCGTGCGCTGCAGCAGCGGGCTCAGCTCCAGGATCTTGGCCGCCTTCTGCACCCGGGCTTCGATCTCGGCCTTCGGCACCTTGGCGATCTTCAGCCCGTAGGCCATGTTCTGGTAGACGCTCATGTGCGGGTACAGCGCGTAGTTCTGGAAGACCATCGCGATGTCGCGGTCGGCCGGTTCGACGTCGTTGACGACCCGGCCGCCGACCGAGATTTCGCCGTCGCTGATTTCCTCCAGCCCCGCCACCATGCGCAGCAGCGTGCTCTTGCCGCAGCCGCTGGGGCCGACGATGACGATGAATTCGCCGTCGGCGATCTCGGCCGAAACGCCGTGGATCACCTGCAGCGCCGATGGCCCGCGCCCGTAGCGCTTGACGACGTTGCGAATCGCGATTGCGCCCATGCTGTTTGCTACTTCTCCGTATCGACCAAGCCCTTGACGAACCATTTCTGCATCAGCATGACCACCAGCGCCGGCGGAATCATCGCCAGGATCGCGGTCGCCATCACCAGGTTCCAGTCGGTCTGGGTTTCGCCGCCGGCGATCATGCGCTTGATGCCGATGACCACCGGGTACATCGACTCGTCGGTGGTCACCAGCAGCGGCCACAGGTACTGGTTCCAGCCGTAGATGAACTGGATGACGAACAGCGCCGCGATCGAGGTTGCCGACAGCGGCAGCAGAATGTCCTTGAAGAAGCGCATCGGCCCGGCGCCGTCCATGCGCGCGGCCTCCAGCAGCTCGTCGGGCACGGTCAGGAAGAACTGGCGGAACAGGAAGGTCGCGGTCGCCGATGCGATCAGCGGCACTGTCAGCCCGGCATAGGTGTTCAGCATGTTGAGGTCGGAGACGACCTTGTAGGTCGGGCCGATGCGCACTTCCACCGGCAGCATCAGGGTCACGAAGATGGCCCAGAAACACAGCATGCGAAACGGGAAGCGGAAGTAGACGATCGCGAACGCCGACAGCAGCGAAATGGCGATCTTGCCGATGGCGATGACCAGCGCGCTGATCAGGCTGACCACCATCATGCGGCCGACCGCGGCTTTCGACCCGGTGCCCATGCCGCCGCCTTCGAGCGCGCCGAGGTAGTTGTCGACGAAGTGCGCGCCGGGCAGCATCGGCATCGGCGCCTTGATCACGTCGGCCACCGTGTGGGTCGACGCGACGAAGGCGACGTACACCGGGAAGGCGATGATCAGCACGCCGAGCAGCAGCACGACGTGGGCCAGGATGCCGAGGGTGGGGCGGCGCTCGACCATCTAGTAGGACACTTTTTTCTCGACGAAGCGGAACTGGATGATGGTCAAGGTGACGACGATCACCATCAGCACCACCGACTGTGCTGCCGAGCCGCCCAGGTCGAGCGCCTTGAAGCCGTCATAGTAGACCTTGTACACGAGGATCGACGTCGCCTTGCCGGGCCCGCCTTTGGTGGCCGCGTCGACGATCGCGAAGGTGTCGAAGAACGCGAACACGACGTTCATCACGAGCAGGAAGAAACTGGTCGGCGACAACAGCGGGAACTGGATCGTCCAGAAGCGCCGCCACGGCCGCGCGCCGTCGATCGCCGCTGCCTCGATCAGCGACTTCGGAATGCTTTGCAGCCCGGCCAGGAAGAACAGGAAGTTGTACGAGAGCTGCTTCCACACGGCGGCCATCACGATCAGCAGCATCGCATGGTCGGCGTCGAGCAGCGGGTTCCACGCGATGCCCAATTCCTGCAGCCAGTACGACACGATGCCCACGCTGTGCGAGAACATGAAAAGCCACAGCACGCCAGCCACCGCCGGTGCCACCGCGTAGGGCCAGATCAGCAAGGTGCGGTACCAGCGCGCGCCGCGCACCACGCGGTCGGCGAACACCGCCAGCATCAGCGAGATCGACAAGCCGAGCACGGCGACGAGGATCGAGAACACCGCCGTCGTGCGGAACGATTCGAGGTAGCTCTCGTCGTTCCAGAGGTTGCGGAAGTTCTCCAGACCGACCCAGCTAACCGAGGTGCCGAACGCGTCCGACTGCTGCAGCGACTGCAGCAGCGCCTGGCCCGCCGGCCAGAAGAAGAACACGACGATGATGAAGCCCTGCGGTGCCAGCAGCACCCAGGGCAGCCATCGCGAACGGAGAGTGACGCGCTTTTCGGCAGCCAAATGTCAGTCAGCCCTTGTTGGCTTTTTCGAAGCGTTCGAGCAGTTCGTTGCCGCGCTTGACGATCGAATCGAGCGCTTCCTTCGGCGTCTTCTTGCCGCCCCAGACCAGTTCGAGTTCTTCGTCCTCGATTGTCCGGATCTGCACGTAGTTGCCCAGGCGGATGCCGCGCGACTTGTCGGTGGTCTTGCGGATCATCTGGTTGACCGCCGTGTCGGTGCCCGGGTTTTCTTTGTAGAAGCCCGACTTGTCGGTCAACTGGTAAGCCGCGGTGGTGATCGGCAGGTAGCCGGTGCGCTTGTGGCTGGCCGACTGCACCTCGGGCTTGGACAGGAAGTCGAAGAACGCCGCCACGCCCTTGTATTCGGCCGGCTTCTTGCCCGACATCACCCACAGGCTGGCGCCGCCGATCACCGTGTTCTGCGGCGCACCGGGAACATCGGGGTAGTAGGGCAGGGGGGCGACGCCGAAGCCGAACTTGGCGTTCTTCTTCACGTTGCCGTAGAAGCCCGAAGACGTGGTGATCATCGCGCATTCGCCGGAGACGAAGCTTGCCTCGGGCACGTTGCCGCGGCCCTTGTAGACGAACAAGCCCTGCTTGGCCATGTTCGACAGATTCTCGATGTGGCGCACGTGCAGCGGCGAATTGCTGACCAGCCGCGCGTCGAGTCCGGCCAGGCCGTTGCGCTTGGTTGCGAACTCGACGTTGTGCCAGGCCGAGAAGCTTTCCACCTGCGTCCAGTTCTGCCAGGCAGTGGTGAATGGGCACTTGTGGCCGGCCGCCTTCAGCTTGGCGGCGGCCAGCGCCACCTCGGGCCAGCTCGTCGGCAACTGGCTCGTGTCAAGCCCGGCGGCCTTGAACGCATCCTTGTTGACGTAGAACACCGTCGTCGAGCTGTTGAACGGAAAGCTCAGCATCTGCCCGTTCGGTGCCGTGTAGTAGCCGGCCACCGCGGGGATGTAGACGCCGGGGTCGAACTTGTAGCCGGCGTCCTTCATCACCTGGCCGACCGGCACGATGGCGCCTTTGCTGGCCATCATCGTCGCGGTGCCGACTTCGAAGACCTGCAGGATGTTCGGCGCGTTGCCGGCGCGGAAGGCGGCGATCGCCGCGGTCATCGATTCGTCGTAGCTGCCCTTGAAGACGGGCACGATCTTGTAGTCCTTCTGGCTGGCGTTGAAGTCCTTGGCCAGGTCGTTGACCCACTCGCCATTGACGGCCACCATCGAGTGCCACCACTGGACCTCGACCTGCGCTTGCACCGGCAGTGCGAGCAGCGTTGCTGCCGCGACCAGCAGCGCCGGCTTGAAGGCGTTCGATTTCATGCAGTCTCCGGGAATCGTTCGTTGGGCCAACCCACGACTTTGCGGGCGGTTCATGACAGTCCGGTTTCTGTCACGGATGCACCTTCATGGGCAACGGGGAATACCCCGCTGGTGCACCGGTGGCCCAAGGGCAACCGATGTTGCGCTGCGGTAGCATCCCCAGCCTACCCATGAATGCACCCCTGCCTGTTTCCACCGCGCTTGGCCAGCCTCTCGAAGCCATCGACAGCGGCAGCGCCCGGCTGCGCGAGATCCCTTACAACTACACCTCGTTCTCCGACCGCGAGATCGTGCTGCGCTTGCTGGGCGCGCGCGCCTGGGAACTGCTGAACCGGCTGCGCGGCGAGCGCCGCACCGGCCGTTCGGCGCGCATGCTGTACGAGGTGCTGGGCGACATCTGGGTCGTGCAGCGCAACCCGTATCTCGAAGACGACCTGCTCGACAGCCCGAAGCGCCGCCGCCTGCTGATCGAGGCGCTGCACCACCGGCTGCACGAGATCGAGCGCCGCCGCCAGGGCGGCGACAGCGACCGCGATGCTT
>Ga0307513_10008036_pt1 | contig 13553 bp, 12 predicted proteins | sample 15_EM_MG_FD_202174 | JGI IMG/M metagenome (GOLD analysis project Ga0307513, IMG submission 202174) | Populus trichocarpa ectomycorrhiza microbial communities from riparian zone in the Pacific Northwest, United States - 15_EM | ecosystem: Host-associated > Plants > Roots > Unclassified | place... | reverse complement strand
CCGACGATCGCTGCAAGCCCGGCTCGCGCTCGTCTACGCCGCCGGCAGCTACCTCGCCGGGATCGTGGTCCTCGCCGCCGTCACCGTCCCGCTGGCGGGCATCCAGTCGACCGTTTCCGTCGACAGCTCGGCGCCGGCCACCGTCACCGGCACCGGGGACGGGATCGGCCCGCACCAGCTCCTCGTCGGTTCCGCCGTCGCGCTGGCCGTCCTCGTCCCCATCGCCCTGGCGGCCGGCTGGTTCGTCGCCGGCCGGTTCCTCCGGCCCCTGCGAGCCATCACCGCCACCGCCACCGCCATCTCCGCCGGAAACCTGCACCGGCGCCTCGACCTCGGCGAGCCCGCCGACGAGCTGACCGAACTGGGCTACATCCTGGACGACCTGTTCGCCCGCCTGCAGGCCTCCTTCGACGCCCAACGGCACTTCGTCGCCAACGCCTCGCACGAGCTACGCACCCCGCTCGCCGGCCTGCGCACCCTGCTCGAAGTCGCCCTCGCCGACCCCGATGCCGACGCCGACACCCTGCGCTCGGCCGGTCAGGAGGCCCTCGCGCTGGGCGGACACCAGGAACGGCTCGTCCAAGCACTGCTCGCCCTGGCCACCAGCGAGCGCGGCCTCACCCGCCGGGACACCCTCGACCTCGCCCAGGTCGCCACCGGAGTGCTCGCGTCCCGCCGCGACCAGGCCACACAGAGAGGCATCGACCTCACCGAACACCTAGCGCCCGCGGTGACGGCCGGCGACCCGAGACTGATCGAAAGCCTCGTCGCCAACCTCGTCGACAACGCCATCCGGCACAACCACCCGGACGGGCACGTAGAGATCACCACTCGGACCTCCGGCACGCAGGCGACCCTCACGGTCACCAACAGCGGGCCGGTCGTCCCCGACGACCAGATCCAGCGCCTCTTCCAACCCTTCCAGCGACTGGCGCCCGACCGGCACAGCCGCCACGGCGGCCACGGTCTCGGCCTTGCCATCGTCAACGCCGTCGCCCGAGCCCACCACGCCACCCTCACCACCAGCGCACGCCCCGAAGGGGGCTTGGCCATCACCGTACGGTTCGCGCCGCCGTAAGGATGGCCTTCGCCCCGGCCCTACAAGAGGCTCGGCATCGCCGTCGTGAGCAGCTGGCGCCAGTGCGGCAGCGGCGGGACACCGGTGCCGGACCAACGCTCGTGGCCGAGCACGCTGTACCCGGGGCGCCGGGCGGGACGCGGGAATCGATCGCTGGTCATCGGACGTACCCGGGCCGGGTCCAACCCCGCCTCCGCGAAGACCGCGCGGGCCAGGCCGTACCAGCTGGTCTGGCCGCCGGCCGTACCGTGATAGACGCCCGGCGCGGCCCGCCCCGCCGCCGCCGCCCCGGCCAGCGCGACCACCTGGGCGGCCAGCGCGTACGACCAGGTGGGCGGACCTTCCTGGTCGGCCACCACGTCGACGGTCTCCCGTTCGCCGGCCAGCCGCACCATGGTGCGCACGAAGTTGCGGCCGTGTGCGCCGTACAGCCAGGCGGTACGCACGACATGGCCGCCGGCGGCCAGGACGGCCCGCTCGCCCAGCAACTTCCCGCGCCCGTACGCATTGATCGGTGCCGGTTCCGCGCCCTCCGGGTACGGGACGGTGGCGGTGCCGTCGAAGACGTAGTCGGTCGAGACGTGGAACAGCCGCGCGCCGGCCGCCTCGGCCAGCACCCGCACCGCGCGCCCGTTGACCGCGGTCGCGGCGTCCTCGGCGTCCTCGGCGCCGTCGACGTCGGTCCAGCCGGCCGCGTTGAGGACGACGTCGACCCCGGCGACCGCCTCCCGGACCGCCGCGGCGTCGGTGATGTCGAGCGCGGCCCGGGTCGCCGTTACCACGCCGGCCTGGCCCGCGTCGGCGAGCGCCGCGCACAGATCCTGACCGAGCATCCCGCCCGCCCCGGTGACCAGCCAGCGCATCAGCCGGCGGTCCGCGCCTCGAGCGGCTTCCACCAGGCGCGGTTCTCCCGATACCAGGCGACCGTCGCGGCCAGCCCCGCCTCGATGCCGATCAGCGGCGCGTACCCGAGTTCCTGGCGGATTTTCGTGCTGTCCAGCGAGTAGCGCCGGTCGTGGCCCTTGCGGTCGGCCACCGGCCGCACCATGTCCCATCCGGCACCGCAGGCGGCGAGCAGCCGCCCGGTCAGCTCCTTATTGGTCAGTTCGGTACCGCCGCCGATGTGGTAGATCTCGCCCGGCCGGCCCTTCTCCAGCGCCAGTTGGATGCCCCGGCAGTGGTCCTCGACATGCAGCCAGTCGCGGATGTTGCCGCCGTCGCCGTACAGCGGCACCGTCCGGCCGTCGAGCAGATTGGTCACGAACAGCGGGATGACCTTCTCCGGGAACTGATGCGGGCCGTAGTTGTTGGAACAGCGGGTGACGACGACGTCCAGCCCATGGGTCCGGTGCGCGGCGAGCGCCAACAGGTCCGAGCCCGCCTTCGAGGCGGCGTACGGAGAGTTCGGCGCGAGCGGCGATTCCTCGGTCCACGAGCCGTGCTCGATCGAGCCGTACACCTCGTCGGTGGACACGTGCACGAACCGCCCCACCCCGGCCGCCCCGGCCGCGTCGAGCAGCACCTGGGTGCCCAGCACGTTGGCGGTGACGAACGGGACCGCACCCGCGATCGACCGGTCGACGTGCGATTCCGCCGCGAAGTGGACGACCGCGTCGTGACCGGGCAGCAATTCGCGAACCAGGTCCGCGTCGCGAATATCGCCTTGCACGAAGGTGAGTCGGGAATCCGTCAGCGGCAGATTCGCCCGGTTTCCCGAATAGGTCAGCAGGTCCAGAACCGTCACCGCGGCGCCGCTCGCGCCCACGTACGCGTCCTGCAGAACGGCCCGGACATAGCTGGACCCGATGAAGCCGGCACCGCCGGTGACGAGAATCCTCACGGCTGGCGAGTGTAGCCGGAACGTGGTGAGCGTTTAGGCTGCTGCGGTGCGCGGAATTCTGCTCGCCGGTGGCACCGGCTCACGGCTGTGGCCCATCACCAGGGCGATGTCGAAGCAGTTGATGCCGATTTTCGACAAACCGATGGTGTATTACCCGCTAACCACGATGGTGTCCGCAGGCATCCGAGAGATCCTGGTCATCACCACCCCGGAGGATCAACCGCAGTTCCGGCGGCTGCTGGGCGACGGCAGTCAGTTCGGGCTCGCGCTGTCGTACGCGGTCCAGCCGCATCCGGCGGGAATCGCGCAGGCGTTCCTGATCGGCGCGGATTTCATCGGCGACCAGCCGGTCGCGCTGATCCTCGGCGACAACGTCTTCCACGGAGTCGGCCTCGGACGGCAGCTCGCCCGGCACCGGCAGCCGATCGGCGGGCGAATCTTCGCCTACCCGGTGGCCGACCCGCATCGGTACGGCGTCGTGGAGTTCGACGACACCGGAAAGGTGTTGTCGATCGAGGAGAAGCCGGAGAAGCCCAAATCGACGTACGTGGTGCCCGGTCTGTATTTCTACGACCGCGACGTGGTGCGGATCGCGGAACAGCTGGAGCCGAGCGCCCGCGGGGAGCTGGAGATCACCGCGGTCAACGAGGAATACCTGCGCCGCGACCAGCTCACGGTGACCGTGCTGGACCGGGGAACCGCGTGGCTGGACACGGGTACGTTCCAGTCACTGGTGCAGGCGTCGGAATACGTCCGGGTGATCGAGGAGCGGCAGGGCATGAAGATCGGATGCGTGGAGGAGGCGGCCTGGCGGTTGGGGTTCATCTCCGACGACCGGTTGCGCGAACTCGCCGCGCCGCTGGCCAAGAGCGGGTACGGCGACTACCTGCTGCGGCTGCTGGACAGCAACCGGTACGGCGGTCTGCCGTGAAGATCCGTCCGATGAGCGTCGACGGCGCCTTCGAGGTCACCCCGGTGCAGCACGGCGACTCGCGCGGCACCTTCCTGGAGTGGTACCGGTTCGACCAGCTCGCCGCGGCGGTCGGGCACCCGCTGGAGCTCGCCCAGGCGAACCTCTCGGTATCCGCCCGCGACGCCGTGCGCGGCATCCACTTCGCCGACGTACCGCCCGGGCAGGCCAAGTACGTGACCTGTGTGGCCGGCGCGGTGCTCGACGTGGTGGTGGACATCCGGGTCGGCTCACCGACGTTCGGCCGTTGGGAGTCGGTACGGCTGGACGACGAACAGCGGCGTGCCGTCTATCTCGCCGAGGGCCTCGGGCACGGGTTGTGCGCGCTGTCCGAGGGGGCCACGGTGGCCTATCTGTGCTCGACCACGTACCGGCCGGGCCACGAGCACGGCATCCACCCGCTTGACGCCGAGCTGGGCATCGCCTGGCCGGCCGGGGCACCGCTGCTGTCGGCCAAGGACGCCGCCGCTCCGTCGCTCGCCGAGGCCCGCGCGGCCGGCCTGTTGCCCCGATTCGACGAATGCTCGGCCTATGTGGAATCCGCCCGTCGGCCTTAATCCATTCACCCGTTCTGTTCGGCCGATTGACCCCCGACATTCGCTGGAGTATGGGCCTGGTCGGCGATGGTCTGATTCCGGCAAGGAACTGGGCACTGGTATACCTAACATTGACCGAACCGGTTGGGCCCGGTGGATATCCGTCCGGGACAGCTCGGCTGCCGGTCACAAACATGTCAGAACAACTGGAGTTCCTGCGGGTGCGGCCTAAAATCCCCCCAACCCGTCCCACGTAGGCTGGAGTCCTGCATGCGTGTTCTCGTTACCGGCCACGAGGGATACCTCGGCAGCGTGCTGGTACCCCGCTTAGTCGCCGCCGGCCATGAGGTGGTCGGTCTCGACACGGGTCTGTTCGCCGACTGCACCCTCGGTCCGGCTCCGGAGCCGGTACCGGCGTTGCGCGTCGATCTGCGGGACGTGACCGCGGAACACCTCACCGCGGTGAGCCCGGACGCGGTGCTGCATCTCGCCGCGCTCTGCAACGACCCGCTCGGTGACGTCGACCCGGAACTGACGTACGACGTGAATCACCGGTCGACGGTCCGACTGGCGCGGGCCGCCAAGGCCGCGCGGGTGCCGCGGTTCCTCTTCTCCTCCTCGTGCAGCCTCTACGGTGCCGGCACCGATGACGCCCCGCTGGACGAGAACGCCGCGTTCGCCCCGCTCACCCCGTACGGCGAATCGAAGATCCGCTCCGAGCAGGATCTCGGCGCACTCGCCGACGACGACTTCTCCCCGGTCTTCCTGCGCAACGCCACCGCGTACGGGTTCTCTCCACGCCTGCGCGGCGACCTGGTCGTCAACGACCTGGTCGGCAACGCATTGCTGGCCGGCGAGGTACGGCTGCGCAGCAACGGCATGGCGTGGCGGCCGTTGGTGCACGCCGACGACATCGCCTCGGCGTTCGTCGCGCTGCTGGAGGCGCCGCGCGAATCGGTACACGGCCGGGCGTTCAACGTCGGCGACTCGGCGGAGAACTACCTGATCCGCGACGTCGCCGAGCTGGTACACGAGATCGTCGGCGGTACCGTCACGTTCGCCGCGGGCGCGGGTGCGGACGCGCGCAACTACCGCGTCTCCGCCGAGCGGATCGCCCGCGAGGTGCCGACCTTCCGTCCGCAATGGACCTTGCGCAAGGGCATCGAGGAGCTCGCCGAGGCGTACGAGCGGCACGGGCTGCAGCTCGACGACCTGATGGGCGAACGGCACCAGCGGATCAAGCGGATCAACGCCTTGCGCACGGCCGGACGGATCGACCCCGCCCTGCGCTGGACGGAGGCGGCGTGCTGACGGCGGCCGAGAGCACGATACTCGACCTGCGGGTCGGCGACGTGGTCGAGATTCGCGGCCAGGCGGAAATCCTGGCGACCCTGGACGAGCACGGCGCGTTGGACTCGTTGCCGTTCATGCCCGAGATGCTCCGGTACTGCGGTCAGCGGTTGACCGTCGACAAGGTCGCGCACAAGACCTGCGACACGTTGACGGGCAGCGGCATGCGCCGGATGGCGAACGCGGTGCATCTGACCGGCGCGCGCTGCGACGGCTCGGCGCACGGTGGCTGCCAGGCGGCCTGCCTGATCTACTGGAAGCACGCCTGGCTCCGCAAGGTGGATCCGGCCGAGGCGCCGGACCGATCCAGCCCGCCGGCGGCATCCGTCTCGCCGCAAGCGCCGGACCCCTCGCGGCTGCTGCCCCTGCTGACCGCCACGACTCAGCGGCCACCGGCCGAGGACGGCAGCGAGGTGTACCGCTGCCAGGCCACCGAGCTGCTCCGGGCGGCACCGGAGCAGTTGCCACTGCGCCACTTGGGACAGTTCGTCGAGGACGTGCGCACCGGCAACGCCGGCGTCTTCTGGACCCTCCGCACCGTCTTCGTCGCCACGTACAATCGGATGCAGGGGATCGGCAAGCGGGTCCTGCCACCGCGGCTGCAGCCACGCGGGGGCCGCCAGTGGGGATTCCTGCGCGGCACCGCGGACAAGACGCCGACCGTGCAGACCAACCTGCAACCCGGCGACACCGTACGGATCCGCTCGAAGGACGAGGTCGCGCAGACGCTCAACGCGGAGCTGCTCAACCGGGGCATGGGCTTCGACGCCGAGATGGCCCGGTTCTGCGGCCGGACCGCCCGGGTGGCCCGCCGGGTCGATCACATCGTCGACGAGCGCACCGGCCGCATGATCCGGATGCGTAACCCCTGCATCGTCCTCGAAGGCGTCATCTGCGAGGGCGCGTTCAACCTCAGCTGCCCCCGCTCCATCACGCCGTACTGGCGCGAGGCCTGGCTGGAGAAGATAGACCCGGACGAGCCGCCGCACCGAGCGGAACGGGCCGAGCCGGCCATTGGTACCGCTGGAGCCGCCGGCTGAGCCGGCGCGATCGGGGTCGGCTAACAAGCCCGCTCGAAGACCAATGCCTTCAGGGTGGCGGCCCATTGATACGGGATCTGGCGCGGCCAGTTCTGCGCCGGCAGCGGCGAGGTGGCGACGTACACCTCGCCGCCGAAGCAGCGCATCGTCCGCAACCGGGCACGTAGGGCCTGATCCGGCGTGGTGACCAGCACGATCGACGTCCAGTTGCGCCGCGCGGCCTCCGCGGCGATGTAATGGGCCTCGCCCCGCGTGGTGTTGGGCTCGGCGTGGAAGCAGAGGACGGTCACGTCCGGAACCGCGGCCAGGCATCGGCTCGTGCCCGCCTCCTCGACCACGGTCGACTGGACCAGGTAGGACGCGCGTTGGGTCCGGGCCAGGTGCAGCGCCAGGCGGTCGCGGCCGGCCATCCCGGCGCCGCCCAGCTCGATGATCGCGTCGACCCGCGGCGGCAGCGTGGCGAGCCGGGGCCGGACGAACACGCGATCGGTCACGGCACCGAAAACGAGCAGGACGAGCAGCGACACGACCGCCACCAGCTTGCGGGTCCCGGGTCGACGAAGCCGCCGCCGCTGGAGGTCTTCGGTCGTCATGTCGCTCCTCCGATCCGGTAGATGTGGTAACTCGATTCCTGGGCGAACACGTCCTGGATGGCTCCTCCGGCGATCGGCACCGAGCGGCCCTCGAAGAGCACCTCGGCGACGGACCCGGTCGAGCCGGGCGGCAGGGTGAGGCGCTGGGCGCCGGGGACACCGGTGCGGCCCAGCATCGCGAAGACGTAGTAGGACCCGCCGTACGTCTTCAGCATGGTGTCCAGATCCGGGTTGAACATCCACACGTAGGACTGAGTGTTCAGCACCGGCGCCAGCGCGGCGATCCGGGAGTTCAGCTCGGCCACCGTGGGCCGGACCGCGTCGCCGCAGCGGTCGCGCAGCACGTGTTGGGAGAGGCACGGGCCACCGAAATTGTGGTTGAAGTAGATGATTCCGCGCGCCTCGTGGATCAATGAGTTCAGCACCGCGCCGGCGATCTGCTCGCCGGTGATCGTCGGCGCGTCCGCCTCGGTGAACGGATGCCCGACTTCGACGAACGCGAAGACCGGCTGCCGCCTGCCGTCGAGTCCGTCCAGGTAGCGCATGCGGTCCATGGTCAGCCCGTAGTTGGCCGCCCGCCGGCAGGTGGCGGCGGTCACCCCCGCGGGCGGGTCCTCACCGGGCGCGCCGCAGACATGCGGATCGGTGTACCAGTAGATGTCGTTGGAGACCACGGTGGTGTACTCGTTGACGAACCTGCTCGCCTCCGTGTCGGACTCCCAGAACATCACGCCCTTGCCGTAGTTGGCGTAGCGCATCCGGCCGTCGTCGGCCGGGTAGCGGCCACCGAGCCGCTGCATTTCGGCGTAGCCGTTCTCGGGGCCGTGCGTCATGTCCACTTCGTCGCCGAGGAGCCAGGCGACGCTCTCGTTCCCGCGGTTGCCGAATTGCTCCGAAATCATCGCGGACATGCCGTTCCGGCGGACTGCGCCGAGGTCCGTGTCGGCCGTCAGCTCCACATAGGTGTTGAGGCCGTTGACCTTGTCGCTCAGCGCGTCGGCGTCGCTCAGCACGCTCTCGAACCAGACGCCGGTCGGAAAGTGCTTCGGATCGCTCCAGCCGGACGCCTCGGCTTGGGGAAACGCCGCGTAGTAGCGCACCCCTCCCTCCCAGGGCACCCGCGGCCACGCGGGACCGAGCAGAGCCTGGTCGGCGGACCTGTCCGGCGGCGAACTGGACGCGGATACCGCGACCAAGCCGACCGCGAGCACCGCGGTGAGCACGCCCCGGCGGACCTTCCCGATCGACCTACGCCGGGGCCGAAGCACCGGTTTCCCGGCCCCAACCGGAACGCACGGTGAAGCCTGGCGAGCGCCGTCGCAGCTCGGCGAGCAGGACGATGGAGACGTAGCACACCGCGGCCGGGATGAGCTGCGGCTCCCCGAACGCGACGGCGCGCAGCCACGACCAGGACCTGGGCCCGGGCACGGGATCCGCGAGAAGTCCGTACCCGGCGGGCGCCGACCGAACGAATCGCCAGAACTCGACATTGCCTTCGCGAGCCCGGGCCAGCCTGCGGATCAGCTGGTTCGCGCGACGCGGGACCTCGACGTCGACGACGGCGTCGATCTCCACCTTCTCCTCCGCACCGACGATGGCATCCAGGAACATGTCATCGGCGGTGATGTCCGGAAATCGGTCGAATCGCCGGCGGGCATTCTCGGACAAGGCGATCACGCCCCGGCCGAACAGCCGGTTCCGGAAGACCGGAAGCCGCTCGCTGATGGTGTAGTAGGCGCGGACCGGCCAGCTGCTGTCGCCGTAGACCAGGTGCGGGCGGGGAACCGCCGCCTCGACGCCCGTGCGGGACAACGCGTCGACCAGAGACCGGATCAGCGCGGGCGACAACATCGCGTCCGCGTCCAGATAGATCCGGTGTCCGGAGGTGGCCGCGGCCTCGGCGGCGTTCAACGCGGCGATCTTGGAAGGCTGGGTGAGCTCGACGACCGTTACGCCGAACTCGCGGGCCACCGACGCGGTCTGGTCGGTGCATCCGTTGGCGGCCACCACGACCTCGAGGTCCGAAAGATCTGCTGTGCCGAGACCCAGTCCACTCAGGACGCGGCGGATTCCCGCCTCCTCGTTGAAGGCGGGCACGATGACCGTGACGGACATGGGCACTTCCCGGGTCCTCGGCATGAGACCTGATGACACTCCAGATCCTCTGCCGCACCGGACGACGTGCACAACCGGTCGATCGGCTAGCGGCACACGTCGTTTGCTCGATGGCTTTCCCGCCGCGTGTCGCTAGGGTTTCTCGTGTTGGTCCGAGGGGGAAACCGTGGCCGGTAATTGGAAACGCGTCGCGCTCCGGGGCGTCGAGTTCGACTGCGTGGTCGAGGCGGACGTCGTCGGGTACGTGCTCGCCGAGCTCGCCGAGGGGCGCGGCGGCCGGATCAGCACGCCGAACGTCGACATCCTGCGCCGCACCACGAGCGACGCCGAGGCGCGGCATCACGTCGGCTCGGCGACGGTCGTCGTCGCCGACGGCGCGCCGCTGATCTGGGCTTCCCGTCTCGCCGGACGGCCTTTGCCGGCACGGGTTCCGGGCTCCGACCTGATCTGGAACCTTTCCGCCGCGCTGGGCCGAACGGGACGTTCTGTCTACCTGCTCGGCGGCGAGCCCGGTACGGCGGAGCTCGCCGCATCGGTGCTCACCGAGCGCTTTCCGGCGCTCGTGGTGTCCGGTTTCGACAGTCCGCCGTTCGGCTTCGACGCCGATCCGGACGCGCTCGACCTGGTCTGCCGCCGGGCCGTGGCAGCGAAGCCCGACCTGGTCTTCGTCGGACTCGGCTTTCCGAAGCAGGAGCGGTTGATCGAGCGGCTGCGGGCCACGCTGCCCGCCGCGTGGTTCATGGGCTGCGGCGCGGCGATCGGGTTCGTCGCCGGCACCCGCCGGCGGGCACCGGCCTGGATGCAGCGGACCGGCCTCGAGTGGCTGCACCGCCTGATCAGTGAGCCGCGTCGCCTGGTGCGGCGCTATCTGCTGCATGACCTGCCGTTCGCGATCTGGCTGCTGACCATGAGCGCGCTCGACCGCACCAGACGGCCGACCGTGCCGGCGCAGCTGGAGGTAGGTCAAGAATGACCGCGACCGCGGACACGTCGGTCATCGTCGTCTCCTACAACACCCGCGAGCACACCTTGCGGTGCCTTCGCGACCTGCTGACAGATCAGCCGGGTTCGGTCGAGTTCGACGTGGTCGTGGTCGACAATGCTTCGCAGGACGGATCCGCCGATGCCATCGCCGCCGAGTTTCCCGGCGTTCGACTCGCGCGACTCGAGCAGAACGTGGGCTGGGGTCGAGCGGTCAACCGCGGCGCGGCCGATTGCGAGAGCCGGTATCTGCTGCTGCTCAACCCCGACACCCGCCCGGTCGGCGATGCCATCGGGCAATTGGTCGGCTTTGCCATGAGCCGGCCGGGACACGGTATCTACACCGGCCGTACGCTGACCGTCGACGGCCTGGACGACGGGCACGCCTGCCTGGGCCTGCCCACGCTGTGGAGCCTCTGCTGCTTCGCGAGCGGCCTGTCGACGGTGCTGAAGCGGTACCAATGGTCGAACCCGGAGGGCCTTCCCCGGTACGACCGCCAGTCGGTTCGCGAGGTGCCGGCCGTGTCCGGCTGCTTCATGCTTGTCGAGCGAACGCTCTTCCACGCCGTGCAGGGCTTCGACCCGCGATACTTCCTCTATAGCGAGGACGTCGACCTCGCAGTACGAGCGAGGCAGGTCGGAGCCAGGCCGCTCGCGTTCCCCGGTGCGTCGATCGTCCACATCGGTGGCGCCTCGTCCAGTTCGGAGAGCCAGCGGATCGGGATCCTCCGCGGCAAGATGACGTACGCGCACCGTCATTGGGGACGGCGCCGGGCGCAGGCCGCCGGGGTTCTCCTCGCCGCCGGGGTGTTGCTCCGCTGTGTGGCGGGGACGGCGCTGGGCGCCAAACGGTCACGGGTCGCCTGGCGGGCGGTCTGGCGGGAGCGCCGCACCTGGATTGCCGGCTACCCGCCCGTGGACGAGCCGCGGCCCCGCCCGCTTCAGTGGGCGACCCCAGCAGGTCAATGACGTCCCATCGCCATCCGCAGCAGCTTCCGGCCGCGGTGGCGCACGGTCCGCGCCTGCCGGCGGGCGTACATCCGATACACCGCGGAGCGTGCCCTCGATCGCTGCTCCGGGCTGAGGCCCGCGGCCCGAAGCCAACGCAGCATCTCCCGGCATTGCAGGGTGGCGGCGAAATGGGCCTGCCACGCCGGCACGTCCAGGCGACGGGCGATGTTCCCGATCTTGTCGGGCTGCCAGCCCCGGTGCGCGAGGACCTCGCTCACGTGGCCCCACGGCCCGGCGAGGGCAAGCTTGACGGCGAAGACCTCGTCTTCGCGTAGCATGTTCCGCCGCGGGATCGCGGCGACCGGCGCTCTGCGCACCATCGCGTACAGCGGGTCGATCAGCAGGTGGCTCTCGTTGAGCAGGCGGAGCACCTCGGCGAGGCGATCGACCGGGTCGGCCGAGCGCAGCGCCGTGCCGTCGTAGTGGGCCGTCTGGATATCGCCGCCGGGTCCGGTGTACATGATCTGCGTCGTGACCATGATCAGCCGGGGATCCTCGGCGAACTCGCGCAGGCAACGCGAGACAAAGGTGGGTGCCAGGCGGTCGTCGTCGCCGATCCACCGGAAGAACGAACCGGAGGCCAGCCCGATGGTCCGCACGAAGTTGTTGAAGAGACCGATGTTGTGGGGCTGGCGGTGATAGGCGATCCGGTCGTCGCGCGCCGCCAGCGCGCGGCACACCGCCTCGGTGTCGTCGGTGGAGCCGTTGTCCGAGATCACCAGCTCGACGTGGGGATGATCCTGCGCCAGCACGGATTCCACCACCGGGATCAGGCGTTCGCCGGCATTGCGCACGGGAAGGCCGATCGACACCAGCGTGTCAGCGTTCACCATCGTCCCGTCCGGTCGGTGCGGCGAGCGTGCCCCGCCTGGGGCATCCTACCGAGCGTGCCAGTCCCCCGTTGAGACTGTCACGTCGCCGATAGTGAAAGAACCGAAGGACCAACGGATCTTTAGCCGTCGGCTAAACCGGGATGGCCGTTCGGTCGTCTCCACGAGCCGGTGCAGGCCGATACAGTCGCCCTGCGTGGACACGTCGGCGAAGCCATTCCATCGGACCAAGGATAGGGCGCGAAATGCGTTTCGAGCGGCGGTGGGCACGGCGCCTCGCAAGTGCGACAGCGGCTGTCGTGTGGGTACCGTCGATCGTGCTGCTGGGACTCCTCCCGGCCGCGCCGGGCGCTGCCGCCCCGCCGCCGGACTTCCAGACCTCGCTGGTCGTGGGCGACGGACTCGACGGCCCGTCCGGGTTCGAGATCGCACCGGACGGCCGGATCTTCGTCCTGGAACGTGCCGGAAAGGTCAAGATCGTCAAGAATGGGCAATTGCTGGCACAGCCCTTCGTCGACCTACCGTCGGAGGCGACCGGCGACCGCGGGCTGATCGGGATCGCATTCGACCCCGAATTCGGTGACACCAATCACTACATTTATTTCTATTACACCGGCCACGACCTGCTCAATCATCTGGTTCGCTTCGACGCGTCCGAGGACATCGCCGCAAATGGGCCGTATCAGCTTTTCCAGACGCAGTCGCCGTCGCACCTGCTGCACGTCGGCGGCACCATCGCGTTCGGCCCGGACGGCAAGCTCTATTTCGCGGTCGGCGACAACGGCAACGGCGCGCACGCGCAGAACCTGGCCAACCCGCACGGCAAGATCCTGCGGATCAACCGGGACGGCTCGGTCCCGACCGACAACCCCTTCTACGGACAGCCCGGCAAGCTCGATGCCATCTGGGCGTACGGGTTCCGCAACCCGTGGCGGTTCCAGTTCGACGAACTGACCGGCCACCTGTACGGCGGTGACGTCGGCAACTACTCCTTCGAGGAACTCAACCACATCGTCAAGGGCGGCAACTACGGCTGGCCGCTGCACGAGGGGTATTGCACCGCCAACTGCAACGGCTTCGTCGAACCCATCAACGCGTACCCCCACTACGGCGGCTACAGCGCGGCGGTCACCGGCGGGCCGGTCTACCGCGGGACCATGTTCCCGGGCCAGTACCGCGGCCACCTGTTCTTCGGGGACTACGCGCAAG
>Ga0307513_10008035_pt1 | contig 13554 bp, 12 predicted proteins | sample 15_EM_MG_FD_202174 | JGI IMG/M metagenome (GOLD analysis project Ga0307513, IMG submission 202174) | Populus trichocarpa ectomycorrhiza microbial communities from riparian zone in the Pacific Northwest, United States - 15_EM | ecosystem: Host-associated > Plants > Roots > Unclassified | place... | reverse complement strand
GGCTTACATCATCACGGACGCCGAGCGCTCCGCCTTCAAGCGACTCGCCACCGACGAGGAGCGCGAGCAGTTCATAGAGGGCTTCTGGCAGCGTCGCGACCCCGACCCCGACACGGACGAGAACGAGTACAAGGAACAGTATTACGAACGCATCGCCTACGCCAACGAGCACTACGCCTCCGGCATCCCGGGCTGGAAAACGGATCGCGGTCGCATCTACATCACTTTCGGCAAGCCCGATTCCGTGGAGTCGCACCCTTCGGGCGGCGCGTACGACCGTCCGAGCTATCACGGCGGCGGCTCGACGACGACCTACCCGTTTGAAGTCTGGTTCTATCGCTACCTCGAAGGCGTCGGCTCCGGCATCGAGATCGAATTCGTTGACCCGACCGGCACGGGCGAATACCGCATCGCCCGCTCGCCCGACGAGAAGGACGCGCTCGCGATGGTTCCCGGCGCGGGCTTGACCCTGAACGAAAGCCTCGGCCTCTCAAGCAAGTCCGACCGCATGACTCAAGGCGGCACCTACCAGCGCGAGCAGGACAGCCCTTTCTCGCGCCTCCAACTTCTGACAGACCTCTCGCGCCCGCCCGTCATCAAGAACGCCGAACTCGCTTCGCTCCTGACCGGGTCGGGCACGATTGAAGACAACCCGCTCAACTTCGACATGCGCATCGACTTCTATCGCCAGTCGGACGAGCGCGTCGTCACGGCCTTCACGATCCAGACCGACAACAAGGAACTGACCTTCGCCGACGTGGGCGGCGTGCAGACCGCGCGCATGAACATCTTCGGTCGCATCACTTCGGTTGCCGGTCGCCGCGTCGGCGTCTTTGAAGACGCCGTGACGGCCACCGCCAGCAGCGCGGAATTGCTCGATCTGAAGAACCGCAAGTCGGCCTACGGTAAGACCGTCCCGCTCGCGCCGGGCACTTACCGCGTGGATGTCATCGTGCGCGACATCAACTCCGGCGCAACGCAGGTCAAGCATCTCGGCTTCACCGTGCCGAAGTACGACGCCAAGCAACTCTCGACCTCGACGCTCGTGCTCGCGGTCAGGTTGCAGAACATGTCGGATGCGCCCGCCGTCGGCCAGTTCACCATCGGCCAGTTCAAAGTGATCCCGAACGTCGCGCGCACCTATCGCAAGGGCGAACCCGTCGGCCTCTACATGCAGGTCTACAACGCGGGCATCGACCAGACGACGCTCCGCCCCTCGGTTGACGTGGACTACGTGCTCCTGAAGGACGGCAAGGAACTCGGCAAGATGCCCGAAGATTGGCGTGGCATGAGCGACGCAGGCCAACGCCTGACGCTTGCCCGCATGATCACCACAGACCAACTCGCCCCCGGCGAGTACGAACTCATGGTGCGCATCAAAGACCGCGTCTCCGGCCAGTCGCTCTCGCCTTCCGAGAAGTTCACGCTCGTCCAGTAGCGGCGCAACTCGAACGTAAAAAACGTTGGCGGCAAGTTTCCAAACTTGCCGCCAACGTTTTTTGCGCGCGTTTGTTTGACCTTTTTTTGCGCGCGTGGCGATTGGTATGAGCCGCGAAGGGGCTGCGCTTCAAGTCGCTTCTCTTTCACCGCGCCGGAGCGCGTTGACGAGGAGGTGCGCGCGGCGCGTGGGTTCGGGCTGGCGGTAGCCGCCGTCTGTGGCGAGCGTCAGTTCAATCGCTCCCGCGAGGTCGATCAAATGGCCGGGCGAGACGTAGATCGGCTGGACGCGCGTCTTCGTCCGCAAGGCCGCGCCCACCGTCTCGTCGTTCTTCGGGTCAACGAGCGGTTGCCAACTGCCGCGCTCCTCGGCCAATTCCGCGTGCCTGCCGACCAGCACCGACTTGGCGCAGCCGAGCGTCGGGCGGTTCAGAAACAGGCCGACGTGCGAGGCGATGCCGACGCGGCGCGGATGCGCGATGCCCTGCCCGTCGAACATCACGGCGTCAGGCTCGGTCTTGAGTTTCGACCACGCCTCCAGCACCGACGGCGCTTCACGAAACGACAGCAGCCCCGGCACGTAAGGAAATTGCGTCTCGCTCACCAACCCGACTTCCTCCACCACTTCGAGCGACGGCAGACGCAGCACCACGATCCCCGTGTAGATGACGGGCGAGAATTTATTGAACGAGATGTCCGCGCCCGCCACCGTCTCAATCTTCCTGCCCTTGTGCGGCACGACGCGCACGCGCTCGCGCAGACGCTTCTGCAACTCCACAGCCTCGCGCGGTGTCATCTGCCAATCATGGAGTCGTTCGTAAAGAGCCATCTTTAAAGACCTCGCGGATGAAAGAATAAATGCGAAAAAATATTTGTGGGGTGGATGCGATTCACTTCAAGTCTTCACGCGCGCGGTAAAGTCTATCGTCTCAGCCGCCAAGACTCCGGACTCTTTGCTTGCTATCGAATGGACGCGCCAGCGCGCATCGTCGCGTTCCGGGAAGTCGTGGCGGAAGTGCGCGCCGCGCGACTCTTCGCGCCAGAGCGCGGCGCGCGCGACGAGCAGCGCAACCGTGACGAAGTTGCGCGAGGGCGAACGCAAACTCCGCGCCCGCTCGATCTGTTCAAACTCCCCGAGCGCGCGCAGCAGCGATTGCCGCGAGCGCAGTATCCCGACGCGCTCCCACATCAAACGTTGCACACGCTTGCGCACGGCGAGCGCGATCTCGCCCGCGTTGGGGTCCGACATCGACGCCTGATCCGCATGGTCGCCCTTTGCATCGTCGGGCGGCGAGAGGGACGCAGCTGCGGCGTAATCCTGAGCGGCGGCGCGTCCCGCGCGTGCGCCGAAGACCAGACCTTCGAGCAGCGAGTTCGACGCGAGACGGTTCGCGCCGTGGACGCCGGTGCAGGCCACTTCGCCCGCCGCGTAGAGTCCGGGGAGGGTGGTGCGCCCGTCGAGGTCTGTGCGGACGCCGCCCATGATGTAGTGCGCGGCGGGCGAGACGGGAACGAATTCGCGCGTGATGTCGAGGCCGTGGCGCAGGCAGGTGTCGTAGATTTTCGGGAAGCGGCGACGCAGGAATCGCGCGTCGAGCGCGGTCATGTCGATGAAGGCGGTGCGCGTGGCGGTGCGTTCCAACTCGGCGACGATGGCGCGGCTCACGATGTCGCGCGGGGCGAGTTCGGCGCGCTCGTGATAGCGGGGCATGAAGCGTTTGCCCTCGGCGTTGCGGAGCACGCCGCCCTCGCCGCGCATCGCTTCGGAGAGCAGGAAGCGCGGCGCGCCCTCCACGTTCAAGGCCGTCGGGTGAAACTGCACAAACTCCATGTCGGCCAACTCCGCGCCCGCCGCGTAGGCCATCGCCATGCCGTCGCCGGTGGCGACCTGCGGGTTCGTCGTGTGCAGGTACAACTGCCCCGCCCCGCCCGATGCCAGCACCACAGCGCGTGCGCGCAAACTACGCGACGCGCGCACCAGCGGGTCGAGATAGCGCACGCCGCAGCAACGCCCGTCTTCCACGATCAACTCTTCGGTCGCCGCGTGCGCGAGAAACTCTATGCGCCCGTCGGCGCGCGTGCGTGCGAGAAGCGCGCGGACGATCTCATGCCCGGTCGCATCGCCCCCGGCGTGCAGGATGCGCCGGCGCGAGTGTGCGGCCTCCTGCGTGAAGAGGAGTTGGCCGCCCTCCCGGTCGAACTCCGTGCCCCACTCGATCAACTCGCGCATGTAACGCCGCCCATCTTCCACCAGCACGCGGACGGCGCTCTCGTCGCACAGTCCCGCGCCCGCCGCCTGCGTGTCGTCCTCGTGCAGAGAGGCTTCGTCGTCCTCCGAGAGCGCGACGGCCACGCCGCCCTGCGCGTACTCCGTGTTCGACTCGGCGGCGCGCTCTTTCGTCAGCACGACGACGCGCGCGCCCGTCGCGGCGATTTCGAGCGCGGCGCGCAAGCCCGCGATGCCGCTGCCGACGACGATGAAGTCTGTCTGTTGAATCATGCGTTTTTGCGGAAGTCGGGCGCGATTCTAGCAAGCGCGCGCGGCATCGGGCAATGAGCGTCCGCCCGCGATAGATGGTTAGTAGTGTGTCTGGCTGTCAGGCTAGAGCAAAATTCAATCGGCAGGAGAACTGTAGGGGCAGGGCTAGTCCCTGCCCGCTCCGTTACGTCACCACACGGGCAGGGACAAGCCCTGCCCCTACAGTTATAGCGATTGTTCTACTTCCATCTGAAAATTGCTCTAGGTTTTATGTTGGGGCTTGGCGGGCAGTTTTGCGGGTAGATCGAGATCGTCGTCAATGAGCATATCCACACAGACGCCTGCCACACGCGCATACTTCAAAAGAACAGGTAAGGGCGGCTCGCCTTTTCCCGTTTCATATTCGGAAATTCTGTTTTGTGTGAGGTCTACTTCAAGCCGTTTGATCAACTCGTTCTGAGAAAGACCGAGAGACAAACGAATCTGGATAAGTTTTTGGGTAAGTCGTTTCGGTTTGAGACGGACACCTCTTGCCATCAGAAGTTTCCTCCTGACAGACACAGGTTGCCCTTAACCGAAGCTTCGGTTAGAATGTCGTTGCGTAACGTGGTCGCCGTGAGTGTGAACCTCTCAACTCGAACGGCGATGCTCATTCACTCGGTAGAGATTGAGGTTGAGGTTGAGCTACGCATGACCGTCGCTAATTTTCAAAGACTGAACGCGCGCATCATAGCAGACCGCGCCGGAGTTCGTCTCGCCTCTGTCTACCCTCAACACGGCGGCAGAGGCTCGCGGGGCTTGCGGCAAGGACAACGCAAGCCTTCGCGCATTTTTGTCGTATGCCTCACATCCTCTTAGTCGAAGATACGGAGATGGTCGCCGATGCCGTGCGCGACACGCTTGAGGCCGAAGGCTGGCGCGTCTCGATGTGCGCCGACGGACTCGTCGCGGTGCGCCTGATTGCGAGCGACGCACACTATGACCTGTTGCTGCTGGACAACGAACTGCCGAAGGTGAACGGGTTGGAGTTGACGTGCTACGCACGCACTCTCGCACATCGCAAGCAGACGCCGATCATTATGATCTCCGCGAGCGATTGCGGGCGTGCGGCACGTCGCGCGGGCGCAGATGCGTTCATCAGGAAGCCGGAAGACTTGGGGAGGATGGTCGAGATTATCGCTCGCTTGCTTATCTCTTAGGGTGATTTTCAAATGTTCGTCAGGAACAGGTTAATGTAGGGGCAGGGCTTGTCCCTGCCCGTGTGCTGACGTAACCGAGCGGGCAGGGACAAGCCTCGTATCTGACGCCATACGGTCTTTTGCAAGACGCTCTAGTTCGGATTTCAAACTGATTCACAACCGCCGCGCTTCACACGTTGCGGGAGTTTCGCGCCGCGCGCTAGAATGACGGCCATAGTTTCCAACTCTTTCTATTCACTATTGAAGTTTTCGCCTTGCGGCGCACGAGTCGGGCAGATCCACCCCTGCTGCTACGCGCGCCCGGCTCAAATTTACGGAGGAATCCCACATGCTCAAAAGAAATCGTTTCGCGGCGTTCATGCTCGCCGTCGCGCTCGTCGCGTCGAACGTCGCATCGGCGCAGAACAAAGCATCGCAGGCGTCAAAGAAGCCGGGCGGCGCATCCGCCACTGCGGGGCAGGCGAACGGCGGCGGGCTACCGCCGATCAAGTTTACGGAGTTTCGTCTGGAAAACGGCCTGCGCGTGATCCTGCACGAAGATCATTCGACGCCGATTGTGGGCGTCAATCTCTGGTATCACGTCGGCTCGAAAAACGAAGTGCCGGGCAAGACCGGCTTCGCGCATCTCTTCGAGCACATGATGTTTCAAGGCTCGAAAAATTACGACGACGACTATTTCAAGCCCATTCAGGAGGCGGGCGGCAACCTCAACGGCTCGACCAATCCCGACCGCACGAACTACTGGGAGGTCGTTCCCTCGAACTTCCTCGAACTCGCCCTCTTCATGGAAGCCGACCGCCTCGGCGGGCTGCTCGACGTGCTCAACGAAGCCAAGCTCGCCAACCAGCGCGAGGTGGTCAAGAACGAGAAGCGGCAGAACTACGACAATCGCCCCTACGGTCTGGTCGGCGCGAAGATCAACGAGACGCTCTACCCGAAGACGCACCCTTATCACTGGCTGACCATCGGCTCGCTCGACGATCTCTCCGCCGCCTCGCTCGACGACGTGAAAAATTTCTTCCGCCGTTACTACACGCCGAACAACGCCACGCTCACCATCGCGGGCGACTTCACCCCGGCGGAGGCGCGTCGTCTGGTGGAAAAATATTTCGCCCCGATCCCGCGCGGCCCGGAAGCGACGCCCGTCCCCGCGCAGGTGGCGACGATCAGCGAGTTGAAACGCATCAACATGGAAGACCGCGTCGCCCTGCCGCGCGTCTACACGGTCTGGCCTGTGCCGCCACAGTTCACGCCCGACGAGGCCGCGCTCGATGCGCTCGCCACCATCCTCGGGAGCGGCAAGAGTTCGCGCCTCTACAAGACGCTCGTCTACGAACGCCAGATCGCGCAGGACGTGTCGGCCTTCAACAACTCCGCCGAGATCGCCGGTCAGTTTCAGATCGTGGCGACGGCCAAACCCGGTAAGACGCTCGCCGAACTCGAAGGTGCAATCGGCGAAGAACTCGAACGCATCAAGCAGACGCCGCCCACCGCCGAAGAGATCGAACGCGCCTACAATGCGCGCGAGGCGTCTTTCATCTACAGCCTGCAAACCGTCGGCGGCTTCGGCGGCAAGAACGACCAGTTGAACCAGTACGCCACTTACCTGAACCGCCCCGACTACTTCAACGAAGACCTCGCGCGCTACCGCCGCGTGACCGCCGAGGACGTAAAGCGCGTCGCCAATCAATACCTGACCGATAAGCGTCTCATCGTCAACGTGACGCCGCGCCCGCGCGGACGCTCGACCGGCGAACCCGTTCCCGAAAGCCCCGCGAAGGCTGTCGCCACGCCCTCGCCGCAGACGGCGGGCGCGACACAGGCCGGGGCAGCGACAACCGAGGGCGCGCAAACTGCGACGAAGGCCGCCGCCGCTGCGACCGCTCCGGCGGGAGCCGCGCCGCCCAACACCGCCGCGCCCGCCAAAGGCGAACCGGCCAAACCGGCGAACGCCAAACGCGACCCGAAGCAAGCGGAGGCGAGTGCGGCAGTGCTGCCGAAGCCCGGACCCGAGCCGCGCCTCGTGCTGCCTAAAGTTGAACGCCACCGGCTGTCGAACGGTCTGGAAGTGTTTCTCGTCCGCCACTCCGAACTGCCCGTCGTCAACCTGAACCTGATCATCAGGTCGGGCGCGTCGGCAGACCCGGAGAACTTGCCCGGCGCGGCCAGCCTCACCGCCGACCTGATCGACGAAGGCACGAAGACGCGCAACGCGCTCGACATCTCGAACGCGCTCGCGGGCATCGGCGCGCGCCTCAGCGTCGGCGCGGGATGGGACTCCACCACCGCCGACCTGACCACACTCACGCGCCATCTCGACCGCGCGCTCGAAGTCTACGCCGACGTGCTGCTCAACCCGGCGTTCCCTGAAGCTGACCTCAAACGCCTGCGCGGCTCGCGCCTCGCCGCGCTGCAACAGCAACGCGACAGCGCCGACGCCATCGCAGGCGTCGTCTATTCGTCAATCCTCTACGGCAACAAGCATCCTTACGGTCGCCCGCTCTCCGGCAACGAAGCCTCGCTCACCGCTCTCAGCGAGGCCGACGTGCGCCGCTTTTACGAAACTTACTACCGCCCGAACAACGCCGCGCTCATCGTCGCGGGCGACGTGACGGCGGCCACGCTCTTGCCCAAACTCGAACGCGCCTTCGCCGCGTGGAAGCCCGGCAAAGTCCCTGCGGCTGACGTTTCGATGACGCCGCCCGCGCGCGAGCGCGCCGGAATTTATCTCGTCGACAAACCGGGCGCGGCGCAGTCCGTCATCCAGATCGGACAGGTCGGCGTCGCGCGCTCGACGCCCGACTACTTCCCGCTGCTCGTCCTCAACTCGATGCTCGGCGGCCAGTTCGTCTCGCGCATCAATCTCAATCTGCGCGAGAACAAGGGCTACACCTATGGCGCGCGCTCGAACTTCGACTACCGGCGCGGCGCGGGACCGTTCGCGGCCTCCGGCGGTGTCTTCACCAACGTCACGAAAGAATCGGTCAACGAATTCCTCAAAGAGTTGCGCGGCATACGCGGCGAGATTCCCGTCACCGAGCGCGAACTCGAATACGCCAAGCAGGGCATCCTGCGCGGCTTCCCGCGCGGCTTCGAGACGCCCGACCAGATCGCCAATCGTCTGAGCGCGGTTGTGCTCTACAACCTGCCCGACGATTATTTCAACAGCTACAGCGCACGCGTGCGCGCCGTCACGCTCGCAGACATCACGCGCGTCGCCAATCGCTACCTCGATCCGTCGCGCATGGCGATCCTCGTCGTCGGCGACCGCAAGGCCGTCGAACCGGGGCTGCGCTCGCTCGGCATCGGCGAAGGCATCACCCTGCTTGATGTTGAAGGCCGCCCCGTGGCCTCGGCGGCGGGCGACGGCGGAAGCAAGTAGCAACCGCCGACCTGCCTCAACGAACAAAAGAAGGCCGTACCGGAAATTTACGACTTCCGGCACGGCCTTCCCTTTGTCTCCCGCGCGGGCGCGGCTTAACGCTTGATGAGATTGATCGTCCCGCGACACTCCGGCGCGCCGCAATCGCAACGCTTGTCGTTCGAGTGATACGACTCTACGTAATCGAGCGTGATCTCTTCGCCGGGGGCGATGTCGCGCAGGGCGAAAAAGATGATGTGGCCGTGCATGATGCGCACGAAGCTGTTCGGCTGGCACGAGTGGTTGATGAACTGCGAAGCGTTGCCGCCCACGCTGCTGTCGATGCCCCAGTAAGGATCAGTCGCGCAGATGTGCAGGCGCTCCTTGCCGCGCATCCGCCGCGCCGCCTCCACGCGCGACACGCGCTCGCCCGTCAACTCCGCGATCTTCCGCCCCTTGCGAAAAGCCACGGTCGCGAAACAACCCGTCCCGTCAATTTTCGACTTGCGCGCCTCGATCCCCTCAGCCGCTTCGATCTTTCTCGTTTGTTTCGTCCCGGTCGTCGCCCTCAATTTTTGCCCGCCTCCAATTCCGCACGCAACTTCTTCGTCAACTTCGCCCACACCATCTCGTAAGACTCACGGATCAAACTCTCCGTCTCCGCTTCCTTAAGCGCGTCGAGCCGGTGCAGCGTCACCCAGTGGTTGCGCGCCATGTACGCGGCGGGCGCGATGTCCGCCTGCTCGACGAGTTCCGCGAACTTCTCCGGCGTACACTTGAACGACACGCGCGTCGGCGTCACATCCAGACTCGCCACGGCGAACATCTTGCCCCCGACACGGAACAACAGATCGTTATCCCACTGCACGCCCTCCGTCGTGTGCGGCAGCGACAGGCAGAAACGTCGTAGCGATTCAATATCCATCTTTCATCCTGCCTTCCTCTGTGCTCGCTCCGTGTCCTCTGTGTCTGCGGTAGTGAGTGGCGATCAGCGTCAGTCACCAACGAATCATCACGCTCTTACTCGAACTGTTTCTTAAACTCCCCGAACTGCTCACGCAACTCCGCCAACTCCGCGCGCACCGCCTTTAACTCCTCCTCCAAACGCGCCACCCGCCCCGTCTCCCCGCGCGCCTCGTGCGTCGCCGCCTCCGCGCCCTCCGTCTCCGCCACCTGCACCTCGCCGCCGAGCAGGTGCGCGTACCGCGACTCTTTCTGCCCCGACTGTCGCGGCAATTTCAACACGAGCGGCACGTCCCGCATCATCAAATCTTCCAGCGTCGTCTCGACAAACGACAACGCCGAAAACGGGTACAGGCGCTCAGTGCGCGTGCGTATCTCCCCCACCGTCTGCGCCCCGCGCAGCATCAACACGCACATCACCGCCATCTCCGGCGACTTCAACCCCAACGCCTCGTCCAGCACGTGCCTGTACTTCGGCACGCGCCCGTCCGCCGTCGTCACCACCCGCACCAACTTCCGGTCGCGCAAGCTCTCCAAAGCCCACGTCACCGTCCGCTCGTCAAACGCCACCACCGGCTCGCGGTTCGACAACTGGTTGCATGCCTGCCGCAGCGCGTTCAACGTCAACGGGTAATACTCCGGCGTCGTCACCTGCTTCTCAATCAACGCCCCGACGACGCGCACCTCTTCGGGACTTAAAATCAATTCTTCGCTCAATGTGTCACCTTTGATTTACCGCCAATCATTCTTCTCGGATGTTTACATTCTTTTGCAACCAGACTATATCTCCTCGATCCTTGTCCCGACCCGTAGCCAACTTATTCTTCAATAAATCCGCTTTCGATAGCACATGTATTTCCATGTCGCCGATGGGGATGTTCACTTTTTTCTGCCACGCTTCATCAAACTCTAATCCATCTATGCCTGTCAGAATGTCTATCCGACACGGTTCGACGCCTATCTGAATTATTCGGTCGGGAGCGGTAAAGTCATCTTCTGATAAATCTGAAACCAGCGCGCCGAACTTTGTTAACGCGCGCATGATCTTTTTTGCATTCCTCGCATCGTTTTTCACCCATATATCAATATCACCGGTCGCACGAGGGAAGCCGTGGGCGGCAAGGGCATACGCACCGACGACGATAAAATCAACTCTTTCGTCCCTTAAGCACGACAATATGTCTTTGAAGTCTGGGTTCAACATTTAAGTTTTCCTTAAATGACCATGCATTAAGAGCAAGCTGCCACATCATACCAATCAACTGTTCGGGCGACTTACCCTTCAAGCCATCGCTATCCGGTTCATGGATTGAAGCTTTCCTGATTTGTATGTTTCGCATCGGGCTTTTCCCTCTGTGTTGATACATCGCGGACCACAACCGGCTCAATGCGTTGTCAGGCGAGACGCCACTTGATGCGCGTGTAGGCGATGCGAAAGCCGTGTCGCTCGGCGTTGCGTTGCGAGGTGCTGCCGGGTTGAGCGCACATCATGGCGATGTCGCAGCCCTGTTCGGCGGCGTAGCGGAGGCGGCTGCCGAGCAGGGCGAGTTGCGCGCCCTGCCTGCGTCCTTCGGGAACCGTGCTCGCCCCCGCCAGCAACACCACGCCTTCGCAGATGCCGATGCCGCCCGTGGCGATGGGCTGTCCGTCGAGTTCCGCCAGAAATGAGGACGCGCCCGCCCTGTTCGCGCCAATGACCGACAGCGCATATATCTGATCAGCGAATTCGGTAAACTCGCTCCACCCGCGCATCGCCGTCCGCGCCCACAGTTCGTGTTCATCTTCCTGAATCACACGCACGGTGATCTTATCATTGCCCGGCGCGGGCAGGTCGTTCGCTTGTCGACTGATCGGGCGATACATCACGCTCGTAAACTCGATGGGTTGATAGCCCCGCTCGTTGAGCAACGGCAGCAACCCCTCGGAGGCCAGCGGGCTGACCTCGTGATACACGGGCGCGCCGCGTTGCCGGAAGAAACCTTCGATGGCGTCCATTTCAACGCTCGTTATCTCTTGAAACAGGCCGAGGCCGAACGTCTGCGTGATCAGTGAAGCCGCGCCGTCGAACATCGCGTGTGCGCCCGCCACTTCGGTCCACTCCGCGCCGCTATCCGGAAACAGACGCGCACGCGTCTCGACGAACTCCGCGTTGGTCTGCGCCTCCGTCCTTTCGAGACGCCGCGCCAAATCCAGATCGGAAAAGATAAACTGCCGTTTGTCCTGCTCACCCATAACTTTCAATTTACGCTCCCGCGTTCCCTTTCAACTCTTGTACGTCCGGCGCGCACGGCTCACGTCTTATACGTCGGACGCAAACAACATAATCTCCGGCGCGTCTTCCGACAACCTGACGAGGCGGTCGGGTTTCAGGCCGATCTTTTCCAGCACCTTGATCGAACCGGCGTTCTCAGGGTTTGTAATCGCCAGCACGCGTCGCAGGCCGAGCGCGCCGAGCGCGTAGCTCATCACGGCGGTGGCCGATTCGTAGGCGTAGCCCTGCGACCAGAAGCGCGGCAGGAAAGCATAGCCGATGTCTGCGTCGGGCAGTGTGTCGCGCTTCACCAGCCCGCAGATTCCGGCGGGCGTCCCTGTCTCCTTCAACTCGACCAGCCACAATCCGAACCCGTGCCGCGCGTAGCTGTCAACCGGCCCTTTCAAAATATACTGAACCGCATCTTCGCCGGTCCGCACGCCCCTGTCGCCGATGTTGTGCAGGAAAGACGGCTCGTTCAGTAGTTCGAGAATGAACGCGGCATCGCCCTCGTTCAACTGTCGAAGGTTCAAACGCTCTGTTTCGAGTACGTTCACAGACATGACGCCTTCCGTTCCGGCAGGTTATTCGACTCCGCAATTCCGCCTCGGATAGTTCGCAAACCATCGAAGGGAAACGCGGGCAGTATATCTCCGCTTGCTAACTTTATCTACGCGGGCTTCAACTGTGACTTGGCGTGGCGCGATGTTAAAATGTAGGGGCAATGAATCAAGCGACACATCTTACGGGGTTGGACGCGGCGGAGTTGTCGGCGTTGGTCGAGTCTCTGGGCGAGCCTGCGTATCGCGGGCGGCAGTTGTTCGGCGCGCTCTTCAAGCGGCGTCTGCGCTCGTTCGACGAGATGACGGACTTGCCGAAAAATTTCCGCGCCACGCTCGCCGGACGCGCGACCGCTTCGACGTTGACGGTCGAGTCGCGCTACATCTCCGAGGATGGAACGCGGCGTTACCTGTTGAAGACTCACGACAATCTTCCCGTCGAAACCGTGTTCATCCCGGAAGAGCGGCGCGACACGATCTGTTTCTCGTCGCAGTCGGGCTGCCCCTTGCAGTGCAGTTTTTGCCTGACGGCGAAACTCGGACTCCTGCGCACGCTCACGGCGAGCGAGATCGTCGAGCAGATCGTGATCGCCCTGAACGACGCTTACGGCACGGGCACGAAGACGCCGCGCGGAACGAACCTTGTCGCAATGGGCGCGGGCGAACCGTTTCTTGCCTTCGACTCGCTGATGAGAGCTTTGCGCATCATGGCCGACCCGGCGGGACTCCACATCGTGCCGAACCGCGTCACCGTCTCGACCGCCGGAGTAGTTCCGCGCATACGCGAACTCGCACGCGTTCCGGACCGCCCGCACCTCGCCATCTCGCTCGCCGCCCCGACCGACGAGCAGCGAAACGTCTTGATGCCGATCAACAAAAAGTGGCCGCTCGAAGAGTTGCTTGCGGCGTGCAAGGAGTTTGAGACGTCTCTCAAGCCGGGCGAGCGTTTCACGTTCGAGTACGTGATGCTCGACGGCGTGAACGACTCGGACGAGCACGCGCGGCAGTTGGCGAATCTGCTCAACCGCCACCAACTGCGCGCGAAGGTCAATTTGATTCCGCACAACCCGGCAGACCCTCTGCCCTATCGCCCGACGCCGTTGGAGCAGGTGGAGCGTTTCAAAAACATCCTCGAAGCGAAGGGCGTCCACGCCTACGTGCGCCGCCCGCGCGGGCGCGACATCTACGCCGCCTGCGGCCAACTCGCCGCCCGCCGTCCCGCAAACAACCTGAACCCGCAGACCTTGCATCAACTAATAAGCTGACCGTCCGACTCTAAAAATCGAACCTAACCGAAAGCTGAA
>Ga0307513_10008034_pt1 | contig 13554 bp, 12 predicted proteins | sample 15_EM_MG_FD_202174 | JGI IMG/M metagenome (GOLD analysis project Ga0307513, IMG submission 202174) | Populus trichocarpa ectomycorrhiza microbial communities from riparian zone in the Pacific Northwest, United States - 15_EM | ecosystem: Host-associated > Plants > Roots > Unclassified | place... | reverse complement strand
ATTTTCGGGTTGATTTATATTGTCTCGAAATATTTCGTCCATAAACTTGTATCCAAAAATTTCTAAATTCCCGTTTTTATTTAACCATATGCATGAATTTCTTCACTTTTATTTCTCATGTAGTTAGTTTGTAATCTAAGCAACCTTTATTTTTCCCCGGGGTTTACAACAAGTTACACAACTAATACTTTTGTTTATCCTGACCTCATGTAATTTCACAACATAACATCCTTATAAGAAGAATACCACATACATATATTCATACATATCACATCTACATGTTCACACATACACATCCATGTTTCATTTCAATTTTTCATTACAAGTCTTTACAAAAGGGGTCGGACGACTAATTGAGCGATTAGCTCGTCTGTTCATACATAATTCATATCACCTATAACATGCGAATATACAATTCTTTTCAAAATGTGTGAGTCGTGAAACGAATTTCCTTACACACCATGGTGGTATGATGTCCCTATTATAGCACAAGATAATTTGAAGCATTATAAGAAATTTAAAAACATAATAAAGCAATATCAACGTTACATTTCATTCATGAACCAAAGATAATAATTCTTTTATTTTCTTCTTACTTATATAAATACCACCCTTAATAATTTTTCAATTACCGTGACTAATTACAATACTCAAACCCGATCATCCATCTCGAATACCATTAACCGAACTAACGTTATTCTCTGTTTGAAGCATAACAATCGTAATTCTTTCATTTCTTATATGCATTGTACATCTCTTATTATTTTGTTAAGTGTATTTTTCTCACTCACACACCCCAATCTCTCCATAGGAGTTGTGTGGCAGAAGTTTAACATCGGTCGGGGTTAATTACTTCACTTTAACCCCGTCATCCAACTTGGATACTTTTAGCCGTAGCTAATCGCAACATTTAAACTCTGCCATTCATCTAGGATGCCATTTACCAAAACTAATCATCAACCATAACCCGATCATCCATCTCGAATGCAATTAGTCGAAGTTAATTACCATGCGCAATTTGGTCATCCATCTCGGATGCTATTAGTTGAAGCTAATCAACACCCACAACCCAATTATTCATTTTGAATGTCATTAGCCAAGGCTAACCAGCAATCACAATCCGGTTGTCCATCTTGGATGCCATTAGCCAAAGCTAATCGGCAATCACAACCCGGTCATCCATCTCGGATGCCATTAACCAAGGCTAATCAATAATAACCCGGTCATTTATTTTGAATGTCATTAGCCCAAGTTAATCAACAATCACAATCAACATTCCATAATAGGTTTGACAATCGTGAGCAGCCCAATTTCATAACAACTCAATTAACAACTCATAATCGGTTTGTTATTCATCGCAACACAATAATATATATCCTCCTCAACAAGTCATTTCAGAACATTAGCAATTTCATCATCATTTCAACATTCATCAAGAACTCGATCAACATTTCATAGTCGTTACAACATCCGTCAAGAATTCACTTAAACATTTCATCATCATTACATCATTCATCAAGGATTCAATAATATATCGTCCATAAGTAAATCATTTCAAAGCATTAACATCATACGAGAAAAAGGTGGAAATTACCTACCTGTTCCACCCGTAAGGTGTCCTTGTCCTGACGAAGGTCCGATCCCGGACGCACCACCTAAAACATCAATGGCCACAAATCAGTACATTCATATTCAGTAATCACACACAACTTGTCATTACACATGTCTCAAGCATACACAAGTTCATGTTCTATTGTTCCACATATTACCATCACACAAAGCAATCATTTTAATCACCAGGCCATTTCAGATACATAATCTGCTGCATAATTTTGTTAGCGAAAACTTGTTTGTGACTGACAATAGAAATTCGGCAGCGAACACTGATTCGCTGCAGACAACACACTTCGACATTGACAACTACTTCACTGCAGACACTAGAATTCGACAGCGAAATAGTTTCGGCAACGAACACTCCTTCGCTGCAAACAAAAAAGTTTTCGCAGCAAACACTAATTCGCTGCAGACAACACAATTTCAGCAGCAAACTCTGATTCGCTTCTGATAACTCAATTCCAGCAGTGAACACTGGCTCGTTACAAACATCACAGTTTCGACAGCGAACACTGATTCGCCGTAAGCAACACCATTTCGACAGTGAACACTGCTTCGCTGCACACAACCAAATTTAGCAGCAAACTCTGATTCGCTACAGACAACAAAATTTCGGCAGTGAAAGCTAGTTCGCTGCAAACTCCAGAATTCAGCAGCAAATGGTGATTCGCTGCAGAAAACACAATTTTGGCAGCGAACACTGATTTTCTGCAGACAACATAATTTTAACAGCGAGCACTGGCTCGCTATAGATAAAACCATTTCAACAGCGAACACTAGTTCATTGCAGACAACACAGTTTCGGCAGCGAACACCGATTCGCTATAAGCAACACAATTTCAGCAGCAAAGCGAACACTGATTAGCTACAGACAACACAATTTTGACAGCAAACGCTAATTCGCTGCAGACAACACAATTTTGTTATTAGTTTCTAGCAAAGTCAACTGATTTTAGCTTAAACACACTCATGCAAATTCAATTCCAGCACATACTTTTTCAATTCCACCTGATTTTAAGGTTGTCTTCTTCTTTTTCTGCCCCAAAGTCCCAAGAACAAATGGAGATGTGGCATGGTTCATACCTCACAAATCTAAGTAGTTTTAGGAAAGAGGTTGACAATATTCTTCCCTTCTTCACTTGATTTTTCTTCTTCTTCTTCTTCTTCTTCTTCTCCCCTCTCGATTTCTCCCCTTCAATCAGCTTCCCACCAGTTCTAGACTCCCTCTCCTTCCATGTTTGCAGGTGTTCAGCCCTCCCTCTAGCTCTCCCTTCTCTGTCACATGCCTAAGGAGGCACATGCAACAGAGTTTGTTGAGCTCTCTTGGGAAAGGAGGAAAAGACAGGAGCATGGAGCTCATTTTGGGAAGAGGGAAGGGGGGAAAAAGCATGGAGCTCATTTTGGGAAGAGTGAAGAGTCACCTTTTCTCTCTCCTTGTATTAATAGCCCCTAAAAGTGTGCTGGAGTGTTTAGGCGCTGGACCAAGGCTGTCCTTATCCCTCTTTTGTGTTATCTTAGGTTGGTTACTATTCTCATTCTCTCCTAGGATAGGGCGGTCCAACACCAATTTTTGTTAGGTTTTACAATGTCGCTGTCAATTCAGAAATCGGTAGCGAAACTATGTCGTTACCAATTCTGAAATCAACAGCCAAAAACTGTTTCAATGTCGATTCAAAAATCAGAAGCCAAAATGTGCCACTGTTGATTTAGAAATCGACAGCAAAAACTTTGTCGCTGCTGATTCTGAAATCGGCAGCCAAAAACTTTATCGCTGCCAATTCTGAAATCAGCAGCCAAAATCGGCAGCAATGATGGAGTCATTTTTTGTTGTACTTTTTTTTGGGTGTTTACATTAATGAACTTGTATGAAATGTGAGATGAAATGATAGAATGCATGGATTGTGACCTTGTTGAACTCCTAGGAACACACTTGTGCTGAAACAGAATTCATGTTGATGTTAATGATTTGATTTTGTTATATGATTGATAAATTTGCATGGTTATGAACCAAATGAATGAAGGTATGGTTGTAGCATGTGGTTGTGGATATACTTATGATTAAAAAATGATGAATTGCACATATACGAATTACAGAGAAATGGACAACAATGTCCGGCCATAAAAAAAAAAGAACCATAAAATGATATGTCATGATGAACACCGTAGGAAAAACAAGTCATATGGCAGAAATGAAACCCTTGTGTAGTATAAAATTGATATTAAATTGTGTTAATATGTTTGTCATGGTGCCATTTAAAACATAATATGAATGTGTGTGGCAACTCTAGGTTTCAGCCTTGAGGTGATGATTAGGGGATTCTTTGGAAGAATATACATGTTGAGTTTTGGTTGTGCATTGTTGATGGTCTTGTGATAAAATTTGAACGTGATTGATTTTTCTATATGTTCAAACTTGGTTGGGGGTGAGCTATAAAAGGGGAAAGCCTAGCGTAGACCTCATGTTTAGCCCAGGGAAAAAGTAAAAACCAAAAGTGACTCAATCGTTGTTGATGATTTCTGAATCGACAGCGACACGGGTTGCGTTGACGATTTCTGGTTTAGCAACAATGCAATTATCGTCAACAATTTCTAAGTCAACAGTAAATTATGTGCGCTAATGATTTTACGAGCCAACAGTAAAACTGAATCACATTGATGATTTCTGGGTCGGTAACGATATAGTTTTCATCAACGATTTCTGAGTCAACAGTAAATTATGTGTGTTGACGATTTTATGCGCCAATAGTATAACTGAATCGCGTTGATGATTCCTAGGTTGGCAATGATGAATTTTTGTTAGCGATTTCTAAGCCAACAATGAATGTATTCATTGACGATTCCAGGCATCAGCCGTGAAAGTAGTTTTTGCTGACGATTTCTGTGTCACCTGCGAATTAGTTTTCGCTAATGATTTCTGTGTGACCAGTGACCTAGTTTTAGCTGATGATTTATGTGTCACTGGCAACCCAATTTTTGTTGTCGACTTTCTATGACAGCAGCGGCTTAGTTCATTGATGAATTCCATATCAGAGATGATTTAATGCTTGTAATGATTTCATTGTCGGTTTGATCTAAGTCACTACGAAACTCAAGAATTAAACACTAGAACGCCCATGAGTGGCCATGTTTAATATGAAGAGAAGTGTTTGATATGATGACGTTCATTGAATGATTGTATAATGTGTGGAACACTTGAATGTGAACATGTGTATTCTTGGGATATGTATGGTGATGATTATATGGTTACTTGATATGAGTATGCTGATTATAATCATTTGATATGTTAGGTGATACGACCAAGATCAGAATTTTGACCGAACAAGGGCACTCCACAAGAGGAACAAGTAGGTGGTTTCCATCCTCTCCTAGCATAATATAAATTCTCTAAATTAATTCATTACGAATGATTTAGTACTATCTTGTGATAAATAAAAAATTACTTATAGAACATTTGATTGAGTATGATGATTAGTTTCAGCTAATGGCATCCTAGATGGATGGTCAGGTTGATTATGAGGATTAGTGTAAACACTCAATCAAAAAAAGTAGTTTTCATTGACAATTTCTGAGTTAGCCAAAACTAATCAATCATTTGTCCCGATCATCCATTTGGATGCCATTAGCTGAAGCTAATCATTTATTCATTCTGGTCATCCACTTAGGATGCCATTAGTCGAAGCTAATCAATCATCTATCCCGGTCATCCATTCGAATACCATTAGCCGAAGCTAATCAATCATTTGTCCCGGTCATCCATTTAGATGCCATTAGCCGAAGCTAATCATTTGTTCATCCCAATCATTCATTGTGGATGCCATTAGCCGGAGCTAATCAATCATTTATCTCGGTCATCCATTTGGATGCCATTAGCCGAAGCTAATCAATCATTTGTCCCGGTCATCCATTCGGATGCCATTAGCCGAAGCTAATCATTTGTAAGTCCCGGTCATCCACCTAGGATGCCATTAGTAAGTCCCGACCATCCACCTCAAATGGGTCATTTTAGAACACTAACATTTTCGTCATTGTTTCAACATTCATTAAGAACTCGATCGACATTTCATAGTCGTTTCGACAATCATCAATAATTCAATCAAACACTTCATCGTCGTTTCATCATTCAACAAGGATTTAATAAAATATTATCATAAGTAAATCATTTCAAAACATAAACATCATACGAGAAAAAGGTGGAAACCACCTACCTGCTCCACTTGTGGGTTGTCCTCGTCCTGGTGATGGTCCGATCCTGGTCTGATCCTGGCCACACTACCTAAGACATCAATGGTCACAAATCAGTACATTTGCATCTTTAAATCACATTCATCACCATACTTATTTAATGAGTCCATATGTACACATTCAAGCGTTCCACATTTTACACAATAATACAATGAAATTTTTACAAGCATTTAAGTCATTTCTGCCCGGGGGTTTATTGCAGAAAATTGGCAGCGAAACTGATTCGTCGTTGGCCACACAATTCAGCAGCAAAAACTTATACAATGTAGGTTGTACAGTTCGACAGCGAAAACTGGTTCGCTGCAGGCTGCACACTTTGGCAGCGAAAACTGGTTCGCTACCAGCCTCACAATTCGGCAGCGAAAACTGTTTCACAACAGTCATCACAATTTCGACAGCAAACACGCTTTTGGTAGCGAATGCTAATTCGCTACAGGTAACTCAATTTCGGCAGCAAATCACACTTCTACTACAAACAACACAACTTCGGCAGCGAACGCAGATTCGCTGTGGAATACACAATTTGGCAGCGAACACCTGATTCGCTGCGGACAACACAAGTTTGGCAGCGAACACCTGATTCGCTGCGGACAACACAAGTTTGGCAGCGAACACCTAATTCGCTGTGGAATACACAAGTTCGGAAGCGAACACCTGATTTGCTACGGAGGACACAACTTCAGCAGCGAACACCTGATTCGCTGCGGACGACACAAGTTCGGCAGCGAACACCTGATTCGCTGCGGACGACACACGTTCGACAGCGAACACCTGATTCGCTGCGGACAACACACGTTCGGCAGTGAACACCTGATTCGCTTCGGACGACATAGTTTCGACAGCGAATGCCTGATTCGCTGCCAACAACACAGATTTGGCAGCGAACACCTGATTCGCTGTGGAATACACAATTCGACAGCGAACACCTGATTCGCTACTGACAACACAAATTTGGCAGCGAACTCCTGATTCACTATGGAATACACAATTCGACAGGAAACACTTGATTTGCTACTGACAACACAAATTCAGCAGGGAACACCTAATTCGCTACTGACAACACAAATTCAGCAGGGAACACCTGATTCGCTGCGGAATACACAATTCGGCAGCGAACGTTTTCACTTTTGGCTGTGGACTACACAACTTCATTTAGCAAGGTTTTTCTGAATTCATTCATTCCATGTTTTCACTTACATTATAGTAATACATCAACACCATCACGAGCAATTTCATAATTCATAAGTGTTCATTTTTGGTCATGGACTTAATTCCCTTAAGTTGTTCGTCATAGTGAATTCTCTCATTGTTCCCTCAATCCTTATGGCTGGACATTGCTGCCCATTACACTTAGCTACACCTGCAAATCATCATATTTCTCACAAGTATAATCACAATCACAATTCACAATTCATTCTCCATATTCACAATTACACGTGTTCATTCATTAAACAAACCAAACCAAAGCATTATATGGTGTGGTTCCTGTTTCAGCTGCAGCATGCTTTCAAAATTCATTCCACCACCTTTCTATATAATTTCATCAATCAAATATGCATAATTTACATCATCAACACAAGTATGATTCTATTATTGATTCAAAAATGTTCCTAGAAGTCTCACGAGATCATCATCCATGCATTTTGTCACTTTAATTCATAATTTGTCCAGCCCTCACCATGGTCGACCCTCCCCTAGGTTTATGCATTTAAAATCATTCATGTATCTTGAGTAAGGGTCTGTGCATGTGTTCATTCATCTTTTATTCTACATAGGTCTGTCCACTTAGTTAAGATTCCTTGAGTTAAGGTGCAAGAACACCACCCCTTTCATTTTCGAGTTTTCTTTCATTTCCCTTTTGTCTGAAATATGGGGTAACAGCCAGCCAAGAGAAGGATATTGGTCTTACCTCATGTTTTTAGACAGTCTTTGAGCAGGTCTTGGTGGTATGGTTCTTCCCTCAAGTCTCGGTTTTTTGCCCTTCTTCCTCTGCTGTTGTTTCTAGCCGGCCCTAGGCTCCCTTTTTTTCCATGATTTCGGCTGTTCAACGTTCCCTCTCCCTCTCCCTTCTCTCTTATGCCCAAGGAGGGCACATGCAGCTGGGGTTTGGTCAAGTTTTTCTTTGGAAAGGGGAAGAGAAGAAAGGGCATGCTACTAGGCACATGCAGTAGAGTGGTTGAGCTCTTTTTGGGAAGGAGGAAAGAACAAGAGCATGCAGCTCATTTTGGGAAGAGGGAAGGGGACAAGAGCATGCAACTTGTTTGGGGAAGAGTGTCCCTCTCTCTCTAGCTCATTTTGGGAAGAGGGAAGGGGACAAGAGCATGCAACTCGTTTGGAGAAGAGTGTCCCTCTCTCTCTCTCTCCTTGCTGCATTTATACCCCTCTTAAATGAAAAAAGAGGGTGTTTGGACGTTGGACCAAGGTTGTTCTAATCCCCCTTTTGGGTTATCCTTGAGCTAGTTTCCATTCCCCTTCTGCCCTAGAATAGGTCGGTCCAACAATAATTTTTTTTGTTAGGTTTTACAGTGTCGCTGTCGATTCAGAAATCGGCAGCCATAAACTGTGGCACTGCCGATTCAGAAATCGGTAGCGAGAATTGCGCCGCTGCCGATTCATAAATCGACAGCCAAACTGTGCCGCTGTCGATTCAGAAATCGACAGCCAACTATGTTGCTGCCGATTCAGAGATCGACAACCAAAAACTGAGGCGCTGTCGATTCAGAGATGGGCGGCCAAAAATTTTGCCGCTGCTGATTCAGAAATCGACAGCAAAAAAATACACCGTTGCCGATTCAGAAATCGACAGCCAAAAACTGCGTTGCTGTCTATTTAGAAATCGGCAGCGAGAACTGCGCCACTATCGACCCATAAATCGAAAGCCAAACTGTGCCGCTGCCAATTCAGAAATCAGCAGCCAACTGGGCCGCTGCCGATTCAGAGATCGGCAGCCAAAAACTGCGTCGCTGCCGATTCAGAAATCAGCAATGAGAACTGCACCAGTACCGACTCATAAATTACCAGCCAAACTGTGTCGCTGCCGATTCAGAGATCGGCACCCAAAAACTTTGCCGCTGCCGATTCAGAGAACGGCAGCCACAAACTGCGTCGCTGCCAATTCTGAAATCGGCAATGATGGTGGAGTCATTTCGGTTTACTTCTTCTTTTTTGGGGGGTGTTTTCAAAAACCGAAAGTAGAAGGGAAGAAAAATTGTTAAATCCCTTCCTAAAGCTGTTGAAAACTGTGAGCTATGAACCAAAGCCCTTCTCCACCGGTTCTTATGACTTTGGGACCAAAAGGAAGAAGAAAACCCCAAGTAAATGGCCTAGAATTCTTACACCAGCTGCTAAGGAAATCTAGACTAGAAAGAGGGATGAAAATGGGGTTGAATGGGGACCTAATTCCAAAACATGTAACAAAAAAAATGGATAATTTTGAATACACAAACTGAAAAGAAGGGTCGGCTATAGTAAGGGCTGGACTGAATGCAAATGTTATGTGACATTATGCATAGATTGTGACCTTGTAAGAACCTTATGTTATGCTGGAATCAAAACAAAAAGTATATTGGTGCTAATGACGTGAATTCTGGTTGTGTTTGAAGAAATTGTGTGATAATATGTTAGAATGATGTTATGTGCAGGGTTGTGTTATCATTGAACCTTAAAATGCATGTTAGAGCTGAAAACAGAAACCATATTATATTGATGCCCAAATTTTGTTGTGATTAACAAAATTGCATGGTTATGAACCAAGTGAATGAAGGTATATTTGTAGCATGTTATTGTGATAAAAATGACAAATTTTATGTGTAAATTAGGGGCCAGTGGACAACAATGTCCGCCCAAAGGGAAGAAGGGGAAACAATGAAGGGACCTTGCATGATCCTTAGAGGGATAAGACATAGGATGGAAATGATATCCTTGTATGATGTGCATTGATTAGTAGGTTATGTTGATGGATTTCGCATGATGGAACTGAAAAACATTGAAGGTATGATGGTGTGTACTGACGATTTATGTGTCAGTCGTAAATCATATACGCTGATGATTTCGGCATCAACTGTGAAATTGTGTTGCGTTGACGATTTCTAAGTTGGTAATGACTCGGTTTTCATAAACGATTTCTGGGTCAGTCGCAAATCATATGCACTGATGATTTCAGTGTCAGCTGTGAAAATTATGTGGCATTGATGATTTCTAAGTCGGCAGTGACTCAGTTTTCTTCAACGATTTTTGAGTCAGCAGTAGCCTATGTGCGTTGGCGATTTCTGCCAAATTTTGTGTCACCAACGAATTAGTGTTCACTATCGAATTCTGTGTCGCCAGTGAATCAGTCTTCGCTGTTGAATTGTTGTGTCAGCAGCGAATTAGTTTTCGCCATTGAATTGTTGTGTCAGCAACGAATCAGTTTTCACTGCCGAATGTTGTGTCGCCAGTGAATCAGTCTCGCTACCGAATCCTATGTCCTTAACGAATCAGGTTTCTCTGTCGATTTTTTGTGACAGACTTCCATGTCAAAAATGACTTAAATGCTTCATGGTATGATGGTGTAATATGTGAAACACTTGAATGTGAATATGTGTATTATTGGAATATGTATGGTGACGAGTTATGTGATTATCAAACACAAATGTGCTGATTTTATGATCTTTGATGTGTTAAGTGGTGCGACCGGGATTAGACCTACGATCGGATAAGGACACCCCACGAGAGGAGTAGTTAGGTGGCTTTCACCGCTTCTAGCATAACGTTAATTCCCCGAAGTGAATTTGTTATGAAGTGTCTTTTATTGTGTTATAGCTTGTACTAAACTATTATGGAATGTTTGTACGGATATCATGAAAGATCTACTATTTTGATATAATGAATGTTAAATGGTTACAAAACATTTTTACGAGTACTGTGAAAGATTTTATTTGTGTTATAATGAATGCTAAACTGTTATAGAATGTTTGTACGAGTATTAGTAAGGGACTATCATTGTGTTATAATGTATGCAAATCTATTTTGGAATGTTCGTACAAGCATGACAAAGTATCTACTATTGTGTTATAAGGAATGTTAAATTGATATGAAATGTTTGTACGAGTAATATGAATGATCTACTATTGTGATAAAATGAATACTAAACTGTTATAGAATGTTCAATGAGTATTATGATTAGCTTCGGTTAATGGCATCCTAAGGGGATGGCCGGGATGAATTGATAATTAGCTTTAGCTAATGGCATCCGCGATGGATAGCCATGTTGTAAATCCCGGGAAAAATCAAGGCTGGATTAAATTAAAGAAAATAAACTAAACTAAAAAGAAGTGGGGGCAAAACGAATACACTTAAGAAAATGGGGCCTAAATGAAAATAATAATAATAATAAATAAATAAAAATCTGCAGCTATCATAAAGAAAGAAAAGAGGGAGTTTTTGTATCCATTTTTTTTACAAATCAAGAGAGAAACACAAAAAATTCTAAGAACCCATCCAAGATTAAGGGTTATTCGTAGAATAAACATTGGTGGGCAAGGGATTAACAAGAAAATTTGAACAAGAAGAGATGAGGGGAGGGCCAGCTGTCATTAGAAAGAAAAGGAGGGAGTTGAAGATTGAAACCTTGATTCGTACCGGGTAAGGTGTTCTAAACATGGTTTTATGAGTTGTTTCAAAGTTGATTATAAATTGATGCCTGGATGTTGAATTATAGTTAGGGTTCTTAGACTTGAATTTAGAGAAAATATACGAGTCGCTGAATTAAATAACTTCAGGTGTTGTGTGTATTAAGGTTGACGAATCTGGACAGTTTCGTCTCTTCAATTTCAGAGGGATTTCGGGTAGGAGGATGGAGGAATAAGGATCAGGTTCCTCATAGAAATTGTAGTTTTAGATGTCGACTAACTAAGAAAATTGGTCTTGCTTAATTTGGAGTTATAGAACTCCAGCTATAGGTCACCAACCGATACTGCATCACGACAGACCTTGTAGGGTAATAGGTCTGGTTCGTTGATAAACAATTTTAACTGCCTTGGAGGCAGATCTGGGTTCTCCTTCCTGCAGAGAACTTATAGCCTTATGTCTTAGCTTCTAACGAGACTAATCTCGCTTGAAACGAAGTTCTATAACTCTAGATACAATTAAACATCTGAGGAGAAGTTGGACAGTAACAGTTCAAATGTCTAGACAGTAACAGTTCAAAACAAGACAGTAACGGTTCAAAAATAAGACAGTAACAGTTCAAATGTCTAGACAGTAACAGTTGGACAGTAAGAGTTCAAATGTCTAGACAATAATAGTTCAAAACAAGACAGTGACGGTTCAAAAACAAGACAGTAACAGTTCAAATGTCTAGATAGTAACAGTTGGACAGTAACAGTTCGAATGTCTAGACAGTAACAGTTTAAAACAAGATAGTGACGGTTCAAAAACAAGACAGTAACAGTTTAAATGTCTAGACAGTAACAGTTCAAATGTCTAGACAGTAATAGTTCAAAACAAGACAGTAACAGTTCAAAAAACAAGATAGTAACGGTTCAAATGTCTAGACAGTAACAGTTGGACAGTAACAAATCAAATGCTTAGACAGTAATAGTTCAAAACAAGACAGTAACGGTTCAAAACAAAACAGTAACAGTTGGACAATAACAGTCCAAATATAAAGAAAGAAATGATAACTATGGCTGGACAAATAACGACAATATTAATGGGTGAAATGAGAAAAACATAAAATATTTAAGAAATGACTGAAAGAAAGACTTATTGATTGTTGATATGGTTACTATAAAACATATCCTGGGTGAGGAAAATTTATGAGATAAACCTGTGATTTACAGGAGGGACCACAGGTGTGGTGCAACAGCAACAGCAGGGGAGCACAAGTAGAGCTTCTATTGCAGGTAGGTGAATCACACCTATACTTTCTAAGTTAAATTCCATGATTTAATATGTATTATCGATGTGAAATGTGAATTACTGAATGTACGTGTAATCAAGGTGAAAGGTTGTTGTGTGAATTACCGAGTGGTGAAATCATCGTTGACAAACGAAATATGAAAAGTGTGATTTGAGGCATGAACTAGCATACATTTAGTGTATGTTACGATCCCGGGTAAGGGGATCGAGCATGTATTGACTAGCATACATTTAGTGTATGTTAAGATCTCAGGTAAGGGGATCGAGCATGTATTGTCTAACATACATTTAGAGTATGTTGAGATCCCGGGTAAGGAGATTGAGCATGTATTGTCTAACATACATTTAGAGTATGTTAGGATTCCAGGAGAGGAGATCACCATGTAATGGCTAGCATACATTTAATGTATGTTAGGATCTCAGGTAAGAAGATCACCTTGCATCAACTACTACGGGACATACATTTAGAGTATGTTAAGATCCCGGGTAAGGGGATCGAGCATGTATTGTCTAACATACATTTAGAGTATGTTAGGATTCCGGGAGAGGGGATCACCATGTAATGGCTAGCATACATTTAATGTATGTTAGGATCTCAGGTAAGAAGATCACCTTGCATCGACTACTACGAGGTGATGATGATGATACTAGTGAAATTGGTATCGGTAATATGTTACGCAAAAATAATCATGGTTGATCTTATAAAGTCGGAAATGGAGGTTGATGATGGAAGAGGGAACGATTATTAATAGTTGAATAAGGAAGAGATTCTAATGAAAAACCAGAAGGGAGAAGTGA
>Ga0307513_10008033_pt1 | contig 13554 bp, 16 predicted proteins | sample 15_EM_MG_FD_202174 | JGI IMG/M metagenome (GOLD analysis project Ga0307513, IMG submission 202174) | Populus trichocarpa ectomycorrhiza microbial communities from riparian zone in the Pacific Northwest, United States - 15_EM | ecosystem: Host-associated > Plants > Roots > Unclassified | place... | reverse complement strand
AATTGAAAATTTGAGACATATATTTAATAAAATTAATTATGAGTCATATGCCCTAATAAATACTAAATATTATTGTTAGTGATAACCAAATACTAAACCAGGAAGCTGAGAGATAGATATAAATAAAAAAACAAGATATCGTGTCATGTTATCCAATTTAATTTTTTTATTTAATTATATACTAATATTTTTTTGAGAAAAATACAAATAAAATTGAATTGAAATAAAATAAAACAATTCGCTAGCATAGCTTCCTCTTTTCTTATTAATTTGACTCGGCCAAACAATGTGGCTTATTACATGGTTTGAGTTCTAATAGACTTGTTTGACATAGCAGGTTTAACCGCGACTTGATCATCCCATTCAAAACTTGAATTTACTAAAAAGAGTTTGCAAGCCTTTGCTTTTTTATTTTTTTTAAAAAATTGAAACGACATCATTTTTAAAAAATCAATATTATGAAGGGTTGAAAAAAAAAATTTACTAATATTATAAAAATGTTATAATTTTATTAAAAAAACAAAGTAAAAAATCCAATTATATTTATTAAATAATACCCCAAATATATTAATTTATTTATTTAAATGAATTTCAATAAAAACAATTAATAACCTAGCTTGACTTGAAAAAAATATATAAAAAAAACATAGTTTCCCTTATTTTATAAAAAAATATTAAAATCATGTTTTGAATCAAAATAGATACGAAACTCATGATCTCAGTCATAAATTTACTTAAATTTAATATGTATTTTAGAATTTATCTTTCATTTCAACATTAAAAATAGACATTAGTGAGAAAGCAATAGAATAAAAATAAAGATAAAATAAATTTTTTTTTATTAAATTTAAATTAAAGATGGAAAAATTTAAAAACAAAAAACAAGTTATATATTTGGATCTGAGTGGACCAGAAAACCTGGCCCATAAAATAAAAATGACACTCTTATGCGGTTATGCCGTTATGCCACATGCTGGACATTTTCTATTCAATTTTTTTGTTGCTTAGCTGATGTCATCCATCCTTTTTTCTTAAAATAAAAACTACCCGACAATGCATTGTCTCATCTCAAAATCTACTTTCTAACTATTTTATAGTTGATCAAAAAACTATGATGTTAATTTTTTTTATTATAAAAATTAATTTTTAATTTATTTTTTTATTAAAATATCTAATAAATATCTTTGTAAACTCAAACAACTAATATCACAACACAAATCATTTTTAAATCCATCCAACAACAAAATCAAGTCGAAAAAAATTTCTTTATCAACCATGATCTTTTTTTTTTTTTTAAGATATAGAGCAAAAAAATATTTAAATAATTTTTTTTTAAATAAAACTGACAAACACAAAAAAAACAATTTCACCATTAAAATCTAGTCAATCATCAACTTTCTTTTTCCTCCATAGTAACTCCCTCTTTTCAAACCCTAAAACTAAAAAATAAATAAATAAAATTTTAAAAATAAAAAAACTAAAATGAAAATCAAAACAATTATTTCACGGAAAAAAGCCTAAAAGGCACGATTTGAATATATAAAAAAAATCTTTTATCATGGTAATTACACAATGCGCAATGATAAAATGAAAAGGTCTGGTTATAAATTAAAAAAAAAAAAAGGCACAAAGAAAAAAGTAAATCAAACACCTGGAGAGAGTGAACAAATGTTGGGACATTTGGAGAACCTCAATATTTATTCGGCCCTATTCTGAAAAATTTATAAAAAAAATTGGATCATAAATTTTTTTAAAATAACATAATGTTTATGTTTTTTATTTAAAAATATATCTAAATAATATATTTTTTTATTTTTTAAAATTTATTTTTTATATATAAAATTAAAAATTTCCACTTTTTTTTTTTTCAAATTTCAGGCAAACATGCTGGTAATTTGGAACCACTAGCTGCTGACGTGATTTTAGAAGTGCCAAGTCAAAATTTAAATCCGAACAACCCTTTTTGAGATGCAATACAATGAAACCGCCTATACACAGTTTTGATGATGATCGATCACAACCTGATGATAGAATTTCTGCACATTTTATGAACATATATTCCAAAGATGATGAAAGATCAACAGGACAAAATCTTAAACAAGGCTGTCAAAATTATCAAATGAATATATATTCCAAAGACAATGACAGAGGTAATCTAAAGTGCCGAGAGAGAATATAACAACTCCCTAAGTTTAAAATTTCGCAAAAACCTCTAATTGATGGATAGGAAAGAGATTGAAAGATCAACAATACAAACTCTTGACCAAATTTATAACATTAAATGAAAATCACTATCACTGAACATTACAGCTCATTCTTCATCCTCTTCATCTCCATCTCCACCAGCAGCCTTCATGGAAGCAGCCTTCTGGTTCTTTCGCTTCACTCTACCAGGGCGTCCACCGCCAAAGGGGCTCGTGAGTGAGAAATCAATGTGCTTCTGCGAGTCAACTCTCACCATGAAGGATGGAATATTGACCACCTGCCTCCCAACCCTGCAGGGCCAAAATAGATATCAATAACGAGGCAAAGCTTTCAAATCCGGAATCCAACAGTAGCAAGACAAAAGACAATATGCAAAGCCATGATCAGGTAAAAATGATTATAACTACTTTCAAAATAACAAGCAAAAAGAAAATAAAAAGATACTATGAAAAGAAGTAATCGGTTAACAGGATGATTTCTGATCATATTTTTAGAAGAGGATCCCAGTCATAAACACGAGAAAGAGAGTAAAAAAGACAGCAGACCTTAAGCTCTGAAATCACATGACCTTAACATGGATACCAATTCTGATTAAAGGGCAGTCAGGACATTTTATAATAAAGTAAATCACAACATTGGGAAAACAGAGGGAATCGGGAAAATCATAAAGCCCAATTTCAACACTAACAACACACATATGTTGCAAATGCATTGCACATTTAAGATAAAATTTATCTAATTCATGAAGAGCATTTTAACTTGCATAGGTTGTATGCCTACATAACATGAAAACATAAGAGAAAGATCCAATTATTTACCTAATGTGCCTCTGTTTGATGAGCACTCTGGCATGGTGGATGGACTTAGCCATACCAGCCTTGAAAACAAGAGTCTGGAGGCGGCGCTCGAGAAAGTTTTCCACGGTGAGAGCCAACACATAATCGAGCTTGTTCTGGCTCTCTTCCAAAAGCCCATACCTATTCATCCTCCTCAAAAGCGCCTCACCCTAAAAAATACGACGCTGGTTCTTCTCGTCAAGGGTGAGAAGCATTGTGGCAGCATTACGAATGCGACTAAAAGCATACTGAACCCTCCAGAGTTCCCTCTTAGCACGGAGCCCATACTCTCCGACAAGCTTCAGCTCGGCATCCAAACATTCCTTCTCATAAGGACGCCTTGGCTTCTTAAAATTTTTCCCATCTATACAAAAAAAAGATAGATTCTTCATGGATTAGTTATATAAAAGATTTTACAACTTCATGAGCACAATGAAAACTCACAAATTCTGGCACATTTTTATATGTACTCACTTTTACTGTTCAACATGAATGTACAGGTCAAGGTGCTACTACTGCTAAATCTCCAAATTCCAAATAAAGTATCATGAATCCTTTTTCAATTTTTTTCTCGATAATTTGTTTTTTAAAAAACATAAAATAAATTACAAAAACTAAATATCTAGAGCTAAATTGCAAATCAAAAGGGGGTAATTGTTTTTGACACTGAAAAGAAAAAAAGACAAAAAAATAAAAGATGAAGAATAGAGGGGTGGGTAGCTTACAGTTTCGGTAAAAGGAGACGTGCACCATGCTTGCTTGTTTAAGGACACCTGCCTATGATCTTAGTTATCAGGGTTCCAGAGGCGATGGAAGATATGAAGAAAGGCAAATCAGTGTTTATATATTTGGGATTTAAATGTAAACCCTAACACTACCTTTAAATATTTGGGGAATTTTTCATGCTCTACGAGCCCTTACAATATTGGACTAACACTCCACGTATTCCGAGCTGGGCTAAGACACCTGAACAACAAACCCATAAGCCGAGTACTTCACCACACCTGAAACAATGAATTTTAAAACCAGAACCATGACCCGTTGTTTTTATTTTTATTTTTTATTTTGCTGAGTTGGCCTAGGTTGTGTGGTGGTAACCCTCTGGTTATTGTCACACCCACCGCCTCTATTATATTCCTAGCAGCTTGCGACTTCTCTATTGTCAAGGCCCTTTTATAAGCCTTAGAAACTGTCCATAAAGATTGAAGGCATAATACCTCTTGTATAGACCGCCTCGTACTATTAAGATACATTACTACTAACTGTTTTTTTGTTTCTACCATATCATTTTGAGCTACTAACTGGTAGAAATTATTAGTGCAATCATTTACAAGCTTTACTCATTGCCTTAGCGTCTGAAGCTTCTAGTATAGGGTTTGAGAATAATCAAAATAAAAGAAGTGCCACCTCGTCTTCTTCTTCATCTTATCCCAATTGCTATTTTTTTTTTTATCTTCCTTGCCTCTCCCACGTTATCTTCAACTATTCCCACTAGAAAGATGTCTGACTTGTGATTTAGCAGAAAGTTTTCCACGGTGAGAGCCAACACATAATCGAGTTTGTTCTGGCTCTCTTCCAAAAGCCCATACCTATTCATCCTACTCAAAAGCGCCTCACCCTAAAAAATACTGCGTTGGTTCTTCTCATCAAGGGTGAGAAGCATTCTGGCAGCATTACGAATACGACTCAGTGCATACTGAACCCTCCAGAGTTCCCTCTTGGCACGGAGCCCATACTCTCCAACAAGCTTCAGCTCGACATCCAAACGTTCCTTCTCATAAGGACGCCTTGGCTTCTTAAAATTTTTCCCATCTATACAAAAAAAAGATAGATTCTTCACGGATTAGTTATATAAAAGATTTTACAACTTCATGGGCACAATGAAAACTCACAAATTCTGGCACATTTTTATCTGTACTCACTTTTATTGTTCAACATGAACATACAAGTCAAGGTGCTACTACTGCTAAATCTCCAAATTCCAAATAAAGTATCATGAATCCTTTTTCAGTTATTTTCTCGATAATTTTTTTAAAAAATAACATAAAATAAATTACAAAAGCTAAATATCTAGAGCTAAATTGCAAATCAAAAGGGGGTAACTGTTTTTGACACTGAAAAGAAAAAAAGACAAAAAAAATGAAAGATGAAGAATAGAGGGGTGGGTAGCTTACAGTTTCGGTAAAAGGAGACGTGCACCATGCTTGCTTGTTCAGGGACACCTGCCTGTGATCTTAGTTATCAGGGTTCCAGAGGTGATGGAAGATATGAAGAGAGGCAAATCGGTGTTTATATATTTGGGATTTAAATGTAAACCCTAACACTACCTTTAAATATTTGGGGAATTTTTCATGCTCTACGAGCCCTTACAATATTGGACTAACACTCCATGTATTCCGAGCTGGGCTAAGAAACCTGAACAACAAACCCATAAGCCGAGTACTTCACCACACCTGAAACAATGAATTTTGAAACCAGAATCATGACCCATTGTTTTTTTTATTTTTTTTATTTTGCTGAGCTGACCTAGGTTGTGTGGTGGTAACCCTCTGGTTATTGTCACACCCACCGCCTCTATTATATTCCTAGCAGCTTGCGACTTCTCTATTGTCACGACCCTTTTATAAGCCTTAGAAACTGTCCATAAAGATTGAAGGCATAATACCTCTTGTATAGACCGCTTCGTACTATTAAGATACATTACTACTAACTTTTTTTTTGTTTCTACCATATCATTTTGAGCTACTAACCGGTAGAAATTATTAGTGCAATCATTTACAAGCTTACTCATTGCCTTGGCGTCTGAAGCTTCTGGTATAGGGTTTGAGAATAATCAAAATAAAGGAAGTGCCACCTCGTCTTCTTCTTCATCTTATCCCAATTGCTATTTTTTTTTATCTTCCTTGCCTCTCCCATGTTATCTTCAACTATTCCCACTAGAAAGATGCCTGACTTGTGATTAATTTAACTCGTATTTGCTTAGGAACGTTTTTATACTAAAAAAATTTTCTCGACTTCATTTAACCAATCTATGAACTTTTTTGCTTATGAAGTCCTAGCAAACTTAAGGATTTAGATGGAAACCTAAAATCTCCAGATTTGACCTCTTCCCTTGCCTTATCTGATTGTGCCCTTTGGTTTCAATACTAGTTAGGGATCTATGGTCACTCTCCTGGGTCTGTTCCCGCTGTTTTTTCTCTTCTAGCCAATGGGTAAATTATGTGATCTATCTCTACATGTCCTCCATGGTGAGCTCTAGAACGTTTCTCTTCTCAAAGGAAGCCTCCTCATCCTCCCCTTGAACACACCCTTCTCCACCATCTCTTCCAACCATGGTTGTTAGTGGAGCATAACAAGCAAATAATTATCCACAAAACTACAACACACATCAAGCGATATAAACCCCGGGATCGTCGGGCTCTAACACTAACTAATGTGGGCGAAAGCTAAGTAGAATAGTGACAACATAAAAGAATTGCTAGAAAAGACACAAAAGATTTAATCGAAGAGGATTGCAAATGTGAACCCTAAATTCACAATTTTATTCTTTGAAAAATAAAATATATATTAGTTGCTTTTTTAAGAGGTTTACAAGACCTTTAAATAGGTTAGGAAAAACCAACCTCCCTTAGAAAACAAACTAAAGTCCAAAAACATTAAGCGAAAGAAAATAGAATTGTCATAAAAAAACAAGAAATCTGAATAAACCTAGGAAAATAGCAAAACTGGCCTCAACAGGGGCACCCAGACCTGAAACTTGATTCCAGAAGATCCAATGGTATGAAAAGAGACACAATGTTTTCTATATGAAAACTGCCTCTAGAATCATTTAGAAAAGTTTGAGCTTGATTTAACGGTCACATCGTGTAATATTTTAGTTTTAAAGTGCTAACTTAACCTGGCGCAATTAGATCTTTTTCCTGGGCATAAACTTGTCCCACTGATCTATAAAAGCATTTATTACTCTGTTAGGCAATTCATATAATCTTTTTAGATTAGATCCTCATCCAATAATATCATATTGTCACCGGAATGCTTAAAGCCAACCGTGTGTGTAAGCCCGACTACATCAAATTGTTTAGAGATGCTTTTAGAAAATCAATTGATGACAATTCATTCATTGTCAAGTTATTGCATATTTGATATCTAAGAGTCTAATTGTGAGTCTTAAATTCAATACTATTTTCTTACCTGTTTTTCAGACAATGGAGAGATTAAGATCTCAAGGCACTGGTATATTTAAGAAGAACCCTGCTGATTAGATGCAAATTTTCAAGCTGTGATGAGCTTTGAGTCTTCCTTTGCTGATTGACACGTAAAATTCAGCACTAATTTTCTGGTGCTTGACCACTGTCATGTAACTTCTGAACACTTCTTTCCTTATTATGAATTCTTTATTAGATCCATCTTGTCCGAAAGCAGATCACTGAAGTTGGATGACCGCTTTTTAGTTCATTGGACACTTCGCTTCTGTGATGTGGTTCTTTAAGATGATGTTTTACAATTTCTCTACATTGTAAAACAAATGGTTTCAGGTCTGATCATATCTAATTCTCTATATTTAACAAGAATCATCTTCACTGTCTGTTGGTTAATTAGTAGTGAATTCCACCTGAAATCAAGAATAGGCTGTTCGAACAGCGCACTGTCGGTTCGCTAATGATTAAGCAACCATGGTCCAAATGTTTTGCAGGACGAGCAATCAAAAGTGAGTGACGTTGTTCTTGGGAAGGAAAAGCCTGGTTAAGCATCAAATCCTGAATGTCAAGAGCTGAAACATTAAATCTTTGTGCTTGAAAACCACTTGGCTGAAGCTTAGAAGCATGCATATCGTCTCGTGGAGCGACATGGCGGTACGTAATGGCGGTTTATGCTGGTGTTACATGTTACCCATGATAAGTCTCTTTCATGTTATCACTTCTTTTTGACACGTTACGATGCAATCAATTCTTGTAATATTGAGGCAATCACTATCACATTTTGGGAAGGAAGCAAATCTTCTTGGTGCTTGTGAAGAAGATGCCTTAGGAAAGGCATTTTCTGAGCTTGGGACTAAATCAGAGGCATTGTCATTTACGCTGCAGGAGGAGGCAAGGCTTTAAATCAATTCGTGCCTTCCGCTTCCAGATCCAGCAATTTGTTTTACGACCGCTGTGTGCGCGTCTCTGCATATCAAGGGGAGTTTGAAGAACCATTGAAAGAGAGATTATGTTCGCGATGTTCAATCTATCAAGGGGAGTGGCTCGCCCCTCTCCTCCCACCTTTTTCCTATATTTTCACCCTTCTTTTTTAAGTGTGTGCGCTCTACATTTGTCGATATCTATTGTGGAAAACCTTGATAATTTCTCAGTTTGAATGATTCAAAACCTATAATAAATTTTTATTTTTGTATCGTTAGTCTAAAAAACACCCTTACCAACCCAGATAGCCTAGCGTAGAACTACCATTGGCTAATTGTTGCTAATTTTCAAAGGAAAAAACATGTAATTGTTGCTAGTATTAGTCTTTTGTTGTTGTAACCTGTGCCTTATTAAAGCAATTGAAGAAAAAACCACAGAAAGATACAAGGCTAAAAAATCAGTTTAGAGAGGGCTAGTGGGCCGTTCCCTACCTCAAAACATCACAAGACTCCTTGTATCGTATCGTGTCCCCTTATCCAATTCCCTTCCCTCCATTATCCCAACTTCTTTTCAATCTCCATTCTGTTAATTTATCTCACTTCTTCATTAACTACTAATGGCCTCTGCAATAACACCATTAATTCTCTTCTCTACTTGTGCCACTTCCCATCTACAACTACTCTCCTCTCCATCTCCTCCACCTTTCCTTCCTCTAACGTCTCTTGCTTCTGCTGCCTGCAAAACCCGTTTCTCTAGGCTGCCTGAACTTCACAGCCACCGGAATATATTACCAGTCCCTAAATCCAACCCTGAAAATGACGGCATCGTAGCTGCTGATAACGACGGAGAAGATGGTGTCTCTTTGGGGACCTTGAAATTGCCTGGCAATACTGATCTTCAGAGATTTGAGAACTTGCTTTTCCAGGTTAATTAAATATACATTACTCTTTACTTTAGTCCACTTCACCTTAGCTATTTTCGTAAATCTGGTTAGCGAATAAAACAATAAAGGAAGATGAAATTTAATGGTGTGAAATGGTGGTTGAATTTTATGTATTTAATTGAGTAATAAATATGTATTTTTTTCTTCTTATGATTCCCATTTTGTTTGAAATGCCAGTGGGCTAACAGTCTTTGCCAAGGAGCGAATCTGCCGCTTCCTATGCCATTAAAGGTTGGTGTTTATTAGTTTTTTACTTCATTTCTTGATTTCTAAGATACAAGTTGACATATGCACCAGCACATTTGGATTTCTAGAAGGGCTAGAATGAACAGGTTAGAGGTCAGCAATGGAATTAAGATCGGAGGTCTATATATTCGCCATTGCTTTTTCCAACCAATTTCAACTTATATATAGCGCATAGGGCCTGGCTTTGGCAGATTATGAAATTTATTGTTAACTGACAACTGGTAATGTTCTTTGTTTTGTATGGATAAAAGACAATTCGATTGTGCTGAACTTGCATGCCGCATGTATCCATTGGACAGATCTACGTGGGGAAAATTTTTAGAATTTCTCCTTACCTGCCTAGACGACTCACGAATTGACCTTATTCCTAACAACCTTGGCCAGCATCCCACGAGAAGATAATCTTGCTGTGTAGATTATACTACTATAATCAAGCTCACTGGATTAGGATCATGTAAATGTTTTCATTTCATTGTCTTGCTCCTAATCTTGCCATTCGTGTGGGATATAATTTGCTTTTACTAGGTTCCTTAGTCAGCAGTACTGTACTTAGATAAAGAATATGAAGATCAAGAAAATGTTTCTCTTAATAGCTTAACGTTATCTAATATAACAGGTAGACAAAATACCAGGTGGAACTAGGCTGGGTTTCATAACAGTTGGAGATGGAAAGACTGAGGTCCTTGTGTACATAGATTGCTTGGTTTTCCCAGCTACAAGTGATTCAGGTCCGATTTTCCGAGCCATAAGAAATGGAACATTAAAAGATGTATCACCTCCTGGTGAGCCCAGAATCATGAGGAGCCTTCTGCAAGCCCTCCAAAAATCGGTTCGAATTGCTACAGTTTGAGTTAGTTTGTTATTTGAGATGTAAATGTATGACACATGCTTGAACTTTTTCTTGTGCAGTGATGAAACTAAGTATTGTTTTTGACAAAAGATCCTAGTCTATGTGTACTATATAGCTTCTTGACCTAGAGATTATTATAGGTTTTGTTCTCTAAGGGAAACACGTGGTTCTCTTTGTTTCAACAACAATGTTATAAGGGTTTATGGTGACAGACATACAGACAGACCTCGTGTAATGTATAGTTTATTCACCATGAATTCGGTAAGAATTTTATTCTCTAGAAGAATAGTCTCAGGTTCTCATTGTTTGCATTAAAATGCACGAGCTGGTGCTAGTGTATTGACGACATAGTGGCTGGAAACCTCGGAACCTAGATAATTTGTTCGTACTATTGTCTTTTATTTACAGAAGAAAACCGTTGTTTTTCTTCAGAATTTGTAATGAAGAATGTCTATGTAACATCACGGAGAATAAATCAAGGTTTCTTGTGCACACGCATTTGTCTCGATATATGATTCTTTCACGCCAGCTCACGCATAAAGTTAAAACCCTCCTTGAACTATTTGAGAACAAAATTATATATCACTTTCATGGAGGCGGTATATTCAGCTATAAATTCACCTGAATCTGAAACTGAAATTCTCCAAACTTCCTTCTACTTGTTTTATTCTCTGGCCAGTAAGATATATATTGCCATTTACTCCTGGATTGCTTATTCTGGGGATAAAAATAAAATAAAAAATGGAGAAACAAGCAGAGATAGAACTAAGGCCTGAAGACAGAGGAGATGATTATGATGCTATTGTTGTGGGGTCTGGATATGGTGGTTCTGTTGCTGCTTGTCGAATGTCAACGGCGGGAATAAGGGTTTGTCTGCTAGAGAAAGGCCGGAGATGGAAAGCAGAGGATTTCCCAACTGACAGCTGGAAGATTATATCAGCTGTGAGGTATGAGAACCAGAACTTAGGCCTCAGATTTGGACCAGAGGATGCTTTATTTCAGGTCATTCTCTTGTCCTTCACTTCACCTGTACTGTTTTGTGTGCATTTTATTTGCTTAAAACGAAAATAAAGCAACTAGATCTAGGTTTGGTCTCTTAGCATTTGAAGCCATACGATATATTAATAGTTACTGTAAAATATTATAAAAAACATTTGACACAAGTGCTAAGGACATGACACAACAATGTAATTCGACATATTTTTCGTATGTCTGCACAAAAAACACCTTCAAGCCATCAGGAAGTGAGAGTATTCTAAACACATGGAATCTAAAGCTCAATTAAAGCATTTTTTTACCATCTCTCTTTGAGTTCAGTCAATCACTGACTTTACAAAGTTCTAGTTATATGAACAGAATGATTCTTTAGCAGCAGTGGCTTGTGGACTTGGTGGAGGTTCCCTAGTCAATGCTGGAGTGATGCTGCCAACACCAATTCGTGCTAGAAGGAATCTAAAATGGCCAAAGGAATGGGAAAGGGATTGGGATATTTGTGAATCTTCTGCGGCAGCAATGCTGAGAATTCAAAGCAGTTCAGTCAAATTTCCTATAGCAAAAGTCATGGGAGAAATAGCTGAAGGAGAGTTTGAAGAAAATATTGAGAGCTCCGTAAAGCTAAGTGTGAAGTTTGATGTTGAAGAACCTCCTTCTAATCCACCAAAGCTTGAGCAGATTAATAACTGCTTTGCCTGTGGAAATTGTCTTGCTGGGTGTCCTTACAACGCCAAAAATTCTACCGATAAAAACTATCTTATCTCAGCAATACAGGCATGTTTTCCACTATTTCTAATATTATTTAGACAATAAATTTATGATAAACAATATGGTGTAAGTAAATCCTGTGGTCCAACGCACATTGCATATACGTTCACCAGAATTTATTTTTTGCAGGCAGGATGCACTATAAGGACAAAATGTCAAGTTCAGTATGTGATCAAGAATCCCCATGGAATTTGCCAACCAGGCGGAATTAGCAGAAAAAGAAGATGGCGTGTTTACATAAATGAGATTGACTACATAACATCCGATTGGGTAATTCTGTCAGGTAGGAAAATGTCAATAAGAGTTCTGGATTTAGTCAATAAATTTTAGTTGTTATATTTAACAATTTCAAAACTTGTTTCCTCAGCTGGAGTTTTGGGCACAACTGAGATACTTTTCCGGTCACAGATGAGAGGATTGAGGCTTTCGGATACTCTCGGATCTGGATTCAGTTGTAATGGCAATAATCTCGCTTATGTTGCTGGAAGCCCTGCACCCCTGAATGGTTATGGATTAAACAGAAAGCAATTATCAGAGATACCTTTCCAAGATAGGCCAGGGCCATCTATCTCTTCATCTCACACTTCTTCATTGGGTTTTACAATCCAGGTTTAAAACTTTTCTTTATGCGCAAACACTGGAATTGGTTTAAACTTTAAAGTGTCCATTAATGTTTTATGCTAGTCACAGGATGGTTAAAATCAACTTGAAAACAATGTTCTTTAAAACCAAACTGGAATTTAGGTTGATCACTGATGGGATGGTGTCTAACATGCCCATTTTCCTTGATAATCACCTCAAGTGCTCCTTTTGATGACCTTGGATGCTGACTGGTCCATCCTAAGAATAGGCAGTCTGTGTGAAAAAGATGCAGCACTGTTATCTATCCATGCAGTAGCCTTGACTCAAGGTGATTGGTATGGTTGAGATGGAATTAAATGACTACCCTTATGTTTAAGCACAGGCGTATAATCTTAAAATAACTGAATGAAAACAAAAATAAACATTAGAGTGGCTGATGTTCTTCTATACGAGTCTCCAGCACTTAACCATTTTAATTTTCACTGCAGAGTGCTATACTTCCAAGAGCTTATCCGTATCTGTTGTTTGAAGGGATTACAACTTATACCTGGCCAACTGGTTACCAGTTCTTTCATGGGATTGTCGATAGGCTGAAACATTTTATAGGTCTTAACTTAAGCCAATCTATCATTCTCAATGCAATGGGTTATGATGAAAGTAATGGGAAAATCATGTTAGAAAAAGACACGGACAAAATCTGCTTTCATCCACCCCAGGATCCTTTACTTCCACGAAAAATCATGGCTTTTCAAAAGCTGACCAAAAAACTCGGGGGAATCCTTTTCATGTCTAGGTACAGAAGCACAGCAGTTCATCTTTTAGGCGGTTGTAATGCATCATCAGATTCTTCAGGTGGGGTATGCAACCATAAAGGTCAGGTTTTCGACCCAAAAACTCCTGCTACTGTGCATGCAGGCCTCTACGTTTGTGATGCTTCTCTAATCCCATGTTCCGTTGGCATAAACCCATCTCTTACTATTGCAACAGCCGCTGAACATGCAAGCAGGTACC
>Ga0307513_10008032_pt1 | contig 13554 bp, 14 predicted proteins | sample 15_EM_MG_FD_202174 | JGI IMG/M metagenome (GOLD analysis project Ga0307513, IMG submission 202174) | Populus trichocarpa ectomycorrhiza microbial communities from riparian zone in the Pacific Northwest, United States - 15_EM | ecosystem: Host-associated > Plants > Roots > Unclassified | place... | reverse complement strand
AGGTAGGCAGTTTTTGCTTTGTCTACTGAGATAATTTCTCTGAAATCTCTTTTCCAGAATGAAATGCCTAGAATTCCTATATTTCTACCTACTGGATGAAACGCCATCGACAACTTGTGTCATTCAAGCAACACAAGCAACTCCACCACCCACAGCGCCCCCTACCCCTATCCGTCCGTCCAAGCCGTACCTGTCAGCCACCCCCTTGCGCCCATCGTCGCGTTATGGTTCATCGACCTTCTCCTTTTCATCAAGCTCTAGCAGCCTGTCGTTATCCGGGTCATCGTCGTCGTCATCGCGGTCAACTTCTGGCAGTTCTATGAAATCTTTCTCCTCAACATCGTCCAATGCGTCGTCCTCGACGACTGCTTCCTCAATGCCGGCTTCTCCTGTGAAAGAGTCGTTTCATTCATTCCCTTCAGCCAAGTCTCCGTTAAAAACGCCAGGAAGCAGGATTACAACACCCTTAAAGCAACATCGATCGCCGCCCAACTCTCCGCCCTTTTCGTCTGTTGCCAAATACCCTCAGGTCCGCTCGATGATGATGTTAAAGAAAGAGGTGGACTATATTCCACAGAGTCCGAAGAGAGTACCCGGGTTTAGTCCTCGACATCAGAAGAGTCTGTCGCATTCGACCTTATTACATTCATCGCCTTCCTTGCATTCGCGGTCTCGATCACAGACCGCATTGCCTGAGCCTGTAAACGAAGATGCAGCTGTGATATCGTTGGTCATCGATCCGGAGTTCGCAAATGCTGCATCGGATGTTAGCAAGAAACCCAAGAGGGAAGAGAAGTGGAAGACGACAGAGGAGAAAAAGGAGTTGCTTGGAACGATGCTTGGGAATGTTGATGCACTCGTCGAGGGGGTTCGCAAGGCGGGAATTTGGGGGCTGGGTTAGTTAGGGAGATCACTTCTGATTCCGAGTCTGAGGGAAAGAGTGGGGTGTGGAACGGGAAGGGTTTTGTTAAAACGTCGATCCTAAATTATTTGCTGTCCTTTACACATTATACCTCCATTTGTCGTCTGTCGCTGCAATTTGCTTTCTTTGCTTTGCTATTCCATTTACAAGGTGTTTTAGAAACAGATTGCGGGATAAACTTCCGGAATATCGTACATTTCATGTGGATAACGACGTTATGACTTGTTCATTTTTCCGACGTTATCAACCGGAGGAGCACCCCACACGAGTGTCTTCCTCTCAGGATCCAGCAGCCACGGAACACTATGCTCTACATGGCGCAGCACACCCCTCGCAGGGGTATTAGCCTTTGCTTCCGCCTTCGCAGCTTCTTGCAAGATGATAGAGTCCCTCAGCCCACCAGGCTTTGTGGTCGATGAAACATCTTGCTTCTGAATGCCGTTGAGGGGGACATGGTTGCTCGGAGCATTGGCGGAACTTGTAACCAGAACTTCCACTTCTTCGTCGACGTCGTCGAATACGTCCTGTTTCACGGCGCTGATCGAGTATGCCCAGACGCCAACAGCGAAAGCGCCGAGTCCGAGCCCGACGATGGCGTTCTTGAGGCGGTATGGCTCGCGTGCGCGTTTCAACCCCGGTGACATGGTCTTTATAATTCGAGAATTCGAGGTTCGTACGGACGAATAAGTAGGTGGATATAGGAAGAAGATGGAGGTAATTTCTGTCAGTCAATTATGTTTTCCGGACTCAAGGAAAAAGTGAGACGAACACCAGCTTTGGGCCGATATGACTTCTGGGCCTCCTTTCTATCGATGTATTGGGACATTTTATATGTTGCCCTTGACAAGGAAAAGGGTTGGTAAGTATGGCAGGAAGGAGGTGACCGGATGGTGGCAGCAGGACCATACCGTCGGAGCTCCAACAGCCAATCAACTACAACCACCACCACCACCACCAGGCTGGTGCGGCTGTTCCGGCTACTGTTGAGCATCGGGCCCTCGACCGTCGACGTTAGCTTCATCGTCAGTACCATTAGGCCTAGCCTAGTGAGGTTTCATACCGACAATCCAATTCGATCAAATACTGTACCAATATCAACTCAAAATCCAAATCAACATTCAAACGACATCGATCATGTCACGTATTTCTCCATTTCAACCTCGTTGTCCCATGCCTGCACTTGAAATCACGTCAAGAAAATGGAAATCCATTCGTCGCATCACCTAACTGTCGCATCCACCTCCCAACTTTGAATGACCCGTGTGCTCGACTTCGCCTATGGAGGAAGCTCGAGAACAGCAACTTAAACAGCTGAAATCTCTCAAGGAGGATATAGATAAATTTGCAGAAGTCGCATCCAAAACTTCTACAGAACTCCAACGTGTTGTGTTTCGTCAACGCGCTCAGGTTCACCAAATTTCGACCTCGTTTGGACTCGTGCAGGAGGGTTCCCGCTCCGAATCATCCATTCCAGTCCACTTCCCATCACGATCAACTACTGTGGAACCATGCTTCTTGACGCGTACCGACGTGCACATTCACCCTCAATACATTGCAACAACCCATGCCAACCCTATGTATCTGGAGCTTTTATCATGTTTAACGAGTCCCATTTTAGCCCCCCTCATTGTTGCCAACTCCTACTGCTCCACCATTTTGTCCCTCGCCGTCCCACCTGAAACGGAAATGTGAGATTCCCCCCTGCTCTACGTCGCTCACGTAAAAAACTCAGACCTGGCATAATCAGGAAGCATTAGCTTTTTTTTCTCCCTTTATTTCAACAGCATCACCAACGGTTTTCGCCCTTGTGCTCCCTCCAGCCTCTCTTACTGAGTGTTAGCTTGTTGTAGGATGACTCCTTATGTTTTATTTCGCGTTCACACTCAGTCATTTACCTTAATGGTCTGTCGAGGTATTGTTTTTAGCCTACCTTAGTTCTTCCATGTACGCAGACAAATGACTAATTGTAACAATTGTAATTCTAACAGCCTTCGCGCATCCAGGCAGTGGGCTTACTTATTACAGGCTTGAGCTCACATATGTAGTGGCTCGAGCTCTCGAGCTATCAAGTAAGCGCAAAAATCATACGCCCTTGTCTTACAGGGTGTTAAGCATCCGTTAGTCCCAAAATTGTGCTTCAGTCCTAGACCAACATTGCCTACAGATAGAAAAATGAGATCATTATCGTAATGATAAGAAGGCGATGGAGATAATAAATTAGGGGCTACAGATGGTAACACTCTGCCCATTGAGGGCCTAAGGTTGCGTGTGTGAAGTCTACATAGGAACGAGCAGAGCGTGGTATAGTGAGGGTGTTGGAGGCATCAGGCAGCAGTGCCTCAGGTGGCACAAACATGAAACGGCTTGAACTGTGAGGAGAGAGAAGCCATCCGGTATATTGGTCATGGCGAGAGCCCACTACTCTCTCCCGGATGTACCAAGACCCCAAATCCCACAGCCGCACCGAATTGTCATCAGAAGCAGAGACAATGTGTTTGCCATCTGGCGAAAATGCAACCGATCTGACAGTATGTGTGTGGCCGTTCAACTCCATCACCTCGTCACCCGTCGACACATCCCACACCCGCACCGAATTGTCATAAGAGCCAGAGACAATGTGTTTGCCATCTGACGAAAACGCGACTGATGCGACCGTACTTGTGTGGCCTTTCAGCTCCTTCAACTTGTCGCCTGTCAGCGCATCCCACACCCGTACCGAATTGTCATCAGAGCCAGAGACAATGCATTTGCCATCTGGTGAAAATGCAACCGATCGGACCCAATCTGTGTGGCCATTCAGCTCCATCACCTCGTCGCCCGTCGATGCATCCCACACCCGTACCGAATAGTCGTCAGAGCCAGACACAATGTATTTGCCATCTGGCGAAAATGCGACTGATCTGACCCAATTTGTGTGGCCATTCAGCTCCTTCAACCCGTCGCCCGTCGAGGCATCCCACACTCGCACTGAATTGTCATAAGAGCCAGAGACAATGTGTTTGCCATCTGGCGAAAACACGACTGATCTGACCGAATCTGTGTGGCCATTCAGCTCCATCACCTCGTTGCCCGTCGGCGCATCCCACACACACACTGAAGTATCATAAGAACCAGAGACGATGTATTTGCCATCTGACGAAAATGCGACCGATGTGACCGAACTTGTGTGGCCATTCAGCTCCATCACCTTGTCGCCCGTCGACGCATCCCACACCCGTACCGAATTGTCCTCAGATCCAGAGACAATGTGTTTGCCATCTGGCGAAAACGCGACCGATCTGACCCAATTTGTGTGGCCGTTCAGCTCCTTCAACTCGTCGCTTGTCGACGCATCCCACACCCATACCGAATTGTCGTCAGAGCCTGAGACAATGTGTTTGCCATCTGGCGAAAATGCGACCGATTTGACCCAATCTATGTGACCATTCAGCTCCCTCAACTCATCGCCCGTCAATGCATCCCACACCCGCACTGAATTATCATAAGAGCCAGAGACAATGTGTTTGCCATCTGGCGAAAACGCGACTGATCTGACCCAATTTGTGTGGCCATCCAGCTCCTTCAACCCGTCGCCCGTCGAGGCATCCCACACCCGCACTGAATGGTCGCCAGAGCCAGAAACAATGAGTTTGCCATCTGGTGAAAACGCGACTGATGTGACCAAATTTGTGTGGCCTTTCAGCTCCTTCAACTCATCACCCGTCGACGCATCCCACACCCGCACCAAATTGTCGTAAGAGCCAGAGACAATGTGTTTGCCATCTGGCGAAAATGCAACCGATGTGACCGAATTTGTGTGGCCTTTCAGCTCCCTCAACTCGTCGCCCATCAACGCATCCCATACTCGCACCAAATTGTCGTTAGAGCCAGAGACAATGTGTTCGCCGTCTGGCGAAAACGCGACTGATCTGACCCAATTGTTGTGGCCATCCAGCTCCTTCAACTTTTCACCCGTCGATGCATCCCACACGCGCACTGAATTATCATAAGAGCCAGAGGCAATGTGTTTGCCATCTGGCGAAAACGCAACCGATGTGACCCCATTTGTGTGGCCGTTCAACTCCTTCAACTTGTTGCCCGTCGATGCATCCCACACTCGCACCGAATTGTCGTTAGAGCCAGAGACAATGCATTTGCCATCTGGAGAAACTGCAACTGCATTTACTGAACTATTTATGTTGAGAGTCATCAACACCGTGCCGCCTAGTGAAGCATTGGTGAAACCAGGAATTCCAGGGAAGCGGCTTTTCCAACCCCAACAGGGGACCAGCTTCTGTGGCCAGGTTGCTAGTGCAGATATGTAGAGGTGCGGGGTCGACGACGAGGCACCACTCCCACTGAAATATAGAGCAAAAGATCCAGCCTCAGTGAGGTTTTCCGCCAACGGCGAGTTGTCCTAAACATTACGATAAGTCAGTCATGAATTATTCAGCTAAAGACACTCGCCTTCCACTTGACAACCCACTCATGCGCTGTTCGAAGCATTGGCTCACAGCGGCCACGCACCCCCAGGAGGTTCATGGCCTCGATCCAGAACAATGCACGAATTTCCAGGAATTCTGAGAGGGTATCATGTAGGTAATCAGGCGTGGTCGGTGTGGCAGAGGAGAGGTGGTAACCCCAGTTCCGGCAGGAGTAGCTCAAAACTGGAGGGATGTTCGTCTTGACGGCATCCGCAAGAGTGGAGTTGTTTTTATCGAGTATAAACGATGAAGAGATATTCGCAATGTTGAAGTGCAACCCATCCTTCATGATGCGGAAGCAGGAGTCAGTGAGAAGTCGGTGGTGCATCGCTTGATCGCACCAAAAGTCAGCTGAGCGAGCCTGATCGAATATGAAGTCGGGAAAGGATTTGTGGTATGCGAGCACTCGACCGTCTTCGGTGTAGAGCACAGCATGAAGATCTGAGAGGAGTTTCTTGGCGACATCTGTATAGTCGGAAGTGAAGAGAAGGTCAGAAATAACAGAGGTTGATGTCCGGTCGGCGGTACACAGGAATGTGTGAAGGATCCTGAGCCGGACAGCCCATTTTAGCGTTTTAGGGGTGAACTTACGAAAAGCCTGGCGAAGGACCTGAAGGTATAATATATCAAGTGATGTGAAGGACGTCGCATCTGACAATGATTGTGGCATCAATGAGTTGGCGGTGGGGATGAGCTCCACCAGGAAATCCTGCTGCTCTGATCGTCCACATGTCTCCAAGTACTTCACAACAGTAGTGGCATAGATGAATAAGCCAGCCGACAGCACCACAAGCGCCTCCACCTGTGAACGGTCAAGGGGATCTGGGAGGCTTGCATTAATGTATGTTGCTATGTCGTCCCCAACTTCCTCTTCCTTCACGTCTTGGAGACGGTAGCGGTGCTTCCTCTCAAATTTCTCCACATCCGCGACAAGAATTGGGTCCGACCGACTTGTGACGAAGAACTTGAGACCCGGCAAGCGATGTTTGTTGACGACGTTCAGCAGATTGCGCAAAAAATTGGAACCCCCATTGCCATCGATCTCGTCGAGCGCATCAATGACAATGAGGTAGTTCAGTGGTGGCATTGGTGGATTTGGGTGCGGTGATACTGACAAATCCGAGTGAGGTAGCGCTGCTGGATCTCGGCGCTGAGCAGGATCGGGTTCTTTCCAGGGCCAGGGTTGGACAAGGAGATTTTCGATCTGGGTCTTCACGCTATGATCCTTGGTAATGAAATTCCCGGACCAATGCAGAGCGTCAGCGAATGGTTTGCATGTGAGAGCCAGGTGATACGCGATGGTACGAATAATGTACTTGGCGAGTCTCGTCTCCTCGAATTGTCGCGAGCAGAAAAAATTGCCTCCCAAGATGATCGTGTCGTTGGGGTCACCGGCGAACTCGAAGCGACGGGCGATAGTATAGGCAATCGTGCTCTTCCCCGACCCCGCCGGACCAAAGAGCCAGTAGACGTTCGAACTCTCTGGCGAGTTATCTTTGGCCCACATAATAATGCCATCCAATATACGGACACGAGTTCCTGCGGTGCAGATCTCACGATGAAGCAACCCACTGCCTGTACCCTCGAGGAGGTAATCGTGGTGGGCGATCTTCGAGGGTTCGAGACGCTCGAGGAATAATTCCTGTTGAAATAATGACACTAGAACTAAGTTTGAGAAAGGAGATGCTACGTACCTTGACGATTTTGTCCACTTCATACACACCCTTAAAGACTCTTATACCCAGGGCCAGCTAAGTAGAGGTGAATTAAGATAACCTGAACGAACAAAGTAATAGTGTGTACCTCAAACCGCACTCTGGCCTCATTAATGCGCTCGAAAATATCCTCGATCCGCTTTTGCTCGTCCTCGTGGTCTAAAAATTTCCTGAAGTTCGACTCATCATTGAGTTCGTTTAACTTCTTTAATTCTTCTTCAAGAGTCCTAAGCAGTTATATAGTCCCACGTTCACTCTCGTTAGGACTATGAAACCCGTACGTTTTGAATTGATTCATCCATAGATTTCCTTCCGTGTTGTCTGGGTTCCAGCCACGCAATTCTTCCTCCACAGCCTCCAACTGACCTCCCGTTGACGCTATCCGTCGTGCGACTGCGTCCTTGTTGTCTTTTACAGCCTGGAATAGTGGTCAGTCAGAACGCGGTGTGAAGAGCGACAACGAACGTTTTTTATCTCGACGATCGCCTTCACAAGACCTAGAGCCACCTTGGCGGGATTGTTGTCCGCGATATCTGCAGCCTTCATGACGAGTGTCAGTAGAAATCTTCCCGTAGACCCGAGATTCTCCTTTATAGTCGGTCCTGCATTCGGTGCTGTTGACCGCGAGTTACCCGCTGTCCTGGTAGATTTGATGCTGCGCCCTTGACAACGATTACAGGATGTAAGCATCCGACCACCACGAGATGTGAGCGTATTCTCACCGGAGGACTGACCAGCAGACGTGGTCGTAGTCGAGTCCTGAAGAGTTGAAGGATCTTCCTGATCTATGGGCGACGATCAGTCTGACGAGTGGCGCCGAGTCGCAAGGTCGCTCACTTTGGACCACTAAAGAAGTAGCCGGTAGCGGCAATGCTGGCGGTGTGCGATGAGTCCCTGATCTGCGAGATGAAATTTAAGTCGTACCACCCTGAGAGGTAGCCGCTGAGATGGAGTTATTAATCAGGTCCCCGCAGAGGAGATGGAGTACTTACTGATAGGAGTCTCTCTGACTGGATTCCCTGTTGAAGTCGAAGGGAAAGGTGAAGTCGACCGGCTGGGAGGTTTACTAGATACCTTGTCCGAGAGTTTGCTGAAAAATGTCTTCAGCTCGCTCTTCACACGGCTTCTTAGACCTCTTTCTGAGCCGCCAGGAGGCGAAGGCGAATTCGACTGATTAACTTCCTTCGGCGATTTTTTGGTGCATTTCTTCATGGTAAGACTTTCTTGAAGCCCGGTGGATGTTCGTTAGCCGTGATGATAGACGAAAGGCAATAAAGGTTGGGTTGCTGTGTTGCTCGCTGTTACATAAGTTTATTGCCCATTTTACCGTGAGCACTGAGCAGCTTGGAATCGTGAAGCAAATGTGTACTGCTCACGTGATGGATGAAGGACTCGAAATCATTTTCGCTTCGTGAATTCTTTACTCATTCCAGGGCGGTTGTCTCTATAGATACCCCCCTCAAGAAATGTCCTCTTCTTCGGAGTCGTCAGCCTCGTCATCAAAAAGCGCCAGTCCTAGCCCACAACCCGAAATTAAGAAGTTGAAGAGGAAAAGAAAGGAACCAGCTCAACAAGTTGCCCCCGAGAGCTCAGATTCAGACGACTCTGGCGGCGAACACGAATCAGAAGATGAGGTCGAACCCTCACTAACCCCAATAGTAGAAGAACCTGTTCTCTCACACGCTGAACGCCGTAGGCAAAAGAAAGAAGCCAAGCTTGCTGCGAAACTAAAAGAGTCGGCCAAGGAAGAAGGCACCGCAGTGAAAAAGCGCAAACTTAAGGATGGGAGTGCGAAGACCATTGGAGATTCAAACAAACGACAAAATTCAGTTTGGGTGGGGAATATGTCGTTCAAGACGACGGTTGAAAATCTCAGGGCTTTTTTCAAAGAGTGCGGAGAAATTACGAGAATCAATATGCCTACGAAGGCGCCGACGGGACCTGGAGTGAAGCCTGAAAATCGGGGGTGGGTTGTCAATATTCTTCATGAGTTTCCTTTTTCTGATCGTTCATTGGTGTAGGTTCGCCTATGTTGACTTTGCTACACCAGAAGCGAAGACAGCCGCAATCGCTTTGTCTGAACAACCTCTTGTGGGTCGAAAACTGCTGATTAAAGATGGTTCGCTGGTTTTCTTTAGATCCCAGTAATTTCTGTTAATTTTATCCCGATTTTAGGTGACGATTTCGCGGGACGTCCAGCAGCAGTCGGCGCCGATATTACGATTAATGACCCAGCTCTTGCACATAAAACACACTCAAAAACTGCACAGAAAATTCTACGCGCCCAAAAGCAACCTCCTGCACCAACTCTCTTTTTCGGGAACCTGGGTTTCGAGACTACTGATGCTGCCATCCGTGAGCTGCTCGAAGCACACCGGCCTGGCAAAAAACCTGCCAAAGATGCTAGCACTGAAGTGGAAGGAGAGGAGAAGGAAAAGGCAAAGGATGTTTGGATACGAAAAGTTCGGATGGGTACATTCGAAGACTCTGGGTTATGCAAAGGGTATGTCGCCAATTGCTGCTTGCCTCATTTTTGTCTTCTTCAACGTGCTTTGTAGATTTGCGTTCGTCGACTTTACTTCGATAGAACACGCCACCGCCGTACTTATCAACCCCAAGAACCACCACCTGAATGGCCGAACTCTCGTCGTAGAGTATGCAGGGGCTGATGCCGTTCGCCGCGGTGCTCCCAAATCGGCCAAACCTGTCGACAGACCGGAGCACAAAGGCAGGGGCGGTCGCAGACCCCCTCGGGCAGATAATCCGAGATATAGGACAGATAGACCTCCCAAGCAGGCTGAAGAAAAACTCGAAGCGGTGGAAACCGCTGCGACCGTGGAACCAAGGCAAAAGATGCCTTGGGATGGAAAGGACAGGTCTACGAAGGGCGAAAACGTTGATGGAGTCAGGCATAAAGGACCCAAAACTCGACCCAAGCCTGGCGCTGCGCTTGCCCTTGCAAAGCGCGAGTCTGTCGCGATTGTTCCCAGCGAGGGTAAAAAAATTACGTTCTAGCTGTTTATTCAACCAAGAACAAGCTTGCATTCTTCACATGCCCAAATCAGTAGCTATAGGTCCTCGATATGGCGTCTGAATTAATGACCCTTTAGACCCATCTGCAATGAATAATCGCATCACTTCTGGCTATTCTTCATTCCAACTCAATTGACGATCATTATCAGACGATAAAGTGGGTAGTCGTCTTCGAAGGGGGCTCCTACCTGACGATCTTGAAATCATTTTTCGGATCTCGCTTGAAGCTCGGGATAGCTTCTTGAGTCTGGTCCTTCAGAGTAAATTTGTTCAAGAGCTGCAATAAAACTACTCATAAAGATACATCAGGTGGTTTAGTTGAACATGGCATAGCCTATCTGTCGAAATGGTTTGCGCAGTGCTGGGCTGCGGGCAGTGATTACAGACATCACTGACAATGTATTAATGAGTCGTTGAATCCGTCGTCGGCTGTCCCTTACCAGTCAGCAAACCGATTAGTTTGGAGAGTAGAATTTCTAAGAACATGAATAGACTACCCGCCAGCCCAAAAGGTGAACGGATAAGAGGGAATTGCGTCACCGTTCATAAATTGTCTTGCAATCAGTTCCATTCGCATAAATTTCCTTAGTTACACAAACTGTACTTGGGTACTTGGGCAAGAAGCGTTGAGCATACTGAAAATTCGAAGGATTCAATGCAGGCTCAGCGCAGAAATCCCCACACTCGATTCTCCTTCAATACTATGTGCGCTATCAGAGCTTCTCCGGATCGAGGTGACGCGAGCCGGACGTTCTATATGCAATACTTCCACGTACAGATCGCGTGATTCTAGCATAAACTCTCTCTCCAGGGTCCACTGAACGAGGTGTTCCGACACTATTTCTGGTGGTGGTCCATCACCATCGTCATCCAAGTATGATAGTATCTCCTTTATCTGCAGGTGGGTTATTGTAGGCACCGCTTCCAGAAGCTCAGTTACTTTGTTATCATCGAATTGCCCGGGTTCCGCGCGACCGATAAAGGTAAATTGGGTCAAAGGGCTTCGTGAGCGGTTGAAGAGAGAGCAAAGTGCGACCATAGGAAAGTTTAAGGGCGCGGGCGCAGTGTAAACAAAATGTTCAAGCGCGGGGAGAACTATCTTGTCGAACAGGGTGCTTAGAGCAACGAGGTCAAAGAACGGTGCGAAATGAAGCTCCTTCAAGGATAGATGTGTAATCGGTTTGTCTGGGATCCCAAATGCTGATAAATCATTGACGCCTCCAGCTTTACAGTGAACCAGGAGGGGAGCCACTTGTAAGAGGTACAGTAATTCTTCAACGGAAACCGCTTCGGCCTCAAAGTAAGTGAGACCATCCCATTGGGGCTCAATGTCTACAAGACGTGGGTATGAAATCTCCAAGTGGAAGAGCTGGGGGGTATTGGGAAGGAGCAATTGATGCGACGCGTGAGTTGTGTATTCCTCAGCTGGGAGGAGGCGAAAACTCTCGAGGATAGGAGCGCCAGTAAGGTCGCCTTGGAAGCAAGGATAAAAGTCCATGGGGAGATAGAGTGTTAATTCGCGCCATTGGGCATGATGTCTCCGAAGGACTTCGAAAAGGGGAGAAAGTTCATTTGGGTTGATTGCCTCGTCGCTGAAGGAGGACTGGTTGCAATAAACCGTGATAGAAAGTGGGAGAGCACCGGCTCGGGCTAACCATTGTTCTGCTAGTTCCACGTGCAGTGGTATTGGAATAGCGTACGCAAATATGTTTATAGATGTCCACAATTCGGGAGTCGCAAACATGATTTCGTGCCAGATTTTGCAGACACTCGCAACCCGCAGCAATGACCTGAGGGGATCTGAGTAAGGATAGGGATCTGTGGTTTTCTGTGTCGGTGGACAATTGATATCCTTGTAGAACAAGAATATTTGCGAAGCGATTTCGGAAGGGAGCCGATGGATATAGGGATCATGATTTTGGTTGATTCTTGCGGTCAATACACGGCGCTTCTTCGCCAGATTTGAGAGAGTTTCCAAAATCTCTCTGTCAAGATCCTCTAGCTTGGAGCAATCGCATATTCTCCCCGAGTCGAAGTAAGGACATTTATCTGGAGTGCCACGCAGTGTTTCGAAGACACACTCTAGTTTACTGATGCGGTGCGATTTCATGATGATGGCGTTGCAACTTTGGTTTTGAGATGGGACGAGGCTTCGAAAGGATTCAGTAGAGGTTCAGGTCCTTTTCAAGCTAAAATACAATAACTCCCGTCTAAGCCAAGTACAAGGCACAAATACACTTACCAGAGACAAGGTTAGAGGCGTTTACTGCTAAGTAAATGTTTGACAAATGACTCCACAAGCATTGGATGAAGTCGTGGGAAATTTGCGTCGATTGACCTTCGACGGGCCGGTGAGTCCAGCGGCTTGAGATGGAAGTACTCCACATATTCTTGCAGGGAGTCTCTTACTACAGTTGGACTGAAGGTACCAACGCCAGAGGCAATAGGAGTTTCTTCGTCCAAAGCGGTCATTATTTCCAAATTGGTACCCACGTAGCAAGACTCTCGGATATTTCGGCCCGGTGATTAAGGCTTGTCTGCAACTTCCCGTGTTTTGTTTGTGCTATTATCACCGAGTACGATTGCTACCTTGGATTTGGACACATTGGTGGACATTATCCAAATTTAGCGTTTATCCCAATCCTATTCCCCAACATAAAAAACATGGCGGAACCCGATATATTGCCCAACATGGGACGGGATCCTGGATTAATCGAGCCCCCATCCGTGGACCACCTTTTTCCAGACCACGATTCCCCACGTACTGTGATGCTCATTATCTGGGACAGCTCAGAAACCTCCACCATCGCTCCTAATGATCGACATTGGGCGATCGCCTGGAAAGTCGGGCAATCCTCCAACGGTGACGACGTCCATCGTCTGCTCGGAGTCGTGCGCGAGAGGGGTCCTGATGGTGATTTATTGGAGCACCTGACGAATTGGGGCCCATTAACGAGATCTGCTGCCAGCGCTGGGTGTCACCAAAATACGACTTCAATCCCGATTGGTACACTGAGCCTTCCTCAGAGGAAGTGGTTGGAAGGGGTTGCAGAAGCTGAACCAGTTTTGAAGCCGAATGGGTGGTGGAATTGTCAAGATTGGGTGATTTCCATTCTTGTTCAGAGTATTCAGAGTGGTCTATTCGCCAAGGAATCGGTGGAATCGGTGCTCAGGCAGGCAGGCAGGCGTGAGCCGCTACTAGCTATAACTTGATGGCGAGAGACGGTACGTTTTTGCCCGTATAATTCTATTCGACTTATCTTATGCAGGTTCGACTCATAAATGAAAAGTTGTTACTATCATTGTCCACGAGTTTGTAATGTTACAGGAGTTTGTAATACTCGATTTCCTCCCTCCCTCAATGCGCTAGCGCCTTCAAATTTTGCACAGTCATTAGTAAGCCCCAGAGAAACATGATTAT
>Ga0307513_10008031_pt1 | contig 13557 bp, 17 predicted proteins | sample 15_EM_MG_FD_202174 | JGI IMG/M metagenome (GOLD analysis project Ga0307513, IMG submission 202174) | Populus trichocarpa ectomycorrhiza microbial communities from riparian zone in the Pacific Northwest, United States - 15_EM | ecosystem: Host-associated > Plants > Roots > Unclassified | place... | reverse complement strand
CCTGTTCAACGGGTGGATCAGCTCAATCGTTCACGGGACCACGGTCAATTTGAGTGGAAGACCGCGATAAACACTCAACTTGTTCATTAGGGTAATGAGAGAAAGATACCGCTCTTCTGAGAGGGGTGTTTACAGAGTGATAGGATTGCATGTCGAATCTTTGAGGCTCGGTTGGTTAGCAGAAGAGACGCTCGTAGCTAGGAGTCTTTGTGTTGTGTATAGTAGATGCTACTGGTTAGCCTGGATACAACATCTTGAAACCAGGATATGGCTGACCTCGAGTGAGTTGTACGTCGATTGCAATGGGCTTGGTAGCGAGAGAAAAATGCGATGGTGGCACGACGCAGAGTGCGAGGGTATTCTTCCTCAAGGGGAGGGAACGAGCGGTGTTTAAGGTTCTTCTGGGAACATAACCTGGATGACCTGCTCGGAAACACGAGGTCTGGGCATGGCATGCGATGACGAAGGTTCTTGATACAATGCTCGATGCCTCTGACACCGGGGGTGACGGCTAAAATGCGAGCTGAGATCAAGCATCATTCAGGCCAGGGCGATGTGGTGGAGACGAGGGCCTTCACCATAAAGGAAGCGGGTGCAACAAAATTGGGGCTGTAAATCCCTTGGGAGGGTCGATGGGAGCCCAGCACAGAATTTCCCGCCACTATCACGCTGAAGATCCTGATCAAGCAGTATTCCCGCACCACCAAAAAAGTCTGTGAAGAGATTTAAGATGCCATCTATGCTATTCAATCGAAGAATCAGGGTGCCACAGTACTGTTGATAAATTGGTCGCCAGGTGTTGTCGCAGTTGAGTCCGCCGACAGACCGCAGGTTCCAAGCGATACCCTCCCACGTCCACTTAAGTGACAGATCGTCTGTACCTCCGTTTTTTCGAGTCATCAGAGAGATTCAAGCCGAGTCATCCTGGGTGGTCGGGTTCGAAGAAGGAAAAATAAACAAAGAACGGCTGTCAGCATTTGGACGCTGCAATTCGCCTTATGGAAATTAATGTCAGAAAGGTTCCACAACATTCGACCATACGCACTGACTATCTTGGACGTGCTACTGTTCAACAATAATGGCTCAAACCGCGCCGATGCGACCAGGTTGATTAGATAAACCCTGTCCAGCCTTCTGGTCGACTAATGTAGCTGTTTGAGAGACAATGGACTCACTCCATGAGTCTAGTACCTTTTCTATGACACCTGACGCATTTCAGTCCTTAGACGCCGAATTCCCCTCGGGAGGGGTCGAACTCGTTGGGACGTTTTACGAGAGGCGAAGTCTGCACTCCGACCGACTCTCAGAGTGGCGCAAGTGGAGAAGCGAAAACCACCAATCACCCGGTCTAAAGCAGTGTAATGCAGCACAAGAAGAGACGACTTACTCGCTTCCGTCATACCACAAAGACGTGGTGGGGGAGGCGGAGTTGGAGGCTAGGACAGGTACTTAGCCTGGATGCGCCAAGTTTCACGACTCATCCTGTACACACGCTTATGGAACTTTGGTAGCTCCAGCTCCTGATCTGATCATCGAGCGGGTGCCCAGGGTTCGCTTGACCAATTCTAGCTAGGTGGCTAGGTGCTTGCATGGCAATAACAATTCCGGGCCAACTCCACGTATGGCGATGCCTAAGGTAGGTAGCTATGCTCTCAGATCACCAGGAATAGACCAACCTGTGCTCCATTTAGATAGCACGACCAACGACCTGATTGATTGTGGAAGATCCGGGTGCGAACTGAGTAGCCATAGTTAACTTCGTGAATAATATGCCGGAAGAGTGGGAACCGCTGCTCGGCCTGGCTCTCTCCTGCCATTCGCAACGAATGCCATGAGCGGGTCCACACTCTCTTGTCCCCGACAGCCGCAGTGGTAATGAAGCCATGACTGCTTTGCTCCATCTAACAGTACCCGTGGTTCGTCGTATAACAGTTAGTCAGGTCGGCAGTAGAAGGGAGAAGGGCTTGAGAAGGGCTTGAGAAGGGCTTGCACGAATTAGGGTCGGGTGTGGACGGCTCAAGATCACCCGACAACCGGGGACCCCGTGGACGTTAATCCCGGGCTGTCAACCACGCCCAATAAATACGTCAATACCTTGTCTTCGCCCTCCCCACCTCCCTCCTTTGCACGCCAAATATGTCCAACGACTCGTTTACTGCTCAAGGAACTCGCTTTGATGTGTGTCCACTCAACCATTTGCTTTTCCATGAGCGAACGGTCTCATTTTTCAGTTTCGTAGTTTACCTGGCCCAGTGGTATATCCGGAATCGAGCGTGTAGCTTGCTGCTCCAATGGCGACCTACAACGCATGCTCAGGTATGCACGGTCACGGACCGCCCTCCAAGCGGTAATTATTTCCATTCTGACACAATTTGACTTGTTTTAGCGCGTATTTCAATCTCCCTATCAGTGTTCAGCGTATTTGGGTTGAAACGGAGCCAAACCCATATCCCTCTGTTCCAAGCGACGCTACACCCGTCACACAAACACGCCGTGTGCATCTTATGGTGACTCCGCTCCCCGTAAATGGCGCCTCGAGAGCTCCTGCGCCTAAGGTCGCTTGTATAGCTACCTCGACCGTCTCCATTACGTCTCCAGAGGCTGCCAAGTTCTTCTTGGATGAGAAATACGCCATCGGCCAGACGTTCCGAATGCTAGGGAGGGTGGCAGAATTCAAGCTGCTTGAGGTCTCAACGTCTCCGGCTTCCCAAGATGGCGATGAGGTGAAAAAGGAGTCACTCAGGCGACGATATATCCTCCAAACCGATGGGTTTGAGTGTAACATCGAGGTCCGCCTCTCCATTATTATACCAACTTTATCCTCATTTAATTTTGACCGCAGGAAGTGTTCCCCGACCGTTCGATGTTCGACGCGGAGACAGTCCACGAATGGCTGGCCGCGTAGACGCCTATTGACACGTATTTTCTCCTTCTTTGCGCAGCCGTACACACTCTCTGGCACGTTGGGAATTAAATTTAGACCGTTCAGTACTTGGCATCCACTGTAGTTATCGAGTTCTATATGATTGGTACTACCTCTCTTACTCCTTCGCCACATCAGAACATCTCCGAGGTCAGATTGCGGTGTCTACGTCAGGATTAAGAGGCGCCGCCCAGCCTCAAGGCTTCTTTGGACCAGTCTCTCCCGTCTTACGGTATGGCTCTTGAAACACCGCCTCCCTACTCGATCGCTGCATCTGCCAGTACATATGGCAGTATATTTGGGTTCCCGCTCGGGTATTTCATGATTAGAAGCCTTGCCACTGGGCGTGTACTAGACGTGGACTCGAATCAAATCTCGGACGGCACCGAAGTAGTTCTTTGGGAAGAGAAGGAAAAGTCCTTGGTTGAAGGTTTGTATCTCATATGCATATGGTCGATGTCGCCCAGTATCTGACATCTTGCCTCGCAATCACATAGGCATGCGGGACCGTGGAGCGGACAATCAGGCACATCTCTTCCTATAAACTGGGCGGAGCCATTCTCTCTGATATTCTGATCTAACAGCTATTCTTCATTGATGAAACCGGAGCACTCTGCTCAAAACATTCAGGTCATGCCATTGGTATAGCTGGTAAGAAGATCTCACGAGGCCGGTGTATTTATCCCTTATGTCCCCTTCTAGACGGAATGCTTGTTGTTCGCCACCGTCGCCCTATCACGCATCCGTACCCCAACAAATATTCACATGATCTTCCCCGCTTCAGCTACGACCCAGTTTCGGGCAACATATGTATATCATTCATATCGGACCCTTCCTACCCTGACCCACGTTTACAAATAAGCGAACCACCAACACCTCCTGAGGCGGATGACCAAGGAGACTCGAGATCGCACCTCTCAGCGACGTTCAAGATCACCAACGGGTCAAGCTCTTCCATCGAGCTTTCGGTTCCAGAGAGGGAACCGACGAGGGCGACGTCCACCAGCTCCCCATTCCACGGCCAAGCGCGCAACGACCGTCCAGTCACGCTGCAGCCCCCACCAGCACCGCGGCGCAGGGTGAACGAATCGTGGAAGAACCGTGTCTACCTCCTCACAGCGCTGCCGTCGCGTAAACCAAAGACATTGCTGGACGACGCCGCCGCGTTCCTCTCGAGCACCGCGTCTATCTTAACGACGCCCCTGTCGATCAGCTCCTTCCCATTTCCGTTCTCCTCCGGCAGTGCGGCCGCGTCGCCGAGCGGTGGCGGTGGCGAGGTGGTTCGGCAGCATATCGAAAGCGGCGAATATGACCTGCGCGAGAACGAGATTATGGAAGAGGAACGGGCCGAGGCGGAAGAGGTTGATGATAACCCCGATCCCGCGAGACGAGTCAAAGTCTTCGGCTTCCGACCGCGCGACTTGGCCGAAGGAGCGGGAAATCCACGCGCCAGAGAGAGGAGGAGATGGGAGATTGTGCTTATTCGGAAGGAAAGGAGGAGGTTTTAAAATACCGTTCTGTCGAGTTATGCATCGAGCACGTTTAGTTTGGCAGCACGTGGAGGACCTCTTTGCGACGAAGCGTGTATTACTATCATGGTTACCTTGCAAATGAATAAATCTGAGGGTCTTCTTGGTTATTGACTGACAGATCAGGAATCTTGAACATGAAGCTATCATATTGGGAAGGAGTTCATTATAAAGGCGATATTTTACATTTGACTTAAGTACGTGAAAGCGGGGTAATTAGAAAAGGAAGCCCTTGCGATGCTCCTTCCTCATCCGCACCCCGTGGTTCGCCAACAGCGTGAGCATGAACATTCTCTTCGCCGCCTTGTCATCATTGAAAGGATAGCTGCAGGAGATGTTAACAGCGTCACTCTTGATACGAATCGATTGGGCGACGTACTCTGCCCCAAGTTGGTACGCAGCTGCCAATCCGGAGCAAACAGCAATTTCGTGCATATCTACCCCACCACGTGAGAAACCAGAATGGAATAAACAGTTTGACGCACTGAGTATAGTTCACGACCCCGCAAAGTGTGTGCGATTCTTGCATCATCCACGGAACGGTACCGCCATAGTGCTGCCAGCGATGCGATTGCTGCTTCCACCACTTTTCGAGGACGACATTGTCCCTGTCGATCTCGTCGCGCGTCCAAAGGTGGTCACTGTCATCCTAATGCGGGTTGCATCAGACACCACTAAGCTCCGTAATGGAATGGGAGACTCACCTTGTCCAAGAAAATTGTCTGGAAGACGTCGTGGTCCAAAGGAGGTAGATTTCCATGTCCTTGCTGCCTCAGGCGCACGACCTTTGGGTCTTCGCCCGCCTTTTGCCTTCCACCCTCAGGCACGATTCCCCTGAATTGGGGTTGATAGTTGCTCAAGGCGAAGCTCATCTCGACCTTTTTGGATCGGAAGGGTAACTACGAATAAAGTAGAGTGGCTTGAAGTTCTTGGCTGCGAATTCAAATTGCTTTTGTGCTTCAGGATCGGACTTGCGTGCTTGAGAGTTCAAATCGGAGCTGTACTGGATTTGACAGTACTAGAAGAGGAATCTTTCAGCGAAGGATGAACAGCCGAGTAACAATTATTCGGCTTACCTTTTCCATATAATCTTTGTCTGAGTAAGTAATGGAAACATCCCACAGGTACTAAGGATTGACGGTAAGCAAACTGTCGAGTGGAAAAATGCCGTTCTAACCTTGAGTTGCCCAAGACTTTCTTTTCCATCCACGTCGCATTCTTGCCGAGGAGCTTGAGGCACGTATCCGCGTCGCAGCAGAATACGATCTCATCGAAATCCGCTTCTCCAGCACCACCGATTCCGCATGAGACTCCTTCCCCATCCACGTGGTCAATGAGCTGCCACTGCACGGTGATACCGTCCTTGGTACGCTTGACCAGCGTGACCTCACGTTGGAGCAATAATTCGACTCCCGCGCAGCGCAAGCGGTTGGCCCATGCGCCGTACACTGCGGATAGACAGGGGAAAGCACGCATTTCGGGAATGTTGGCCAGGAATGTCTTCGGAGAATACTCAAACTATCACGAGGGTCAGTTCTTAGAGTCGTTAAATGCCGATCAACTTACTAGCTTCATAGTCGGGTCAGTGAAGACCCGTTCCATTACTACAGTGGAGACGTAGGGGGTTTGCTGGCCAGTGCCCTTATAGAACAGTAAATTCATGGTGCCAAGTAAACGTTTGGGTACGGTCATTTACCATGAAAAGTGCAACAAGGGGATAAATCAAGTTCTCTCCGAAACCCTACCAGGAGTGATTGAATATATTCTGACTGAAGGAGAGGGATATTCACTCACGGGAGAGAACCGGAACATTTTCAGCATGAGGTGGATGGGAATAAGGCCAAATGCTGGCTCGAGATATCCAATAATCTTTAGAACTCGACCGAATTTCTTTATATCTGATTGGTATCTGCGTAATAGGTTAGAGCAAGCACGCCAGCATGTCGCTTGGCCACCAACTTATCGATGACGCCCGTTGGGAAGACGTTCCCCCAATAATCCTTCCCGGGTTCTCGGCCAAAAGAGAGCTGCATGTCCACTTTGGTTGGTTGAAAGCCAACTTGTTCGAATATTCTGTACATATTGAAAAATTGGGGACTTCCGCCCTGGACGCCGTCGTTGATGTAATCGGCACCGTACTTGTGCGGGTTGATTGGGTGCGAAGTGGCCATGCCACCACAATTTGGGGAGCGTTCAATCAGAGTGACCTTAAAATTTTCCGGGTATCGCGAGAGGGATTCAGCGCAGGACATGCCTGCTGCTCCAGCACCGAGACTGCCTATGGAATGTCGAGGTGTCCTTGCTTGTTGGAGACATGGTGCAGTAGCCTTGGTTTGAACGTTGTGGTAGAGGATTATTCGCCAACAAAACTTGGTCCTGTATTATATATATATTTACCAGTGCAATCGAAATGTAACCATCGGAGGTGATGTAACTATTGGAGCGATACCAGCTACCGCGGTTAGTCTTTCGGTTACCAGCGGTTTCGCTGCACAAATAGATACCTGCATGCAAGAGTGAGATGTGTGTATGAATATACGGCTGCAAGCTTATAAGCCTGACCCTGCCACCGTCGCAGACCGCCACTTCGTGTTGAGCTAGCCCTGGGAGAACTACACACACCAACCGGCCTATCAATATAGCCCTCGAGTTTATCGTCAAATCGGGCTCTCCTTGCCGTCATTGGAGTGTGTTGGTGACAGAGGCTAACATATTCGGGGGGAATACGTTCCCACCGGAAGGTAGCAGCTGTGCCGATAGGTTACATTTGTGCAGTTTGTCGGATAACGGTATCTCGCATTCGGTCGAACGAGGTCTCATGCATGCACCGTGCTGTTGCTCCGTTCCGTCTGATCAGCGAATCGCAGCGATCCGATGGCGCTTGTCGAATCCTGAGAGGTGCCTGAGACAGTCCCCTGCACTTTGCGGCTCTGCCAGCCCACACACAAAAGTGGCTTCTTTGAGACTGCCCGTCTGCGTCAATCATACTTCGCACAGTCTGTGCAGACTCTCATATTAATGAACTTCGTCCCGACCACCTATAAATCGAGTGGTGCAATGGACCTAGTTGGTTGGACCACTTGGGTAGAACCCCACCAAGATGGCTCTCAGTGCATATAACCCTGGCGTAATGCGTATGCATCTTGTCCTCCGCCTCTTCAGTTTGCTAACAATACCTCGATTACCGCGCTCTCTCTTGTAATTAATATGGAACAATCAGCCTCGTATGGAGCACCAGCCTATTCACCATATGCTCCATCGGTTGTGCCATCGATCTACCCTCAGCCTTTCGCAGCAGGCTCAGGAGCACCACTATCTGGTTATGCAGCATCCATGTATTCCCCAGACGACGACTACTACTCCGGCTATGGTGGTTCGGGCTATGGTGGTTCGGGCTACGGTGGTTCGGGTTATGGTGGTTCATACTATGGCGGCCACGGCTACCCAGGCTCCCAATCGTACTCGGTCAGTATCCTGCGTACAGATGCATACTATAGAGTCGAGATTAAAAACGAAGCAGGGCTCGTATCATGGTTATGGTTATGGTCACGACTATGATGATGACTATTATGGTGATCCTTATTACCGTGATCGGTATCACGATCGGTATCACGATCGGCATCACGATCCTCTATACCATTCCTCTCGCCACCGTCACCATTACCCCCACTATGGCGGAGGCCGTTCCTACTACGGCTCCATGGCCGCTTACTACGCCCCTAAAGCGTATCAGATCACGGGTGACGGAGGGATCAAGACACTAGTGAGTCTCTTATCTTTACCAGGTTGACTAGGACGTTGAGAGCTAGCGGTTGAACAACAGCGTTACGGCCATGAGCACTTCAGGGACAAGATGAGGCGGATGTGCGGTTTGGATCCCAGAGGTCTGAAGGTACGACATTGAAACGGCACACTGGCTGGAATGATCTTGGAGTCTTGACTGTCATACCCCATCGAGATCTTGAACACTCACCGGGAGCCATACATTGAATGAAGCCTCTTCCATGTACATCTATATCGGTCAACTATGAATGTATTCGCACTTGTTGTACACCTCTCACGAACCCGGGGCCTGTGCTCGTGAGTAGCCGAGGTCAAACAACTTCATCCTTGACCACATTTTTCTGTTTCAACGCTTGCAGCCTCGGACCGCTTACTGTATCTTTATCCTATCTCGTCCTGCTGCGCATCGAGCACTCGTATATCCTAGCGCGGGAGCTCTGCGTAATAAGCCCGCGACAATTCACTGAATGGCCTGGCGCGATGACCGGACGAGCCTTAACTATTGGATAAGATCTGCAATTGCTGGTGGAGTCGCTGGAGGTGTTGTATGTCCCTAATTTTTCAAGAAAATGACGCAACAGCCAGGTTGACTGGAGCGGGTAGGCGAAAACGGTAGTCGCGCCTTTGGACCGCGTCAAGATCCTGTTTCAAACGCACAACCAGGACTACGCTCGCTACTCAGGTGCGTTTTTGTGGACTATTGGCAAGGATACCGGTGACGAACGCGTCTTGCTATGAACCAGGTAGCTGGAGGGGGATTGTTGGGGCGGTCAGACATATCGCGCGCTATGAGGGTATCCGAGGGCTGCTCCGAGGACACTCTCTAACATTAGCGAGAGCTGTACCGCACGCGGCAATCGGGTACAGTGTGTATGACGCAGCTCGCAAGGTCGGTTTTTGCAGTCAAGCGAGATGTAGATGTTTCTGACACCCACTAAAGCTACTCATACGTACACCTGAACATGATACTGCGTCCCGACGAATGTTTACAGGGTCATTGGCTGGTATATGCGCACTGCTCCCCGTGATTGCGTTTAGGTTGGTCTAACATGGTTGTTTAGGCATGGCAGCTATGCCCGTTACATACCCCTTCGAACTCATTCGAGTCAGAATGGCTGTCCAAACTGCCGTCCTTCCAGCTTCACAGCGAACTGTCTGGTCGGCCATTCGCACAATCTATGCGGAGCCCTCGCCTCTTCCGACGCCTCTGCACCTATTTCATTTCTATCGCGGTTTTGCTGTTTCGCTTATCGGCACGATTCCTTACCGGGGTGGCATCTTTCTCGTCTGGGAAACACTCAAAAGCAAAGAGTCAGAATGGTTCTCGCTCGGCTTCCTTGAAAAGAACCGGAATAGAGTCCATCTGGTCTTTGGTGCCATAGCGGGCGCGAGCGCGCAGATCGTGACCTACCCACTTGAAGTTATCCGACGAAACCAGCAGGCGAATGGGGCGAAGCTGGGCAGAGAGATCGGCCTCGTGCGATTCCTGACGTTCAGGGAAACGGTCCAGATGGTTTGGAAGGCAGGTGGATGGAGAGGGTTTTACACTGGGATGGGATTGGGCCTTGTAAAGCAGGTGCCTGTTCACAGCATATCGCTAGCAGTATGGCAAGCAATGAAAAGGTTGCTGGAAATCTAGACGAACAGATATTTGGCAGATAATAGCCGAGCTGGACGAAACCCGGATCACTTGCGACCTCAGAGAGAGGTGGATTTGGGTCCTCAATCCTTTGGCTTATAGTGTGCTAGCGATGGGAGCGCGTCTTACTATCATATGTAAAACCAATCCACCATGGGATTACAATACGATTACATCTAATATAACTCCTTGCTCCTTTGGACGCGTCGTGATGAGAGAACTAACCCCCTGCAAAAGAAATCAGCAAGGAGATATCTATACAGGAGGCGGGCTTGACAGTGGCAGAGGCGCCTTGTCAGTGCGGGCCAAGAAGAAATCACAGCGTACTGGATTGCTTCCTGTGCTCGTCAATTGATGCGTGAAAAATGGAGTGGATAAAGGTCCAAGAACGGAGCTTTGTTTTCCAACTTAATCCCAATACCAATTATGAGCTCAGAAGAGGGCCTCACAAACACCAAGTTATGGAGTGAAGAGCGTCTCCAGTCTGCATTGGCAGATTCTGCCCTACTCAAAGCCGAGGGCAATGCATACTTCACTCAAAAGAACTGGCAAAATGCAATCGTGGCATATCAACAAGCATTAGATGCTTTGCCACCACCACCACCAGTGGATCGGAAGGGCAAGAGCAGAGCTACCGAGGAATCTCCGGACGACGGCGAAAGCGGCGAAGAGCAGGAGACGGTTTCTACAAATAAGGAGAACTCTCGAACCGAGAATGAGTTTGGGAAGGAAGATTCGGTTTCGAGTCAGCCCCTAACTCCACTTCAAAAGGAGTGTTCCGCCGCGCGAGTTGTTCTGCTCTCGAATATGGCACAGTGCCATATCAAACTCGTGTGTCCGAACAAACTCTCCTGCTGTAATGTTCTGATCCAGCTGCTCTGCTAGGAAGAATGGCAGAGGGCTGTAGATTCGTGTACAGGAGCCTTGCAGGAGGATCCACACCACCAGAAGTCACTGTGGAGGAGGGCTAGGGCCAATGAAGCACTAGATTCGTGGTCAAGCTTATCATCTGCTCAAACAGGTGGGCTTATTCCTTACATTCGATCCCAGTCTCGAATTGAACCACATGTAACGCTTCTAAAGACTACCAAACCCTCCTTGATACTGTACCACAGAGCGAGTCTCTATACTGGGAAGCCAAAAAGGCCCTCGGACTCCTAGAACCGAGGGTCGAAGAGGTCAAGAAACGGGACATGGATAAGATGATGGGACAGTTGAAGACCGTTGGAAATTCGGTACTGGGTAAGTCACCACAGGGGTACTCTTCAGTGCAGTGATAATATTTGTCGCTTCATAGGTTGGTTTGGGATGAGTACCGACAACTTCAAGATGACACCGACTGGACAAGGAGGCTACAGTCTTAACTTTGTCAATAACCCCGCCTCTAGCACACCAAATCAAAGCAAATAGTTGGTTGCTTCTATCTGTCTGAATTTCTTGCTGACGACATACAAGATCATTCTCAAGCTTGAATTGCATTGCAGATGTGACTCGAACTCCGTGGATACCTTGGTGGAAGAGGAAAGTGATGAATTTAGGAGCAAGGCTGACTATGAGGGCGAATGACATCACGAATGTGACTCCTTCGCATCCTCTATGCTCTATCACAGTAAATCCAGTTAGTCAGCTTACAACAACTATATAGCAGAGGAGGTCAAATATCATGCTACGCTGTAATCTCAAAGTGGCCAGTATCGTGTGCAACACCATAACGAATCAGCGCGGTTAAACCATGCACATCTTGGCCCCGAGAATGATTTCGAACGCGCCAAATTCCATGATTTAGTCAATTCGATCGTCTTAGGTACTCTGACCGTCTTGAATTTGTGCTATCGGGTTTGCTATTCCTCGTGGCGTTGGTGAGATCGAGGCGAATGTTTGTGCAGGCAGGGTTATACAACGAAGAGACAAACAGTTACTGGTCGAATATCTCCTTGTTGACCCAGCTTCCCCTCAGTTTTCGTTCCTTGCTTTTATTGCGGCCACCTTGGGAGCAGGACTAGGACCCACAGGGTGCATTGTAATGGCAGCTCCGCTATTTATCTTGCTGCGTTTCGTAGGTGGTTGAGCAGAAAGCCATCCAATCGGCATGGGTCAAGCAATAAATGCAAGACGCGGTGTAGAGCACCGTATGCCTCAGAAAAATACGCAATCACATTCAGTCTCATTCACCTGTGATTTGAGGAAGTAAGATCGGTAGCGACTAGCACCGGTCCACGTCTATTGTGCCTTTGGTAGTGCAATATGAGCGGACCGACTCATGTAGAACTGTCTAGTACATCTACGAAGCTGTTATCATGGTCAGCTACCACTTATTGACGCAGACCAGGCGCGTTACCTCTGTTCAAAAGGGTGAGGATTGGTTTGCGGAAAGTGATCTGTTTGTACCAAACGCGTTCCCCAGACTCACTGGGTCTCGCCAAAAATAAAAAGCAAATACGTAATTCAGAGATATTACAGCCAACTCATTAGATATATAACAAAATTGTCGGGGAGTTGTGGAATGCGTCTGGCTTAGTAGCGGTACTTCCAGCTGGTCTCGCGAGTGACCTCGTTGACCTCCTTCCAGTTCGCGACGAACGTGCGACGCAGGCTATCAGTACCGCCAGCGCCGGGTCTGGTGTATTCGACGCCCTGGCTGGAGAGGAGTTCCGCTGCAGTCCGGCGATCGGCCGGAGCGAAAGGCTGGTTGTCCGAGAACAGGAACTCAGCTGGGTCAAGCATAGCATGCTTGAGAATATGCTATCAGTACAACACCTGCAACAGGCCGGTGAGTGCTCACCGTTGTGATCTCGTGCAAATCGCGTTGAATAGAGAGGCAAAATCCGTCAATATCTAACAAGTCGTGAATAGGCGCTTAGCGGTGCAACGCGGAACCAGCTCACCAAGATCGTTCTCATCGTAACTGAAGGGGTTTTCACTGCAAGGTGTAAGAAAGAACCTCGTCAAAGGCGGTACAATCACGCACATTTCCTGCCCAATTTCCAGGAATCCGAGAATGAGGAAAGAAGCGAAGGTCGTGCCACTATGAATTAGGTCAGCGTAATCTGAGCAGTGGTGGACGACCTGCAACATACGGGATCGTTAACCAATTGAAGGCATTGTAAACTTGGAACTATATGTTCGGTCAGTCACTGTTGAGTGCCAGTTAAACGAAAACATACAGGCAAGAAGAAAAGGTAAAGCCTATAGATTCGAGAAAATCAGCTCGATTCAATCAAAGGCAACCAGGATGCCTACCAGATAGTCGTGCGCAAGTGTGCTTGGTACGCGTATGGGATGGGGGTGTTGCGAACGCGTTGCAAGTTTTCCAAGCTGTCTACGGGGAAGTAAGGACCCTAGAGGCTCCTACCAAGTAACACAAGATGTGCAGCCCATACCTTGCATAGACTGAATCTGGTTAGCGTAAGCACTCGCCATGGACGCGGCGATGAGTGAATTCTTCGTCACATACGCGAGGTATGACGACAAGAACAGGCTACACACAGACACTTCTCAGTCGATTGGACAAAGACCGTTTAATGTGGTACATACCAAATTTCTAAGGGAACGTTGCTCTCGACCTGGCTGGGGCGCTTCCGTTTTCCACTCAGTGTCCGCTCGTCCCCGTTTCTTGAATCGCATTCCTGATTCGGCTCGATAACGTCTTTGCGATCCAACGGAACGGGATGAAAATGGGGAAA
>Ga0307513_10008030_pt1 | contig 13559 bp, 10 predicted proteins | sample 15_EM_MG_FD_202174 | JGI IMG/M metagenome (GOLD analysis project Ga0307513, IMG submission 202174) | Populus trichocarpa ectomycorrhiza microbial communities from riparian zone in the Pacific Northwest, United States - 15_EM | ecosystem: Host-associated > Plants > Roots > Unclassified | place... | reverse complement strand
ACATAAATTAAAATATAGTATTACGATACAGATTTATGATAGGTTTTTTATGGAAAAAATGTCAATGACTGGTCAAAAAATAACAATTTCAAATAAATTAAGACCTCATTGTAATAACAGTTTTTGTTTAGTATTACGAATATTCAAAGAATATAGTATTGAAAATTAAATATACACTAGAATTTATTTAACATAAATTTTTTCCTCAGGATAGATGCCCTAAAAATTACAATAATTTATTAATAGTAATTTAGTATTTAAATACTTTTTAATTCAATGTACATGGTTTAAAAACTATATCTTTGAAAGGGATCTTAGTGTTAAATATTTTGAAATTAATTATTAATTGATATGACGCGTGATTCACAAGATATTTTTTAAACATAAATGATCAAGTTCTATTAGGCGTAAAATGGTTCGTTTTAAAAAAGTTTAACGTTTAACGTTTAATAGATATTAAGTTCTCTCAAATTACATGTGGCAATTTAAAAATCATAATACCCTAGTTGCTGATGACTTACCAGTCTGATATTCGTAATTTGAAAAATTTTCTAAGTTCTTATAAATATTAAAAAAGTAAAATGAATAGATAAAATATAATTCTATTTAAGTTATTATTTAGAACAAATATCCTTATTTCATATTTTGCAGAGACAATTAATACAGTTTGAATAGCGCATCTCCAACACAACAGCTAAAAAATAAGCAACAACTAAAATAAATAAAAAAACTGTACTTTTACTTTTTATTTTTGCTTTTAACCATTCCAACCGATCAGCCATATGAATAGCTAAAATAACTATTTTTATTTTGAAGTGTCATTTATATATTTCTCTGTAGAAAAGGTAAAAGTAAATGAAAATACGTTTTCTCTATTGGCCAACGTTTTTTTTTCATTTGTTTTATATTCGTTGGCCAACGTCTTATTTTGTATCCGTTGACCAACGTTTATTTTTCTCTTTAAAAGCATAACAGAAGGAAGAAAACTTATTTGTAAATTTCAAAATCTTGCATTGTGCCTCACCCTTTTCTATAATTTAGAAAAACAAGAATCAATTGTTCTCCGGTTAATTAATAACATCAGTTATGTTAATTAGCTGAAATCAACATGTATGCTTGCTTAAAGACTTTTTCTATTTTTTCTTTTGCATCTCTTGATTCTTGAGACCTTTTGTTGTTAATTTGCTATTTGTGGTGAATTTTATTTCTTTGTTATTTTATGTTTTTTATATGGGTTAAGGAAGACAATTTTTATTTATGTTGTTATCTTTGACAAAATTGAGAGGAAGTAATGATGGTAGCTGATATTGATAAAAACATTGAGTGGCATATCTTCAATTTATTTTTTATTGCTTGTTTTAATTTGAGATCAATTATATTTTGTCTTGTTGAAAATGCAACTAAACCAGTATATCAATCCTCTTTTAGTTTCAAAAAATAGTTAAATTGTAATGGTTGTGTGATTAGATTAATATTAGAACAAGTAGGAGGCAATTCTTATTATTAATTCACATGTATGAAAACTACAAAATTGCTAGATATTGAATGTGAGCTTCCTTTACACCCTCTTATAAGGTTTTAACTTTTTTTTTTTTATGTAGATGGATTCAAATTTTCCAAGTTCTTTTACCAACTTTCTTATGAGCGAGTAAGAAGATATTCTCTCTCAACCAAGTGATTCTAATCAATTAATTGACGACTTAACATACTCAAATTTAAATATCCATACAATAAAAAAAATTACAAAGAAGTAAAAACTTCTCACTAGAGGAAGATTGTTTACTTGTCTCTGCATGGTTAAATAAAAGCAAGGATCCAATTACAGGAGTTGAACAACAAACAAAATAATTATGGGCTCGAGCACATGCTTACTTTGTAGAGAATAGAGAAAACTTGAATAATCGTTCCCAAATAAACATCTCAAGTAGATGGCAATAAATAAATAGAGAAGTTGGTAAATTTGTTGGATTTGTTACTCAATTTGAAAATCGTCAACAAAAGAGAATGATTGAAGAATCAAGGATAATTTTAATATTCATTTCCATGTTAAATGTTTTAACACATATTTTCACATTATTGAATTTCTCTAATTTCTTACCAAATTAATTATGCTTGGCAAATGTATGGTTCTTGCATTGACAAACAATTTCAACTAGAACATTGTTAGGTTATCTTAAAAAAAGAACTCAAATGACAATTTGAGATCAAAGGTCAAACAAGAAATAAAAAAGTCATGCCAATGCAAGTGCGGCTTCATCAGCTCTGTCATAACCCAATTCTGGGTTATTCCTCAAAATTCATTTTTTTTCAAAATAAAAATAAAAAAAATCAAATAAAGGCTGGCAATGCGGAGAAAGCAGGCCGGGAAATCAAGCTGCAATTTTGGAGGAAATTCAAGGCCTAATTGTACCTCATTATGCCCAAAATGGAGAAAAAATGCAAATTCAAGGTCAAATTAAATAATTATTGGACGAATTTGCATAAAAATTAAGTCCAATGACATAATTAAATTTTTAATAGGCCAATTTGATTTAATCATGGGCCAAATTAAATTTTAATTGTGTTTAAGAATTAATTTAGGTCCAATTAAAGGATTTAATTAAGTGCAATAACTTAATTATACTTTAAATAGGTCAAATTAATTTTATTTGGGGCTTAAATGGTAAAAAATTAAGTTTGGAAGCCTAATTTGAGCTTAATTGAGAAGATTGAAATTTTAAGAGACCAAATTTAATTTTTACCAAGTTAATTGATTGAAATTAGGGGCCAAATTGCAAGAAAATTGAAGTTTTGAGGTCAATTAGGGGTTAAATTGACAAAATTCACAGCCAAGGATTAATCTGCAAAAGACGCCAAACTATAGGGGTTTAATTGACAAAATCCGGGGGTCAAATTGAAGAAATTAAAAGTTTAATGGTCAATTAGGGGTGAAATTGCATAAATCTGAGACCAAGGACTACACTGTAAAAGGCGCGCAAACTTGGGGTTCCAATTGAAATTTCGGCAGGGGCTAAATTGCACAAAATCAAAGGTTTAGGGTTAATTAAGGGTACCATTGAAACAATTTGTAAGAAGGAGGACTAAATTGAAAATCAGTCAAAACTCCTTTATTTAACCCAAAACGGTGCCATTTTTTTATTAAAAAGGAAAAAAAAGAAAGAAAGAGACCACGCGACGCGTCGCCTGGTCATTGTTCATCATCTTCCCCGTGAACGCTGCCCGGGTAGCAGTGTTGCAGGTGCATTTATAATTCATGTCCTACTGTTCACATGAACAATGGGCGTGAATTATAATTCACGCCCACCACTCATGCAATGGACGTTGGGTTGGGCCGTATATGGCCCAGCCCAAATTTCTGGGCCAGGTCCGGCTCGACCCCAAAGAAATAAATAAAAAGGTGTTGGGCCGAGATCGGCCCAACCATTTTGGGCTGAAATCGGCCCGACCTCTTCTGTGGCTGAGCCTGGCCCAGCCTATATAGTTTTTTTATATATATAATAATATATTATAATATTTAAAAAAAAACGAAAAAAAATTCCAATTTTTTTTCAGAAAACCCTTAAAAAAGGGTGATTTTCTCAAATATTTTTCTGCCAATTTTGCATAATATCGGCTTGTATATTTACATTGTAAAATACAAATACCGTATTAAAATACCCGATTTTCTCTAAAATATTTTTTTAAAAAAAGTGTTTTACGGCCAAATCCTAAAAACATTTCCAAGCATATTTTCACTAAAAAACTTGCATCTTTCTCATGTTTTGAAAAAAAATCCAAAAATGGATATCATAACTAGTTTATGATCATCCATTAGGGTTTGACCAAAATATCAAAAACTCTTTTCCAATCTTTTTTCTAGGATCTAGATGTAGACTTTAATATTTGTGAGGTGTAAAATTAGATGATAAAGTACACCCTCATGTATTAAAGATACAAGGTGTAGAAATGCGATGCTAAAATTCAGACTTTAAAACGGTTAGGATTTAACCCGATAAGGTAGAGACTCTCTCATGAAGAGAGATATGCCTTGAACCTTAGAAAAGACCGATGAATAGAAACCCGACTTAGAAAAAAAAAACAATCAAACAACAATGCAGTTTACCTTAGGTAGGGTGCACTGGGGGTGATGCGTCTTCTCCTTGCACAACCAGTCCCTTACTTAGACTCTCGCAGACCATAGGTTCCTTGTGACCATAATACTAGGTGGCGACTTCTAAACATTAATCATAATTCTATGATTAAATCAAAAAACCCTTCCCAACACATAACACCTCACACAGGAAGCACGACATGAGCCTCCGTCGTCGCCAGACGAAGTCGCACCGGCTCGCGCCCCCGCGACAAGCACTATCTACCCCTGATTCTGTTAGTTTAGGAGAAGATAGTGAACCGTTGATTTATTAAGATAGATCAATTTGTCAAAAGGCTGCAAAATAACGACTTAAACGTAGACAGGGAAACGATAAAGTTGGGGAGGTAACTATAACAAATCTCTTACAACAATTCAGGGATACTCTAGTTAAAATTAAGGATCAGAGTAAACAAGACAGGAAAATTATGTTAAAGCAACAAGCTATGATGATTCAACAAAGTCAAGGGAAACAAGAATTGGACAGGATTGAGAAAGTAGAACAAATTATAAAAATTGATATTTTTAATTTGGATCCAATTTCTACAGCGTATTTGCAAAATAGAAAGTTAGAAATTATGCAAAAGAGGGGTTTTAATTTTTAATCAAATTGATTGATTTATTGTTTAATGTAATGTATTTTTAATTAAATATGTAGAAATTTCTTGGTTATTTTAAATATATTGTTATAAAATTGATAACGATTCATAATACTTTTTTGAAGTTGTTCTAACACTTAACAACAATAATTAGGATTAATTAACTTAAAAGATAACAACCATAATGAAAAAAAAACATAAAAAACTTGAAAATTATGATAACATAAGAAGTTCAAATCTAATGATTCTACTCGTAGCCATATTGTTCCCATAAATGTTCAATCAAATCTTCTTGTAGTTGTGAGCTAGTTGCTCTATCCCTGATTTGATTATGAGTTTGAAGAAAATCTTGTAGTTCTGGTATTGACTTCACATATTTCACCATGTGACACTGATATAAAAGAATTGACTTCACGTTCATGATCAGATCTAAGGTTCATTGCTCCTTCATCCACTATAATCATATTATGCATTATTATGCAAGCTTTCATAATATTTGCAAGCGTTTCTTCATCCCAGTATCGAATAGGTCCACGCACAATTGCAAAACGAGATTGGAGCACTCCAAATGCTCGCTCCACATCCTTTCTTGCAGGCTCTTGCTTACTTGCAAAATATTTTCTCTTTGCTCCTAATGGTCTTGGGATTATCTTAACAAATGTTGACCAATTAAGATAAATCATCTTCTGCTAAATGGTATCCCATTGTATATTCGTGCCCATTAATTGTATAATTGACAGGAGCAGTACGACCTTCAGCAAGTGCAGCGAAGATAGATGACCGATCAAGAACATTAATATCATTTAATGATCTAGGTATTCCAAAAAAGACATGCCATATCCAAAGATCTTGTGAAGCCACCGCCTCTAGAATTATAGTTGGTTCACGATAATGACCAATATACATCTCATGCATGCAATTGGACATTTCTTCCATTTTCAATGCATACAGTCAATGCTCTCTAACATCACTGGAAATCCACGTTGCTCTCCAATTGATTCACGATGAATTTTAATGAAATATAATAAAGATTAGAGAGAAGAAAATGATGAGAAAAAATATTTAGGTATATGAGAATATTTATAGATGGATTATTTTTTTAAATTTTGAAATCTTAGAATGTTGGCGGTTATTTTTTTAAAATTTCAAATTTTAAAATTTAAAATGTTGGCGGTTATTTTTTCATAGTTTGAATTTTTAAAAAAAAAATTGAAAATCAAAATTTAGAATGTTGGCTGTTTGTTTCAAGGTTTTAATTTGAATTTACTTTTAAAAAATTAAAATTTTAACTATAACATTTGAAACTAAAAACTAAAAATATTCATATAAATAAATTTTAAATTTAACTTAAAATTATATCTTTTCATATTACTTCATTAATTATATAATTAATAACATCATAATTATATTATATAAAAAATATCTAAATTAGTTATATAATTATATTAAAATTAATTTAACATAAAATATATTAAAATATAATTGACTCTTTTAAATAGCTTTTTATTATTGGAATGCATATAAACAAAAAAAAAACTATATTTACATGAATCAAAAAGCTATTTTATCAATTTGACTTTTTAATATAGCATTTTCTATTGGAGATGCGCTTATTGTGTGCAATAAAAAATCACTCTGCACCCCTTTCGTACACATTGTAGTTTTTAAAACTAATTATATAACTTGCACTCAGTAGTTGATTTTATATATATATATATATATATATTTAAACATGCATGCTTTTTTTATATGTTTTTTAACATAAGAAAAATAAATGTAAATAAAAATCTTTATATGAATATCTAATTAGATAAATTGATAATTATCAATGTAAATAAATAAAAAGATCATAAACGATAACTAAAAGCAAAATTAGAAAAATCAAGAGATAAATATAGATCAAAATATTTGATCTCGTAACATAGGATATTTACCCGATTGTATTTATTAAATCTGTTTATTAAAATTAATCTTTTACTCAATAAAATGATAATATAAAAAAACACACACTTGAAACTGATTTAATAAAATAAAAGGAAAAAAAATCATGCAAGGTGTCACAACCAGACATCGCAACGACCGATTAAAAATTAATCTCTCGAGGAAAAAGAACAAATATTTGACATCTTATCTTTTTAGGAAAAAAGGTCTTGTTCAAGTAGTCGCCACCTAATATTATGGTCACTAGGAACCTAAACTGGTCAACAGAGATTCTATGGTACGTGACTGGTTACTCAAAAGGGAAGATACTATCACCTCTTAAGCGTCCTACCTGAGGCAAACTGCATTGATGGTTTTGTCTAAAATTGTTAAGAATTTGTTCCCTTTTTCCTTTTTATTCTTCCTTTCATGTTTCTGACTCTGGCATCAGTGAACAATTCCTACGAATATTTCCAACTATGACGTTGATAAATATCGCGCAAATTCAAAAAAATACGATACTCTTGACTCTGGCGTCAGTGAATAATTTCACAAGAAATGAATTTGAAGAAGAAATTTTCTATGCCATTTTTTTTCTTGTTTATCCTTTATTATTATTTACCCTTTTTAAATGAAAATAAAATAAAGCATTGCACGACATATTTGTATTTAACAGTAATAGTCTACCGATTGAGCACATAGCTACAAAAAAATACAAACACAAAGGAAAAAAATAAAACAAAGTGCGAGGGGCCCACAAATAAATCAAAAAAGACCCCAAAATATTTTTGAAATTTACTATTATCAAAAAGGGGTTCCTTTGGCCAAATATCAAATTGGAATGGGCATAAAAATTATGGCCAAGGCATAAGGGTGTGTTTTGCCAAACAAAACACACCCTTAGCAACACAAATTGGACTGGCTGGGCTCAAAGCCCAGACCCGACCCATTGTTTTTTTGGGCCGGGTTCGGTCCAGCCCATGGGGTTGGGCGGAACCCAGCTAGCCCAGCCTGGTCATTGGCCCAAGCCAGTGACCTTGCTGGGCAGAGCACACGTGAACCGCGTCCATGACATAGTGCGAAGGTAATTAATTGCCTTCTTCGCACAGTGCTAAATGCACAGAAGATTCAAAAAGAATGAAAAGGGAGAGGAAAGCTTACCTTGTCTAGAGATTGCTATGGAGATGAACGAGCGAAAAAGGATGGCCACCGCGCAGTGACCCCCACCTCTGTTTTGTGTGTTATATTTTTCTCTGTTTTCCTCTCCGTCGTCCCTATGCTTTTTTTTCCTTGCTCTCTGCTTTCGTCTGCTTTTTTTTCTTCTGCTTTTTTCTGTTTTCTCCTCCTCCTCTTTTCTTCCGTCCCCAGAGCTCTGTATTTATAGGGGACGTGCTGGTGTTTCACTGGGACTTGTATACCTGAGCTTGATCGTTATCTTCCCGAGGCAATGATCTTGAGGATAAGGTTTGAGACTTCGTATTTTGGTTGGATTGGGACACCAACAGTCTTGCCATTGTTGGACTGTTAGTGGTGGTTTCCTTCACGCGTTAATGGCTTGTTTTGGCGGCGACGGCGAGGGACACGGAAACGAACTGAGAAGCTAGTGGTGGAAGTCGTGTGCATTGCAGTGTGTGTGGTGGTGTTCTGTATTTCTTTCACTTGTAGTCTCCTCTGTTTCCAGAGGAAGAAGATGAAGAATAGGAGTGACCAAAATGGCGCCGGATTTCTGGGTGGCCTTTTTCTTAATTCGGCCCCTGAAGTTTTGAACGTTTGCATTTAAACCCCTGATCTTTTAAATTTCAAGATTTACCCTCCTTAAAATTAAATTAAAAATAAGTGGGTTAAAATTGGGTTATAACACAAGGCTACATGTATTAAAAATAATATATAGAAATAAATATTTTTTATTTTTAAAAATAAACTTCATCCATACAAAACATAAAAAAAAAATATAGATGAATAAGAATAGTATTTTTAAAAATTAAATACATACAAAATAATTTTTTAAAAATCCACTAAAAAAAAGCCAAACAACCAAAATAAAAAATCACAAAGGAAAAATATTAATCGAAACATAAATTTAAAAAATACACGTTAAATAAGGTGTCAATTAAAATCAAAATTATAATTATAATAAAAAATAAGAAAAGGCAAAGATAGTGTAAGTGTTGCAATTGCATTTAAAAAAATAAAATAAAAAATGACTTGGGTTACATTAATAAGTTGATTCCTTTTTAATTATATGAAAAAAAATAGGTTGTAGAGAGACAAGTTTTTTTTAACAAAAAAAGGACCACAATAATTTTTTAAAAAAACTTGGAGGTATGAAACTTAATAAAAAAATGGACAAAGCCAAACAACCTGAATTAAACGCAATTTAGCATGATAGACATGTGACTTGGATAATAAGGGTCGAGTCAGCTTGAGTTAACATGCAAAACTTGCGGTGCAGGTTATTGGATCGGGATAACTCGGTAGAAAATAAATTGAAGAAAACCACAAAGCCAATTTTTTAAAAAAATAATATCGAATGATGAAATCATAAAAGAAAATAAGCAAAAAAAAGATATCGACATGCGTTAACTTTTCAAACTTGTGACTATAATCATTAAATCAAAAGCACCATAAATAGAAAAATCACAAAACTCAATTCCCAACAAATCAAACGTTGAATGATGAAATCAAGAAAAAAAGTTCAATTACACAAAACGATCTAAAAAAATATAATTAAAAGAATGATGGTGAAAATAAAAATAAAAAATAAATTAGATGGCAAAATGTTTTTGATTCAATGGTTAAATTGAAAAGAAAAAATAACTTTATTAAAAAAAAATTAAAAGAATGAGGATTAATCTGGAAAAAATAATACATCGTAAATTATTTAACAAATGATGAAATTCAAAATCAATAAAAGTTTAACAAAGAGGCCAAGCAAAAAAAAAAAGAATAAGGACTGGATTTGAAAAAATAAATATGACAAGTTGTACTCAAATGACTAAATTAAAAACAAACAATTTTTTTTATAAAAAAACAAAGAATAAAAATTTAAAATTAAAATAATAAGGATTTAAGTTGAAATGCTAAAAACAAATATGACCAACTTGTACTTTTTGAAGGAGAAGAGAAAAAAAAAAGAAACGACCACCGATAATAAACTACTTATCTGCCACTATAACATATTGCACTAAGAGGATGATGACGTGATAAAGCTTAAAATAATACAATGGAAATGTAGGTTAGTCATCGGGAAATGTCGCATGCGTCACTCAAGTGATGTTGACTCCCACGCTTAGGCGCGCGGGAATGCGCTTTGAAAACTTTTTAAAAAAAACTAAAATGCCCTCCAATAATGTGTAATTAACAAAAACAAACAAACATGCGAAAATGATGAAAATGCCCTTGGACAATTTTGTTTTTTGATTTCAATGATAAAAATGTATTTTTAGCTCTCGGTCAACAGTTTTTTTTTATGTTTCTGGGAGTAAATTATTTACTTTATTGTTTTGAAAAAACAAGAAAGATACATATATCCCTATCAATTCTTTAATAACAAATTGAGTATTGAAAAAAAGGCTTCTTGTTTTTTATTTAAAGGGAGAAAAAAGTAATTTAAGTGTAGTGATAAATAGCTCTCTTGTATGTGTTTATAGTAATTTCGCTCCATGTTTTAGAGATTTGATAATGTGTTGATAATATAAATTTAATAATTAAATTATTTATCAACTCGATGTACAAAATAATCAAAAGTTTTTGTTTAGTTCCAATGCATTTAAATTAGTTTTGAAAAGCATTTGGCAGAAGTTAATTGTGCGTAACTAACATGGTTGATTTTATTTTATTTTTTGGTTTCTTTGTTATAATGGTTCATAGTTGACTAATTTAATTGCTAGATATGCTCTCTTTCTCTTTTTCTTCAGATTTCAAGCTTGTGCTCGCCCCTCACACCTTGCTTCTTGGTTGTTGCAAGCCATCAACACCATATGTCTACATCTCCTCCACCTTCAGCATACCCACAACTAAACCTTTTCTGGTTGGAAACAAGTTTAGCCAATTAAACAAAATAGCATTAAATAACCAGATGAATATCAATTAAATATTAAAGAAATGTTAATTTCTTTAAAGAAAAGAAAAGTTTTTGAAAATGTTTTAAGGGATACAAGAATTAATATATTCTTAAGAAATAAAAAAATTCCAACAATACTTGGTGTCCCAATTTTTGACAAATGTTTTGATAAATTTTCAGAAAAATCCAAAAATAGAGAAAAACAATGAAAATCCAAAAAAATATGTTTTTGATATATTTTTATTGTTTTAGCATCGTCTCAAAAGAATTTAAATTTTCAAAGATCTTGGGAACGCGTTCGACTTTTAACGCGTTATTTTTAAAATCATTGATTTTCCTCATTGAGTCGATGTTGATATTGTTTGTTTTCAAAAAAATCCAAAAAAATAAAAAAAATCAAAATTTGCAAAAAAAGAAGTTGAGGGACCAATTGGAGACCTAGCAACATATTTGCCTATAAATAAGAGTTTCCAACACTTTCACAAAGAAGGGAGCAATTTTGAACAATTAAGGGGAATTACAAAGAAACCCTAAACCACAAGAAACCCTAAAAAATCTATCTCTTCACCCAAGTCGGCGCCCCCATTTTGGCCAAAGAAAAGAGCCCCCCCGGCTGGAATCTTTCTCCCCCACACAGACCCCTCTAACCGGAGCAGCCACTCCGCCACAAACCTCTCCCCTTCATCTTCCCTGTTCACAGCCTCTCATCTCCAAACAACAGTCGTTACCCTCTGCACACAGACCTTCCTCTCGACCGACCCAGCCTTCTCTCCTCCAGCCAACCTCCAGCAGCGGCAGCTTCTGCCCACAGCTGACCAACCCAGCTCTCTCATCTTCAACCGACCACAAACAGCACCACAAAACAACCTCATCTCCACCGATCTGTCCATTCCTCCGCCTCAACACCGCCAGCAAGCTCATCTCCACCGTGGCTTTAGCGGCCACGAACGACAACCATCAGATCAGAGGAAGGAGAAGACCGAGAACCAGCCGACCACCGCTGCCACCAACAGGAGTGAAGACCAGCCAGCGACACGCCCACAGATCCAGCGCCATTTCCAACCGAAACCGGCGAGCAGCCAACACTATTTCATCCTCCAGCTCCGCCGGCCAGACACGACAGAAGCACAACCGCCAGCAGCTTCCCAGTCGCCGGCAGCAACCTCAAACAGAGCAGGGGAAACCAAAAGAAGAAAGACAGAAACAAAGAGAGAAAGCATAAATAAAAACAAATTTGAAAAGGGGGAAGAACCGAGACTTTGCTTGCGTTTTTCTTCTTCTTTGCAGGTGACATTACTCCTCACTGGCGGCGCAGAATGGAAAAGGAGACGGAGTAGAGTCAGATCCAACTGGTGTTCGGGTATGTCTGCAGCGGCGCGTGGACCCACGTGCCGCCAGTGGCGGGGGCGTGTGGAGCAGATGCGCCGGCACCGTTCCGGCTTGCTGAAGGCCATCCCTGTAATTTCATATTGTTTTGGGGCTAATTTTTGTAATTTCAAAATTGGTTAATGTATTTTTTTGTTTAGTTTTGATTTTTTAATTTGTAGTGTTGATGTAACAAAAAAAAGAAAAGTTAAAAGAAAAAGGAAAAAGAAAAGTATAGTGAAAAGGAAATGTGTGATTTGTATTTTGTTTATGAATGTGTTTTTTTTTGTATGATAAAATTGCAAGAATAAAGAAGAATTTAATATTTTGATTTGTTCACGGATAAAGAATTATGAACTTACACGTAATTCGTATTTCTAAAATTCGATGAAAGAACAGAATTTTTAAAACTTCTTTAACACATCAAAGCCACGAAGCAACTTATCTCAGGTAGGGTGTGTTAGGAGTGCTAATACCTTCTCTAACCACAACCAGTTCCTTACCCGCGAATTTCTGACAAGACCAGTATACCCGGGTTTCCTAGTAGTCTTCAATTAAATACTAGGTGGCGACTCCAATGAACGAATCAAAGCAAACCAAAAGAAAAAAATCGCAAGCCGATGCCGCGCGGATTTTGACGTGCGACACTTGGCAATTAAAAATCTTAAGCATTCTCGAGGGAAAAAAAATCCTTTTAATACAAGTTAACCCTTTGAAGATGTTTAGTAGTAAAAAAGATAAGAGTTATCAAAAACTCTCAGCCATTAAATTTGTGACATTGTTTTAGAAAATAGGAAAATAAAATACTCAAATTAATATTTAACAAATAAAATATTTTAGAATTTATTTAAGATTAAGATTAAGATTACAGTTTACTTTTAAAAATCAAAGTTTTTATTTCATGAAATGAAATATTTAGGAAATAAATAAATGATCTAAAATTCTTAGCCATTAATGTTTTCGAAAACAATTAAATTTCTGTACATTTCCTAAAAAAAATCGATTTTTTTTCTTGAAAATATTAAAAATTTTCAACGGCTAAGAATTCCCGAAATTTTTATAATTTGATTAATAAATTCAATATTTTATTTTATAAAAGATAACAATTAAGATTCTTAAAAAAAACAATGACCGAGTATATTTTTAAAGTGGTTTTACTTCATATCTTGATTTAAAAAAAAACATTAAATAGGCGTCGATTTAGAATTTAAGATATTGGACCAGAAAAAATGGGACTCGTAAAGATATAATATAACTAATATTTCTTAACATTACAGATTATATTGTGAGGGAAAAGGGGCCAGTAAAGATATAATATAACTAATATTTTTTGTTTAAACTAATTTCATGGATGATATGTGTCGAGGATAAGGGTATTAATTATGGATTAGATTTGACAGATGCAATAAAATACACAAAAATAATGAAGACAATAAAATACACAAAAATACACAAAAATAATTAAATCTTTTCTTAGCTTCGT
>Ga0307513_10008029_pt1 | contig 13559 bp, 10 predicted proteins | sample 15_EM_MG_FD_202174 | JGI IMG/M metagenome (GOLD analysis project Ga0307513, IMG submission 202174) | Populus trichocarpa ectomycorrhiza microbial communities from riparian zone in the Pacific Northwest, United States - 15_EM | ecosystem: Host-associated > Plants > Roots > Unclassified | place... | reverse complement strand
TGAGGCCCTGCCCCCCGATGGGTGGGTGGATATGTGCCGCATCGCCGGCCAGCAGCACCCGGGCGACCCGATAACGTTCGGCTACCCGGGTGGCATCCCCGAAGCGGGACAACCAGCGCGGGGAATGTACGCCGAAATCGGTTCCGGCGATGGTGCGCAACTGTTGTTTGAAATCCTCCAGGGTGGGCGGTTCCGCGCGGTCGCTGACTCCCGCTGCGGGGACCACGACGCTATAGATCCCGACGCCTACGGGCCGGAGCCAGAATCGCCGATGGTTCCCCCCGATCTCGGCCACCTTGGCGGCGATCCCCTCCTGCGGCACACCCACTTGCATCTCGCCCATCAACGTCTCGGTCCGCGCGGGCTCGCCGGGGAAACCGACGCCGAGCAGTTTGCGCACCGAACTGCGCGCGCCGTCACAGCCGACGAGATAGCGCGAACGCAGCTGTTCCCCGTCGGCCAGTTCGACGGTCACACCCTCGTCGTCCTGCTCGAAACCGGCCACCGCGCAACCGCGCCGGACCTGCGCACCCAGTTCGATCGCATGTTCCTCGAGCAGATGTTCGATGACCGGCTGCGGGATGCCCAGCAGATAGGCGTACGCGGAATCCAGGTCCGTTGGCGCGGGTTTGTCGATAGCGGCGAAGAAACCGCCGGCCGGACGCTGTCTGCCATGCTGGCGGAAGTGATCCAGGAGTCCGCGCATTGCCATCAGCTCGAGACTGCGAATATGCAGACCGACTATGCGGACGAACGACGCGGGCTCGGTTTCCTTCTCCAGAACGAGGACCCGCACATCGTGCAGCCGCAGCTCGGCGGCCAGCATCGCACCGGTCGGCCCGCATCCGGCGATGATCACGTCGAACATGAGCGGCGACGGCTCGGTGGTGAACTGCAGTGATTGCATTGGTGTTGCCTTTCGGGAGTGCCTTGTTGGCGAGGCGCTCCCGGCGACAACTACGTCAATCGCCCGACCGTGACGGTAAGGGGGAGCACCCACATCGAAACAGCGTTCATGGGTCTCACCTCCTCGGGCGGTGTCACGTTCGACTGCAAGCTACAAGCCCGAGCATCATCCCGTCCAATCGTTAAGCGGATCAGCGCCGGCGCACCCACCGGATGACTCCGCGGATCACCAGGAAGCCGGCCAACGCCGTCGCGAGGTAGGGCAAGGCCCGCCGCACCGCCGGCCCGACGCCGGCAGCCGCGAGCAGGTCGATCGGCTCGGCCTCCCCAGGCTGCGCCGCCGCGACCGCGGCGCCGGACGGTGCCGGCGCCGCCGCAGACACTCCAGGCACCGCCGGCGCGGCCACGGACGGCTCAGCTTCGGCCGAACTCGGCCCGGCGGCCGGCTCCGGCCCCGGCGACGGCCCGCCGGCCGGCGCCTCCCCCGCGAGCTTGCCGGCCAGGCAGTCGGCGAACTGGCCGATCAGGCGGGCACTCACGTCGGCGATCAGCCCGCGACCGAACTGCACGGCCTTTCCCGTGACGTCCAGATCGGTGACCACCTCGACGCGAGTGTGCGAATCCACCGCCACCAGCGCCGCGGTCACATTGGCCGCCGCCGTGCCCGCGCCCCGGCTGTCGGCGCCCGACGCGGTGATCACGACCCGGCGGGCCGCCTCGTCGATGTCGACGAAGCGGCCCTTCCCCTTGTACGTGAGGTTGACCGGCCCCAGCTTCACCTTGACCGTGCCGGCGAAGTCATCGCCGTCGTGCGCGGTCAGCGTGGCTCCGGGCATGCACGGCGCCACCCGTTCGATGTCGAGCAGCGCCACCCAGGCCTGCTCGACCGGCACCGGCACCTCAAAACTGTGTTCCAGTCGCACGCTTCTACACCCCTGCGGCCGCGGCGACCGCCCGTGTGGTGAGCACACGGGCGAGATGGCGGCGATAGTCGGCGGACGCGGTGATGTCGTCGACCGGTGCGGTGCCCTGCGCCGCGGCCGAGCACGCCTCGCGGATGGCGCCCGGCTCGGCCGCGCAGCCGGCGAGCGCCTGCTCGACCGCCGTCGCCCGGACCGCCGTCGGACCCATGTTGGTCAACGTGACGCGCGCCGACCCGATGCTGCCGTTGGCGCGCCGCACCGTTGCCGCCACCCCGACGATCGCCCAGGCCTGCACGACGCGATGGAACTTCTCGTAGTGCACGCCCCAGCCCTCGCGCTTCGGCACGTGGATCTCGACCAGCACCTCGTCGGCGGCGAGCGCCGTGGTGAACAGGTCGACGGCGAAGTCGGCCGCCGAGATCGTCCGCCGGCCGGACGGCCCGGCCAGCACGTAGCGCGCGTCCAGCGTCGTCGCCGCCGCCGGCAGGTCGGCCGCCGGGTCGGCGTGCACGAGCGAGCCGCCCAGCGTGCCGCGGTGGCGCACCTGCCGGTCGCCGATGGTGCCGGCCATCATCGCCAGCAGCGGAGCGAACTGCCGCACGAGCGCCGACGAGGCCACCTCGTCGTGCGTGGTCATCGCGCCGATGACCAGCGAGTCTCCCTCCTCGCGCACGCCGCGCAACTGCGGCAGGCCACCGAGGTCGATCAGGAGGCTCGGCGCCGCGAGCCGCAGCCGCAGCACCGGGAGCAGGCTCTGGCCGCCGGCGATGATCTTCGCTTCGTCGCCGGCGCCGGTGAGCGCCGCGATCACGTCGTCCACAGTAGAGGGGCGTAGGTAATCGAACGCGACTGGGATCATGACGCACCGCCGATCGCTCGCCAAACCCGTTCCGGCGTGCACGGCATCGGCACGTCGGTCACCCCGTACGGGCGGAGCGCGTCGACGATCGCGTTGACCACGGCCGGGGTGGCCGCGATCGCGCCGGCCTCGCCGACGCCCTTGACGCCCAGCGGGTTCGACGTCGCCGGGGTTTCGGTTCGGTCGCTGATGATCTCCGGCAGATCCGCCGACGTCGGCAGGGTGTACTCGACGAAGGACCCCGTCAGCAGCGTGCCCGACTCGTCGTAGACGGCTTCCTCGTGCAGCGCCTGCGCGATGCCCTGGGCGACGCCGCCGTGCACCTGACCCTCGACGATCATCGGGTTCACCACCTTGCCGACGTCGTCCACCGCGACGTACTTGCGGATGTCCACCCGTCCGGTCTGCGTGTCGACCTCGACCGCGCACAGATGCGTGCCGTGCGGGAACGAGAACGTCTGCGGGTCGAAGGTGGCGTCCGCGTCGAGGGTCGCCTCGACGCCGTCCGGCAGGTCGTGCGCCGCGAACACGGCGAACGCGCAGTCCGCGACCGTCTTCGCCGCGTCCGGTGTGCCCCGCACCCGGAACGCGCCGCCGGTGAACTCCAGGTCGTCCGGGCTGCACTCGAGCATGTGCGCGGCGACCACCCGGGCTTTGTCACGCACCTTGCGACAGGCCTCCACGAGCGCGATCCCGCCGACCGCGAGCGACCGCGAGCCGTAGGTGTCGAGCCCCTTGTGCGAGGTCCGGGTGTCACCGTGCAGGACCTCGACGTCCTGGAAGGCCACGCCGAGCTCGTCGGCGACGATCTGGCTCCACGCCGTCTCGTGGCCCTGGCCGTGCGGGCTCGTGCCGGTGACCACCTCCACCTTGCCGGTCGGCAGCACGCGCACGGCCGCCGATTCCCAGCCGCCCGCGGCATAGCGCAACGCGCCGAGGATGCGCGACGGCGCCAGGCCACACATCTCCGTGTACGTCGAAATCCCGATCCCCAGTTGGACCGGGTCGCCGGACTCGCGGCGGGCCGCCTGCTCGGCGCGCATCGCGTCATAGCCGAGCAACGACAGTGCCTTGTCGGTGGCGGCGTCGTAGTCGCCGGAGTCGTAGACCAGCCCGGCGACGGAGGTGAACGGGAACTCCTCCTTCTTGATCCAGTTGCGCCGCCGTACCTCGATCGGGTCGAGGCCGACCTCGACCGCGAGCTCGTCCATCACCCGCTCGATCGCGTACGTCGCCTCCGGCCGGCCCGCGCCCCGGTACGCGTCGGTGATCGTCGTGTTGGTGAACACGCCACTGCACTCGAAGCGGTACGCGGGGAATTTGTAGATCGCGTTGTACATGAAGGCGCCGAGGATCGGCACGCCCGGCCCGACGAGTCCGAGATACGCACCCATGTTGGCGAGCAGCTTCACCGACAGGCCGGTGACCGTGCCGTCGCGGCGCGCGGTGAGCCGCACGTTCTGGATCATGTCCCGCCCGTGGTGCGCGGAGAGCATCGTGTCGCTGCGCGTCTCGGTGTACTTCACCGGGCGGCCGACCCGCTGCGCCGCCATGAACGCGATCAGCTCCTCCGGCGTGACCTGCAGCTTGCCGCCGAACCCGCCGCCGACGTCGGGGGCGATGACCCGGATCTTGTGCTCGGGCGTCCCGGTGAGCAGCGCGTAGAACACCCGCAGGATGTGCGGGATCTGCGTCGCCGACCAGATCGTGTAGTCCCCCATGCCCGGGTCGACGATCACGCTGCGCGGCTCCATGAACGCCGGAATCAGACGCTGCTGGACGTAGCGCCGCTCGATCACGACCTCGGCGTCCGCCGCGGCGACATCGGTGCCGGTGCCGGCCGCGGCCGAGTCGAAGATCCAGGTGTACGAGCGATTGGTGCCCTTGTCCGGATGGACCAGCGGCGAACCCTCCGCGACCGCCGGCTCGAGGTCGAGCACGGCCGGCAACGGCTCGTAGGACACCTCGATGGCCTCCATCGCGTCGACCGCGCTGGCCCGGTCGCGCGCGACGACGACGGCCACGGCCTCACCGTGAAAACGCACCGTGTCGACGGCGAGCGGCGGCCGGTCGGGGTGCACGATGTCCTCGGTGACCGGCCAGGCGCACGGCAGGCTGCCCTGAACCGCCGCGACGTCGGCGCCGCTGAACGCCGCCACCACGTTGGGCCGGCTCAGCGCCGGCGCGGTGTCGACCGAGGTGATCCGCGCGTGCGCGTGCGGGCTGCGCAGGATCGCCAGGTGCAGCATCCCCGGCAGGGTGATGTTGTCGGTCCAGCTGGTGTGCCCGGTGATCAGCCGGGCGTCCTCCTTGCGCCGCCGGGCGGCGCCGACCTCGCGTTCCTCGGTGACGGTCACGGCGCCACCTCCACCGGCTGGCGCGGCGCCGGCTCGGCGTCCTCACCGGACACCGTGACCTGCGCGCGGAGCTCCGCGGCGGCGGCTCGCACGGCACGGACGATGTTCTGGTATCCCGTACAGCGGCACAGGTTGCCCGACAGAGCGTCGCGCACCTCGTCGTCGGTCGGGTCCGGGTTGTCGCGGAGCAGGTCGACGGCCGACATGATCATGCCGGGCGTACAGAAGCCGCATTGCAGGCCGTGCAGCTCGTGGAACGCGCGCTGGACGGCGTGCAGCGAGCCGTCCGGGCCCGCGAGGCCCTCGACGGTGGTGACGTTCGCGCCGTCTGCCTGCAGCGCGAGCACGGAACAGCTCTTCACACTGCGACCAGGCTCGTCGGCGGTGCCGAGCAGCACCGTGCACGAACCGCAGTTGCTGGTGTCGCACCCGACGACCGTGCCGACCTTGCCGATCGTGTCGCGCAGGTACTGGACCAGCAGCGTGCGCGCCTCGACGACGTCGGCGTACCGAATGCCGTCGACGGTCACGGAGAGGCGCGCGCTGGAGCTTCCGGACGAACCGGTGGAACCGGAGGTAGTGGACATGGAGGTGGGCTGAGATGGCACGGCATTGCCCGAAGACATGGCGCCTCCCGCGGAGTTGCCGACGACCCGGCCCGCGGCGGACGCGCACGGGCCACTGCACTCGACAGCCAAACCCACAGATCATGATCGACTCAAGTACCCGTTCAGATCAACTCGCTCGGCGCCTCATGCCCGGTGCACCTCGCGCAGGAGCGCTTCGATCGCCGCGACGCTGTGCCCGGAGACCAGCGCGTCGAGATGCGGGAGCACAGCGGCCAGCCCGCCGGCCGTCGGCGCGAAGCCCGGCCGCCCGGCGTGCGGGCTCACCCAGATCAGCCGGTACGCGAGCCGCCGCACGTGCGCCGCCGCCTCGCCGAGCGGAGCCGGGTCGCCCCGTTCCCAGCCGTCGCTCAGCACGACCACGATGGCCCGCCGGGCGACGCCCCGGTGCCCGTCGCGCCGCAGAAACTCCGTCAGCGTGTCGGCGAGCCGGGTGCCGCCGCGCCAATCCGGGATCGCCTGCCCGGCCTCGCGCAGCGCGACCTCCACGTCCCGGGTCCGCAACGAGGGCGTGACCCGGGTCAGCCGGGTGCCGAGCGTGTACACCTCGGTCCACCATGGACGATGGCGGACCAGCGCGTGGGCAAGCCGCAACAGCGCATCCGCGTACGGGGCCATCGAGCCGGAGACGTCGACCAGCAGCACCAGCCGGCGCGGCCGGGGACGGCGGGCCCGGCGGGCCAGCGGCCGGGGCTCACCGCCCGCGCGCAGCATCGCCTTCAGCGTCCGGGGCGGGTCGACCTGCCCGCGCGGCCACGGCCGGTGCCGCCGGCCGGGGCGCTGCGGGCGCACCCCCGCGGCCAGCGCCATCAGCCGGTTCGCCTCGGCCCGCTCGACCGCCGAGAGGGTGGCCAGGTCGCGGTGCCGCAGCACCTCGGCGCCGCTCGAGCGCACCGCGAGGCCAGGATCGCCGGCGACGGCCTCGTCCCGCGGCGATTCGGCGCGAAACAGCGTGCGTTCGGGCAGCCGGCGCACCTGCCACGGGGTGCCCTTCGACTCCGCCTCCCGGGTGAAACCGGCGAAGGCCGCGTCGAACCGGGCGATATCGTCGGGCGACCCGCACAGCGTCAGGCGGCCCACCCAGTACACGAAGTCCAGGCCGACCTCGTCCAGCGCCCGGAACATCGCCTGGACCCGGTCGTGGCTGGCCGGTACCCCGGCCGCCCGCACCGCCGCCACCAGGTCAAGGAGCATCGAACGCCTCGACTAGTTCGCCCGGCGGCAGCGCCCGCACCCGGTCGATGTCCTCGCGCACCTTGAGCACCGCGCCGAGCGTGACGGCGGCGATCTCCGCGCTGAGCGTGCTGGCGCCGAGCGCACCGAGCGCCGCCGCCCAGTCCACCGCCTCCGCGACGCCGGGCGGCTTGACCAGGTCGAGCGCGCGGAGCCGGGCCATCGCGGCGGCGACCTGGCCGGCGAGCCGCTCGCTCACCTCGGGCAGCCGGGTCCGCAGGATCGCCGCCTCGCGCTCCGGCGACGGATGCCCGACCCAGTGGTACAGGCAGCGCCGCTTGAGCGCGTCGTGCACTTCGCGGGTCCGGTTGCTGGTGACCACGACCAGCGGTGGCTCGCTCGCGGCGACCCGGCCCAGCTCGGGGATCGTCACCGCGGCGTCGGCCAGCAGCTCGAGCAGGAACGCCTCGAACTCGTCGTCCGCCCGGTCGACCTCGTCGATGAGCAGCACGCAGGGCGCCCGCTCGATCGCCTGCAGCAACGGCCGGGCGATGAGAAAGCGCCGGTCGTACAGGCCGGCCTCGAGGTCCTCGGCGTTCAGGGCGCCCCGCGACGCGGCCTCCACCGCCCGCAGGTGCAGCACCTGCCGCGGGAAGTCCCAGTCGTAGAGGGCCTGCGCCGCGTCGAGCCCCTCGTAGCACTGCATCCGGACGAGCTCGAGCCCGGTGGCCTCGGCCAGGGCGGTCGCGAAAGCGGTCTTGCCGACGCCGGCGTCGCCCTCCAGGAAGACGGGCCGGTGCAGCTTGAGCGCGAGGAAGCCGGCGACCGCCAGCCCGTCGTCGGCGAGATAGCCGACCTCGGCCAGGGCCAGGGCGAGCGCGGCGGGATCCGGATAACCAGGCACGGCTCCCACTATGCGCGCGCCGGCGGGCGCTGACTACTGCGCTAGATCCGGCGAAGCACCGAGACGACCTTGCCCAAGATCACCGCCCGGTCGCCATCGATCGGCTCGTACGCCGGATTGCGCGGCTCGAGCAGGACATGACCGGCCCGGCGGCGGAAGACCTTCACGGTGGCCTCCTCGTCGATCATCGCGGCCACGATCTCGCCGTTGTAGGCCTCGCTCTGTTGCCGCACCACCACGATGTCGCCGTCGCAGATCGCCGCGTCGACCATCGAGTCGCCCTGCACCCGCAGGGAGAACAGATTGCCCCGGCCGACCAGCTCACGGGGCAACGTGAGGGTCTCCTCAAGAACCTCTTCGGCCATGATCGGACTCCCGGCGGCGATGGTGCCGAGCAGCGGAACACCCACCGTCGCCGGATCGTCCTCGGCCCGGGACGCCGGCTGCAGGAACATGCGTACATCGACCGGGCGCGTCGCGGTGCGCCCCCGGCGCAGGAAGTCGCGCTCCTCCAGGACCCGCAGATGCCGGCTGACCGACGACGTCGACGCCAGCCCGACCGCGGCCCCGATCTCGCGGGTGGACGGCGAGTAGCCGTACCGGACCGCCCACTCCTGGATGACGGTCAGAATCGCCCGCTGCCGCGAGGTCAGCGTGGACGTGTCGAGGTCCTCGTTGGCTGTCACCTGGAGATCTTGCCCCATTTTCGGCCCGCACCCGGTTAGGCACGCCATGAGCGTTGCGCTCAGTTGAAGACCGAGACCCGGGTCCGGTGGAAACGTGGCTGCTCGATCTCGTCGACGACGGCCGTGGCGAGGTCCGGGTACGACAGTTCGCCGCTCGGCGCGGTTTCCCCGCCGATCCGGTACCGGCCGAGACGCGGGCCGTCCACCCGCAACATCGCCGGCGGGGTGAGCATCACCCAGTCGGTGCCGCCCTGGCCGGCGGCCCGCAACCGGCGCAGGCCGGCGGTGTGGGCGAGAGCGAACGCCCGGAACTGAACCGGGAGCACCCCGGGATCCTCCAGCAGCGCCCGGCCGTTGCCGTCCAGCAGGTCCGCGTACATCCCGATGGCCACCAGCCGCGGCACGCCGGTGTGCAGCAGCGTCTCCGCGGCCTTGCTGAAGAAGTCGGGGTCGAGCTCGAGCGCGGCCAGTTCCGCCGGACCGGAGGCGGGGCTGACCGCCTGCACGACCGCGTCGTGGCCGGGCACGATCGCCGAGACCGAGGCTTGATCGGTGACGTCTCCGCGTACCGCGCCGGGGATGTCGCCGTAGCGCGACGGGTCCCGGACGACGGCGGTGACGGAGTGCCCGCGTTGCAGCGCCTCGGCCGTGACGGCCCGCCCGGCCCGGCCGCCGGCGCCGAAGATCGCAATGTTGGTCATGGCCGGAGGCTAGCCTTCGGCACCCTGGTTACCGCAACGAAACGGGCGCTACGCTCGGCCCGTGACGCTGAACCTGGAACGGGACATGTTCGACCCGGCCTGCCCGTCGAGCATGGTGCCCTTCCAGATCGGCGACAAGTGGACCGCCATGGTGGTCCTCTGCCTCGAGCACGGGCCGCGCCGGTTCAGCGAGCTGCGGGTCCCGCTGCGCAACGTCACGGCGAAGGTGCTCGCCGAGACGTTGCGCGCGATGGAGCGCGACGGGCTGGTGACCCGCACCGCGTACGACGAGAATCCGCCCCGGGTCGAGTATGCGTTGACCCCACTGGGGCGCAGCCTGCTGACGCTCGTCGACGCGGCGAGAGCCTGGTGCACCGAGAACCTGCCCGAGCTGCTCGCCGCCCGCGCCGACCACGACTCCAGGGCGGCCGGCGCGGCCGGCTGACCGTCGGTCACGTGACGGTGGTCAGGCCGATGCGCGCAGGGCCGCGCCGAGCGCCGACCGGGAGGTGATCTCGAGCTTGGGAAAGATGCTGTGCAGGTGGGAGCTGACCGTCCGGTGGGACAGGTAGAGCCGCTGACCGATCTCCCGGTTGGTCAGTCCGGTGGCGGCCATCTGGGCGATCTGCAGCTCTTGCGGCGTGAGCCAATCGCGGGCGTCGGGGGTGCGCCCGCGGCTGGTCTCACCGGCCGCCCGCAGCTCCTGACGGGCCCGCTCACCCCACGGGATGGTGCCCAGCGAGTCGAAGGTGTCGCGAGCGGCGCGCAGGAGCGCGCGGGACTCGGCGGCCCTGCGTTGCCGGCGAAGCCACCCGCCATAGGCCAGCTGCGCCCGCGCCTTCGGGTACGGCCACGGTAGCTCCGCGCGCGTGGCCGCCGCATAGAGCGCTTCGGCGGCCACGTCGTCGGCGAGCAATGCCCGTGCGTGCCGCAGGCCGGCATGCAACGCGGGGGACGGCGTCCGCTTGCCGAGCGACTCCATCTCCGCGATGACCGCGCGGACGTCTTCCTGGTGGCCGCTGCGGACGGCGGCTTCGGCCAGGTCGCCCACGGCGTAACACCGCAGGGCGAGGTGGTAGGCCGGGTCGGACGGCTCGTACATGCGGCGCAGATGCTCGTACGCCTCGTCGAACCGCCCGCCGCCGAGCGCCGCGAGCCCTCGCGCGTGCTGGACCGAGGCCAGCACCGGCCGCACGCCGGCGGACATGGTCGCCTGTTGGGCTTCGGCGGCGATGTCCTCGGCCCGGTCTTCCTCCCCGCGCAGCGCGGCGAGCATCGCTTCGGTGACCCGGGCCGTCGCGTACATGATGGGTTGCATCGTCTCCCGGGCCAGCCGGCTCGCCTCTTGCGCCGCGGGGATCGCCGCGCTCAGATCGCCGAGATGAACCGAGCTCCACGCCTGCGCCGCCAGCGCCCGGGCCAGCAGGCCGAGGCGGCCCTGCGACCGGAGGTCCGCAAGGGACGCGGCGCAGAAGCGGGCCGCGAGATCGAACGCACCGACCAATGTGGCCGCGTCGCCCAGCAGCCGCGCCGTCTGTTCGTCGGCCACCGGCTCCATCGCCGCGAGCCGCAGCCCCTCCACCACCACCGCTCCGCACTCGATCGGGGCGGCGAACGCCAGGATCGCCAGCAGCCGCGCGTCACGCCCGTCGACGGGGATCCGCTCAGCCGCGGCGACGACCCGGCCGCGGGCCGCCGGACCCGGCTCCGCCCAGAAGCAGCGCAACGCCGCACCCCACAACAGCTTGAGCGCCATCGCGGTGTCCCCGTCGGCCCCCATGCGTTCCGCGAGATCCGCCAGCGAACGCGCGCCGGTCGCGGGATCGCGGATCCCGTCGTCGAAACTCTCCCGGATCCACATCATTCGCGTCCGCAGCTGCGCCGACTCCGGCATGGCGTCGGCCTCGCCCAACAGGCGCAGCACCAGGTCGCGGCGGCCCATCTCGACGGCCGACTCCGCGGCCCGCAGCAACCGCCGGCCGCGGCCGACCGGATCGCCGCTCAACGTCGCGGCGCGTTCCAGCGCGGCGACGGCCGCGTCCGCACCACCACGGACCCACGCGCGGGTCGCGGCGGCCTCCAGGTCGGCGGCCACCTCCTCGTCCGGCCCGGCACAGGCCGCCGCGCGATGCCAGACCCGGCGGTCGGCATCGCCGGCCAGGACCTGCGCGAGCGCCGCGTGCACCGCGTGCCGCCGGCCGATGGTCGCACCCTGACGGATGGCCGAACGCATCAGCGGATGGCGGAACCGGACCCGGTCCCCGGCCACGTCGATGAGCTGAACGGCGAGCGCCGGCGCCAGATCGTCCACAGTGGCCACCGCGCCGGCGAGGACCGTGCCCGCGTTCAACGTCTCCGCCAGCGCATCACCGTCGTTCAGGGCCGCGACCAACAACAACCGCTGGGCGGCGGCCGGCAATCCGGACATCCGCGCGGCGAACGCCTGTTCCAGGCGCGTGGTCAAGGGCAGCCACGGCGTGCCGGCTTCCGCGGCACCGATCGTGGCGAACACCGACGGCAACTCGACCAGGGCGAGTGGATTGCCCGCCGCCTCGCTGAGCACCCGGGCCCGGGCCGCCGATCCCAGCCGGGGTACGCGATCATCGAGCAGGGCCGCCGAGGCCGTGCCGTCGAGGCGTTCCAATCGGAGATCGCTCAGGCCGGCATCGTCGAATGCGCCGGGGAAGCCGTCGCGGGTCGCGGCGAGCAGAACGACCGGCTCGAAGGCAAGCCGCCGGGCGACGAAAGCGAGCACCTCGGCGCTGGCGGGATCGAGCCAGTGGACGTCGTCGACGATCACCACGATGGGGCGGCCCGCGGCGGAGTCGGCCAGCACGTTCAGCGTCGCCAGGGCGATCAGGAACAGATCGGGTACGACGGCGTCGGTGTCGCCGAACGCCGCCGACAGCGCTTTGCGTTGCGGGCCGGGCAACTGCTCGACGTTGCCCAAAACCGGGCGAAGCAGCTGGTAAAGGCCGGCGAAGGCGACCCGGGTCTCCGACTGCACGCCGGCCGTCGTCAGCACCCGCGACCCGCCGGCCGCCGCGACCCGGCCGGCCTCGGCCAGCAATGCCGACTTGCCGATCCCCGGCTCGCCCCGCAGCACCAGCGCGCCGCCCCCGTTGCGGACGCGCTCGACGAGTGCGCTGAGAACGTCCAGCTCTTTCGCGCGGCCGAGGAGTGACATGGCCCCCATCCTGCCCGGGCCGCACCGCGCCCGGAATCCGCTCGGCGGGTCAGATCGCCGAGACCGGCCACAGTGCGCAGCGGCGCGGCCCGCTCAGGCGTACGCTGACGAATGTCGCCCCGGACCTCGGCGCCTGACAGTCCGCCTTTCGCGGTTGGCCCCTTCCGGTCGAGGTCCCTGATGACGATGAAGCCACGAATTCCGATCACGGGGCTTGCCGCGCTGATCCTGCTCGCCGCCGGAGGCTGCGGCGGCGGCAAGGCGGACCCGGGCGCCGCGACCGCGCACGGTGCCATCAACGTGTGGTTCTCCAACAACGCCCAGGAGGTCGCCTGGGGCAAGCAGGCGGTGGACGCCTGGAACGCCGCGCACCCGGACGAGCAGGTCACCTCGCAGGAGATCCCGGCCGGCCAGACCTCGGAGGCGGTCATCGCGGCCAGCATCACCGCCGGCAACGCCCCCTGCCTGATCTACAACACCTCGCCGGCCGCGGTGCCCAACTTCCAGGCGCAGGGTGGTCTGGTGCCGCTCGACGACTTCGCCGACGGCGCGAGCTACCTCACCGCCCGGTCGGGCGCGGCCGGCGAGCAGTACAAGTCCCCGGACGGCAAGTTCTACCAGCTGCCCTGGAAGGCCAACCCGGTGATGCTCTTCTACAACAAGAAGATCTTCGCCAAGGCCGGGATCAGCAGCACCGCTCCCCCGCTGGCGACCTACGCCGAGTTCCTCGCCACCGCCCAGAAGCTGGTGTCCAGCGGTGCGGCCAAGTACGCCATCTTCCCGTCGCCGTCCAGCCAGTTCTTCCAGTCCTGGTTCGACTTCTACCCGATGTTCGCGGCCGAGAGCGGCGGCCACCAGCTCGTGGTGGACCAGAAGGCCACCTTCGACTCCGACGCCGGCAAGGCGGTCGCGGCGCTCTGGCAGCAGCTGTACGCGCAGAACCTGGCCGGCAAGGAGGCGTACAACGGTGACGCGTTCGCCGACGGCACGGCGGCCATGGCCAGCGTCGGCCCGTGGGCGGTCGCGGAGTACCAGGACAAGGTCGACTGGGGCGTGGTCTCCCTGCCGACCCAGGCCGGTTCGGCCGAGGAGCAGCCGACGTTCAGCGACGCCAAGAACGTCGCCGTCTACACCGCGTGCACCAACCGCGGCACCGCCTGGGACTTCCTGAAGTTCTCCACGAGCAAGGAGCAGGACGGCAAGCTGCTCGAGATGACCGGGCAGATGCCGCTGCGGC
>Ga0307513_10008028_pt1 | contig 13560 bp, 14 predicted proteins | sample 15_EM_MG_FD_202174 | JGI IMG/M metagenome (GOLD analysis project Ga0307513, IMG submission 202174) | Populus trichocarpa ectomycorrhiza microbial communities from riparian zone in the Pacific Northwest, United States - 15_EM | ecosystem: Host-associated > Plants > Roots > Unclassified | place... | reverse complement strand
GTCGGCGACTCGGCGATCTCGGTGAGCAGCACCTCGGCGCCGAAGACCGGCCCGATGACGTCGATGGTCAGCCCGAAGGCCTTCGCGAGCTCGTCGTAGTACTGGCTCACGTAGGTGTCCGGCGGCAGTCCCGGCATCCAGACGGGGTGGCCGCCGAGGTCGGCGAGGCGCACGGCACGGGCGGCCGCCAACGGGTGGCGCGGTCCGACCAGAAGCTCGTGGCGGTCGTCGACGAACCGGGCCGAGGCGAGGTCCTTCACCGGGTTGAGCAGGGCCCGGAACGTGGCGTCGACGGTACCTGCGGAGACGGCGTCGAGCGCGACCTCGACGCCGACGTCGGGCAGGGTGACGACGTCGAGGTCGATGCCCGGATTTCGCTGGTAGAAGGCGTGCAGCAGGGTCGCGGGGGCGATCCGCCGGTTGAGGACGTCGACGCGCAGCGCCCGGCGGCCGGGCAGCACGGAGACGATCGCGCGCTCCTCCGCGCGCAGCAGCTCGCGGGCGTGCGGCAGGAACGCCTGGCCGTCGACGTTGAGCCGCACACCCCGCGCGGTCCGGGCGAAGAGCTGGACGCCGAGGTCGCGCTCCAGCGCGGCGATCCGCTTGGAGACGGCCTGCTGGCTGATGCCCAGCTCGTCGCCGGCGGCCTGCAGCTGCCCCGCGCCGGCGACGGCCACGAAGGTCCGCACCGCGTCGAGGTCCACGGCCCGACCCTACGAGACAACCGTTGGTTGTGGCTCGCCGGCGCGGGCGTTGTTTGATCTACGACGCCGCCACGCGGTTCCATCTGCCGCGATGAGGCTGGGGCGCGGGTTCGGGTGGCTGTGGGCGGCGTACGCGGTGAGCGCGTACGGGACCGGGTTGGGGTTCGGCGCGTTCTCGTTCATCGCGATCACCGCGCTGGACGCGACCGCCGCGCAGGTGTCGATGCTGTCGGCCGGCGGGCTTGCGGTCGGCGCGGTGCTCGCCGTGCCGTTGGGGCCGTGGGTCGAGTTCCGGCGGAAGCGGCCGGTGATGATCGCGATGGACCTGGTCCGCTTCCTCGCGATCGCCTCGATCCCGGTCGCGTACTGGCTCGGGGCGCTCACCTTCGGCCAGCTCGTCGTGGTCTCGGTGGCGGTGGCGGCGGCGAAGATCGCGTTCAACGCCGCCAGCGGCGCCTTCCTCAAGACGGTTGTGGCGCCGGGCGACCTGCTGGTGGCGAACAGCCGCTTCGAGTCCACCACCTGGTCGGCGACGATCTTCGGCCCCACCCTCGGCGGGGCCGCGATCGGCCTGCTGGGACCGGTGGTCACGGTCGTCGCCGACGCGGCCAGCTACCTGCTGTCCGCCGCGGCCGTCACCGCGGTCGGCGGGACGGAGCAACCACCACCCGCGCGGAACGGCCGGGTCCGCTTCGGTGACCTTCTCGAGGGATGGCGGTACATCCTGCGGCACGGGACGCTGCGGCCACTCTTCCTGAACGTCATGGCGGTCAACGGACTGATCATGGCGACCGAGCCGCTGCTCACGTTCCTGATGCTGGGCCGGCTCGGCTTCTCCCCCTGGGAGTACGGCCTGGCGTTCGCCGTCCCCTGCGTCGGTGGTCTGGTCGGCTCGCGGCTGGCTCCCCGCGTCGTGGCCCGCTACGGCCGGCGCGGCGTGCTGCTGGCGCTCGGCACGCTGCGCGCCTGCTGGCCGCTGGGTCTGGTGTTCGTCCGCCCCGGCGTCCCCGGCCTGCTGATCGTCATGGTCACCGAGCTCGGTCTCATCCTCTGTATCAGCCTCTTCAACCCGGTGCTGGCCACCTACCGCCTGGAGCACACCGACCGCGCGTGCCTCGCGCGGGTGCTCACCGCGTGGTCCGTCACCAGCGGCGCGAGCATCGCCGCCCTCACCGCCGCGTGGGGTGTACTGGCCGCCGCGACGAGCCCGCGCACCGCGATCGCCGCCGCCGGCGTCGCCCTGCTCGCCACGCCCCTGCTGCTGCGGCGGCGCACTGTGACCCCGGTGGATACCCTGACCCGGTGACCTACCCCCCGCCGCCCGCGCCCGGTCAGCCCTACCAGCCGTACCCGCCGCCGGTGCCGGCGCCCGCGAAGAGCCGGCGTGGCCTGGTCATCGGCCTCGTGGTCGGCGCGGTCGTCCTGGTGCTGCTCTGCGCGGGCTGCCTGACGACGGCCCTCGTGTACTACCTGAACGACGGCTCGGACGGCTCAGACGCCGCGCCTCCGATCAGCGGCGGTGACACGCCGTCCGCCGGCGGCGTGTCGTGTGGTGCGCGGAGCCAGCCGGCGGAGCCGGTGGGCAAGGCGGTCGGCATGCCGGACTTCGCGGGCGCCCCGCGCTCCGGCACGGTCACCATGCGGATCGCCACCAACCTCGGCGGGATCACCATCGCGATGGACCGCGCGGCCACCCCGTGCACCGCGGCGAGCTTCGCGCACCTGGCCGCCAAGCACTACTTCGACGGCGGTCCGTGCCACCGGCTGGTCACCGAGGGCCTGTCCATCCTGCAGTGCGGCGACCCGACCGGCACCGGGATGGGGCGGCCGGACTACGCGTTCACCGACGAGAACCTGACGGGCGCCCGGTACACCCGGGGCGTGGTCGCGATGGCGAACTCCGGCGCCGGTACGAACGGCGGCCAGTTCTTCATTGTCTTCAAGGATGGCGAGCTGGATCCGCTCTACACCCCGTTCGGCATGGTCACGTCCGGCCTGGAGATCGTCGACCAGGTCGCCGCCGGCGGCCACGACAACTCGATCAGTGCCGGCGGCGGCAAGCCGACCGTGGAGATCAAGATCCAGGCGGTGACGGTGTCCTGACGGGCAGGGTGCGCCGGTTGGCCGGGCGGTGCCGTTCCAGCCAGGGTTGCGGCTTGCCGTCGCCGTCGGTGACCAGGACGGGGTCGAAGTAGCGGCGGCGATCCTCGGGCGAGATGTCCTCGGGAAACCAGGTGTAGGACGGGTCGAGGATGTCCGAGCCGCCGAGGTAGTCGCGGTGGACGCCGCGCGACGCGAGACGCATTGTGCATCCCGCCACGCATCGCGCTACCGGCCCGTGATCAAAGGTCCGCTCAAGTCGCTAGAACTACTTGGGCGGAGCTTTGATCAGGGGCGGTAGCTCCCGGGGTTGGGTTGTGTGACGCGCTGGGTGAGGCCGCGGGAGCAGCGGTCCGGACCACCGCGGACGTCGCGGTAGCTCACTGGATCTTGCTTTGAAGGGCTTGTCCCCCGGGAGAGCTACCGGCGGGTGTCCACCGTGCGGTGATGTTTGCGGATCTCCGGATTCATAGCGTTCTTCGTAGCCGCGGCGCTCGGGTCGCGGACCTACGAAGGAGTCCACATGCGACTGTTGAAGCAGTTCCTGGCGGTGGCCGCGGTCGCCTTCGCCGGCAGCCTGGTGGTGTCCGCGGTGCGGGACAACGCCTGGCTCACGCTGGTGTTCGGCCTCGCGTCGGCCGTGCTCGCGCTGCTCACCTACGCGTGGGTGGTGCGGCGGACCGAGCGCCGCGCGCCGGTGGAGGTGGCCCGCAGCGGAGCGGGCGCCGCGATCGCGCGCGGGGTGCTGATCGGCGTCGTGATGTGCGGCGCGGTCATCGTCAACATCGCGTTGCTGGGTGGCTACCGGATCGACGGGCTGGGCTCGGTGACCGGCGCGGTGGGGCTGCTCGGCTTCATGGCGGCGGCAGCGGTGACGGAGGAGCTGATCTTCCGCGGCATCCTCTTCCGGATCGTCGAGGAACGCACCGGTACCTGGATCGCGCTCGTGCTCACCGGTGTCGTGTTTGGACTGATCCACCTGGTCAACCCGCACGCGAGCCTGTGGGGTGCGATCGCCATCTCGGTCGAGGCCGGCTTCATGCTCGCCGCCGCCTACGCCGCCACCCGCAAGCTGTGGGTGCCGATCGGCCTGCACGTCGGCTGGAACTTCGCGCTGGGCGGCATCTTCGGCGCCGAGGTCTCGGGCAGCGGCACGCCGGAGGGGCTGGTGGACGCCGAGTTCTCCGGGTCGACGCTGCTGACCGGCGGCGACTTCGGCCCCGAGGGGAGCCTCTACACCGTGGCGGCCGGGGTGCTGCTGACGATCGTGTTCCTGTGGCTTGCCCGCCGCCGCGGCCACATCGTCCCGCGCCGCCGCCGCGCGGACCGCGCCGCCGCGACCGCTACGCTCGCGCCGTGATCGATGTCCGGAGGATCCCGGAGCTGTGGCGTCCGTTCGACGTCACGGTCCGGGACCTTCCGCTCGCGCTGTTTCTCGGCGTCGCGGCGCTGCTGCCCGGCCTGAACAACTACGGCACGCAGATCGGCGCGCTGCCGCACCGCCCCTACGACGCGCTGGCCTACGTGGTGATCGCCGTCGAGGCCCTGCCCCTCGCCGTACGCCGCCGGGCGCCGGCCCTCTGCCTCGCGCTGGTGTCGCTCGGCTTCGCCGTCGACCAGCTTCGCGGCTACCACACGGTCGCGGGCACGGCGCTGCCGATCGCGCTGCTCAGCGTGGCCGCCCACCTGGAACGCCACCGGCGGATGGTCGCCGTCCTGACGTCCGTGGCGTACGTGCCACTGGCGGTCGGGCTGGACCGGATCGGCGCGGGCGAGGGGCTGATCGGGTTCGTCACGTTCTACGTGGCGCTGGCCATCGCCTGGGGTGCCGGGTCGTGGCTGCGGCTCTTCCGGGCGAGCGAGGCGGAACGGCGCCGGCACGTCGCCGAGGCCAGCCGCGCCGCCGAACGTGCCCGTATCGCCCGCGAGCTGCACGACGTCGTGACCCACCACGTGACGGCCATGGTGGTCCAGGCCGAGGCGGCGCGGTACCTGACCGCCGCGCCGGACCGCCTCGACCAGGCGCTGGCCGCCGTCACCGACACCGGCCGCCGGGCCATCGGCGACCTGCGGCACCTGCTCGACCTGCTCAACCCGGACCACTGCGCCGAGGCGGGGCCGCGGCCGGTCGGCGACGTCCGTACGCTCGTCGAGCAGACGCGGCAGGCCGGCCAGCCGGTGGAGTTCACGCAGGACGGCAGTCCACATGAGACGATCGGCAGCGCCGAGGTCGCGGCCTACCGGGTGGTGCAGGAGGCTTTGACGAACGCGCTCAAGTACGCGCACGGCAGCCGCACCGTGGTCAACGTCCGGCACGGCACGAGGGAGATCACCGTGGAGGTCACCACCGAGGGGGCGGGGTCGAGCGCGGCGTCGCCCGGTGGGAGTGGGCGCGGCCTCACCGGGCTGCGGGAGCGGGTCGGCGTGCTCGGCGGCGAGTTCGACGCGGGCCGGCGGCCGGGTGGCGGCTTCGTCGTCACGGCACGCATCCCCGCGGGGCGCGCTTCGTGACCACACCGCTACGGGTACTCGTCGCCGACGACCAGGCGCTGATCCGCACCGGGTTCGCGACGATCATCGACGCCCAGCCCGACCTCGAGGTGGTGGGCGAGTGCGGCGACGGGCGGGCCGCGGTCGACCTCGCCCGCCGCCTGCGCCCGGACGTGGTGGTGATGGACGTGCGCATGCCGGTGCTCGACGGCATCAAGGCCACCGCGCAGCTGGCCGGCGCCGGCGTCGCGGATCCGGTCAGGGTGCTCGTGGTGACGACCTTCAACCTCGACGAGTACGTGTACGAGGCGCTGCGCGCCGGGGCCAGCGGGTTCCTGCTGAAGGACGCCCCACCCGCCCAGCTGCTGAACGGCATCCGCACCGTCGCCACCGGCGCTGCGCTGCTCGCCCCCGAGGTGACCCGCCAGCTCGTCGGCAGGTACGCCGCCCGCATCCGGCCCGCCGACGGCACGGCGCCGGAGGTGCCGCTCACCCCGCGCGAGCTGGAGGTGCTGCGCCTGATCGCCGAGGGCCTCTCCAACAGCGAGATCGCCGGGGCGCTGGTGATCAGCCACGAGACCGTCAAGACGTACGTGTCGCGCATCCTCACCAAGCTCGACCTGCGCGACCGCGTGCAGGCGGTGGTCTACGCCTACCGCCGCGGCCTGGTGACCTGAGTCGGCTCAGCGCTCGTTGCCGGCGCGCAGCCACGCGATGTAGTCGGCGGCCGCCCGCTCGGTGTCGTATGCAGGCTCGTACCCGGTGTCCTGCCGCAGGCGGGAGATGTCGAGGTAGCTGTGCGGGCCTGCCCCGCCGGCGGGCAGGTCGACCTGGGCGTCCGGGACGACCCACTTGATCGCGGCGATCACCTCGGCGTTGGAGGTGGCGCGGCCGGAGGCGACGTTGAGCCGGTCGGCGAGCTGCAGCAGCGCGATCGCCCGGCCGGTGTCCTTGACGTAGCAGAGGTCGAGGGAGTCCCCGACGCTCGCGGGCGCGTACATCATGGAGAGGTCCGGCGTGCGGCCGCGGGCGGCGGCGTGGACGAGTGCCGCGGCGGCGAAGAAGGGGTCGGGGATATGGCCGAGCGGCCCCCAGGTGCCGGAGATGCGGTAGTTGACGATCTCGATGCCCGTGACGCCGGCCAGGTGGTCGTTGAGCAGCTCGCCGATCTTCTTGAACGCCGGGATGAGGTGCGGTGAGCTCATCGGCAGGGGCAGGTCCTCGGTGAGCGCGCCCTCCACCCCGGCGCCGGCGTAGACGCCGATCGTGCTCGCGACGCCGACGCGCCGCACGCCCCACCGCTGGGCGACCTCCACGATGTTGAACAGCCCGTCGAGTGCCCGCCGCGCCGCCCCGACCGGCGGCTCCGCGCCCGGTGGCCAGGGCATCGAGCCCGCGAGGTGCACGATCCCGGTGATCGGGTGGCGCTTTCCAATATCGAGCAGGGCGTCCAGGTCCGCGACGTCGGCCCGCTCCACCACGACCGGCACGTCGAAGCGCCCGGCCGGCACCTCGGCGTGGCTGCGCTGCACCAGCACGCACTCCTCCCCCGCGTCCAGCAACGCCCGCACGGTGTGCGACCCGATGAACCCAAGCCCGCCAGTTACCAGGAGCATCTCGCGACCCACTTTCGTCCGCTAGGCTGATCGTCAGTGCTACTGACAATCAGCGTAACGTTAGACTCGGGTCATGTCGAGCGACGGTGGGCCGGGCCCGGAGGTGAGCAGGCGGCTGGGCTACCTGTTCAAGCACGCCGGGCTGCGACTGGCGGAGCTTCACGACGAGGCACTGGGCCCGTTCGGCATCGACGCGCGCGAGCTGGGAGTGCTGATCGTGATCGGCGGCCATGAGCCGGGCTCACAGCAGCAGGTGGCACAGCGGCTGAGCGTGGACCGGACGACAATGGTCGCGCTGCTCGACACGCTCGAGGCGAAGGGTCTGGTGTCCCGTCACCCGCACACCGAGGACCGCCGCCGCAACGTGGTCGAGCTGACCACCAAGGGCCAGGGCGTTCTCCGCCGCGCCACCCGGGCCAGCGACGAGGCCGAGCGCAAACTGCTCGCGCCGCTCAGCCCGCGCGACGCGCAACAGCTCCGAGACGCCCTACAGCTGATCGTCGAGCCGGCCTAGCCGGTGGCGGCTGTGAACGCGGCCGGTACCCCTCCGCGAGGGCACCGGCCGCGCCCGGGTCACTGGAGGAAGATGGGCACCGTCAGCGAAACGCCTCGCTGCACCGCTATCGTCCAGGCCTGTTGCATGGTCGTCGCGTTCTGGAACCATCCCGTGTACTCCACACCACCGGCGGACGCCTGGTAGTGCAGCTTCACCGTCTGCGGCCCCAGAATACGCAGCGTGTACTCGCCCTCGACCAGCACAGCGTCCTCCATCACGTCCCCGGTCACCGCGTTGTAGGCCGTGACGATGGCGTTCACGGCGACCCCGGGCGGGCCGATGACGGCGCCCGTGATCGCGGAGCCGGTCGTCAGCGCCACGTCGGCCGTGGTGACCTGCCCGACCAGCACCTGGACGCCCGGCGACGACGTACGGTTACCGACTCCGCCGGTGAACTGCGACGCGTGGTCGGGCTCGCCGTAGTACAGCACCCACTTGTACGGGCCCAGGTCGTCGTAGGTGTACCGCCCGTTGATGTCGACCGCCGCGCCCGGGGCGCCGCCGAAGCCGCGCGCGTAGGCGGTGTAGGCCGTGACGGCGTCGGGCAGCGGGGCTCCCGTGGCGGCGTCGGTGATGACCCCGGTGATCTTTCCGGCCCGGTCCATCGGGATCGGCGGTCTCGACAGCGTCTGGCCCGCCGCCACGGTGACGATCACGGCCTGGTCCATCCGGCCCACACCGCCGCCGTTGGTCACCCACTGGTCGCCGTGGACGCCGTTCCGCGCGTCGGCGAACATCCGGTAGCTGCCGGGCCTGACCGGCCTCATGATGAGGCCACCGCCGCCGATACCGCAGAACACCTGCGCGGTGCCGAGCCCGTTGGGGTCGCCGGTCGGCACCAGGCTGACGCAGACGTCCGCCACGGGGGCGCCGGTCAGGCGGTCGCGAAGCGAGGTGCTGATCGTGCCGCCACGCTGCAGCCTGACCTCGGCGTCGACGACGCCTCCACTCTGGACGGTCACGGTCACGCCGCTCTCCAGGTAGCGCTTGTCCTGGGTGAAGACCGTCACGAAGTGCGGCCCGGGCGGCAGGTCGGTGACCAGGATGTGGCCGGTGCCGTTGCTGCACAACACCTCGGACGTCGCCGAGTAGGTGCAGAACTCGATGATCCGCCCACCGCTGGCCAGGTCCCGCGCGAAGACATCGACGGCGCCGAGCGCGAGCAGCCGCTCGTCGACCACCGTCGTCGCCGTGCCGGTCACCGTGATCGGGTCGGCCAGGCTCTGGTCCAGTTTGTCGTGCGCCCACTGCGTGCGGCTGCCGGACGGGTCGGCGAAACGCATCTGGTACTGGCCGGCGAGCGCCGGACGGATCAGGTAGCCGCCGTTCTCGTCGGTCTGGCGGCTGGTGATGTACGTGCCGTCGAGTCCGTAGAGGTTGACCGAGCCACCGGCCACCGGCAGGCCGCCGTCGCCGCTGAACTTGCCCGAGACCGCGCCGGCGGGCAGTAGCCTGTCGTCGGCCGTGGTCACCCGGTCCCTGGCGGCGGCGAAGGGCAGCGCCCCGGACTGGCTGATCGCCTGCGGCACGTACTGCTGTGCCGCGCCGCCGGACTCGCCGTCGAAGACCGTGAAGCTGACGCGGTAGTCCCGCCCCGCGAACGGATGCAGCTCCCAGTCGCCGGCGGCGCCGGTGACCCCGACCGCCTGGCCGCCGCCAGAGACAGCGTCCACTGTGACCGGTACCCCGGACGCGGCGGTGCCGTCCGCGTGGGTCAGCCGCCCGCGCAGCGTACCCGTGGGAAGCATCTCCTCATCGACGACGGTGGTGACCCCCGCGGCGACCGTGAGCGGGTCAGAGTCCAGCAGCTCGGCCGTCGAGTGGTAGAACTGCGTCCTGTTCTCGGCGAAGTCGAGGAAACTGAGGTAGTACTGGCCGGGCGCCACGTCGGTGATCTCGAAGCCGCCATCGACGCCGAGCGCGGCCTCACCGGCGAAGCCGTAGTCGAGGTTCATCAACGTCACGCTGCCCTGGCCGACCGGCTGGCCCGCCTGCGTGTAGTGGCCGGCCACCGCGCCGGTGGTGGGCGGGCCGCCGACGGCTCCCGATGGCAGCACCGCCCCACCCGCCGCGACGGCCACGATGATTAGTCCAATCCGGACAGACAAACGCAGTGCCATAGAAGGGCGAACCTCCGCGACAAGAGTGAGGCGGCGGGCCGAATACATCGACACCCGCCGCCGTGGCGCGAGCAGGATAGCGCCCCCGGAGGCCGGGCGGCTGCCCACTCACCGGCTACCGATGATCGCGACCTATCGGGACGATGCCCGCACGCCAGGCCTAGGGCCTGTTTCATAAGGGTCGGTCGAGCCGAGGCGAGGTCCAGGGGGCGTCCGGGGGTGCCGGGCGGAAGGTCGCATACCGGTGTTGTATGTGGCCTTCCGCCCGGTGCCGCCGGTCGTCGTCTGGGCCCGCCGCAGGCCGGCCATGCCCTTATGAAACAGGCCCTAGGGCGTGCGCAGCGCGACCGTGGCCATCGCCGCGGCGATGAGGTTGCCGCCGGGCATCGAAGCCGCCTCGGCCAGCACGGCCGCGCGTTCCCGCTCCGACCGCGAGGCGGCGCTGAGGGCCACGAGCAGCCGGCTGCGGACGTCCGGTTCGGTCGCGCAGGCCAACCCATCGCGGTACGCGGTCGCGGCCGCGGCGGCGTCGCCCAACGCACCCAGGCCGCGGCCGTGGAAGAGGTGTAGCGGCGCGAGGCGCGGCGCCCTACGCAGTGCCGCCTCGGCCGTCCGCACCTTCTCCTCCGCCTGCGCCGGCGCGTCCTCCAGGAAGTAGAGAACCCGGAACAACTCGCGGTCGAGCGCGTCACGGGCGAGCTCGCGGGCGAGCCACAGGTCCGCGCGGCAGTTGAACCAGCCCGGCCCCAGTCGCTCCGTCACCTCGTACTCGGCGACCGCCTCGGCGGGGCGGCCCAGGTGCAGCAGTGCCAGGCCGGACAGGTACCGGGGGTGCGGGTCGTACGGATCCAGCCGGGCCGCTTCCCGGAACGCCGCGTGCGCCTCGGCGTGCCGCCCCTGACCGCCGAGCTGCTCCCCAGCCGGTGCCGCCTGCCCGAGGTACCGATAGATCTCGAAGAGATTGCCCAGGTACGCCAGGACGCCCTCGACGTCCCGCTGCTCCTCGCACAGCCGCAGCGCGGTCGTGGTCGGCTCGACCGCCGCCGCGACGTCGCCGACCTGGAAACAGCACTCGCCCAGCTTGCCGTAGGTGATCGGCAGCAGGCGATCCGCTCCCGGCCCGGTCAACCCGCGCGCCTGGGCGAGGGCACCCGACAGCACCTGCCGCGCGTCACCGAACCGCGACTGGCCCATCAGCTGCTGCGCCTGACCGAGCGCACGCTGCGCCTGGCCGAGATTTGCGTGCTGCACCGCCGGAGACGCTAGCAGTATGGTCACGTGAGCCCCGGGTTGTTCTTCTGAGGGACGGTGAACCAGTTGGCTGATTCGCGTTGGCGAGTGCGGGACGACGCGCGGGAGGTGACCGGCGAGGCGGCTGTCGCGCTGCTACGGGCGCGCGGCGCGGGCGGCCCGGCGGAGATCTGGTTCGAGCGTGATGACGGCCGTCTGATGAGTGTGACCAGCAACGGCGAGCGCGCCATGGTGATGCTGCTTCGGGAGAGCGGCGACCCGGGCGAGCACGCCATCGATCCCGGAGCGTCGGGCGAGCAGGATGGCTACGTCCTCAGCAACGGTCAGAATGACGTCTATCCCGACCACGACACGATTCCACTGGCTACGGCGCTTCGGGTCGTCGAGCACGTCATCGATCGCGGACAGCCGCCGTCCGATGTGGAGTGGCAGGTCGACCGCGGCCCCGAGTAGTGGCTGCTGTTCGGCCTCGACGCGCCGGACACCATCACCGACTACCTTCACGCCAACCGCGGCTGACGGAACGGCTTCGTGGACTCAACTCCCGCCGCCGCCACCACTGTCGCCGCCACCACCGTGCCCGCCGCCGAAGTCGGCGCCGGGCGTAGGACCGCCGTCACCGTGGAGCTCGGTCCCCGGGCCGACGTCGTAGTCGTACCGGCGGCGGACGGCGGGCCGCCCCGGCCGCCGCGCGACGGCGACCGCGACGGCCACCACACCCGCGATCACCGCGACGAAGAGAAGGGTCTCCATGTGATCACCTCTGGCCGCATTGTGTGGGGCCGGGGCAAGCCCCGTGAGGTCACGGTAGCTTTTCCGAGGTGAGGTTTCGGCTAGAGATGGTGGCGCCCGCCCTGACCGCCCGGGCCGAGACCTGGACCCGCCTGGACCTGGCCTGGCTCACCCACCCGATCGAGCCCAACCACGGCAAGGCGCTGGTGACCAGCCGGACCGAGTCCACGACCTGGTCGGCCGAGCTCGCGATCTGGGACACCGGCGAAGCGGAGCTGACGACGATCCGCCTGTCCGATGGCCGCATGGTCAACAAGCACTACGACCTCGCCGGTGGCGCCGATCTCGAAAGGTTGCTCGACGAGCTGGTCGCTCTGCTCGAAGACGCTCGGGTACCCGACGCGGCCGTCGTCGCCCACTTGCCGCCAGCGCTGAGCTGAGGATCAGCGCAGGCCAGTCTAGCCGGCGCCCCTGCTTCCCGAAGAGCTCGCGCTGCCCTTCGCTGAAGACCACGGACCAGCCGTCAACATGCCGCGGTTGGAGACGTAGCACGGTTGGCGCGGCCACCGGGGCACCCTATGCCTGGCACGGCGTTGAGTACCGGCCCGGCCCGCTCGTTCCCTTTCGGTCGCGAGCGGGCCGGCCTGATAGTTGGATGCTGTCCGGGTGTTTGTGGGTCCTCAGCCTGGTTCGACGGGCAGCCAGAGCTCGCAGGTCGCGGTGCTGAAGTCGTCCGCACGCTCGAGCACCGCGACGATCGACGGACCTGGCCGCAGCCGCCACGGGTTCGAGGGAAACCACTCGGTCGCGGTCGCGGCCCAGGTCTTCTGCAGGGTCTGCGGATGCGGGCCCGCGGTCCGGAAGACCGCCCACCTGCCGGCCGGAACCTCGATGACGTCGAGGTCGCCGGGGACCGACGTGTCCAGGGACACCGCGACCCCGTGCAGATAGGTCAGCTCACTGCCCTCGGTGTAGTCGGGGTCAAGGTCGTCGCTGACCGCCAGCAAACCTGCCGGCTCGGTGTCGCCGAGGGCCTTCAACCGCTGGTGCTCCTCTTGCGGCAGTGCGGTGATGTGCTGCTGGATGTGCGTGTTGACGCCTTGGTAGACCAGCGGCACGCGGGCGGCGTGCCCCACGAGCCGGAGCGCGGGGTGGTCGACGATGCGGGTGTCCATGCGTTCGCTCCCTTCGACGCTCAGGTGAAACCTGAGCTGTGGTTGTGTGCGAAGGGGGCCTCCGTCGCGGCGCACGTCACCGGGGCTGGCGCCGTGGACCGCCCGGAACGCTCGCCCGAACGCCTCGGTCGAGCCGTATCCGTGCCGGACGGCGATGCTCAGCAGGTCCCGCTCACCGCGGACGACGTCGGCGGCAGCGGCGGTCATCCGGCGGCGGCGCACGTACTCCGACAGCGGCATACCGGCCAACGACGAGAACATCCGCCGCAAGTGGTACTCCGTCGTGCCTAGCGACCGGGCCACAGCCTTGACGTCGAAATCCCCGCCCAGACTCTCCTCGACCAGGTCGACGAGCCGGTTGAGTGCCGAGATCATGAAGCCTCCTTCGACGTCAACCTTGTCCGAAAGCGCACCGGCGTCGCCCGATCGCTGTGGCCCGATCCGATCATGTGCCGGCACGGTTGCGGCACCGACACACGCCCATCCCGCAGGCAATACCCACAGCGACGCCGTCTGGCGAGGGCTTGGCCGCCGGGTCGGCGGCGCTGGTGGTTGGCGGTGTTCGCACTTACCAAATGCCCAGCAGCGCCGGTCGCCGGCCGGTCCGGGTGCGCTCGATCGCCCAACACCGACCCAACAGGCGACGGACAGGCCGCCTCACGATGGCTGCCTGGGGTTGGAGAGCGACGCCGTTGTTGGGCAACACCCGTGTCGCGATAGATCTGTTGGCGGCGTCAACGCGGCCGCGACCAACAGCCGTGCTGTTGGCGATGTGTTGGCCAACAGACGCACCAACAGCAGCGGTGTTGGCCACGT